>Ga0194120_10000861_pt1 | contig 56579 bp, 57 predicted proteins | sample TA2MahCa65mmetaG_FD_148642 | JGI IMG/M metagenome (GOLD analysis project Ga0194120, IMG submission 148642) | Freshwater microbial communities from Lake Tanganyika, Tanzania - TA2015019 Mahale Deep Cast 65m | ecosystem: Environmental > Aquatic > Freshwater > Lake | place: Tanzania: Lake... | reverse complement strand
TCGATACCGGAAGGGAGATCCTTCGTCGCCGCATGGAGCGCGGCGATTCGCCAAAGAATGAAGCCTGCTGCCGCAACCCCAAGCAGCAGTCCTGCAGCCGTCCAAAGCTCGGGCATGACCCCCTCTAGCTCCCCTGCTGAGCCCCGGCCTGGAAATCCATGCCATCACAGGGGGTTACGTTATATTTTTAATGGCGAGTATAACAGCGCCGATTTTGCTTGCCTATCCTTTTGGTGATAACCGGCAGAAAAAGGTTCAGGCGAGGGCGCGCAGGCTCTGCAGGGCCGGGGCGCGCAAGGTGCGCGCGGTGCCGGCCAGACCGGCCAGGGTGATGCCGAGCACACCGGCCAGGACTCCGGCCGGCAGCACCAGCCAGGCCGGTTCATAGGGCATCTGGAAGACGAAACGGCCGAGCAGCCAGCCGATGACCGCCGCGCCCACCCCGGCCACCACGCCGGCGATGGCGCCGAGCGCGGCGAACTCCGCCGCCAGGGCGGCGCGCAACTGGCGGTCGCGTGCGCCGAGCGTGCGCAGCACGGCGACCTCGTACTCGCGCTCGTCGTGGGTGGCCTCCAGCGCGGCGTAGAGCACGGCCAGGCCGGCCACCAGCGAGAAGGCGAAGACGAACTGCACGGCCAGCGCCAGCTGCTCCATCACCGTCTGGAACTGGCGCAGGACGGCGGCGACGTCGATCACCGTCAGGTTGGGGTGCGCCGCCACCAGTTCGCCGACGAAGCCGGCCTTCTCCTGCGGCAGGTGAAAACTGGTGATGTGGCTGGCCGGGAACGGGTCCAGCACGCCGGGCGGCGTGACGACGAAAAAGTTCACCCGCATCGAATCCCAGTCGAGCTTGCGCAGCGAGGTGATTTTCGCCTCCAGCCGCTGCCCGGCGATCTCGTAGGTCAGCAGGTCGTCCATCTTCAGCTTGAGCGTCTCGGCCAGGCCCTGCTCCACCGAGAACTGCGCCCGGCCGGCGTCCGCGGCGGAGAACCAGCGCCCCGCCGTGAGCGAGTTGCCCTCCGGCAGTTCGGCCGTCCACGACAGGTTGAACTCGCGCTCGATCAGGCGCTGCGCCCGCTCCTCGGCGTAGTCCGCCGCGGATACGGCGCGCCCGTTCACCGCCACGAGACGGCCGCGCACCATGGGTAGCAGTTCGGGCTTCTCCAGGCCCCGCGCGGCGAACAGCGCGCGCACCGGCTCGCGCTGTTCGGGCTGGACGTTGATGACGAAGCGGTTGGGCGCATCCGGCGGCACGCTGCGCTTCCACGAGGCGAGCAGGTCGTCGCGCGCCAGCGTCAGCAACAGCAGCGCCGTCATGCCCAGGCCGAGCGCCACGGCCTGGATCACGCTGGTGCCGAGGCGGCGGGCGAGCGAGGCGACGCCGTAGCGCCAGCCGGCGCCGCCAGCGCCGCGCAGCCGTCCGGCGGCGGCGAGCGCCAGGCGGGCCACGCCGGCGTAGATCGCCACGGCGAGCGAGAACAGGCCGAGCACCCAGAGCCCCAGCTTGAGGTCGGCCGCCATCCACAGCATCAGCCCGGCCAGCACCGCGGCGCCGAAGGCATAGCCGGTCCAGGCCAGCGGCTCCGCCTCGGCCCATTCGCGCCGCAGCACGCGCACCGTCGGCACGTTGCGCAGGCGCATCAGCTGAGGCAGGGCAAAGCCGGCCAGCAGCGCCAGTCCGACGGCGAAGCCGTAGGCCACCGGCAGGAGCGAGGGCGCCGGCAGTTCCGCGGTGAGCAGGCTCGCCAGCAGGCGCTCCAGGGCATATTGCGCGCCGAAGCCGGCCGCGCAGCCGAGCGCCGAGGCGAGGGCGCCGAAGAGCAGGAATTCGCCGAGATGGATGCGCAGCAGCTGGCTTTCCTTCGCCCCCAGGCAGCGCATCACGGCGCAGCCGTCGAGATGGCGCTGCATGAAGCGGCGCGCGCCGAGGCCGACGGCAACCGCCGCCAGCACGGCGGCCAGCAGCGCCGCCAGGCGCAGGAATTTCTCGGCACGGTCGAGGGCGTTCCTCACCTCGGGTCGCGCATTCTCCAGGTCCTCGATGCGTTCGCCGCGGCCGAGGCGCTGCTCAGCCCATTTCTGGTAGGTGGCGACGGCCTTCGACTCGCCGGCCAGATGCAGGCGCCAGGTGACGCGGCTGCCGACCTGGATGAGCTGCGTCGCCGGCAGGTCGCCGGCATGCAGCATCAGCCGCGGGGCGATGTTGAAGAAGTTCACGCCGCGGTCGGGCTCCAAAGTCAGCACCGCCGACACGGCAAACTCGCTGCTGCCGAGCCGCACGCGGTCGCCGACCTTCGCCTCGAGCGCCGCGGTGAGGCGTTCGTCGAGCCACACCGTGCCGCGCTCGGGAATGCCGCCCGCTTCCGCATCGGGCACGTTCAGGGCCGGCGCATTGCGCAGCATGCCGCGCAGCGGGTAGTCCGGTTCGACCGCCTTGATGTCGGCGAGCTGGCTGGCGCCGTTGGCCGAAGTCATGCTCGGGAAGCTCACGCTGCCGGTAAGGCGCAGGCCGAGGCGTTGCGCCTCCCGGCGAAAGGCCGGGTCCCACGGATGGTCGGCGATCAGCAGCAGGTCGCCGCCGAGCAGCTGGTGCGCCTCGCGCGCCAGCGCCCGCGACAGCCGGTCGGAGAAGAAGCTGACGCTGGACAGGCTGGCCACGGCGATCACCAGCGCCAGGCCGAGCAGGCGCAGTTCGCCGGCGCGGAAATCGCGCTTCAGCATCTGCCAGGCCAGATGCCAATTGCTCACTGCAGTTCCCGCATCTTGTCCACCGCCTGTTCGACCCGCTCCAGGGCTATGACCTCGATGCCCCGGATAGGTTGCTTCGGCGCATTGGCCTTCGGGATCAGCGCATGGGTGAAGCCGAGCTTGGCGGCTTCCTTCAGCCGCTCCTGGCCGCGCGGCGCCGGGCGGATCTCGCCGGCCAGCCCGACCTCGCCGAAGGCGATCAGCTTCTGCGGCAGCGGCCGGTTGCGCAGGCTGGAAACGATGGCCAGCAGCACGGCGAGGTCGGCCGCCGGCTCGCCGATCTTCACGCCGCCGACGGCATTCACGAAAACATCCTGGTCGAAGCAGGCGATGCCGGCGTGGCGGTGCAGCACCGCCAGCAGCATGGCGAGGCGGTTCTGCTCGAGGCCGACGGAAAGTCGGCGCGGGCTGGGCGAGTGCGCCTCGTCGACCAGCGCCTGGATCTCCACCAGCAGCGGGCGCGTGCCCTCCTGCGTCACCAGCACGCAGGAGCCGGCCACCTGCCGGTCATGCTGCGAGAGGAACAGCGCGGAGGGGTTGGAGACGCCGCGCAGGCCCTTGTCGGTCATGGCGAAGACGCCCAGTTCGTTCACCGCGCCGAAGCGGTTCTTCACGGCGCGGATGAGGCGGAAGCTGGAATTCGGATCGCCCTCGAAGTAGAGCACGGTGTCGACGATGTGCTCGAGCACGCGCGGCCCGGCCAGCGCGCCCTCCTTCGTCACGTGGCCGACGAAGACGATGCAGGTGCCGGACTGCTTGGCGAGGCGCGTCAGCTGCGCCGCGCATTCGCGCACCTGCGCCACCGAGCCGGGCGCCGACTGCAGGGCGTCGGAATACAGCGTCTGGATCGAGTCGATCACGGCGATGCGCGGCTTGTGCTCCACCAGCGCAGCGAGGATCTTCTCGAGATGGATTTCCGTCAGCAGTTGCAGGCCGCCGACATCGAGTTGCAGGCGCCGCGCGCGCAAGGCCACCTGCTCTCCGGACTCCTCGCCGGAAACGTAGAGGGCCGCCTGCCGGCCGGCGAGCTGCGCCAGTGCCTGCAGCAGCAGGGTCGACTTGCCGATGCCCGGATCGCCGCCGATCAGCACGACGCCGCCGGCCACCAGCCCGCCGCCGAGCACGCGGTCGAACTCCTCGATGCCGGTGGCGACGCGCGACTCCTCGCGCGGGCTGATTTCCGCCAGGCGCTGCAGGCGGCCGGCGCCGGCGACAACCGAGAAGCGGCTGGTCGGCGCGGTCTCCGCCAGCATCTCGACCAGCGTGTTCCACGCCGAGCAATGCGGGCACTGGCCCTGCCACTTGGGCGAAGCGCCGCCGCACTCTGTGCAGGAATAGACTGTTTTCTGTTTGGCCATGCAGGAATACTAGCGGCAACCGGGCTCGCCGCGTGAGCCAGCCTATACCTTTTCGCTCACGGGAACCCGCTGGGTCAGCGCGCAGAGCAGTTCGTAGCTGACGGTCCCGGCCGCCGTCGCGACGTCGTCGACCGGCAGTCCCTCGCCCCACAGCACGACGGGCGAACCGATGCCGGCCTCGGCAATGCCCTCGATGTCGACCATGATCATGTCCATCGAGACGCGGCCGACGGTGCGGGTGCGCCGGCCCTCGACCAGGACCGGCGTGCCGACCGGCGCGTGACGCGGGTAGCCGTCGGCATAGCCGCAGGCGACCGTGCCGATGCGCATGGGCTTCTCCGCCGTGAACAGGCCGCCGTAGCCGACGCGCTCGCCGGCGGCGAGTTCATGCACGGCGATCAACCGGCTCGTCAGCGTCATGACCGGGCGCAGGCCGAGGGACTCGGCGCCGGCGTCCTGCGGGAAGGGAGAGGAGCCGTAGAGCATGATGCCCGGCCGCGCCCAGCCATGGCGCGCTTCGGCGAAGCGCAGCAGCGCCGCCGAGTTGGCCAGGCTGACCGGATGGTCGCAGCCCTCGGTCGCCGCCGCGAAGCGCGCCATCTGCCAGTCGATGCCGCGCGCGAGGTCGGCGTCGGCGAAATGCGTCATCAGCGTGATGCCGGCCACGTGCGCCGCCGTCTCCATTGCGGTCAGCGCCGGATGAAACTCCTCGGCGGACAGGCCGAGCCGGTTCATGCCGGTGTTCAGTTTTAGATAGACGGACAGCCGGGCGGGCAGCGCCGCGGTCGCCAGCATCTCCACCTGCTCCAGGCAGTGCACGACCGGGGTCAGGGCGTATTCGGCGAGGAGCGGCAGTTCATCGGCCTCGAAGAAACCCTCGAGCAGCAGGATGGGCTGGCGGAAGCCGGCTTCGCGCAGGGCGATGGCGTCCTCGATTTCGAGCAGGGCATAGCCGTCGGCGAGATCGTCGAGCGCCGCGGCTGCGCGCATCAGGCCATGTCCGTAGGCATTCGCCTTGATGACCGCCCACAGGCGCGCTGCGCCGGCCTGACGACGCGCGACGGCGAAGTTGCCGCGCAGGGCGGACAGGTCGATGGTGGCGCGGATCGGGCGGGTCAACTCTGCTTGACCGCGAACTGCTTGAGCTTGTCCTTGGCGAAGTCGACGAAGGTGTTGACCAGGCGCGAGCGGAACTTTTCCTTCGGATAGACCATGGACAGCGTGCGCGTCAGGCGCGGCTTGAGCGGAATGGCGATGAGGTCGCCGAGCTGCTTCTCCTTCGCCACCGAGGCGCGCGAGACGATGGCGAAGCCGATGCCGGTCTCGACCACACCCTTGATCGCCTCCGGGCTGCCCAGCTCGATGACGATGTTCAGGCTCTCCGGCGGGACGCCCGCCGTGCGGAAGTAGTTGTCCGTCACCTCGCGCGTGCCGGAGCCCGGTTCGCGGCTGACGAAGGGGTGGGTGGCCAGCAGTTGCGGCGTCAGCTCCTTGTTCTTCGCGAGCGGCGTGCCAGGCGCGCAAATCGCGAGCAGTTCGTCGTCGCAGCAGACTTCGCACTGCAGGTTGCTCTGGTGCGAGGGGGCCTCGATCAGGCCGAGATCGAGCGTGTGCTCGGCGACGCGGGTCTCGATTGACTCGGAGTTGGCGACGATCAGCCGTGGCCGCACATTGGGATACTGAGACTTGAATTCGCCGAGGATGCGCGGCAGCATGAACTCGGCGATGGTGGTGCTGGCGCCGACCAGCAGCGGGCCGCCGATCAGGCCGGTCATTTCGGCCAGGCGCACGTCCAGTTCCGATGACAGGCCGAGAATCCGCTCGGCGTATTCGAGCACCGTTTCCCCGGCCGGCGTCAGGGATATCTTGCCGTGGCCGCGATCGAACAGGCGGGTGTTGAAATGATCTTCCAGCTGCTTGATCTGGAACGTCACCGCCGGCTGCGTCATGAACAGCACTTCCGCCGCCTTGGTGAAGGACAACTGCTTTGCGACGGCGTGAAAGACCTGCAATCTCCGATCGGCCATAATCGGCTCCCCAAGTATTCTTTTATAGTTGCTTATTCAAGCACAAATTGGGCATATAAGAAAGCCTGATTAATGGGATTTGACGCAGCCAGGCACAGCTCCCCTCGGAAACATTACAAAACCTCCCGTCGAATCCGGCTTTCCGACATCCATTTCCGCTTCATGGTATAAAGCCGCCACCTTTGGTCCATAAAAATCGATGAAACCGGAGCCATGACCGACGTTTCGTCCTCTCGCAACCGGCTGCAGTTCGCCAAGAAAGCGCTCTGGCTCGTTTGCGTCGGCTTGGTCATCGCCTGGTCGCTCTGGCTGCTCTATTCGAAGTTGCGTGGCGAGGTCGCTTCCGACCCGGCGGCTGCCGAACTGCTCGCCGCGGGCGACTTCTGGCTCAGTCTCAGGATCATCGCCGAATCGATTGGCCGCAGCATCGGCAACGTCCCGGCGAGCGGCTATCTGCTCGCCGCCCTCTCCGCCCTGGCGGCCTATGCCGCGCTGGCCTGGTACGACCGCATCGCGCTCATCCACTTGAACCGCCACCAGGATATCTCCTGGCTCTTCATCGCCTCCTGCTCCTTCGTCACCTATGCGCTCGGCCACAACATCGGCGCATCCGTGCTGTCCGGCGGCCTGGTACGTTTGCGCGCCTACGGCGCATGCGGCCTCTCGGCCATTCAGGTCGCCATTCTCGTCACCCTGTGCTCGTTCACCTTTGCCTATGCCACCGTGCTGCTCATGGGCGTTGTCTTCGTGATCTATCCCGAAATCGTCCAGCCGCTCGCCGATCTCGTCCCCTACCTGGCTCTGCCGCCACCGCTGATCCGGACGATCGGCGCCGTCATGCTGGCTCTGTGCGCCCTGTATGTCCTCGGCTCGTGGCGCGGCTTCAAGCCGCTGCATTTCCGCAACGTGCATATCGTGTATCCCCGCCTGCACGTCGTCGCCCGCCAGTTGATCGCCGGTCCGATGGAACTGATCTCCGCCGCCGGCATCATCTATTTCGTGCTGCCCGAGGCGGGCAATCCGGGCTTCCTCACCGTCCTCGGCGCTTTCCTGCTTTCCTTCTCGGCCGGACTGCTGTCGCAGACGCCCGGCGGCATCGGCGTCATGGAAGCGGTGTTTCTCGCCCTGCTGCACACGGTCGCCCCGTCCGATGTCATCGCCGCGTTGCTGATCTGGCGGCTGATGTACCTGCTGATCCCGCTCGCGATCTCGCTGCCGCTGGTCGTTACATTCGAACGCGCCCAGCTACGGCGAACGGCAGGACAGAAATAAACGGTCGGAGCGCCGTCCGGGCCCCGATGGCTGCTCGATTCGCCCTCTGCGCGTCGATCGTTCAGTTCGCGGCTTCCTGACCATGCCGCCGGTCGGCCAAGGCCCTACAGCAGGACGGGCCGGTTGGGCAGTTCGTTCGGATTGGTCCCGCGCGGCGGGAAATGCCGCGCCAGCCGATCCGTGATCTCCTCGATGGCGGCCAGCGTGCCCTGTTCGAACTCGCCCTTGCGGTAGCGCTGCTCGATGCGATGGCAGATGGCGTCCCACTCGGCCTGCGGCACGAGGGCGCATATGCCCCTATCGGCGAGGATCTCCACCTTGCGGTCGACCAGCTGGACGTAGATCAGCACGCCGCTGTTGTGCTCGGTGTCCCATACGCGCAGCTGCGAGTAAACGTCCACCGCGCGTTGCCGTGCGGTCTGCCCTTGCCACAGTGCTGAGAAAGTCAGTCCCGCCTCTACGGCGAAGCGCAGTTCGGCGTCGTGGCGCTTTTCCGATTCGCCGACGGCGCGCTCGATCGTCTGCAGCACGTGCCTCGGAAACGCCAGCCCGATGCTCCATTGCGGCAGCAGCAGATGCCTGAACATCCGTCTGAGATTCATCACCAGTCTCCCGAAGCGCCGCCGCCGCCGAAGTCCCCGCCGCCGCCGGAAAACCCGCCGTCCGACGAACCGCCGCCCCAGCCTCCGCCGCCGCCGCTCCAGCCGCCGGTGGACCAGCCGCCGCCGCGTCCGGAGGAGGCGAAGGCCAGCACGAAGACGAACACCAGGACGGCGCCGATCAGCGCCGCCAGCACCGAACTGGTCACCAGCCAGGCCAGGCCGCCGACCACACCGGAGGTGACCGTCGCGCCTCCGAGCCGGCCGAACCAGCGGTTCATCACCGCGCCGAGCATGGTGGCGATGACGATGCCGACAATGAAGAGGGTTTCGAGATCCATCGCCGCGCCGCTGGCGGACGAGGCGGCTGATTTCGGCGGCGGCAGCGCTTCGCCGCCGATGACGGCCTGCAGCTTCGTCACCCCCGCCTGCAAGCCGCCGAAGAAATCGCCTTCCTTGAAGCGCGGGCCGATAACTTCGGCGACGATGCGCTTGGCGACGGCGTCCGGTACGGCACCCTCCAGTCCGCGCCCGACCTCGATGCGCAGCTTGCGGTCGTTCCTGGCAACGAGAATGAGGATGCCGTCGTCGATGCCCTTGCGGCCGAGTTTCCAGGCTTCCGCGACGCGGATCGAATACGCCTCGATGGTCTCGGGCTGCGTGGTCGGCAGGAGCAGGATGGCGATCTGGCTGCCGCGCGCTTTCTCGAATTGCGCCAGCTCGGCCTCCAGCGACGCCGTCTGGTCGCGACTCAGGGTTCCGGTGAGATCGGTGACGCGCGCCTTGAGCGGCGGCACGGCGACAAGCCCGTCCGCCGCCAGGGCAACTCCGAGCAGGAAGAGCCCGAGCGCCGCAATCAGTCGGGCGGCGCGGCGCATGGGCGGATCAGTAGCCCTGCTTGAGCGGGTCCGGCGCCGGCTTCGGCGTCTCGGCCGTCGCCTTGCCGCCGTCGAACTTGATCGCCGGCGGCGCCGACATGGCCTTTTCGTCCTCGACGGTGAAGTTGGCCTTGGTCTTGTAGCCGAACAGCATGGCCGTCAGGTTGTTGGGAAAGACGCGCACCGTGACGTTGTATTCCTGCACGGCCTTGATGTAGCGGTTGCGCGCCACGGCGATGCGGTTCTCGGTGCCCTCGACCTGCGCCTGCAGGTCGCGGAAGTTGGCGTCCGCCTTGAGGTTGGGATAGTTCTCGGCCACCGCCAGCAGTCGCGCCAGCGCGCCGGAGAGCTGCGACTGGGCGGCCTGGAACTTGGCGAAGGCCTGCGGATCGTTGATGAGTTCGGGCGTCGCCTTGAGGCCGGCGACATTGGCGCGCGCCTCGGTCACCCTGGTCAACACTTCCTTCTCGTGCGCGGCATAGCCCTGCACGATCTGCACCAGGTTGGGGATCAGGTCGGCGCGGCGCTTGTACTGGTTGAGCACTTCCGACCAGGCGGCGTTCACCTGCTCGTCGGTGGTCTGGATCTGGTTGTAGCCGCAGCCGGTCAGCAGGCTGGCCGCCAGGGCCAGCAGGGCAAGTAGCTTGAAGCGCATCGCGTTCTCCTCGGGATGGTGGTGATGCGTAACTTCATTTTAGGGCACCCAGACGGTTTTCAACCGGCTTCCTCAAGCCCCTTCATGGCGCGCCGCGCGAAGCAGAGATCTTCCCAGGCCCTGGCCTTGTCGGTCAGGTTGCGCAGCAGGTAGGCCGGATGGTAGGTGACGACGAGCGGAATGCCGCGGTAGTCGAACAGGCGGCCGCGCGCGGCGCCGACCTTCACTTCCATGTTGAGCAGCGTCTCCGCCGCCGGCTTGCCGAGCGCCACGATGAGCTTCGGCCGGATCAGTTCGATCTGCCGCAGCAGGTAGGGAAAGCAGGCCGCCGTCTCCTCCGCCTCCGGCGTGCGGTTGTTCGGCGGCCGGCACTTCACCGCATTGCCGATGTAGACCCTGTTGCCGCGCCTGAGATCGATGGCCGCCAGCATGGCGTCGAGCAGCTTGCCGGCCTGACCGACGAAGGGTTCGCCCTTTTCGTCCTCCTCCGCGCCGGGCCCCTCGCCGACGAAGAGCCAGTCGGCGTCGACGTCGCCGACGCCGAGCACGGCCTGCTTGCGCTTTTCGCACAGGCGGCAGTCGCGGCAGGCGGCCACCGTTGCACGCAATTCGTCCCAGCCCATGGCGGCGATGCGCCGGCCCCGCGCGTCGCCCTCCGGTGCTGCGGCGGGCGACGCCTGCGCCAGCGACTCCGCCCCGGCCGGTGCTTCGGCCGTCTGCCCCGGCCGGTCACGCCGCCGCCACAGCGGCGCCAGGCCGATCTCGCGCAGGATGCTGTCGCGTCGCGTCATATCGTCAGCGCCATCACCACGGCGTCCTCGCGTCCCTCGCCCGCCGGATAGTAGCCGCGGCGGCGGCCGATCGTCTCGAAGCCGAGCCTTCGGTAGAGGCCCAGCCCCGGCACGTTGGAAGGGCGCACCTCGAGGAACATGCGCTTCGCGCCATGCTCGCGCGCCACGGCGAGCAGGTGGCGCAGGATCGTCGTGCCATGGCCGCGGCGCTGCCATTCCGGCGCCACGGTCAGGTTGAGCAGGTGCGCTTCGTCGATTACCAGCATCATCACGGCATAGCCCATCAGGGTGCCCTCGATGCGGCAAGTCCAGGCGCTGTAGCCCGCGGCGAGCGAATCGCCGAAGTTGCCGCGCGTCCAGGGGAAGGGGTAGGCGCGGTTCTCGACGGCCAGTACGGCGTCGATCTCCCCGGCCCGCATCGGCGCGCATTCCGGCAGCGGCTTCAGCACGGCGCTCACTTGCTGCCCCCGGCCGCCAGCCGTTCCCGCGTCGTCAGCGCGATCTTGTCGCGCACGTAGAGCGGCGCCGCCAGGGCGGGATCGAGCGCTTCGCCGCGCGCGAATCGCGGCGCCGCCAGGCGGGCCACGGCGCGGGCGCGCGGGCGGGCCTGCGCATCGACGCTGTCCAGCGCCGCGCCGAGGCGCGCCCGCAGCACATCGCCATATGTCGAGAAGCCGCTGCCGCAGCCGTGCCAGCCCTGCCCGGGCGGCAGCGGCGCGGCATGCGGCGGCACCACCACCGGCGGCAACAGCATGTCGACCGACTCCCCGGTGACGCGGCAGGCCGCGCAGTACAGTTCGTTCATGCGCGCGTCCGTGCAGGCGTAGACGCGCTCCGCGCCCGCATCCAGCGCCAGCGCCTCCAGGCTGCCGACGCCGAGCACGGGCAGCCCGCTGCCGAAGGCCAGGCCCTGCGCCACGCTCGCCGCCAGCCGCAAGCCGGTGAACGCCCCCGGCCCGGCACCGAAGGCGATGCCGGCGAGACCGGACAGGGGAACGCCCTCCTCGTCGAGCAGCGCCCGCAGCATCGGCAGCGCGATCTCGGAGTGCGGAACGCCGCACGCCCCCTCGCGCTCGACGATGCGGCCGTCGAGAAACAGCGCGATGGAGAACAGCTCGGTTGAGGATTCGATGGCAAGCAGCTTCACGGCGGTGATTTTACCCGATGGCGCCCTGCCCCTCGCCGTGTCGAGGAGACTGACTTTTATTTCACGCGCCTGGCAGTGAACTCTTCTTCAACATTGTCTCTGAAGTAGCTCCACATCGCGCCGGCCGTGCTCAGGCGGCGCCAGGTTTCCTGCGGCACGCCGGCGTATTCGACCACCCTGCGGTCGTCGAACTCGACGCGCAGCACGCGCGCCCCGGCATCGTAGCCGATGGCGCGCAGCTTGCCGGCATTGACCTGCCTCATGTCCATGGGGGGATTCTAGCGCGGGGCCGGCTTCCCTTCCCGCAAGGCTTCGCGCCCCTGCTGGCGCAACGCCCGGCTCTTCTTGCGCTCCTCTTCATGGCAGAGGGTGATTGCGGCGATGTCGGTGGCCTTTTCGACGCAGGCGCGCACCTCCTGCAGGATCCTGATCCTGGCATCGATATGCTCGACGACCTGCGCCTTCGTCTGCTGCGGGTCCGCTGGCGGCCGTGTTTCTTCCGCCGACGCCGGCAACGACAGGACAAGCAGGACGGGCAAAAAGGTCGTGCGTTTCATGCGCTACTCCAGGCATCTCGATTCGAGGACCGGCCGCGCATCGGATCAGAAGCGGCGCGGCTGATCACGGTAAACGTCGCGTCCGTGCTCGCGAATGTCGCGACGCAGCTGCTGGCGCTCTTCCGGCGTGAGGCGGCCCTGGCGCCCCTCCCGCTCGTCGCGCTCCTGCTGGCGGCGCTGATGCTCCTCGCGCCGGAATTCGCGCTGCTGCTGGTATCGCTCGAAGCGGCGCTGCCCGTCGCCGGACTGGGCCTGAACGGGCAGGCTGGCGGCCAGGGCAACCAGGACTCCTGCCAGTGCGGTCGAGCGTTTCACGGTTTCATTCCTGCCTTGTCGGGCGTCCTCGCCGCCGGCACGCCTCAGCTCAGAAGCGGCGCTCGGCGTCGTGCCTTTCCTGGTAAATGTGCTGGCTCGCCGCGGTCAGGTCCTGCTGCAGGTCCTGGCGCTCGGCACGCGTCAGCACGCCATCCGATTTGTACAGGCGTTCCTCGGCGCGGATGGCCTTCTGCTCGTCGCGCAGGTCATGCCGCTCGGCGCGCGTCAGGCTGCCGTCGCGCCAGCCGTCCTGGATGCGCTCGCGCTGGTTGTGCTGGCGGGCATTCACGCCGGGGTCGCGGTTGGCGCTATTGTGCCATCCGCCGCGCTGGCCGTCGTGCTTTTCCCGCCAGATGTGGCGGCTGGCGCGGTTCTGGTCGTGGCGCAGGTCGGCGCGCTCGGCGCGGGTCAGCACGCCGTCGGACTTGTAGTAGCGCTCTTCCATGCGGATGTGGCGCTGCTCGCGCTCCAGCCGGCGCGTTTCATTCGGGGTCAGGTTGCCGGAGCGCACGCCCTGGCCGATGCGCTGCTGCTGGTGGTCCTGGCGGGCATTCACGCCGGGGTCGTGGGGACGGGCCTGGGCCGGGGCGGACAACCAGAGGGTGGCCATGCCGGCCAGGATCATGCTGACGAACAGGGGTTTCATTTCGCTCTCCTTTAGATGATGTTCGGCTTGCGGACGCCTGCCGCTGCAGGCGTTGATGCCATCCTGGGCGCCGTTTGTAAGCCGTCTGTGTGGACGGCGCGCGAGTTTGTAAATGTTTCTTTCCGGGCGCGCCGGCGGTCTGGCCAGTGGCTGCGGCTCCCGGTAGGATTCGCCCCATGACCGACGGCAAACAGAAGATCCTCGTCGTTGACGACGACCGGCGCCTGCGCGATCTGCTGCAGCGCTACCTCGCGGAGCAGGGCCTTGCCGTCAGGACGGCGGACGGGGCGGCCGCCATGGACAAGGCGCTGGCGCGCGAGCGCTACGACCTGCTGGTGCTCGACCTCATGATGCCGGGCGAGGACGGCCTGTCGATCTGCCGCCGCCTGCGCGGCGGCCAGGACGACATCGCCATCATCATGCTCACCGCCAAGGGCGACGACGTGGACCGCATCGTCGGCCTGGAGATGGGAGCCGACGACTACCTGCCGAAACCCTTCAACCCGCGCGAACTGGTGGCGCGCATCCACGCCGTGCTGCGGCGGCGCGCGGCGCCACTCCCGGCGGGCGCCCCGGCCGCGGAGGAAGGCTCGATCGAGTTCGGCTCCGTCGCCATCAACCTCGCCACGCGCATCCTGACGCGCAAGGGCGAGCCGCATTCGCTCACGACGGGCGAGTTCGCCGTGCTCAGGGTGCTGCTGCAGCATCCGCGCCAGCCCCTTTCGCGCGACAAGCTGATGGCACTGGCGCGCGGCCGCGAGTACGAGGTGTTCGACCGCGCCATCGACGTGCAGATCTCGCGCCTGCGCAAGCTGGTAGAGGACGATCCCGCCAAGCCGCGCTACATCCAGACCGTCTGGGGTTTCGGTTATGTGTTCGTGCCCGACGGCAAGCCGCAATGAAACTGCTGCCGCCCGGCCTGCTCTGGCGCACCTTCCTGCTCGTCGCCAGCCTGATGCTCGTCGCCGTGCTGGCCTGGACGCTGATTTTCGCCAGGGCGGAGCGGGAGCCCCGTGCGCGGCAACTGGCCGACATGGTGGTCAGCGTGGTCAATCTGACGCGCGCCGCCCTGCTCACGGCGCAGGCCGACAAGCGCCTCGCACTGCTGATCGAACTGTCCGATCGCGAAGGCATCCGCATCTACCCTGCCGAGGAGGGGGACAACGCCGCGCCGCTGCCGGCTGAGTCCGCGTTCCTGCAACTGGTCGCCGCCGAGGTGCGCCGCAAGCTCGGCGCCGACACCCGCATGAGCCTCGAACTGGAGGGACAGCCCGGCTTCTGGGTGAGCTTCCGCATGGAAGGGGACGACGAGTACTGGGTGATGCTGCCGCGCGAGCGCGTGGACCGCAGCTTTCCGCTGCGCTGGCTGGGCTGGGCTGCCGCCATCCTCGTCCTCGCCCTGGGCGGGGCCTATCTCGTCATGTTCCGCGTCGCGCGTCCGCTGCGCGCCCTGGCCGGCGTTGCCCGAGACATCGGCCTTGGCCGCCGCCCCGCCGCGCTGGAGGAAGCCGGGCCCGGGGAAATCCGCGAAGTGGCGCATGCCTTCAATCAGATGTCGCGGGACCTGGCCCGCCTCGACGAGGACCGCGCCCTCATCCTGGCCGGCATCTCCCACGACATGCGCACGCCCCTCACGCGACTGCGCCTGGCCGCCGAAATGAGCGCCGACGCAGCGACGCGGGAAGGCATGACGGCGGACATCGAGGAGATGGACAAGATCATCGGCCAGTTCCTCGATTTCGCGCGCGACGCCGAGGGCGAGGCGCCCGAGCCGACCGATCTGAATGCCGTGGTCCGGCACATCGCCGATCCGCTGCTCATGCGCGGCGCGCCGCTCGCGCTGTGCCTCGGCAACGTGCCGCAGCGACGCCTGCGGCCGCTCGCCCTGCTCCGCCTCACCGCCAACCTCGTCAACAACGCCCTGCGCCATGGCAGCACGGAAAGCGCGGTCGAGGTGGAAACGCGCCAGGAGGATCGGGCGTTGATTCTGGAAGTCAGGGACCGCGGCCCGGGCATCCCGCCCGAGGAAGCCGAGCGGCTCAAGCGGCCCTTTACGCGTCTGGACAGCGCGCGCAGCGGGGCTTCGGGCGCCGGCCTCGGCCTGGCCATCGTCGAGCGCATCGCGCGCAGCCATGACGGCCGGCTCGACCTGCTGCCGCGCGAGGGCGGCGGCCTGATAGCCCGCGTGACGCTCCTGCCTCAGGACTGAAGATCGGCGGCGGCCTGCCGCGCCCTGAGCCGGCGCGAATGGGCATGGCGCGCCTGGAGGCGCTCGTCGGTGACGATCATGCCGATCGTCTCGCCCACCACCATGGCGATGCCGAGCAGCGGCAGCACCAGCATCAGCCCGGCCACGCCCGCCACCGCGCCGCCGACGAAAATCATCAGCACGGTCAGCAGCGGGTGCATGTTCAGGCTGCGCCCGATGGTGAGCGGCATGAAGACGAAGTCGTCGAGCAGGCGCACGAGCACGAACACGATGATGGCGCCGTAGGCCATCCACGGATCGAGCGGAAAGTCCGTCGCCGCCACCAGCACCACCAGCAGGCAGCCCAGGATCGAGCCGACATAAGGCACCCAGGCCAGCACGGCACAGACCAGTCCGAGCAGCAGCGGCGAGGAGATGCCGACGATCCACAGCCCGATGGCGAGCGCCACGGTATCGAGGATGGTCAGGCTGATCAGTCCCTGGAAATAGCCGCGCGCCGCGCGGTCCATCTCGTGCATCAGGTAGAGCGTGCGCTCGAAGAATGCATTGGGCACGGCGCGGGCGATGAAGCGCGTGAAGCGGCGCCCGTCGCGCAGGAAGAAGAAGGCCAGAAAGGGCGCCAGCAGCAGCGCCGGCAGCCAGGCGGCCAGGGTCACGACGAAATCACCAAGGTGGCGCTGGGCGAACGTCTCGGTGAAATGGGCCGTCTGCTCGCTCACGTTGCGGCTCAGGCTGGCGCGCTCGAGAAAGGAGAACTGCGCCTCCAGCGCACCCATCGTCCCGAGCAGCAGCCGGCTGCCGCCCTCGATGTAGCGGGTGAGCGACGCCTCCCAGCCGACGATGCGCGCGCCGACCCAGGGCGAGAGCAGAACGGCGCACAGCAAGAGCAGGGCGATGAAGCTGCCGCCGGTGACCAGCGCCGCGGTCTTGTGGCTGACGCCGTGCAGCACCAGCCGGTTCGTCGCCGGCTGCAGGAAGTAATAGATGATGAGCGCCAGCAGGAAGGGCACCACCAGCCAGAGGATTTTCTGGAAGACGAACAGCAGCAGGCAGGTCGACGCGATGATGCCGGTCCACACCACGGGCCCGGAGCCGCGGTTCATTCCGACTGGCTCCCCGGCGCGGTGATGGTTTCGCGCAGTCGCTGCCCGATGTGGCGCGCCAGTTGCAGGGATATCTTCGAGGCGATCAGCGCATGCGTCTGCAGCAGGCCGAGAAAGTCGGCGCGAAACAGCACGGCCAGCGTGCAGTTCTCGGCCGCGCGCGCCTGTGCCACGCGGGGCGAGTTGTCGAGCAGGGCCAGTTCCCCGAAGAGGCGTCCCGGGCCCAGCTCGGCGATCCTGCCGGCGGCGGGCTGCCCCTGGCGGCAGATCAGCACCAGGCCGGATTCGATGATATACAGCGCCTGTCCCTCTTCGCCCTGGTCGAAGATCACTTCGTCCTTGATGAAGCTGCGCTGGTGCAGCAGCGCGTCCACCGTCTTCAGCTCGCGCGGGCTCAGGGTTGAAAACAGCGAGAGCGCCCTTAGCTGCTTGAGGCGCGGAAATTCTTCTTGTCTGCTGAAAAGAAACATGACTGTCCCTGCATCCTCCGCCCCGATCGGACCCTTCCCGACGAGTCGCAATGAACGACCTTTTGTGACAAACTGAAACCGGCGCCAATTCGCAATTCGCATTAAGTCTAGCATCTTCAAGGGAGTACACACATGGCCATCACCTGGATCATCGTCGCCAACGCCAGCCAAGCCAAGCTCTACGCCAACACGGGCCCGAAGAAGGGCCTCAAGCTGATCAAGGATCTGCATCATCCGGAAAGCCGGGAGAAGGCCTCCGACCTGGTCAGCGACCGGCCCGGCCAGATGCACAGCCCGGGCAGCGGCCATCGCGCCAGCCAGCCCAAGACCGACCCGAAGACCAACGAGGCGCGCCACTTTGCCCAGGAACTGGCGCGCGCGCTCAACCATGGCCGCAGCAGCGGGCAGGTCGAACGGCTCATCCTCGTCGCGCCGCCCGCCTTCATGGGCCTCATCAACGAGAAGCTCGACGGTCCGACCGCCAACCTCGTTTCCGACCGCTTCGAGAAGGACTACACGAAGTCCAGCGAGAAGGAACTCGCCGGCCATCTGGAGAGCTGCATCTACCTCTGATCAGTCCTCCGCCACGCCGCCGTCCGGAAAGAGGACGTCGGTATAGCCGAACTGCGTGAAGTCGCGCATGCGCATCGGGTAGAGGATGCCGTCGAGGTGGTCGCATTCGTGCTGCACGACGCGCGCATGGAAGCCCGTCGCCTCGCGCGCGATCGGCGTCCCCTCGGGATCGAAGCCGCGGTAGGCCAGGCGCGGGAAGCGCGGCACCACGCCGCGCAGACCGGGCACCGAGAGGCAGCCTTCCCAGCCCTCCTCCATCTCATCGGTGAGCGGCGTCAAGACCGGGTTGAGCAGGACCGTGAACGGCACCGGCTCGGCCTGCGGATAGCGCGGGTTCGACTCGAAGCCGAAGATCACCAAGCGCAAGGGTACGCCGATCTGCGGCGCCGCCAGCCCGGCGCCGTTGGCGGCGCGCATGGTGTCCTGCATGTCGCCGACAAGCTGGCGCAGTTCGGGCGTCCCGAAAGCTTCCACCGGCCGCGCCTTCCCCAGCAGGCGCGAGTCGCCCATCCTGAGAATCTCGCGGATCATCGCGGCTCGGCGCAGATCATCTCGATGATGCGCCGCACCCGCTCGAGGGATTCCTGCAGTATGTCCTCCAGCGCCGCGAACTGGATGCCGAGCCTGCTCTCGCCGCGGCCGGCGGCATGGTTGGCGACGACGTTGATGGCGGCATAGGGCAGATCGAGTTCCCGCGCCAGCGCCGCCTCCGGCATGCCCGTCATGCCGACGATGTCGGCGCCGTCCCGCTCCAGCCGGTCGATCTCCGCCGCCGTTTCCAGGCGCGGCCCCTGCATGGCGGCATACACGCCGCCGTCGATGACGGCCTGGCCGGCCTCCCGCGCAGCCGCCAGCAGCACCTGCCGCAGTTCCGGGTCGTAGGGATGGGTGAAATCCACGTGCATGACGGGCGTGCCGCCGCCCTCGAAAAAAGTGGCCTTGCGCCCCCAGGTGTAATCGATGATCTGGTGCGGAATGACGATGGCCCCGGGGCCGAGGCCGGCGCGAATGCCGCCGACCGAAGCGATCGAGACGATGCAGGTGGCGCCCGCCTGTTTCAGCGCCCAGACGTTGGCGCGGTAATTCACCTCGTGCGGCGGGATGGTGTGGCCGTAGCCGTGGCGGGCGATGAACACCGCCGGCTGGCCGCAGATTCGGCCGAAGGTGAGCGGGCCGGAGGGTTCCCCATAAGGTGTGCGCACCACCTCGCGCCGTTCCACGGCCAGATTCGCCAGTTGTGACAGCCCGCTGCCGCCGATGATTGCAAGCATTTGATTCGAATGATTTTGTGTATGGCCTGTGATGCGAGGAATTCTAGCATGGCGCTTAGGCGGGATGCGCTAAGGTGTTATACTGCCAAACTTTTTTATTGCCGCACCGCACAATGACCCGCGCCCTTCGCAACATCGCCATCATCGCCCACGTCGACCACGGCAAGACCACCCTGGTCGACCAGTTGCTCAAGCAATCCGGCACCTTCGCCGCCCACCAGCAGGTGGAGGAGCGCGTCATGGACTCCAACGACCTGGAGAAGGAGCGCGGCATCACCATCCTGGCGAAGAACTGCGCCATCGACTTCGAGGGCACCCACATCAACATCGTCGACACGCCGGGCCACGCCGACTTCGGCGGCGAGGTCGAGCGCGTGCTGTCGATGGTCGACGGTGTGCTGCTGCTGGTCGACGCCGTCGAAGGCCCCATGCCGCAGACGCGATTCGTCACGCGAAAGGCCTTGGCACAAGGCTTGAAGCCGATCGTCGTCATCAACAAGATCGACCGTCCCGGCGCACGGCCGGACTGGGTCATCAACCACACCTTCGATCTCTTCGACAAGCTCGGCGCCACCGAGGAGCAGCTCGACTTCCCGGTGGTGTTCGCCTCGGCCCTCAACGGCTACGCCATGCTGGAAGCCGACAAGCCCGGCACCGACATGCGTCCGCTGTTCGAAGCCATCCTCCGGCACGTGCCGCAGCCGGTGGTAGACGAAGAGGGCCCGCTGCAACTGCAGATCTGCTCGCTCGACTATTCCAGCTACGTCGGCCGCATCGGCATCGGCCGCATCACGCGCGGCCGCCTCGGTCCGCTCGACAACGTCCTCGTCATGAACGGGCCGGAGGACGACGAGCCGGTCAAGGCGCGCGTGAACCAGGTGCAGGTGTTCAAGGGCCTCGAGCGCGTTCTCACGGACGTCGCCAGCGCCGGCGACATCGTGCTCATCAACGGCATCGAGGAGGTCGGCATCGGCGTCACGATCACCGACCCCGAGCAGCCCGAGGCCCTGCCCCTGCTGACGGTGGACGAGCCGACCCTGACCATGAACTTCCAGGTCAACACCTCGCCCTTCGCCGGCAAGGAAGGCAAGTTCGTCACCAGCCGCCAGTTGCGCGAGCGCCTGGCGCGCGAGCTGATGAGCAACGTGGCGCTGCGCGTCGAGGATACTGCGGATGCCGACATCTTCCTCGTCTCGGGACGCGGCGAGCTGCACCTCACCATCCTGCTCGAGAACATGCGCCGCGAGGGCTACGAACTGGCCGTCTCGCGTCCGCGCGTGGTGCTGAAGGACATCGGCGGCGAGAAGTGCGAGCCCTACGAGATGCTGACGGTCGACTGCGAGGAGGCGCATCAGGGCGCGGTCATGCAGGCCCTCGGCGAGCGCCGCGGCGACCTGCAGGACATGCAGCCCGACGGCAAGGGCCGCGTGCGCCTCGAGTACCGCATCCCGGCGCGCGGCCTGATCGGCTTCCAGTCGGAATTCCTGACGATGACGCGCGGCACCGGCATCATGAGCCACGTCTTCGACGACTACGGCCCGATGAAGGGCGACATCGCCGAGCGCAGGAACGGCGTGCTCATCTCCGCCGAGCAGGGCGAGGCGGTCGCCTACGCGCTGTGGAAGCTGCAGGAGCGCGGCCGCATGTTCGTCAGCCCCGGCGAGCCGGTCTACGAAGGCATGATCATCGGCATCAACAGCCGCGACAACGACCTGGTGGTGAACCCGATCAAGACCAAGCAGCTCACCAACGTGCGCGCCTCCGGCAAGGACGAGGCCATCATGCTGGTGCCGCCGATCCAGATCACGCTGGAGTCCGCCGTCGAGTTCATCGCCGACGACGAGCTGGTGGAGATCACGCCGAAGTCGATCCGCCTGCGCAAGCGCCACCTGAAGGAGCACGAGCGCCGCCGCGCCGGGCGCGAGGCCGCCTGAGCCGGCGCGCCGCCGTAGCGGCCGGACTGACTTTTCAGGGAATCACAGCCCCTTCACCGCATACACCGCCGGCAGGTTGCGCCAGGCGCCCTTGACGTCCATGCCGAAGCCGAAGACGTAGCGGTTCGGCAGACGCACGCCGACGAAGTCGGCCTGGACGGGCTTGGCGCGGCCGATGTCCTTGTCGGCGAAGACGGCGATGCGGCAGTCCTTCGCGCCCTGTTCGAGCAGGCGCCGCTTCACCGCCGCCAGCGTGATGCCTTCGTCGAGGATGTCGTCCACCACCAGCACCGTGCGGCCGGCGATCTCCGCGCGCGGCGCCACGATCCAGCTCAGCTCGCCGCCGGTGGTGGTGTCGCCGTAGCGCGTGACGTGCAGGTAGTCGAATTCGAGCGGAAAGCGCAGCAGCGGCAGCAACTGGCCGGTGAAGATCACCGCGCCCCCCATCACCGACAGCACCAGAGGGTGCGCATCCGCCAGAGCATCTGAAATTTCGCCGGCGACGCGGCGTACGGCCTCCGCCGCCACCGCCTCGTGGACGATCAGGTCGGCCTCGTCGAGGACCTGCCGCGCTTCGGCCGCCGGCAGCATCAGGAGCGTCCGCCGACGTTGAGGCTGGCCAGGTACTCGGTGAAGCCCTTGCCGACCTCCGGGTGCTTGCGGCCGAAGGCGATGGTGGCCTTGAGATAGCCCAGCTTCGAGCCGCAGTCGTAGCGGATGCCGTGGAAGGGGAAGGCCAGCACCGGCTCCTCCTCGATCAGCGCGGCGATGGCGTCGGTGAGCTGGATCTCGCCGCCGGCGCCCGCCTGCACGCTGCGCAGGTGATGGAAGATGCGCGGCGTCAGCACGTAGCGTCCGATCACGGCGAGGTTGGAAGGCGCCTTCTCCGGTGCCGGCTTCTCGACAATGGCCGTGACGTTCTGCAGGCCCTCGCGTCCCGGCTCGGTGCTGACGATGCCGTAGGCGCCGGTGTCGGCGAAGGGCACGTTCTGCACGCCGAGCAGCATGCTCTCGTGACGGTTGAAAGCTTCCACCATCTGCTGCAGGACGGGCGGATCGGCATCGATCAGGTCGTCCGCGAGCAGCACGGCAAAAGGCTCGTCGCCCACCACCGGCGCGGCGCACAGCACGGCGTGGCCGAGCCCGAGCGGCTCGGTCTGGCGGATGTAAATGCAGTTGATGTGCTCGGGCACGGTCTCCTGCACCAGGCGCAGCAGATCATGCTTGCCCCTGATCTCCAGCTCGGTTTCCATCTCGTAAGCCTTGTCGAAATGGTCCTCGATGGCGCGCTTGTTGCGGCCGGTGATGAACACCATGTCGGTGATGCCGGCGGCCACCGCCTCCTCGACCGCGTACTGGATCAGCGGCTTGTCGACGATGGGCATCATCTCCTTGGGGCTGGCCTTGGTGGCCGGCAGGAAGCGGCTGCCCATGCCGGCGACGGGGAAGACGGCCTTGGTGATCTTCTTCATTGCATGCACTCCGTACGATTCATTGTCCCAGCAGCCTGCGCAGGCCATCCTCGTCGATCACCCTGACGCCCAGCGCCCGGGCCTTGTCCAGCTTGGTGCCGGCTTCCGCGCCGGCGACGACGTAATCCGTCTTCTTCGACACCGAGCCGCTGACCCGGCCGCCGGCCGCCTCGATCAGCGCGCCGGCCTCCTCGCGCGTCAGCCGCGGCAGCGTCCCGGTCAGGACAAAAGTCAGTCCCTGCAACACGGCGACCGGTCCGCCCTCCTCCACCCTGTGTAGCCGGATATTCTGCAGCAAACGCCGGATCACCTGCTGATTGTGCGCTTCCCCGAAGAACCCGGCGATGGATTCGGCCACGACCGGCCCGACGTCCGGCACGCGCTGCAGCGCCTCGACGTCGGCCGCCATCAGGTCCGTCATGGAGCCGAAATGCCGCGCCAGATCCTTGGCCGTCGCCTCGCCGACGTTGCGGATGCCCAGGGCGTAGATCAGCCGCGCCAGGGTGGCGGATTTCGATCTCTCGATGGCAGCCACGATGTTCTGCGCCGACTTCTCGCCCATGCGCTCGAGGTCCGCCAGCGTTGCCGCATTGATGCGCGCGGGATCGTACAGATCGGCGACGGATTCGACCCCTTTCCGTTCGACCAGCTGGTCGACCAGCTTTTCTCCCAAACCCTCGATGTCGAGCGCGCGGCGGGAGGCGAAATGCAGAACCGCCTGCTTGCGCTGCGCCAGACAGTACAGGCCCGCCGTGCAGCGCCAGTCGGCCTCGCCATCGGCCCGCGCGATGGCGCTGCGGCAGGCCGGGCACTCGTTGCCGACCGCCTCGGCCAGACTCCACGGCTTGGCCTGTTCGACCTCCCGCGGCCGGCGCTCCCTGACCACGGCGACCACTTCCGGAATCACGTCGCCGGCGCGCCGCACGATGACCGTGTCGCCGACGCGCACGTCCTTGCGCCGCACCTCGTCCTCGTTGTGCAGGGTGGCATTCGTCACCGTCACGCCGCCGACGAAAACCGGCTTCAGATGCGCCACCGGCGTAAGTTTGCCGGTGCGGCCGACCTGCACCTCGATGCCGAGCACCTCGGTCGTTTCCTCCTCGGCCGGATACTTGTGCGCCACCGCCCAGCGCGGCTCGCGGCTGACGAAGCCGAGTTCCTTCTGCAGATCCAGCGCATTGACCTTGTACACGACGCCGTCGATGTCGAAGGGCAGCGCGTCGCGCAAAGCCAGGATGCGCGCATGGAACGCGATCAGCGCCTCCGCGCCGCGCGCCACCGTGCGGTGCTCGCAGACGGGAACACCGAAAGCCTCCAGCGCATCGAGCAGCGCGCTATGGCGGCCGGGCACGCCCCAGCCGCCGCATTCGCCCACGCCGTAGGCGTAAAACGAAAGCGGCCGTTCCGCGGCAACCTTCGGATCGAGCTGGCGGACGCTGCCGGCCGCCCCGTTGCGCGGGTTGACCAGGGTCGGTCGGCCCTGCTCGCGCTGGCGCGCGTTGTAGCGCTCGAAGTCGGGACGGCTCATGTACACCTCGCCGCGCACTTCGAGCAAGGCCGGTGACTCGCCGCGCAGCCGCAGCGGAACGCAATGGATGGTACGCACGTTCTGCGTGACGTCCTCGCCCGTTTCGCCGTCGCCGCGCGTCGCCGCCCGCACCAGCACGCCGTCCTCGTAGCGCAGGCTGACGGCCAGCCCGTCGAACTTCAGCTCGGCGGCATACTCCACGGCGGGCGCGCCCTCGCCCAGCCCGAGCGCGCGCCGCACGCGCGCATCGAAATTGCGCGCCCCTTCCGGCCCCGTGTCGGTCTCGGTCCTGATGGAAAGCATCGGCACGGCATGGCGCACCGGCGCGAACTCCGGCAGCGGCCGGCCGCCGACGCGCTGCGTCGGCGAATCCGCCGTACGCAACTCGGGATGGGCGGCCTCGATCTCCTGCAGTTCGCGGAACAGGCGGTCGTACTCGGCGTCCGGCACCGTCGGCGCGTCGAGCACGTAATAGGCGTGGTTGTGGCGCTCGATCTCCTCGCGCAGTGCCTTGGCGCGCTCGGCGACGTTGCGCGGCACGGGCATGCCCCTCAGGAAAACAGGCGCAGCGCCTGCGGACCGCCGGCGGGAATGCCTCTCTGCGCCATGCGCTGGTCGATCTCGAGGATCTTGTCGTGGATGACGTCGAGCGCGTTGTCGGCCAGCGGCGCGCGATTGTCGTCGACCAGCGTGCCGCCGAGGCTGCCGGCGAACTGCCTGGCCAGGGCGATCATGCGGTCGAAGACGCGCGCGCCGTGGGCGACGCGCGGCACATCGAGGGTGAACGTCATGCCGTGGGTGGCGAGGGACTTCATCTCCTCGGCGGCGAATAGCGCGGCCTCGAGATTGGACAGGGTGAACAAGGTCGCGCCGTCCTCGTTCGCGGCGTGGAACATGCCGTCCTCACGCAGCGCCAGACCGGCCGCCTCGGCCAGCCCGCGCAGCTTGGTGCCGGGAAAGGGCGCGGCGCCGGCGACGACGTTCACGCCGATCTGGATATCCACCCCGGCGCAGAAACCGTCGAGTTCGGCGGCGCGCGCCAGCACCTCGTTGCGCGTCGGCATGTCGGCGACGGCGAGAAATTCGTCGGCCAGGCGCTGCACGCCATTCATGAAGAGCGACAGGTCGGCGTCGGCGAGCGCTCCGCGTCGGTCGGCCAGTTGCAGCGCCGCGCGCAGGCGGCGATAGTCGGCGGCGCTGTGCGCCGTGAGACGCTCCCACTGGCCGCTGCGCTCGTTCTCGCCGCTCCAGAATGCCGCGCGGGACAGCTTGGACAGCGCCTGCTGCTGCGCCTGCCAGAGGTAGGGGCCGCCGATCAGCTCGGCCGACTCGAAGCGCACGATGCAGTCGATGGCGGGATCGGCCAGCTCGGCCGGCGGCTCGGCCGCGGCGGCGCGCGGCGCCTCGGCAGGCGGGGACGCTTCGCTCTCAGGCCCGTCGGCGGCGGCAGCGCCCTCCATCGCGGGCTCGATGCGCTCCGCGTCCGCTTCGCCGCTCCCCGTCGCTGTCGCTTCACGGCGGCCGAGCAGCACGTCCGGGTGGTCGGCGCGGAAGACCCGCTCGGCCAGCTTGCGGTGCTTGCGCTCCTGCCACTTGTTGTAGACGAACACGCCGGCCACCAAGGCGACGCCCGCCACGATCAGCGAGAGTTGCAGCTCGCTCACAGGACTACCCTCCCCCCGTCCCCCTCCCCTTGAGAGGGGGTGACGTGAGTTCGCGAGCTGCGCTCGCTCCACGCGGTTGTCTGCGCCGTCCTTGGGACGGCCCGGCGGACGGCGCTCATGCCGCCACCGCTTCGTCGCTCATGCGCAGCGCCTCCTCGATGTCCACCTCGACCACGCGCGAGACGCCCTGCTCCTGCATGGTGACGCCGATCAGCTGGCGCGCCATCTCCATGGTGATCTTGTTGTGGGTGATGAAGAGGAACTGCGTCTGCGCCGACATGCGCTTGACCATCTCGCAGAAGCGCTCGGTGTTGGTGTCGTCGAGCGGCGCATCCACCTCGTCGAGCATGCAGAACGGGGCGGGGTTCAACTGGAACAGCGCGAACACCAGGGCGATGGCGGTCAGCGCCTTCTCGCCGCCGGAGAGCAGATGGATGCTGCTGTTCTTCTTGCCGGGCGGCTGCGCCATGACCTGGATGCCGGAGTCGAGGAGTTCCTCGCCGGTGAGGATCAGCTTCGCCTCGCCGCCGCCGAAGAGCTGCGGGAAGAGGATGCCGAACTGGCGGTTCACGTTGTTGTAGGTGTCCTGCAGCTGCTCGCGCGTCTCGCGGTCGATGCGGCGGATGGCGTCTTCCAGGGTGTTGATGGCCTGGCTCAGGTCCTCCGACTGGCTGTCGAGGAAGCCCTTGCGCTCGCGCGAGCTGTTGAGTTCGTCCAGCGCGGCGAGGTTCACCGGGCCGAGCGCCTCGATCTCGGCGGAGAGGCGCGCGATGTCTCCCTGCAGGAGCGGCTCCTTCACCTCGCGCGTCAGCTCCGGCGCCAGCTCCTCCTCGTTGGCGTGCGCCTCGGCCAGGCGCGCGGCGAACTGCTCCTCGTTCAACTGCGCCGCCTGCTCCTTCAGGCGCAGGTCGCCGATGCGGTCGCGCAGCGGATCGAGGCCCTGTTCTGTCTTCAGACGCGCCTCCTCGAACTGGCGCAGTTCCGCGGCGGCGCCTTCCAGCGCGTCGCGGTAGGTGGCCAGCGCCGACTCTCGGCTGCGCCGCGCGGCGAGCGCCTCCTGCAGCTTCGACTCGGTGCCGCTTTCGCTGATGGCCTCGCGCTCCTGGCGGCGCGCGGCCGTCTCGGCCTCGATGCGCTCCAGCTGCTCGCGCGCCACTTCGCGCGCACGGCCGATCTCCTCCAGCTTGCCGGCGCACTCGCGCTCCGCAAAGCGCGACTCCTGCAGCTCGCGCGCCAGGGCCTGCTCGACGGTGCGCTGCTCGCGCAGGGTAGCGTCGCGCCCGCGGCTGTCTTCCTGAGCCGCCTCGAGGCGTGCGCGCAGTTCCTGCACCACGCCCGCCAGGCGCGTCATTTCCCGTTCGGCCAGCTGGCGGCGGCTGCGCTCGGCTTCTTCGGCGTTGCCGACTTCCTTCAGGTCGCCCTCGATCTGCGCCAGGCGCGTGCGGTAGCGCTGCACGGCCTCGCCCAGCCTGACCGCCTCGACCTGGACGCCGTGGGCCGACTGCTGCAGCTCCTGCGCCTCGCGCTGTGCCTCGGCCAGGCGGTTGCGGTGCTCGGCCAGGCCGGATTCGGCCGAAGCCAGCGTCGCCGCGGCGATGCGCGCCTCGTCCTCCAGCGCGCCGCATTCGCCTTCCAGCTGCTCGATCTCGCGCTGGCGCTCGATGACGCCGTGGGTGCGCGCCTCGGGCACGTAGAAGACGAAGCTGTGGCGCGAAACGAGATGGCCGGCTTGGCTGACCCACTGGCGACCCGCCGGCAGGCCGGCGCGGCGCGCCGCCAGGGCGGCGAGGTCGTCAGCCACATACACGCCGGCGAGCCAATCGTTGAGCGCCGGTTCCCAGCGCGGGTCGCCACAGCGCACCTTGTCGCGCAGCGGCACATCGGCTTCCAGTCCGGCCGTCCCGCCGACCGGCCCTGACTCGCCGGCAAAAACGAGCGCCAGGTTCGCCGGCGGCGGATCCGCCAGCACGCTTCCCGCCGCGGAAGCGTCGACCCCGGCCAGGGCGGCCAGTCGCTCGCGCAAGACGGCTTCCAGCGCCGTTTCCCAGCCTGGCTCCACCTTGAGGCTGGACCAGACCGGCGCCACGGCATCGAGGCCGTGGCGCGCCAGCCACTCGCCCAGCTTGCCTTCGCGCTGCACGCGGTTTTGCAATTGCTTGAGCGCGTCGCGCCGCGCCTGCGCCTCGGTCAGGCGCCTCGAAGCGCTGGCCTGGGCCTCGGCCGCCTCGCGGCGCTGTGCCTCGTGCTCGGGCAGGCGCCGCTGCAGCTCGGCGACGCGGCTGCGCTTCGTCTCGACTTGCGCGTTCAGTTCGGCGACACGGCCCTGCAGGGCGCCGAGGGCGCCCTCGTCCGGCTGCTCGAGCTGGCCGCGCTCGGTTTCTAGCCTGGTACGGCGCTGGGCCAGGCCGTCGTGCGTCTTGTCGGCGTGGCTCTTGTGCGCCTCCTCGACGCGCAGGTTCTGCTCGGCCTGAGCCATTTCGCGGCGCAGGGACTGGGCGGCCTCCTCGGCGGCCCTGAGCGCGGCCTCGGCCTCGGGCAGGCGCGCGGCGGCCTCGGCATGGCGCGTCTCGGCGCCTTTCGCCCGCTGCGCGGCGTTCTCCAGCAGTTCCTTCCAGCGCGCCTCGTCGCGGTCGAGCGTGTCCGCCTGGCCGCGCCAGTGGCCGTCCTCGCCCTCGAGCTGGGCCAGGCGCGACTCGACCTTCTGGCGCAACTCGCGCAGATGGGTGAGCTCGGACTCGAGCCGTGCCACCTCGGCGTTGGCGGCGAACATCTCGCCCTGCGCGGCATGCAGCGCGTCGCTGGCGGAATAATGCTCGGTGCGCGCGGCCTCGACCCGGGCCTCGAGGTCGCGCAGGGCGGCCGTCTCGGCCTCCAGCTTGATCACCGCCTGCTCGACGTTGCGCAACAGGCGCTCGCGCTGGTCGCGCGCCTCGTTGCGCTTGTAGAGCCAGAGCAGGTTCTGCCGGCGCGTCAGCTGGGCGTGCAGTCCGCGGTACTGCTTCGCCACCTCGGCCTGGCCTTCCAGCTTCTCGATCTGGTGCCCCAGCTCGTTGCGGATGTCCTCGACGCGGGCGATGTTCTCGCGCGCGTCGGCGAGGCGGTTCTCGGTCTCGCGGCGGCGCTCCTTGTACTTGGTGACGCCGGCCGCCTCCTCGAGGAAGAAGCGCAGCTCCTCGGGCTTGGCCTCGATGATGCGCGAGATCATGCCCTGCTCGATGATGGCGTAGGCGCGCGGGCCCAGGCCGGTGCCCATGAAGAGGTCGATCACGTCGCGCCGGCGCACGTGCATGTTGTTGATGTAATAGGTCGACTCGCCGTCGCGGTCGAGCACGCGCTTGACCGCGATCTCGGCATACTGCGACCACTGGCCGCTGGCGCGGCCCTGGGCGTTGTCGAAATGCAGCTCGACGCTGGCGCGGCCGACGGGCTTGCGCTCGCCCGAGCCGTTGAAGATGACGTCCTGCATCGACTCGCCGCGCAGGGCCATGGCCTTCGATTCGCCGAGCACCCAGCGCACGGCATCGATGATGTTGGATTTGCCGCAGCCGTTGGGGCCGACCACCCCGACGAGTTGGCCCGGCGTCAGCACGGAAGTCGGGTCGACGAAGGTCTTGAACCCGGCAAGTTTCAGCTTGGTAAGGCGCACGTAATCAGAAGGCTCTGTTTTTGTTGGGGAACGGCGCGATGTATCGGCTGCGCCGCAGGGATTTGGGTGCTTATAATACCACCTTCGACACCCTCTCCGAAGCCATCGGCATGCCTTCCAAGCCCTCGAAATCGCTCGAAATCTTTCCGAATCCGGAACCCGGACGCGACTACCTGATTCACATGGAAATTCCGGAGTTCACCTGCCTCTGCCCGAAGACGGGGCAGCCGGATTTCGCCACCCTGGTGCTGGATTACATCCCGGACAGGGCCTGCGTGGAACTGAAGAGCCTGAAACTCTACGTCTGGTCGTTCCGCAACGAGGGCGCCTTCCACGAGGCCGTCACCAACCGCATCCTCGACGACTTGGCCCGGGCGACGAAGCCGCGCTTCATGCGCCTGACGGCGAAGTTCTACGTGCGCGGCGGGATTTTCACGACGGTGGTGGCGGAGCAGCGCAAGAAGGGCTGGAAGCCTCGGCCCAAGGTCGAACTCGACGCCTTCCCCGGGCAGTCGAACACGCGATAGGCAGTTGCCAGTTACAGGTTGTCGGTTGCCAGTAATACTTGAACCTGACAACAGGCAACCGGGAACTGGCAACAATTACTCAAATCAGTCCGCCAGGAGTTCGCGCACCTTGTCCAGGCACGCGAAATGGCAGCCGTTTGAATCGATCGTCAGCCAGCCCGCCTTCTTCCAGCCGCTCATGATGCGCGCCACCGTTTCCAGGCGCACACCGACGATCTCGCTGATCTGCTCCAACGTCAGCGTGATGGGCAGGCGCGCCTTGCTGCCCTTCTTCTCCACGCCGTAGCGGTCGATCAACTGGGTCATCAGCACGGCCAGGCGCTGCGGCACCGTGCCGGCGCTGACGATCTCGATCTTGCGGATGAAGGCTTCGGTGAAATGGCCGATCTCGACGCGCAGCGGGCCGGCCAGCCGCGGGTATTTCTCGGCGAACTTCAGCATCGCGTCGGTATCGATGAATATCGCCGTCATGGCGTCGTTCATGGACACCGCATCGGTCGGGTATTTCATGCCGGCCCAGATGGCGAAGATGCCCATCGAGTCGCCCGGACCATACAGCCCGTAAGTGCGGCTGACGCCTTCACTGTTGCGCCGCGCCGCCTTGACGAAACCCTGCTCGATGAACATCACCCTGCTGTCCGCCTCGTTGTGGTGCCAGATGTATTCGCCGGCCCGGAAGGCCTGCACCTTCGCCGCCGCCACCAGTTCCGACAACACCTTGGCCGGCAACGGGGCGAACAACTCGAAGCGCTGCATGCGCCGGGCCATTTCCTCCTTGCCCGGCTGGGCGAACGGCAGCGGGGCAATGCGCTTGATGCGGCGAAACACGCGCCGCGGCAAATCCACGGCGAATTCCCTGCCGGCGGCGGGCGCCGGTTTCTTGCGCTGAGTGGTCACATCGCTCCTCTCGCCCGATGATCGGGACGGATTGTTGCTTTAGGTTTTATTTATTCGTTGTTGACAAATGTCATCTCGTCACAGCTTATCACTATCTACAGATCGGGAAAGCAGCCGCATCGAGTCTCGGCTAAGATAACCGGCCACCATGAACAGTCCCGCCGATTTCCAGCAGCACACCCCCATGATGCAGCACTACCTGCGCCTGAAGGCGCAGTACCCGGACCTGCTGCTGTTCTACCGCATGGGGGATTTCTACGAGCTGTTCTACGAGGACGCGGAAAAGGCCGCGCGCCTGCTCGACATCACCCTGACCACGCGCGGCCAGTCGGCCGGCCGGCCGATCCGCATGGCCGGCGTGCCCTTCCATGCCGTCGAGCAATACCTGGCGCGGCTGGTGAAGCTTGGCGAATCGGTGGTGATCTGCGAGCAGGTCGGCGACCCGGCCGCCGCGAAGGGCCCGGTCGAGCGCGCGGTGACGCGCATCGTCACGCCCGGCACGCTGACCGACTCGGCGCTGCTCGACGACAAGTCCGATTCCTTGCTGCTGGCCCTCTCCCCGCAGAAGAACCTCGTCGGTCTGGCCTGGCTCAACCTCGCCAACGGCGACTTCCGCCTGCTCGAAGTCGGGCCCGGGGCGCTCGCCGCCCAACTCGAACGCCTGCGCCCGGCGGAGATCCTGCTGCCCGACGGCGCCCCCGAGGGCTTCCCGACAGGGGCCAGCGCGCCGCTGCGGCGCCTGCCCGACTGGCACTTCGACCGCGACGCCGCCTCGCGCGGACTGACTTTGCATTTCGGCACGCGCGACCTCGCCGCCTTCCTGCCCGAGGCCGGCCCCGAGACGCCCAGCGCCGCGCTGGCCGCCGCCGGCGCCCTCTTCCAGTACGCCAGGACCACGCAGAACCAGGCGCTGGCGCACATCACTTCCATCCAACTCGAGCGCGGGAGCGAATGGCTGCGCCTCGACGCCGCCACGCGGCGCAACCTCGAACTCACCGAAACCCTGCGCGGCGAGCCGGCACCGACCCTGCTCTCGCTCCTGGATGACTGCAGGACATCGATGGGCTCGCGCTGGCTGCGCCATTGCCTGCATCACCCGCTGGCCGACCGCGCCGCGGCGGCGGCGCGCCACGCGGCGGTGGCGGAACTCGCCGGCGAGGCCGGCAACGGCCCCTTCGCCGCGCTGCAGTCTTCGCTGCGCGGCTTCGCCGATGTCGAGCGCATCACGGCGCGCATCGCCTTGAAGAGCGCGCGTCCTCGTGATCTCTCCGCGCTGCGCGAGAGCCTGGCCGCATTGGAAACGCTGCGCGCGCCGCTGGCGGCAGCACAGGCCGACCTCTTGCGCGCCCTGCATGCCGACCTCGCCACGCCCGCCGACTGTCTCGACCTCCTGCGGCGCGCCGTCGCGCCCGAGCCGGCCGCCGTGCTGCGCGACGGCGGCGTCATCGCCGAGGGATTCGATGCCGAGCTCGACGAGCTGCGCGCCATCCGGCAGAACTGCGGCGCCTTCCTGCTCGATCTGGAAGCGCGCGAACGCGTCCGCACCGGCATCGCCAACCTGCGCGTCGAGTACAACCGCGTGCATGGCTTCTACATCGAGGTCAGCCACGCCAACGCCGGCAAGGTGCCGGACGACTACCGCCGCCGCCAGACGCTGAAGAACGCCGAGCGCTACATCACGCCGGAGCTGAAATCCTTCGAGGACAAGGCGCTCTCGGCGCAGGAGCGCGCGCTGGCGCGCGAGAAGCTGCTCTACGACGAGCTGCTGACGCGGCTGGCCGACGACATCCCGCAGCTCCAGCGCATCGCCCGCGCCGTGGCGCTCGCCGACGGCCTCGCCGCCTTCGCCGCCATCTCGGTGCGCGCCAACTGGTGCCGTCCGCAGTTCGCGGATGGTTTCTCGCTGGAGATCGAGGCCGGCCGCCATCCGGTGGTGGAAGGCCAGGTGGATAGCTTCATCGCGAACGACTGCCGCTTCGACCCGGCGCGGCGCATGCTGCTCGTCACCGGCCCCAACATGGGCGGCAAGTCGACCTACATGCGCCAGGTGGCGCTGATCGTGCTGCTCGCCCACTGCGGCGCCTTCGTGCCGGCCCGCGCCGCGCGCATCGGCCCGGTCGACGCCATCTACACGCGCATCGGCGCCTCGGACGACCTCGCCTCGGGCCGCTCCACCTTCATGGTCGAGATGACCGAGGCCGCTTCAATACTTCACGGCGCCACGGAGCACAGTCTGGTGCTGATGGACGAGGTCGGCCGCGGCACGTCGACCTTCGACGGCATGGCGCTGGCCTTCGCCATCGCCCGCCACCTGATCGAGAAGAACCGCGGCTACGCCCTCTTCTCGACGCACTACTTCGAGCTGACGCGCCTGGCCGAGGACTACGCCGAGTGCGCCAACGTGCATCTGGACGCCGTCGAGCACGGCCACACGATCGTCTTCCTGCACGCGGTGGAGGAAGGTCCGGCCAGCCAGAGCTACGGCATCCAGGTGGCGGCGCTGGCCGGCATTCCCGGCAGCGTCGTCCGTGACGCCAAGCGCCGTCTGCGCCAGTTGGAAAACCGGGAAATCGACACGGGCCCGCAGGGCGACCTCTTCGCCGCCGCACCGGAGCCGGCCGAGGCCGAGCCGCACCCTGCGCTCGACGCCCTGCGCGCGCTCGACCCGGACGGCCTGAGTCCGCGCGAGGCCCTGGAAAGGCTCTACGAACTGGTGCGGCTCGCCAAGTAAGCCGCGGAGAAAAGAGTCAGTCGCCGCAAGGCGGCGACCGCTCAATGGTGGTGATGGCCCTCGGGGCCGTGCACGTGGCCGTGGGTCAGCTCCTCGGCGGTCGCCGGCCGCACCTCGGCCACGGTGCAATTGAAGATCAGTGCGGTGCCGGCGAGGGGGTGGTTGCCGTCGACCACCACCTTGTCGCCCTCGATGTCGGTGATGGTGTAGATGATCTCGTCGTCGCCGTCTTCGGCGGCGCGCTCGAACTGCATGCCGACCTGGATGTTCTCGGGGAACATGGCCAGGCTCTCGACGCGCACCAGGTCGGCATCGTATTCGCCGAAAGCGTCCTCCGGCTGCAGCTTGACCTCGAGCTGTTCGCCGACCGCCTTGCCCTGCAGCGCCTCCTCGATGCGGGTGAAGATGCCGTCGTAGCCGCCGTGCAGGTAGACCAGCGGATTGTGTCCGTCGTCGATCATGTTGCCGTCCGGATCGGTGACGCGGTAGTGCAGCGTGACGACGGTGTCCTTGGCGACCTGCATGGCGTTTCCTTTCAGTCCAGTTTCTTCACGAGTTCGAGAACTTCGAGCGCGTGGCCGCGCGGGTTGACGCGGTACAGGGCATGGCGCACGACCCCCTTGCTGTCGATGACGAACGTGGAGCGAACGATGCCGTGCTTCTTCATCCCGTCCTTTTCCTTGAGTTGCCAGACGCCGTAGCGCTCGCACACCTCGCCTTCCGTATCCGCCAGGAGCCGGACCGAAAGGCCATGCTTGTCGCGGAATTCGGCATGGCTGATGCAGTCGTCGCGCGACACGCCGATGACGACGCAGCCATGGCGCGCGAACTCGTCCTCGTGGTCGGAAAAATCGATCGCCTCGATGGTGCAGCCGGGCGTGTCGTCCTTCGGGTAGAAATACAGTACCGCATGCTGCTTGCCGCGCAATGCCGACAGTTCGAAATCCTCCATGTCGGCGTCGGGCAGGGTAAAAGCTGGCGCAGATTGACCGGCTTGCAGCATGCGTTCTCCACCATTGATCGAACGAAATCAAGTTTAACACCGGAATCCGGCGCGAATGCAAGACAAGCGATCGACGAACCGCTACCATCCCTTCATGGTGCCGCGCTGGGAACATTTCCGCCACGAAGCCGATATCGGCGTGCGCGGTTTCGGACCGACGCGCGAGTCGGCCTTCGAGCAGGCGGCGCTGGCGCTGACCGCCGTGATCGCCGATCCGGCCCGGGTGTCGCCACGCCTGCCGGTGCGCATCGCATGCGGCGCGCCGGACGATGCACTATTGTTCTGCGACTGGCTCATGCCGGCGCGCGGCCCCATGCGTGCCGCCATCAACTGCGCCCTGGCCAACCGGCAGATCCTCACCCACCTGACGCGGGAAACCTTCCGCGAGGTGCTGCCGGAAGCGCGCCTGCCGCTGCTCTATGACGTCTCCCACAACACCTGCAAGGAGGAGACGCACGACGTTGGGGGGCGCAGGCGGCGGCTGTTCGTGCACCGCAAGGGCGCCACGCGCGCCTTCGGCCCCGGCCACCCCGAACTGCCGTCGGAATTCCACGCCGTTGGCCAGCCGGTGCTGATCGGCGGCAGCATCGGCACCGGCTCCTACATCCTGGCCGGCCTGGCGCGCAAGGTGGCGCGGCTGGAGCCGCTCGTCTGCATCAAGGGGTAAGATACGCACCGGAACCGACCATGAAAATTCGCCTATTCGCCCTCCTGTTCGCGACGGCCCTGCCCGCGTTCGCCCAGACAACCGAACGCTGGGACATCCCGCTCGACCCGCGCGACTGGAGGCTCATCGCCGAGAACCGCTCGGGCCGCCTCACCGAGCGCATCTACGTCGCGCCCGGGGAAAGCGAGTACTTCTGGAACGAGAAGCTGGTCATCGGCCACCAGCGCCTGTCCTTCTCGCCGGACGACTACCTCACCGGCTTTCTCGACTTTCTCAGCGACCAGTGCCGGCCCTACAAGGTCACGCCGCTCAAGCAGGAGCCGACATCGGTCTTCCTGCAATGGACTGGCGATTGCCGCATCACCGGGCCGCAGTTCGAGTACCGGCGGGTGGAGGTGGCGAAGGACGGCGTGCACATCATCGCCTATGCCTCCAAGACGCAGCGCCTCTCCGAAGCGAAGCGGCAGGCCTGGCTGGGCATCCTGCGCGAAGCGAAGCTCAAGCCTGAATGAACCCGCGCCTGCAGGTCGTGGTCGGGGACATCACGCAGCTGCATGTCGATGCCGTCGTGAACGCCGCCAACGAGAGCCTGCTCGGCGGCGGCGGCGTGGATGGCGCCATCCACCGTGCCGCGGGGCCGGAACTGCTCGCCCATTGCCGCACCCTGGGCGGCTGCCCGACCGGCGAGGCGAGGATCACCCCCGGCTTCCGACTGCCGGCAAGGCACATCATCCACACCGTCGGGCCGGTCTGGCACGGCGGCGACCGCGGCGAGCCGCAGAGGCTGACTGCCTGCTACCGCAACTGCTTCCGCCTGGCGCGCGAGCACGGCCTGCGCAGCCTGGCCTTCCCGGCCATCAGTTGCGGCGTCTACGGCTACCCGCGCGAGGCGGCCGCCCGCATCGCCATGGCCGAATGCCGGCAGGCGCTGGCGGACAACCCCGGCCTCGAGCAGGTGCTGCTGGTGGCCTTCGACGAATCCATGGCGGCCGTGCTCAGGCAGGCGGCCGCCGCATCCTGAAGACTGACTTTTCACACGAGAGAGAAACCGCATGAAACTCGAAACCCTCGCCGTCCACGGCGGCTACACCCCCGAGCCCACCACCAAGGCGGTGGCGGTGCCCATCTACCAGACCACCTCCTACGCCTTCGACAGCACGCAGCACGGGGCGGACCTGTTCGACCTGAAGGTGGCGGGCAACATCTACACCCGCATCATGAACCCGACGCAGGACGTCCTGGAAAAGCGCGTCGCCGCCATGGAAGGCGGCATCGCCGGCCTGGCCCTCGCCTCCGGCCAGGCGGCGATCACCTATTCGATCCAGACCATCGCCGAGGCCGGGGACAACATCGTCTCGGCCAGCACACTCTACGGCGGCACCTACAACCTGTTCGCCCACACCCTGCCGCAATTCGGCCTCGAGGTGCGCTTCGCCGATTACCGCGACCCGCAGGCCTTCGAGAAGCTGATCGATGGCAGGACCAAGGCGCTCTACTGCGAATCCATCGGCAATCCGCTCGGCAACATCACGGACTTCGAGAAACTCGCCGACATCGCCCACCGCCATGGCGTGCCGCTGATCGTCGACAACACCGTGCCGACGCCTTATCTGTGCCGGCCGATCGAGCACGGCGCCGACATCGTCGTGCATTCCCTGACCAAGTACCTCGGCGGGCACGGCAATTCCATCGGCGGCATCATCGTCGACTCGGGCAAGTTCCCCTGGGCCGAGCACAAGACGAAGTTCCGCCGCCTGAACGAGCCGGACGTCTCCTATCACGGCGTGGTGTATACCGAGGCCCTCGGCCCTGCCGCCTTCATCGGCCGCGCCCGCGTCGTGCCGCTGCGCAACATGGGCGCGGCGATCAGCCCGTTCAACGCCTTCCTCGTGCTGCAGGGCGTCGAGACCATCGCACTGCGCATGGACCGCATCTGCGAGAACACGCTCAAGGTGGCACAGTTCCTCAAGGGGCACGGCAAAGTGTCGTGGGTCAACTATGCCGGCCTGGCCGACCACAAGGACCACGCCCTGGTGCAGAAGTACATGGGCGGACGCGCCTCGGGCATCCTTACCTTCGGCGTAAAGGGCGGCCGCGAGGGCGGTGCCCGCTTCCAGGATGCGCTGCAGCTCGTCGTCAGGCTGGTGAATATCGGCGATTGCAAATCGCTCGCCTGTCATCCGGCTTCGACCACTCACCGCCAGCTTGCGCCAGCGGAGCTGGCCAAGGCCGGCGTGTCCGAGGACATGGTGCGCCTGTCGATCGGCATCGAGCACATCGACGACATCCTCGCCGACCTCGATCTGGCGCTGAAAGCCGTCTAGGCCAGATCAGCGTTTACCGGTTCCGGAGCTCCCCGCCTGCAGGTCGGCAACGAAGGCGCGCTCGATCTTGAGGCGATCGAGCGGCAGCCGCTGCAGGTGGCCGAGCGAGGAGTAGCCGCTGCCGAAGTCGTCCACGGCGATGCCGACGCCGAAGCTCTTCATCTTGTGCAGCGTCTCGACCACCGCCTCGGAGTCGGTGAGCGCCATGCTCTCCGTCACATCGAGCTCGATGCGGCCGGGGTCGATGCCGTAGACGAGGATGCAGCGGCGCACCCTCGGCGCTCGCACCCGGCGATCGCCTCGCGCCACTGCGCCTTGTGCTGAGCGAAATCTCACGCTCGATGACAGCCGTCGCCGCCTCGCATACAATCGGGTGGGCCTTCCGACACCGACCAGAGACCGCCCATGACCGACATCCTCATCCGCCGCAGGCATACCCTGAGCGGCAAGGCCGCCCGGCAGGCGGCGGAAAAGATCGCGCGGCAACTGGACGATGAATTCGACCTCGCCTACGAGTGGGACGACAACGTCCTCGTCTTCAAGCGCAGCGGCGTGAGCGGGGAACTGGTGGTCGAGAAGAAGGAAGTGCACATCCGCGTCCGCCTCGGCTTCCTCCTCTTCGCCATCCGGCCGCGCGTCGAGGAGGAAATCCACCGCTACTTCGACGAGAACTTCGGGCCGGACAGCGGCCCGCAGGTGTGACGCCTACCCCTTGAGCGAATCGATCAGGGCGATGTAGCGCTGCATGGCGTCTTCCTTGCCGGTGCCCTTGAGCGCCGCCCAGGCGTCGAATTTCGCCCGCCCGACCATGTCGCCGAAGCCGGGCCGCTTGCCCTCGGCATCGCCCGCCGTCGCCTGCTTGTACAGCGCGTAGAGCTGCAGCAGCGTCTGGTTGTCGGGCCGCTCGCTGAGCGTCTTGGAGCCCGCCACCGCCGCCTCGAAGCCTGCCTGAAGGTCTGACATTTGCCCTCTCCTCGTCTCGCGGCGGCCAAGCCCGGTCCGCCGTCCTCCGGTATTATAGGCGAATCGCATGGCAGACCCGACACGTCCCCACCCATGAGCAAGCGCGAGCGCATTTCCCCCGTCGACACCGCCTGGCTGCGCATGGACCGGCCGACCAACCTGATGATGATCGTCGGCGTCATGATCTTCGACGGCCCGATGGACTACGACCGCCTGCGGCGCACCCTGGAGGCGCGTCTGCTGCCCTACCGCCGCTTCCGGCAGAAGGTGGAATACGACGCCACCGGCGCCGCCCACTGGGTGGACGACCCGGACTTCGACATCGACCGCCACCTGCACCACGCCGCCCTGCCCGCCGGCGAGCACAAGGCGGAGCTGCAGAAGATGGCGGCCGATCTCTGCTCGATCCCCCTCGACCCGAACCGGCCGCTGTGGAGCTACCACCTCGTCGACAACTACGACGGCGGCTCGGCGCTGGTGGTGCGCATCCACCACTGCATCGCCGACGGCATCGCCCTCATCGGCGTCATGCTCTCGCTCACCGACACCGCCGCCGACGCCCCCGAGCGGCCCGGCCCGCCGCTCGAGATGGCGCGCGAGGACGGCCCCGACGGCTTCTTCTGGAACCGCGTCTTCGAGCCGGTGACGCAGGGCATGCTCACGGCGATCAATTTCAGCACCCAGGCCTGGCTGAAATACTTCGAGCTGCTGACGAATCCCGCCCAGGCCGTCGACTACGGCCGCCAGGGCGTCGGCATGGCGGCGGAACTGGGCAACCTGCTCATCATGCCGGCCGACTCGCCGACCCGCTACAAGGGCAAGCCGGGCGGCACCAAGGCGGTGGCGTGGACGGACCCCATGCCGCTGGCGGAGATCAAGGCCGTCGGCCACGCCATCGGCTGCTCGGTGAACGACCTGCTGCTCTCGGCCGTGGCTGGCGCGCTGCGCGCCTACCTGGTCGAGCGCGGCGACCCCGTCGACGCTGTCGAGGTGCGCGCCATGGTGCCGGTGAACATGCGCTCCAGGGCCGACGAGGGCAAGCTCGGCAACCGCTTCGGCCTGGTCACCCTGCTGCTGCCGGTGTACATGGAAAACCCCTTCGAGCGCGTCTTCGAGGTGCGCCGGTGCATGGCCGAGTTGCGCGGCTCCTACCAGCCGGCCGTCGCGCTGGGCGTGCTCGCCGCCACCGGCCTGGCGCCGAAGTTCGTGCAGGACATCGCCCTCGACATCCTCGCCAACAAGGCTTCCGCCGTGATGACCAACGTGCCCGGCCCGCAGCAGCCGCTCTACATGGCCGGCGCGCACCTGGCGCAGCAGATGTTCTGGGTGCCGCAGTCGGGCGACATCGGCATGGGCGTCTCCATCCTCAGCTACAACGGCTGCGTGCAGTTCGGCCTCGTCACCGACCGCCACCTGGTGGACGATCCGGACTGCATCGTCGCGCGCTTCCGCCCGGAGTTCGAGAAGCTGGTGTATGCCCTGCTGCTGGGGCCGTGGGAGGAACTGCAGGCGCCGGAGGACATCCGCCAGCGCCTCGAAGCCGAACTGGAGAAAATGACCGGCCAGCCGAAGGAGGAAAAACCGCGCAAGCCGCGCTCGCCACGCCGCAAGGCCACTCCTCCGGCGGCGACTGTTGAAGCGCCCGCCGCTCCCGCCGGCACCGCGTCCATGCCGCCGTCTCCGGCGGACTGACTTCTTTACTCTTCCAGTTCGCTCTTCGCCAGCTCGACGTCGAGCCGCTCCATCGCGTCGGCCGGCTTGCAGGCGGCGGCCTCGTGGTAGAGCTTCTCCGCCTGCTTCATCTTCGACTCGCCGAACAGCATGACCAGGCCGTTGGCGTACTCGACGCGGGCGATGGCCGAGTCCGGGTTGAGCTTGAGCGCCTTCTCGTAGTGCTCGATCGCCGCGTCCTTCTTCGCGCCGTAGGTGAGGCCGCCGACCATGGCGCCGGCCTTGTTGATCACTTCGGCATGGAAGGCGCCCAGCGCGATGTGCGCATCGGCATGGTCCGGGTTCAGCTTCAGCGCCGCACCGAGCGCGTCGCGCACCTTGGTGCCGAGCCCCTGCGTCAGCGCCTTCGCCACCGAGATGCCCTGGCTGTAGCGGCCGAGCGCCAGGGCGTGGAAATAGAAGGCGTTGGGATACTTCGGCATCTTCGCCATCTGCTCCTCGCCGCGCGCGGCGGCCTCCTCGAACAGCGCCAGCTTCTTCTTCTCGTTGTCCTCGAGATAGGTGGCGTAGATGGTCGCCGCCTTGTTCGCCACGGCGTAGCCGGGCAGCCCGAGCGAGAGGCCGAGTTCGCAGGCCTGCTGGAAATCGCCCTGGTGGTAGAGGCGCCAGGCTTCCTGCACCTGCTCGTCGTCCGGGAACGGCTCGCGGTCGCCGCTGTGCAGCCGCTCCCAGTTCTTCTTCAGCGCGGCGCCGGCATGCGCATACGCCTTGTCCGCATGGGGAAACTTGTTCCAACCGCCCTTGGCCATTCCGGTCTCCTTTATTGGGTCACGTATTCACGGGAAAGTTGCTGCAGGAGCTGGCGCGAGCCGCCCTGGAGGAAGGGCGCCAGCATCGACATCACCTGGTACACGCCGCGGCCGAGCCCGCTGCCGTCCTCGCGCCGGCGCGGGTCGCGCGCGTACTCGAAGGGCAGCCAGTAGGTGGCGAGGCAGGCCATGTTGGTGGCGATGGCCTGGATCTCGCCCGGGGTGGCCCGCATCTCGCCCGTCGACACCAGCCCCTCGCACAGCGCCGCCGCCGTCTTCACCTTGTGCGCCAGTATCTGCTTGAAATGGGTTTCCAGCAGGCGGTTGCGCGAGAGCAGGTCGTCCAGGTCGCGGTAGAGGAAGCGGTACTTCCAGACCGCCTCGAAGAGCAGGTGCAGGAACAGCCACATGTCCTCGACGTTGGGCGCGCGGCGGGCGGGGGCCGCCAGCGTCTCGCCGATGTCGCGATCGAAATCGGCGAACAGCGCATTGACGATCTCGTCCTTGCTGTGGAAATGGTAATAGAGGTTGCCCGGACTGATGTTCAGCTCGTCGGCGATGACGGCGGTGGTGACGTTCGGCTCGCCGAAGTCGTTGAACAGCCTGAGGCCCGCCTCCAGGATGCGCTCTCGGGTGCGGCGTTTCGGCTTCTTCTCCATGGCAGGCCAAGGATAACACCCCGCCGTCCGCTCAGGCCGCCTTGCGTGCCCTGTCCTGCCTGCGTTTCAGCAAGTCCTTCAGTTCGTCGAGCGCATCCCCCAGCCGGTGGCTGGCCGCCAGCAGCGTGTCCTCCGGCTCGGCGCGGCCGCCGACATCGTGGTGGATGAGCGAGCGCTTTTCCTTGAGCAGATCGAGGCGGATGCGGATGCCGTGCCTGGCCAGGATCGGCCCCAGTTCGTGGCGGCGCCGGTAGAGTTCGGTGCGCGTCTTCTGATAGGCGTGCTCGCACAGGTGGCGGCGGCTCGAATAGCTGAACATGTTGGTGAAGAACATCTCGGCGTCGTCGCTGTTCGGCTCGAAAAGCACGACGTCGGCGTTCCTGTAGTCGGTCTTGTACTTGGACAGGCCGACCAGCATGCGCGAATGGATGATGGAGCGGAAGGTCTGCGCCAGCACCACGGGCAGGCCGCCGTCCACCAGGCGGTGGCGCTGGCCGGCGCCGCGCTTGACCGCCAGTTCAGAATCGAAGGGCACCAGCGGGTTGACGCAGAGCACCAGGTTGGCGCCTTCCTTCAGGGCCACCGAGGCATGCAGGGTCTTCTTCAGGGCGCCGTCGACATAATGGTGCCCCTCGATCTCCACCGGCGGGAACATCCCGGGCAGGGCGGCGCTCGCCTGGACGGCCGTGGAAATCGGCACATGGTCCCAGCCGGGCGAGCCGAAGACGACCGACTCGCCGGAATCCAGGTCGGTGGCGACGAGGAACAGCTTGCGCCTGAGCGTGCGGAAATCGTTGCTGCGCCCGGCCGCGGAATAGGTGCGGCTGAGGAAGCGCTCGATGCCGGTGATGTTGAAGATGCCGGTCGGGATGGCGCGCGACAGGCGCTGGAAGGACTCGAAGAAACTCTGGCCCCAGGGGTTGGCCAGGTAGTTCCAGATCGAGGCCAGCAGGAGCGGCGGCACCGAGAGGGCGCGCATGGCGTACTCGCGGAAGGCCGGCTTGAGCAGCAGTTCCGGCGCGAACGGCTCCTCGGCCGTGTCGCTCTCGATGAACATGTGGCGCATGCGCTCGGGCGTCAGCCCGTTCGCCAGCCCGGCGGCGATGAAGCCGCCGGCGCTCACCCCGACGTAGACGTCCAGCTCGTTGAAATCGACGCCCTCGATCGATTCGGACAGCGCCAGCAGCGCGCCGAGTTCATAGATTCCGCCAAGGGGTCCCCCCCCGGCCAGCGCCAGCCCTACGCGCGAAGGGGGCGACACGCGCCCCTTCACGCGGTCGCTCGACCGCACCATGATGCGCCCTCCTCCTTCCTGGAGGACGCTTACTTGGCGCTGCGGCGGGTCGGCTTGGCGCCGTTGAGTTTCTGCACGACGTCGGTCAGTTCGGCGACGCGCTTCGAGAGTGTCTCGATGTCCTTCTTGGTGGGCACGCCCAGGCTCGACAGCGAGCGGGCGACGCGGTCCTCGAAGACCTGTTCCAGCTTGTCCCAGGTGCCGGAGGCCTTGGCCGCCGCTTCGGCGACCTTGGCGCTGGCCACCTTGCTGGTGCGCGACTGCAGGGTCTCGCCTTCCTTGACGAGCGAATTGAACGCCTTCATGCCTTCCGCCTGGGCCTTGACGAAGGCGCCGAGCCCGGCCAGCCAGATCTGCTGGGCGGAATCCTTGACGGTCTGGGCGAACTGGTTGTCGGCGGCGCCGCCGGCGAGCGATTTGAGTTTCTTGACCATGATGCTGCCTCCTGTAAAAGTTGAAATCCTTCCTGCTGCACTACGGCATCAATCTAGCGGGAAAATTTAGGCAAGGCACACTAATCGCCTCGGCGGTCGGCGCCGGACGCCCTGCGGCGGGTGCGCTTTGCCGCCCGGCGCGTGTATCATTCCCCGCTCACATAGAAGGAGGCCCGCATGGAGTATTTCGTCACTGGCGCGACCGGCTTCATCGGCAAGCGACTCGTCAGGAAACTGCTCGACCGGCCCGGCAGCACCGTCCACTTCCTCACGCGCTCGAGCGACCCGGAGAAGCTCGAGCCCCTCTACGACTACTGGGGCGTCGATCCCTCCCGGGCCGTCGCCGTGGTGGGCGACCTGAAAGTGCCGCAGCTCGGCGTCTCCAAGGCCGCGCAGAAGAAGCTGAAGGGCCGGATCGACCACTTCTTCCACCTCGCCGCGCTCTACGACCTCGGCGCCCCGGCCGAGGAGGACGAGGCCGTCAACATCGCCGGCACACGGCACACCCTGGCGCTCGTCGAGGCGATCGACGCCAGGCGCTTCCACCACATGAGCTCGATCGCCGCCGCCGGCATGTTCGAGGGCATCTTCCGCGAGGACATGTTCGACGAGGCGGAGAACCTCGAGCACCCCTACTTCCGCACCAAGCACGAGGCCGAGGGCATCGTGCGCAAGGAATGCAAGTCGCCCTGGCGCATCTACCGGCCGAGTTCCGTCGTCGGCGACTCGCGCACCGGCGAGATGGACAAGATCGACGGCCCCTACTACTTCTTCAAGGTCATCCAGAAGCTGCGCAAGATCCTGCCGCCCTGGATGCCGACCGTCGGCCTTGAAGGCGGCCGCATCAACATCGTCCCGGTCGACTTCGTCGTCGACGCCATGGACCACATCGCCCACCTCGAGGGCGAGGACGGCAAGTGCTTCCACCTCACCGACCCGCACCCGCACCGCGTCGGCGACGTGCTGCAGATCCTCGCCCGCGCCGCCCACGCGCCGGACATGGGCATGCGCATCAACGCCGCCCTGCTCGGTTTCATCCCGAACGGCGTCAAGAAGAGCCTGATGGCGCTCACGCCGGTGCGGCGCATCCGCAACGCCATCATGAACGACCTGGGGCTCCCCAACGACATCCTCGATTTCATCAACTACCCGACGCGCTTCGATTGCCGCGAGACCGAGCGCGCGCTGGCCGGCACCGGCATCGCCGTGCCGCCGCTGGAGACCTACGCCTGGCGGCTGTGGGACTACTGGGAACGCCACCTCGACCCGGACCTCTTCATCGACCGCACCCTGAAGGGCCAGGTCAAGGGCCGCGTCGTGCTCGTCACCGGCGGCTCCTCCGGCATCGGCAAGGCGGTGGCGCACAAGGCGGCCGAGGCCGGCGCCATCACCATCATCGTCGCCCGCGACAAGGAGAAGCTGGCCGAGACCAAGCGCGAGTTCGAGGCCGACGGACTGCAGGTCGTCGCCTACTCGGCCGACATCGCCGACTACGCCGAATGCGACGACTTCGTGCGCCAGGTCACCGAGGAATACGGCGGCGTGGACATCCTCGTCAACAACGCCGGCCGCTCGATCCGCCGCGCCATCGAGAACTCCTTCGACCGCTTCCACGACTTCGAGCGCTGCATGCAGCTCAACTACTTCGCCGCGGTGCGCCTCACCATGGGCTTTCTGCCCGGCATGCTCGCCAGGAAGCGGGGGCACATCATCAACATCTCCTCCATCGGCGTGCTCACCAACGCGCCGCGCTTCTCCGCCTACGTCGCCTCGAAATCGGCGCTCGAGGCCTTCTCGCGCTGCGCCGCCTCGGAGTTCACCGACCGCGGCATCGACTTCACCAGCATCAACATGCCGCTGGTGAGGACGCCGATGATCGCGCCGACCAAGCTCTACCAGAGCGTGCCGACGCTCTCGCCCGAGGAGGCCGCCGACCTGGTGGTCGACGCCATCATCCACAAGCCGGTGCGCATCGCCACGCGCCTGGGCATCTTCGGCCAGGTGGTGCATGCCGTCTCGCCGAAGGTGGCGCAGATCATCATGAACACCAGCTTCCGCATGTTCCCGGACTCGGCCGCCGCCGCCGGCGAGAAGGAAGGCGCCGCGGGCCAACCGACCGCCGACCAGGTCGCTTTCAGCCAGTTGATGCGCGGTATACATTTTTAAGATCAACCTCTTTCGACACGGAGGACACAGAGGCACAGAGAACACAGAGAACCCCATTCTTCTTCCTCTGTGTTCTCTGTGCCTCTGTGATCTCTGTGTTGAGAGCGGTTTTCCCCGACAGGAGTCCGACCATGAGACCGAAGCCCGGCGACCCCGCCCCCGACTTTTCCTGCCACGCCACCGACGGCAGCGTCATCAGCCTGAAGGATTTCCGCGGCAGGAAGCTGGTGCTGTATTTCTACCCGATGGACGACACGCCTGGCTGCACGGCCCAGGCCTGCTCGCTGCGCGACGTCAACCGCGACATCGCCGCCAAGGGCGCGGCGATCCTCGGCGTATCGGCGCAGGGCGAGGAATCGCACCAGAAATTCACCGCGAAGTACATGCTGAATTTCCCGCTGCTCGCCGACACCGACCGCGTCGTCGCCAAGGCCTACGGCGTCGCCGGCTCGGGACTCTTCGGCGTGGCGCGGGCGCTCACCGGCATGAACGAGCGGGTGACCTTCATCATCGACGAGAAAGGAAAGGTCGCCCACGTCCTCGACGCCCCCAACTGCCCCGACCACGGGGAGGAAGTGCTGAAGCTGCTTTGATCGGTCAGCCGACCGCGACGCGCAGTCCGAGATGGCGCGCGAAGGGTTCGTAATCCCGGTCGTCGTGCAGGAGGCGGATGCGCCGCTCGATGCAGAACGTGGCGATCAGGCAGTCGATTGTCGAGCGCACCGTGACGCCCTTGGCCCTCAGCAACCTGTAGTTGCGGGCCGACTTGACCGCCAGCGTCCGCCCTCCGATGTCCACGGTCTCGATCAGATCGAAGGCCGCCACGGCCTCGCGCGCCTGCTTCTCGGAACGAAAGCCCTGCAATACCTCGGCGACGATGAGATCGCCCGCCACGATTTCGACGCCACCGTCATCGATCTGGCGGGCAAGGAACTCGCTCTTGCGGCTGGCGGTGCCGCGAAAGTAATCGATCCATACGCTCGAATCGACCAGGATCAACGGGCTCTTCCCCGGCGCAGGGCCTTGTAATCGTAGTCGGCGTCCCATTCGACCTTGCCACGCAACGCTCCGAGCCGGGCACAGGCCTGGCGCTGGCGCGTCAGGACCTGGAGCGCCGCCTCGACGGTTTCCTTCTTGGTGCGGAATCCGCCGGCCTTCATGGCGGCATCCATGAGAGCCTCGTCGATATCGATGTTGGTGCGCATATCAGCGCTCCAGATGTGTATGAATCAACGGATTATACACATTCGATCAGCAGCTACCCAACTCCGCCAGCAACCGCCTTTCGATCTCCGGCGAGAAGGCCATCTCGATGTGGCCGATGCCGGCGAGCGGCACGACCTTCGCGCCCTCCAGCACCGAGCTGTCCTGCGGCATGACATAGTTGTCCTGGCAGCTGTAGATCGACGCCGTCGGCGGCAGCGGCACCGCGCCAGGCGCATTGATCGCAGCGAGCCAGGCGCTGCCGGGCACCATCTGGCGGCCGTTCTCGCCGAGGCCGAGCACCGCCAGGCGGCTGCCGTGGTGCGGCGAGCCGAGCGTGACGAGCTTCGCCACGCGCGCCGCGCCGTGGCGGCGCAGGTAGGCGCGCGACACCAGCCCGCCCATGCTGTGGCCGACCAGGATCACCCTGTCCGATCCGGTCGCCGCACACACTTCCTCGATGCGCCGCGCCACCAGTTCGACATAACCGTCGATGTCGTTGAACACCGGGCTCAGGCTGAGCGTCGCCGCCTGCCAGCCGTTGCGCTCCAGCGCGCTTCGCAGCCACAGCCAGAAGCCGCGGTTGCACTGATAGCCGTGGATCAGCAGCAGCGGCGTCCTGCCGTCGCCCCGCCGGCCGAGCCGGTCGCTGCCCATGAAGAAGCGCTCGAAGGGCACCAGCAGGGTAAACAGCAGGCAGAAAGCGGCCCACTCGCGCAGGAACATCGTCAGCGCCTGCCCGGGGCCGATGCGGCACGCCGCCGGCGCCGCCGCGGCATGGGCGCGCGAGAAGATGAAAGTAACGGAGACGATAAAACCGCGCAGCGCCACGGCCAACAGCAGCGCCAACCCGATTGCCTGCCCGATCGCCCAGTCGCAGCGTGCAACCAGCGTGCCGCCGAGCAGCAGATAGAGCCCCAGTTCGCCGGCCAGCATCAGCCGGAACAGCGTTGCAGCGGTCATAGCACCCCCTTAGGCCAGCGCCGGCGCCGGCCGTTTTGTCAATTCCTCCGCCAGCCGGCTCGCGTTGCGCGCCGCCAGACCGTACACCGACTGCTGCGGGTTGGCGCCGATGCTGGTGGGAAACAACGAGCCGTCGCACACCGTCAGGTTGGCCAGGCCGCGGTAGCGCCCCCAGACATCGGTGACGCCGCGCTTCTCCTCCGCCGCCATGCCGCAGCCGCCCATGACATGGGCGCTCACCACGCGCGCCAGGTGCGGTTTGAGCGGCAGCTTCGCGATGCCCGCCTTCGCCTCGGCCCAGTTGGCGTAGCCGGCGCACTGTTCGTGCACGATGAAGACGCGCTTCGCGCCGGCGGCGAACTGCAGTTCGGCCATGGTCAGCCAGGAGCGGCGCACGCCGTCCCAGACGAAGTCTCCGATCGGGTAGTCTAGCACCGGCGCGCCGTGGTCGCCCAGCAGCACCGTGCCGCCCGGGCTTTGCGGATGGAAGCCGTCGCGCAGCAGCGCCAGCATGGCATGCGACCTGGCGAACTCGCGCATGAGCTGCGCGTGCGCCTCGCCGAAGCCCTGCAGGGTGGTGGAGAACAGCACCGGGTGCATCGGCGGCACTTCCAGCTTGTAGCCGATCGGGCCGTCCGCGGGCGTGTTGTCGAGGAAGTGGTCGGAATAGATGGTCTGCGGCGCGCCCGAATAGCCCTTCACCATATGGTCCATGAGCGCGGCGGCCACAGTCGTCGGATGCAGGAAGGTGCGCCGGCCGAGCAGCCCGCTCGGGTTCGGCGCGTCGCTGCGCAGCAACAGGCCGGGCGTGCCGATGGCGCCTGCCGCCAGCACGAAATGCCTCGCCTTCACGCGCACGCGCCAGGGCAGCGGGTGGATGCCCTCCGGCTGCATGGCGCGGCATTCCAGCGCCTCGACGCGCTCGCCGCGCATGAGCAGGCGCTCGGCGCGCAGATGATGCGCCAGCACGCCGCCCGCGCCGAGCGCGGCGGGAATCGTCGTCACCAGCATCGACTGCTTGGCGTTGGTCGGGCAGCCCATGCCGCAATAGCCGAGGTTCCAGCAGTCCCTGACGTTGCGCCGCATCGGTGCCACGGACACGCCGAGTTTCCATGCCACCTCGCGCAGGAGCCGGTTGTTCTCGTTCGGGCTGCGCTCCCAGTAGCGGATGCCGAGGCGCCGGTCGACGGCGTCGAACCAGGGCGACATCGCATCGACCGTCAGTTCCTTCAGCCCGAATTCGCGCTGCCAGTGCGCCAGCGTCGCCGGCGGCGTGCGGAAGCAGCTCGTCCAGTTCACCGTCGTCGAGCCGCCGACGCAGCGGCCCTGCAGGATGTTGATGGCCTTGTCCTTCGTCTTGCGCGCCGCCGACTCCTGATAGAGCTGCGGATAGGCGTCGGCCTCGCGCAGCTTGAAGTCGGTGGAAGTCTTCAGCGGCCCCTCTTCGAGGATCGCCACCTTGAGGCCGGCGCGGGCGAGGAGCTCGGCCGCGATGCCGCCGCCGGCGCCGCTGCCGACGATGGCGACATCGGCCTCCAGCTCGCGGTCGGCGGCCAGGCGCGAGGCGTCGATCACCTCCCAGCCGCGGCCCATGCCTTCGAGGAAGGGATCTTTCACTCAGCCCTCCGCCGGGCTGCCCCAAGGGGGGCTGAAGTCAATGTATGGAAGCCGCATAGCGGCTGAACCATCGTCACCCCTTTCCTTGGGAAAGGGGATGGGGGATAGGTCTTCATTTTCATAGTATTTTCGGCGGTCCGGGATAGCCGATGGCGTCCCACGTTTCAGGGTTGCCGTACCAGGCGCCCAGCACCAGGTCGTGCAGGGCGGCGTAACCGCTGCGCAGCAGGCCCAGGCGGCTGTCGCGCCAGCCCTGCAGGAAGGCGGCGATCTGCGCCGGCGAGGCTTCCTCCCAGCGCGGCCACAGCCCGGCGAGCAGGATGCGCGCCGGCGCGATGTCGAGCAGCGCGAAGAGCTCGCCGATCTCCTTCTGCGCCGCGGCCGAGAGCCCGGCGATGGCGACGCCGACGCCATCCACGGTCTGCGCGATGGCGCGGGCGCGCGCCTCGCCCGCCGCCGGCAGCGCGCCGGCGAGGATCACCGGCGCCAGCGCGGCGACGACGGCCTTCTCGGAAAAAGTCAGTCCGCGCGGCACGGCGCCGGCCGGCGCCTCCTTCAGGCTGCGCGAATAGAACAGGCCGGCGGCGGAGAGCGCCAGCCCGCCGACCAGTCCCGCCTTGATGAACTGCCGTCGCGTGATCATCCGCGGATGAGGAACTTCATGAAGCGCTCGAACAGCGCGCCGTAGGGCGGGTTGAACAGGCTCATGCCGTTCAGGCGCGACTGGAGGAACACCGCCTTCTTCTTCGAGAACGTCTCGAAGCCCTCGAAGCCGTGGTAATGGCCCTTGCCGCTCTCGCCGACGCCGCCGAAGGGCAGGTCGTCCTGGGCGATGTGGAGCAGCGTGTCGTTGATGGTGACGCCGCCGGAGAGGGTCTGTTCCAGCACGCGGTCGATGCGGCCGCCGTCGCGGTCGAAGTAGTAGAGCGCGAGCGGGTTGGGCCGCGCGTTCACGTAGCGAATCGCCTCGTCGAGCGTGCGGTACGGCACGACCGGCAGGATCGGGCCGAAAATTTCCTCCTGCATGACCTGCATGGCGTCGCCCGCCGCCGTCAGCGCCACGGGCGGGAAGCGGCGCGTCGCCGCGTCCGGGGCGGCGGCATCCGACAGCGCATGCGCCACGGCGCCCTGCGCGCAGGCGTCCGCGACGAGGCCCTCGAGGCGGCGGAAATGGCGCTCGCTGATGATCGTGGAGAAATCCGGCGTGCGCAGGATGTCCGGATAGCACGCCGCGACGACCCGGCGCGCCTCGGCGAGGAATTCCTCCACCCTGCCCTCGGGCACCATCACGTAGTCCGGCGCGATGCAGGTCTGGCCGGCGTTGAAGCACTTGCCGACCATGATGCGCTCGGCGAAATGCGCCATCGGATAGTCCGGGCCGAGGATGGCCGGCGACTTGCCGCCCAGCTCGAGCGTCACCGGCGTCAGGTTCTCGGCGGCGGCGCGCATCACGCTGTAGCCGACGCGCGTCGAGCCGGTGAACAGCAGGTGGCCGAAGGGCAGCCGCGCGAAGGCCTGCGCCACCTCGGCGTCGCCCAGCACCACCGCCACCTCGTCGGCGTCGAAATACTTCTCCGCCAGCCGCGCGAACAGCGCCGACATGGCGGGCGTGTATTCCGACATCTTCACCATGACGCGGTTGCCGGCGGCGAGCGCCCCGACCATCGGCCCGGCGGCAAGGTAGAGGGGATAGTTCCAGGGCACGATGATGCCGACGACGCCGAGCGGCTGGTGCAGCACGCGGGCGCGGCCGGGCAGGAACCACTTCGAGGCGGAACGGCGCTCGTCGCGCATCCAGGACTTGAGATGGCGGCGCGCGTGGCGGATCGCCTCGAGGGCCGGGAAGATCTCGAGCAAGCGGGTCTCGTGCGCGGAGCGGTGGCCGAAATCGACGCCGATCGCCTGCGCGATCTCGTCGATGTGGTCGTGCACCAGGCTTTCCAGCGCGGCCAGGCGCGCCGCGCGCACCGGCCAGTCGGGGTTGGGGTCGCATCGCGCCGCCTCGCGCAGGCGGGCATGGATCTCGGCAATGGCGGGTGCGGCGGCCTGCGTGTCGTTCATGCCCATAAACACACCTCTTTGGCGGGGAAGTTGCCCGAGGCAAGTGTAGCCGAGGCGCTTCCGCCCGGGTTAGGCGATGGCGCCTAAACCCTCGCCCGGCCGCACCCGGCGCGAGATAATGCTTTCATGAGTTCCGAAGAGAAGGAACGCTGGGTCGAACACCTGCGCGCGCACCTGGCGCAGGCCAAGGCGCTGCGCGGCGCGGCCAATGCCGATCCGCGCAACGCGGAGGACCGCCTGCGCCTGCGCACCTGGCAGGCCGACCGCCTCGCCGCCACCTACCGCGACCTGCTCGAATCCGAGCGCTACCATGACGCCGCGCGCTTCTTCCTCACCGACCTCTACGGCCCGAAGGACTTCAGCGAGCGCGACGACGAGGTCGAGCGCATCCTGCCCACCCTCTCCGCCACCCTGCCCGCCTCGGGGCTGCGCACCATCGCGCTCGCCATCGAGGTCGACGCCCTCTCCGAGGAACTCGACGCGGCGATGGTCACCGAGCTGCGCCGCGCCCGCGCCATCGGCAACATCACGGAAAAGGCCTACGCCGAGGCCTATCGCCGCGCCGGCCACCGCAGGGAGCGCGAGCTGCAGCTCGGCCTGATCGGCCGGATCGGCGAAGCCCTCGCAGCGCTGGTGCGCAAGCCCCTCATCCACGCCGCCCTGCGCATCATGCGCGGCCCGGCCCGGCTCGCCGGCCTGGCCGAACTGCACCAGTTCCTCGATCACGGCTACAACGCCTTTCACGGCATGGGCGAACCGACCGAATTCCTCGCCGCCATCGCCACGCGCGAGGAAACCATCCTGCGCCAGCTCTTCGACGGGGCGTCGAAGCCGTTCGAGATAGCGGCCAGGTCCTGAGTCGCCGTGCTGGGGAGACTGACTTTTCACCGGGCAGCTTATCGGCCAGTCCTGCCCGTGGTGTGAGCGGTTCTGAATGATGGCTCGCGCAGCCGGGTCAATACCGTGTAGCCGTCCATCTCCGGCATGGTGATGTCGAGCAGGACCGGATCCGGCGGTTCCCCGGCGGCGAGGATCAGGGCCTGTTCGCCTGAGCGTGCGGCCAGCACCCGATAATCGGGTTGCGGGATGCGCGCCAGCAGCATCAGGTTCTACGGCAGGTCGTCGACGATCAGCAGGGTGGCCTTGGGCGCGGTGGTGGCGTTCACTTGTCTGCTTCCCCATGTTGCCGGCAGAGCGCATCCGCCTCGGCCAGGTCGCCCCGGGCGGCGGCGAAGTCGAATAGATCCAGATGCCGCCCCAGTCTTTGGGCAACCTCGCCGAAGGCCGCCCGCAGTTGCGGGCGAGCCGCCTCGAACAGGGCCATGGCCTGAACGTCGCTGCTCGCCAGCAGCGGTTCAAGTTGCCGGACGAGGGCGCTGATGCCCGGCCAATCGACGGCGCTGGCTGTCTCCATCCTGGCGGGCGGTTCCATCTCGGCCAGGTGTGCCTCGATGTCGCGCAGCACCGCCTCCAGTTGATCGGCCAGCGCCTCGACCAGCGCCAGGCACGCCGGCTGCGCCTGCCGCGCCAGCCCTTCCAGAGTCATCGCCTGGGCACGCAGGGCCTCGGGCAGAACGCCGCCGGCCATGCCCTTGAGGCCGTGCGCCAGGTTGGCCAGCGTCGGGTAGTCCCTCGCCTCGGCCGCGGCGCGCAGCTGCTCGGGGCGGTCGACATTGCTGGCCGCGAGGGTGGTCAGCAAACGGGGCAAAAATTCCGGTTGGTCACGATAACGCTCGGCCAGGGCATCCCAGTCGATGGCCTCCGCGTCCGCCCCCGTAGGCGGGGCGGGAGTTGGCGCGGCCTGGGCTGCAACATCGGCCGAGCGGCCGCGGGCGGTCAGGATGGCGGCGACCAGGACATCCAGTTCCACCGGCTTGACAACATGTGCCACCATGCCGGCTGCCAGGCAGCGGATGCGCTCCTCGGCCATGGCGTGGGCGGTCAGGCCGATCACCGGCAGGCCGGGGGCGAGGGCATGGATGCGGCGGGTGGCCTCGTAGCCGTCCATCACCGGCATCTGGATGTCCATCAGCACCAGGTCGAAGCCCTGCGCGCCGGCCCGTTCCACCGCCTCGACGGCCAGGCGGCCATTCTCCACCTGGGTCAGGCGGCAGCCTTCGGTCTTGAGCATTGCCTCCAGCACCAGGCGGTTGACCTCGTTGTCCTCCGCCACCAGCAGCGACAGGCTTTCCAGCCGCCGCCCCATGCTGTCAGACTTGTGGTCGACGTCCCGCAGCAGGCGGGTACCGATGCGGCCCTCGGGATTCAGGAGCGGCAGCCTGACCTCGAAGCGGCTGCCCTCGCCGGGGCGGCTTTCGACCTGGATCGTGCCGCCCATCAATTCGACCAGCCGCCGGCTGATCGTCAGGCCCAGGCCGGTGCCGCCGAACTTGCGGGTGGTCGAGCTGTCGCCCTGCTCGAAGGGCTGGAACAGGCGGTCAACCTGCTCCGGGCTCATGCCGATGCCGGTGTCGACGACCCGCAGGACAAGTTGATCGCCCTCGCATGTCGCCGCCAGGATGACCTGCCCTTGCGGAGTGAACTTGATGGCGTTGGAGAGCAGGTTGGCCAGCACCTGGGTGATTCTCAGGCCGTCGCCGGTGCAGCGCGCCGGCAGTTCCGGGTCGGGCTCGACGCGGAATTCCAGGCCCTTCTCCTCGGCGCGGCCGCGCGCCAGGTCGGCGGCATGCCGCAGCAGCGGCCCCAGGTCGATGCCGGCCTGTTCCACCTTGAGCTTGCCGGCCTCGATCTTGGAGAAGTCGAGGATGTCGTTGATGATGCCCAGCAGCAGCTGCCCCGAGTCGAGGATGCGGCTGAAGGTAGCGAAGGACTGGCGGCCCTTGCTTTCGCGCAGGCCGACCTGGGCGAAGCCGAGCACGGCGTTGAGCGGAGTGCGGATTTCGTGGCTCATGTTGGCGAGGAAGGCGCTCTTGGCTTGGGTGGCGGTCTCGGCGCGGTCGCGCGCCTCGGCGAGTTGGGCCGTGCGCTCGGCAACCTTCTCCTCCAGCTCGTCATTGAGCTTGCGCACTTCGGCCTCGGCCGCCTTGCGCTCGGTGATGTCCTCCATGACGTGCAGGACGGAGAGGAAGCGGCCGGCCGGGTCGCGCAGCGTGCGCACGCGGGAGCGGTAGACCGAGCCGTCCGGCAGCGTTATCTCTTCTTCTTCTTCTGTCTGCATGGCCCGGCAGCAGGAAACCAGCGGGCCATCGCACAGCGGAAACACCTCGTAGTAGGGGCGACCGATGATGTCGCGGTAGCCCAACCCCGCCGCCTTGACATAGGCGTGGTTGGCGCGGACGATTAGATCGTGCGCGTCGTGCAGGAAGATCAGGTCGTCTACGCCGTCGAAGACGCAGTGCCATTCCTGCTCGGCACTCTCGATCTGACGGCGCTCGCGCTCGAGGTCCTCGAGCATGAACAGCAGCGCCTCGCGCGTGCGCGCCTCCGTCGCTGGCCCGGTGTCGGCTTTATCGTCCGCGTTCATGCACTGCCTTTCTTCTCCAGCACGGAGAGCCGCGCCAGCAGCCGCGCGTTCTCCTCGACCAGCGCCTTCATGCGCAGCTCGCGGCCGATGGCGACGTCCTGGAAGCGGCGCAGCTCGTCGAGCCGTTCCTCGAGCTTGCGGCGCGCGGCCGCCTGCTCGCGCATGTCGCGCGCGATGCTGAGTATCGCCTGCCGCCCCTGGTAGGGGATCAGGTGCGAGATCACATCGGTCGGCACGACCTCGCCGCCGCGCGTCTGCAGCGGCACGTCGTTGAAGCGCATCTGCCCGGTCTGCCGCACCCCATTGAAGCGATCGCGCGCAAGCTCCCGCGCTTCCGGCGGGCGCAGCTCCCAGATGTGTTTGGCGGTCAGCTCATCCTGCGTATAACCCAGCAGCGCTTGGAAGGCCGGATTGGCCTCGATGATGTGGCCGTCGGCCGCGTCGATCAGCACCATGCCGTCGGCCGCGCCGAGATAGATGCTGCGGAACTTCTCCTCGCTCTCCCTCAGTGCCAGTTCGGCCTGCTTGCGCTCGGTGATGTCGCGCGCCAGGCCGACCGCCAGCCAGTGGCCTTCTTCTTGTTGATAGGCGGTGAGGGAAAGCTCGATGGGGAACTCGTGACCGTCCCGGTGCTGCGCCATCCATTCCTGGGTCTTGTTGATGGCCGCCCCTTCACCGGTCTTGGCGAAGTGCGGCAGGGCGCGCCGGTGCGCCTCGCGGTAGCGTTCCGGCACCAGGATTTCAAGCAGGTTGCGACCGAGCATCTCGGCCTGGGGGTAGCCAAACATGCGCTCGGCGGCGGTGTTCCATTCCGTCACCTGGCCGGAGTCGCCGTCCATGACGATGAAGGCGTCGCGCACGCTATCCACGGCGGAACGGTAACGGGCCTCGCTCTCTTGCAGGGCCCGTTCCGCGCACTTGCGCGCAGTGATGTCGCGGTTGCTGCCGCGCCGGCCCAGGAAGTTGCCCGCTTCGTCGCGCATCGCCCGGCAGCGGTGGGCAATCCAGATTTCATGGCCGTCACGATGGCGCAGCCGCAGTTCCAGGTCAGCGACATCGTCGGCGTCCTGGTGCAGGTGGTTTATATAGCGGGCGCGGTCATCCGGATGCAGAAGGCGTGCCATCAGGCCGTCATCTTCGATGAATTCCTCCGGTGTGTAGCCGGTCATCTGTTCGCAAGATGGCGAGAGGTAGGTGAAATGTCCATGCGCATCCTTCACCGTCACCCAGTCCTGGGCGTGCTCGGCGAGCAGGCGGAAGCGGGTTTCCGATTCCAGCAGGCTCTTCTGGACGGCACGCACGGTGGAATCGTCGCGGAATACCAGGACGACACCGCTCAGTTCATCATCGTCCCGGAGAATGGGGGCGCTGCTGTCGGAGATAGGCAGGTCGGCGGCGTCGCGGGTGCGTAGCAGCGTTGGACCGGCGAAGCCACCGACCTCCTTGGTGCGCAGCACCCGGACCAGCGGGCTTTCGCTCGGTTGCCGGGTGGCCTCGTCCATGATCGGAAACACCTCGTCCAGGGGGCGGCCGAGGGCTTCGTTACAGGACCAGCCGGTGAAGGATTCGGCGCGGCGGTTGATGAATTCGATGCGCCCTGCCGTGTCGGTGACGATGACCGCGTCGCCGATACTGTCCAGGATGGTGCGCTGGCGGATAGCGCTGGCTGCCGCGGCATCCTTCGCCAGCCGCAAGTCAGCGTTGATGGCGCCCAACGCCTCGGCCTGGCGGCGCTCGCGGACGAAGTAGAACAGCGCCCAGAGGGCGAGGATGGCCAGCAGGGTGCCGGTGACCGGCCAGAAATAGCGCGCATAGCGGCGCCACGGGTCTTCGATGCCGAGCCACTTCTCGTAGAGGCGATCGTATTCGCCGCTCGTCTTGACGATCAGGAGGCCCTGATTGAGTTTTTCCAGCAGTTCACGGTTGCCCTTCTGCACCGCGAAGCAAAATCGGCGGGTGTAGTCCGGGATCGGCGGGCCGGTTTCAAGACCGGCGATGTGCTGCTTGTTGATGGTCATGCGGCCGACGATCTTGGGGCCGAGGAAGGCGTCGTGCTGCCCCCCGGCCACGAGTTTCATCCCCTCGGGAACGGTATCCACCGCCACGATCTCGTCGCTAAACATAACGACATAAGTATTGCCGCATAATTGGTCTATACTGACGGCAGTTCCCCACCTTGGAGGCGCTGTCATGAGAAAACTGGAAATTGCCGATCCTGAAGTAATGCGAATCGCCATCCAACA
>Ga0194120_10000858_pt1 | contig 56703 bp, 38 predicted proteins | sample TA2MahCa65mmetaG_FD_148642 | JGI IMG/M metagenome (GOLD analysis project Ga0194120, IMG submission 148642) | Freshwater microbial communities from Lake Tanganyika, Tanzania - TA2015019 Mahale Deep Cast 65m | ecosystem: Environmental > Aquatic > Freshwater > Lake | place: Tanzania: Lake... | reverse complement strand
CAGCGGCGGCGGACCGTTCGGCGCCGTCGTCGCGCGCGAGGGGATCGTGATCGCCGAGGGCCAGAACCGCGTCACGGCGTGGAGCGACCCCACCGCCCACGCCGAGGTGGTCGCGATTCGCTCCGCCTGCAAGGCGCTCGCAGCGTTCCAACTCGAGCGCTGCACGGTGTATTCGAGCTGCGAGCCGTGCCCGATGTGCCTCGGCGCCTTGTACTGGTCGCGCCCCGCGCGTCTGGTGTTCGCCTGCACGCGCGTCGATGCCGCCCAGGCGGGTTTCGACGACGAGCTCATCTACCGCGAGCTGCCGCTGCCCGTCGCGCAGCGGCGCCTGCCGACCACCACGCTCTTGCGGGACGAGGGGCTCGCGGCCTTCGCGGACTGGGCCAAGGCGAGCGCGCGCCGCGCCTACTGAGCGCGCACGCGCACGCCGCAGCGGAACGCGACCGTCTCGACGAGCTGGCCGGAGTCGTCGAAGAAGCTCCACTCGCCCTGCTCTTGGCCGCCGACGTAGGCGCCGCGGGCCGCGAGCGCGCCGCTTGGGTGAAACAGCTCCCACTCGCCCTCGCGCACTCCACCGCGCGACAGCCCCGCGCATTCGAGCACGCCGCTCTCGCGCCACCAGCGTGTCGCCTCCGGCTCGCGCGTTGCGTTCGGCACCTCCGAGCGCGGGTTTCCGTTCGCCCACCACGAGCGCCACGTGCCCACGCACTCGCCCTCGCGATACTCGCGTTCGTGCTCTTTCCGTCCATTCGGGAAATAGCGCGTGTCGCGACCGTGCAGCACCTCGCGCCCGCCCGGCAGCTGCAAGAAGCCCCACTCGCGCTGCGGGCGAGTGCGCTCGCGGTCGTAGTACGACGCGCGGCGCTCGAGCCGCGGCGCGCGCTGTTCCATGCCCCTGCCGAGCATGCGCGCGGACTGCTGGAAGTCCGAGGCGCAGCTCGCGAGCAACGCGAGCGCGACGAGCAGCGGCGCGCGCATCAGCGAGCGTCGAGCAGGATCGCTCGGAACAGCAACGCGAAGCACTGCTGCGACCACCCGCGGTAGTGCGGGCTGAACGAGAAGAGATGCGCGACCCCCGTGCCGTGCTCGGCGCGCACCCACGCGGCGCGATCCTCGATCGTGGTCGCGCCCCGAATCCAGCCGGAGAGCAGCAAGCGCGTGGGCGCGAACTCCAGCAGCGTCTCGACGCGCGCGTCCGGCCGCGGTTCGAGCTTCCACGCCGCGGAATCGGAGAAGAACACGCTCACGGAGTCCGGCAGACCGCGCGTGAGCGCATGCGGCTTCGGAATTGCGCGCAGCACGCTGCCCGGGCAGTTGAAGGCGCCCTCGCCGTCTTTCGCCTTGTCCTTGGTGACGTTGACCAGCGGCAGCTCGAACAAGTCGATCGCCCACTGGCTCGCCGCTCCGACCGTCACGAGCCGTCCGCCCGAGCGCACGAATTCCTCGATCGCGACCGCACCCTGCGGCTCGAGGCCGCGCACGAGCTCGCTCGGAGCGCTGCCCACGGCGCGGCCTTGATCCAGCGTGCCCGCGCTGACGTCGGGAATCACGAGCACATCGATCCACTTCGCGAGCTCGCCCGCGCGCAGCGTCTCGTTGCGCACGGTTGCGTAGGGCAACTTCCACGTGTCGAACACCCAGCGCATCCAGCCCTCGTCCATCGAGCCCGTGTACGGGGCATAGAGCCCGACGCGCGGCAGGCGCTCGAGCATGCGTGCGCCGTCCTTCGCTTCGGGCACGAAGCGCGCCTCCTGCCCGACGAAGTACAGCCTCTCGCCGCGCGCGAGGCGCTCGAACACGACGCGCCACGCGTCGCTCTCGAGAGCGGGCAGCTCGGCGCGCGCGGGCGAGGCGAACGCCACATCGACATCCTCCGCGGAGCGCAGCCGCTCGACCTCGACCGTCGGGCGCTCGATGCACTCGACGGCCTGCACTCCAAAGAGCAGCGGCAGCGTCCAGCCCGCGACATCGTAGGGCGCGTCGCCCTCGGGATAGCGCTGCGTCTCGAACAGGTCCTTCACGTGCTGGCCGTAGGGCTGGTCTCGGAAGATCACCAGGGAGCCCGCCGGATACTCGCGTCCGTCCGCCGTGAACTTCGCGCGCGCGACCTGCAGCTCGACTCCGCCGCGCAGCAGCGTGTCCACCAAGCGTCGACTCGCGCCGCAGTCGTCGTTGTCCGACGGTAGCACCCACGCGCGCGGCGCTTCGTCGCGGCCCTTGCCGATCGAGCGCTCCGCCGCTTGCAGGGCGTTCTCGACGAACAGCCGCGGCTCGCTCGAGAGACTGCGCAGCAAGGAGCGCCCGAAGGCGAGCTCGTAGTCGATGATGTCGCGCAGGCGCCACCAGCCGCCGGGCCACGGCAGCGGGAAGTTCACTCCCGGCGCGTACTCGCCCTTGCCGCCCGGCGCTTTCAGCTTCGAGCGCTCGAGATAAACGGGGCTCGCGTAGTTCACCGAAGCGGCTTCGGTGAGCAACCCGACGATGTTGTGGCGCACAGGCACATTGCGATTGCCGCCGTTCCACCACTGGTCGTAGGTCACGCCCGTGGCGACGCCCGAGAAGCCCTCGCGCGTCATGTCGTGCAGCGCGCGCGTGCCGAGCAGGTTGATGCTCGACATGATGGTCGGATCGAGGTTCGGATTGAGCGGATCGCGGAACGGCGGCACGAACATGCGCTCGCCGAGCTGACCCTGCTGGTGCACGTCCCAGTAGACCTGCGGATGCCAGTCCTCGTAGAGCAGCTTCGTCACGATGCGCGTCTCGGCCTGCGTGAGCGCGAACCAGTCGCGGTTGTTGTCGTGCCCGGTGTAGTACTGATAGAGCTTGGGCATCGACGCCGTCTCGTGCTCCGTGCCGACGATGCCGCGGTACCACTCGCACACGTGGTCGAGGCCATCGGGATTCGTGCAGGGGAGCACCACCGTGACGAGCCGCTCGCGCGCGCTCTTCCAAGGCTCCGCGTCGCTCGTGGCGAGCTGGTGCGCGAACTCCATCCCGAACTGCGGCGCCGCCGTCTCGGTCGAGTGCATCGCGATCGAGACGACCAGCACGGGCACGGCGTTGGCGACGAGCTCGGCGCGCTGCGCCGCGTCGAGCCCGCGCGGGTCGGCGATGCGCGCCGTTGCGGCACGAATCGCGGGCAGGCGCGCCATGTTCGCCTCGGACGTGATCACCGCGGCGAGGAACGCGCGTCCTTCGGTGGTCTGGCCGAGGCGCTCGACGCTGACGCGCGCGCTCTGCTCGTCCAGCCGCAGGTAGTAGCTCGACACCTCCTCCCAGTCGGCGAGCGCGAAGTCCGCGCCGACGGGACGGCCGAGGTGCTCGGCGGGAGCGATGACCTGCTGGGACCATGCGCAGGCGGCGAAGAGCGGCGCGGTGAGGGCGGCGAGGAGCTGGTTCACGGCCTCACGGTAGCGGCGCCGCGCGGGGGGGCGCCAGAGCGCGGGCCACGCGCTCGCTGGCCTGCGCGGGAGTTCGAAGCGCCGCGAACGCCAGCGCGTGCCTAGAATCGCCTTGCGTGCCGATGAACCTCGGAATCGAGCTCGCACTCGCGGCGGGCTGCTATCTCCTCGGCGGGATTTCGCCGGGCTACTGGCTCGTGCGCTGGAAGACGGGCCGCGACGTGCGCGAACAGGGCAGCGGATCGAGTGGAGCCACCAACTCCGGCTTGCTGCTCGGGCGCGGCGGGTTCGCGCTGACGCTCGTGCTCGATGCGCTCAAGGGAGCGACGGCCGTGCTGGCGGCGCGGATGCTCGGCGCGACGACGGAGTGGACGGCGCTCGCGGCGCTCGCGGTCGTGGTCGGACACATCTGGCCGGCGCAGCTTCAATTCCGTGGCGGCAGGGGCGTCGCCCCACTCATCGGTGCATGGCTGGTGCTCGCTCCGCTCGCGCTCGCGCCCTGCCTCGTGCTCGGCGCGCTCGTCCTCTTCGCATCGCGCGCGTTCGTGCGCTCGGGCCTCGCCGGACTCCTGCTGCTCCCGCTCGCCGTCTGGTGGCAGTTGCACTCCGCCGTGCCCGTCGCTCTCTCGACGCTGACGGTGGCGGTCGTGCTCTTCGCTCATCGTCGCCATCTCCTTCCCCCGCGAACCGCGGCACTCCAACCGCCCGGAGGGCACCGTTGAGCGCGCTCCCCCCGCTCGTCTTCAAGCTCGCCGGCGACGCCGACGAGCTCGACCAAGTGCAGGCCCTGCACTACCGCACGTTCGTCGAGGAAATCCCGCAGCATCCGCCGAACGACGCGCGCCGCTACGTCGACCGCTTCCACGCCGACAACGTGTACGTCATCGGCAAGCTCGGAGCGCGCGTGATCGCGACGCTCGCGCTGCGCGGCCAGCGTCCCTTCTCGCTCGATTCAAAGGTGCCGAGCCTCGATAGCTTCCTGCCGCAGGGGCACGTGCCCGTCGAAGTGCGCCTGCTCGCGGTCGAGCGGGAATTTCGCCGCACCGCCGTCTTTGCCGCGCTGCTCGAGCACGGCGTGCGCCATGCCCTCGGGGAAGGCTTCGATCTCGGCGTGATCTCGGGCACGACGCGCGAGCTCAAGCTCTACCGCCACATGGGCTTCACGGCGTTCGGTCCGCTCGTCGGCACGAGCGGCGCGGAGTACCAGCCGATGTACGTCACGCTCGATCGCTTCTGCGAGAACGCGCGCGCCAATCCGGCCCTCGGCAAGATCGTGCAGCCCTTGCTCGAGCGCCCCAACGAGCTCAACTTCCTGCCCGGCCCCGTCACGCCGACACCGGCGGTGTCCGCCGCGCTCGCCGCTCCACCGATCTCCCACCGCAGCGCCGAGTTCGTCGAGCACCTGCGCGACGTGCGCGCGAGGCTGTGCCGCATCGCTCGCGCCCGCGACGTGCAAGTGCTCGTCGGCTCCGCTTCGCTCGGCAACGAGCTGATCGCCGCGCAGCTGTCGCTCGCCCCCTCGCGCGGCCTCGTGCTCGCCAACGGCGAGTTCGGCGAGCGGCTCGTTTCACAGTCTCGGCGCGCACGAATGGAGTTCGACGTGCTCGCGCGGCCGTGGGGAGCACCATTCGAGCTCGCGGAGGTCGCCCGCGCGCTCGAGCGCGTTCCCGCGTTCGGATGGCTGTGGTTCGTGCACCACGAAACCTCGACGGGCATCCTCAATCCCCTGCGCGAGCTCGTCGCAATGGCGCACGAGCGGCGCGTGCGCGCCTGCGTCGATTGCGTCAGTTCGCTCGGCGTCGTCGACGTCGACCTGCGCCACGTGCACCTCGCGAGCTCGACCAGCGGCAAGGGACTCGCGGCCTACCCCGGGCTGGCCCTCGTATTCCACGACAGCCAGCCGGCGCCCGAGCCGCAGCGCCTGCCGGGCTATCTCGATCTGGGCCACTGGGCGAGCCACGACAGCGTCCCCCACACGCATTCGTCGAATCTGGTCGCCGCGCTCAGTGCGGCACTGCACGAGATCACCCCAGCGCGCATGGCCCGCATCGCCGACCACGCGCACTGGCTGCGCGCGGAGCTCGCGGGCCTAGGCTTCGTCCTGCCCGCGCCCGAGCGTGCCGCGTGTCCTGCCGTCACGACGCTCATCCCGCCGCGGGGCGTGTCGGCTTTCGAGCTGGGCGAAGACCTCGATCGACGCGGCTTCTGGACGAGCTACCGCAGCGCCTACCTCGTCGAGCGCGGCTGGCTGCAGATCGCGCTCATCGGCGACCCATCGCGGACCGCCCTCGAAAAACTCGTGCGCGTGCTCGGGCAGATCGTGCGCCGTCGCGCGAGCGTCGCGAGTCCCTGAATCGCCGCGCTCAGTCGCCCGCGAGCGACAGCACGATCTCGAACACGATCAGCAGGAGGATCAGGAATTCGAGCGTCTCCGCGCGCAGCGTCGAGGCGTCGTCGTGGAGCTTGTCATAGACGTTGTCGAGCGCCGCGAGCTTGCGCTGGGCCGCATCGTTCCACTCCTGGAGACGAAACCGCGTCCCCGCCTGCCTGAGCACGCGCGCTGGAAACTGATCTCCCGACACCTTGAGCGTGTTGCCGACGCGCTCGAACAGAAAGGCCGCTTCGAGCTGCATGGACGACAGTCGCCGCAGGTCTCGGCGCAGCGCGAAGGGGCCCAACAGGTGGCGCGTCTCGCGGCGCGTGAGCGAGCGGAAGGAGTCCTCGAGCGCGACGTCGAGCTGCGCGTCGAGAAAGCGCATCTCGAGCAACTGCACGTTGGCGTACTCGAGCAAGCGCAGGACGTCTTCGGGCTGGTCGTCGAGCACCACGGCCGCGTGCCAGTCCACGATCGTGAGATCGTCTGGGCCGTACTGCAGCCGCACCGAGAGCGCGTCGGCCAAGACCTCGCGCGAGAGCGGCGCGCGCTCGGCTCGCAGGATGCCCGCCAGCAGCGGACCGCTCTGGGCGAGAAAGCGCTCGGCATCCTCGCCGAGCATCGGGGCGCTCAGCCGAAACACGGAATAGTCTTCGAAGACGGGCGCGAGTCCGGGCTTGGTGACATGGGAGGGAATGGCGGCGACCAGCGCCAACGCGCGCGCGCGAGCCGCCTCCTCGAGCGAAGTGTCGGCGGCGAGCGCGCAGGAGAGCTCGACGCAGTCCGCGAGCTCGCCGTGCAGCGCGATCGCGAACGAGACGAGCACGGCCCCGAACTCGAAGATCACCACCTCGCACGTCGCCTCCGTGGTCCAGCGCGCGATGGGGAGCGGCTCGCAGCGCTGAACGATGCGCAGCGGAGGCGGCTTGAACTGGAAATACGACGGAGCCGGGTGCGTGTGCCCGAGCTTGCCCTCGCTGCTCGGCTCGTGGATGGCGCGCGCCGCCCCCGCGAGATCGATCGACTGCGCCACGTCGAACGCAAACAGCGCACGGCACTCGCCACGCGCGCTTCCCGAGCTTCCCGCGCTCGACATGCTCCCAGTCTAGTTCGCGCGGAGCGTTGTCTCCAGCAGCTCGCCTTGGCGGCGCTACGATGCCCGCCGTGGGGGCGCCGATCGAGATTCCCGCGTGGCTGCTGCTCGCGCTCTCCTGCGCGATCGACTTCACCGTGCTCTCGTTGCTGCTGCGCAAGCGCGAGCACCCACTCGGCCTCGCACGGGTGATCCCCTCGCTGCTGCTCGCCGCGCTCGTGGCCACCATCAAGATGCCCTTCCTCGCGTGGGCGGCGGGCAGCTTCTTCTTCGGCATCACGCTCGGCTGGGTGACGCTCGTCGTGGTCACGCCGATCGTCGCGTGGCGCGTGCTGTGGCGCGGGGACGCAACGCCAACGGCGCGGGCACTGGCCGCCGCGGGCGCGCTCGGCCTGCCCGTGCTCGGCCTCTACGGCTCGGTTCTCGAGCCACGCAACCTCCAGATCGAGCGCGTCGAGGTGCCGATCGACGCGGCGCACGCGAGCGCCGAGCCGCTGCGCATCGCGGTCCTCGCCGACATCCAGTCGCGGTCGGTCGATGAGCACCTGCGCACCGCCATCCGCGAGGCCATGCGCTTCGAGCCGCACCTCATCGTGCTGCCGGGCGACCTGATCCAGCTCGATGACGAACAGGAGTACCTCGCCGCGCTGAAGGAGTTCCGAGCGCTGCTCGAGCCGCTCGATGCGCCGCTCGGCGTCTACTTCGTGCTCGGCAACACCGACTCCGAAGAACTCGTCGCGCGCGCCTTCGAGGGCACGCGCGTGCGCATGCTCGTCGACGAGTCGGTCGAGCTCGAGTTCGCCGGTCGCCGGATCGTGCTCGGCGGCGCCGACAGCTTTCAACTCCCCCCGTCGTCTCCAGAGTGCTTCGTCTCGCGCTTCGATCGCCGCGAAGCCGACGAGTTGCGCATTCTCGTCAGCCACCACCCCGACCACGGGCTCACCTGGCTGGGTGGCGCATGGCCCGCGATCGACCTCGCCATCGCTGGTCACACGCACGGCGGCCAAGTCGTGCTGCCGGGTTTCGGCCCGCCCGTGACGCTCTCGCTCGTGCCGCGCGCCGTGGCCGCCGGAGGCCTGCACCGCGTCGGCGCTCGCCAGATCTACGTCTCGCGCGGCATCGGCATGGAGCGCGGCCTCGCTCCCCCCCTGCGCCTGTTCTGCCCGCCGGAAGTCTCGCTCCTCACGCTCGTGGGAGCGCGCAATTGACTCCAGCGTCGTGGTTCCGACGACGGAGCCGATGTCGCCAACTCAGTCTTCGACGACGTGCTGCGCGTAGAGCTTGCGCAGCTCGGACCAGTGCGCGACGTCGAAGTGGCCCGAGCGCATGCAGTCGACGGCGCCGTAGGCCATCGCGAGGGCGTGGTGCGTGTTGTCGTGCTGGAACAGCCCCTGTCGCCCGTAGGAGAGCAGGCGCGGCACGCTCTCGACCCAGCGTTCGAGCCGATCGAGCGGCGCCTCGTAGCCCGTGAGGTAGATCGGATAGGCGGCCGGGAGGCGGCGCGTGAACGTCGCGATCGGCGCGGCCCTCAGCGGCAGTCCGCAGCCCGCGAGATCCTCCGCGAGCAGTCGTCCGAGCGCCGCGTCATCGAGCGACCAAACGTCGTCCCTCACCGCGCACGGCAGCTCCGCGCACAGGATCGTGGTGCCCGCGGGCCGACCGAGAGCCGAGTAGTTCTTGGGCTCCGACAGGCGCGTGATGCGCGTCGTCGCGCCCGGGAAGTAGTGCGCGTCGTACTCCGTGAACCGCTCGACCGGCAACTGCACGTAGATGAGGATCATCGAGCGGTAGGTCACGCGCGCGGCGGCGTCGAGCACGTCTGGCGGCACGCCCTGCGCCATCGCGCGCGCGAGCGCCGTGACGGGAATGGTCGACCACAAGTAGTCCGCCTCGAGCACCTCGGTGCGCCGAGCGTCCTCGGCGTGCACGCGCCACGGCGCGCTCTCACTCGCGGGCGGCTCGATGTTCGTCATGCGCCAGCCCAGCCGCATGTCGGCACCCAGTCGCCCCGCGTCCGCGGCGTAGGCCTCGCTGATCTGCCCGAACCCGCGCACTGGATAGAAGAAGCGCCCCGCGCCCCTCGCCTTGAAGCCCGGCACGGCGTTGAGCACCTTGCGCACGAGCTTGCCGAACGATCCCGCGGCCACGCGCTTGCGCGCCTGCACGCCGCTCAGCTCGTTGGGATCGCGTCCCCAGAGCTTGACCGCGTACGGCAGGTAGAACTCGTCGGCGATCGTCGAGCCGAGATTCGCGCGAATCACCGACTCGAACGTGTCGCCCGCGCTCGCGCGAGCGGGGAGCTGCTTGGCGACCATGTCGCGCAGCGTGCCGAGCGCGAAGCGCTTGTCGAGTCGCAGCAGCAGGTCGTGGGGCTTGAGCGGGAAGTGGATCCACTTGCCCAACAGTCGAATGCGTCCGTGGCGCGGGCGATCCACGAGCTCGGCGCCGAGCAGCGCGCGAATGTCCGCGAAGATCGCCGCATCGGTCGCCGGATGCAGCCGGTGACTGCCGTAGTCGAGCCACTGGCCGCCGCACTCGAACGAACCGGCGTTGCCGCCGTAGTGCGCTCCCGCTTCGAGCAGCGTCGCAGCACCGAACTTGCGGCGCGCGAGCTCGCGAGCGGCGCCGACTCCGGCGGGGCCGCCGCCGAGGATGAGCACGCGCGGCTCAGCCACCTCGGGGGTTCCTCTCCAACGCGAACAGCGAGTCGCGGCCCGCGCCGGTGCGCGCTCCCTCGCGATAGCCGAGCACGAACCACAGGACTCCGCCGAGCAGGCCGGTCGCGATCAGCACCGACTGCCACAGCAGCGACGCGGCCACGCCGTCTTGCTCCGCCACGCTCGCCATCGCCGCCAGGAATCCGGCCAGCGTGACCTCGCGCACTCCCAGACCGCCCACGGAGAGCGGCGCGAGCGTGATCGCCTTCGTCATCGGCACGGCGAAGAACCACACCGCCAGCGGCGCTTCGATGCCGATCGAGCGGCCGAGCTCGAGATTGAGCAGCACGAACCAGCCTTGGATCACGAGCGAGAGCGCGAGCACGACGAGCGCGCGCGACGGCCGCGCCGCGAGTCGCCGCATCGACACGAGCGCGCGGCCGATCGTGCCGCGCAGCTTGCGCGGCCAGCGCTCCAGCTTGCGCCGCAGCAGCAGCGGCAAGGCGACGAGCCCCCCAACGGCTGCGAGCAGCGTTCCGACCTGCACGACGCTCTGCGCCCAGCCCGTCATCGCCGTGCTCGACCACAGCGCGCCGACCACGATCAGCACGAGCAGCGCGAACGTGTCGATCAGGCGCTCCGTCAGCCCTCCGAGCACGCTCGCCTCCGCGCGAGCGGTCACGCGCGCCGCGAGCAGCGCCTTGATCGCGTCTCCGCCCACGATGCTCGGCAGGCACAAGTTCGCGAACATCCCGGCGGAGTAGCACTGGGCCGCATCGGTCGCACCCAGCCGCGCGCGCGCGCTCGCGATGCCGAGGTTCACGCTGTAGCGCCACTTGAACACGCCGAGCACGTGCCCCGCGATGAAGCCCGCCCACACCAGCGCCCACTTCGAGAGCGGCACGCGCGAGAGTGCGTCGACGATTTCGCCCCAGCGCACCTCGAACGCAATCCACGCGAGCGCCGCGACCGTCAGGCCGATCTTCAGCGCGAGCATGGCGGTCCGTTTCTGCATGGCGCCTTGGAGCCTCCCCTAGCGCGCTCCCGCGTCCCGCCGCACGACCACGACCTCACTGCCACCGAGCGTGCCCCAACACGTCGTCTGCACGCGGTAGTCGCGCTCCAGATGCGCCCAGAGCTCGGGCTCGGCGGCTTTCAGGCGAGTCGGAGTGCAATACACGAGCCAGATCCTTGCGTGCGCGCGCTCGAGCGCCGCGAGCGCCTCGATGCTATCGACCGGCGTCCACGCGCAGTCGTAGTAATCGCGGTATGGCAAAATCGTCATGTCGACGGTCGCCACCGCGTCGCCGGGCCGCCGCTCGCGATCGACGAACGCTTGCGCGCCCTCGAAGTCCTGCTTGGGCAGCCACGCCGCGGGCACGGTCGCGGCGCTCATCAGACACGAGAGCGCCAGCGCGGCCGTCGTGAGCTTCTCGAGCAGCCCAGAGAACTGCCCGAACGAGAAGATCCGAATCCACTCGACGACTCCGCGCACGGCGATCAGCACGGAAAAACCTGCTGCAAAGAAGAACATGCGCGGCCAGAGGTTGTGGCGCGTGGCGAGCAGCACGGCGATCGTGACGGCGACCCCCAGCAGGAACGTCAGCGTGAGCGCGCGGCTCTGACGCCAGTACGAACGGAGTCCGAGCGCGAGCACGGCGAGTCCGAGCGCGAGAGTGAAGGCGCCGCCGGGCACGCCCTGCGAGAGGCCGCGCACCGTCTCCGCGACGAGCCAGGTCGGGTCCTTCCACTCGACCTGCGCTCGGGGCATGGTGGGCGCGAGCAGCGTCGCGATGTACTGCGGAAGCACGAGCGCGTGCAGCACGAGCGAGATGGTCGTAGCCATCACGAACCCGGAGAGCACCTGATGGTGCGCCGTGCCAACTCGCCGACCGCGCGCGCAAAGAGCGCATCCAGCCCACACGAGCACGTGGGCTGCGACCACGAACACCGCCGTGGCGTGAATCCACGTCGCCAGCGCCATCCACGCTCCGTAGCGCAGCGGCGCGGCGACGCCCCGCGAGTGCGAGCTCGCGCACATCCGCAGGAACTCGGCCGAACCGAGCAGCGTGAACAGCAGCAGTCCCGTGTAGCCGCGCGCATCCTGCGAGAACCACACGTGGTGGTAGGACACGGCGAGCAGCGTCGCCGAGAAGATCGCCTCGCGCGCGTCGGTGACGAGCCGCGCGAAGCGATGCAGCGCGAGCACGCCGAGCACGCCGAGCACGACGGCGGGCAGTCGCACGGCCCACGCGCTCTCGCCGAACGCACCGAACGACAGACGCGCGAGCAGCGAGTACAGCAGATGCTGGTTCTGGCTGTCGAAGGTCGACACGATCTCCCGCGGCTGCTTGCGCGCGTAGTGCACGAGCGTGTCGAGCTCGTCGAAGCACAGCCCCGACCCGAGCCCGCTCGTGCGCAGCGCGAGCGCGAGCACCACCAGTCCACCGAGCGCCCACAGGGCGCTCGCGTCCAGGCGCGGGGGAGTGCGGATGCCCGTCCTGAGCAGAGGCTCGAAGTCGTCACCACGCGGCGCGAGGCGTTCGACGAGCACCAGCACGAGTCCCGCGAGTGCGAGCGTGCCGCGCAGCAGGTCCACGCCACGCTCGAGCGCGGCGCGGCGCGTTTCGTTCCCCGCGAGCAGGTACTCGAGCAGCGCCTGCGCGGGCAAGAGCAACGCGCACGCCAGACACGCAAACGCCGCCGCGAGCACTCCCCGGTTCATCCGCACGCCCTGCACAGCCGGCAGTCTGTGCCGTGCGCGTGCGCATTTCCACCCGCCCGCTCGGAGCGGATCAGGACTTGGCGAGCGCGCCCCGACGCCGATGGCGCGCGAGGAAGCGCTCGCGCCGTCGCCCCATGGCCTGCGCCGTGTAGAGACTCCGCGTCAGGTCATGGAAGCCCGACCGCAGCTCCTCCACGCTCATGCGGCAGGGCTGGTAGTTGATGTCGAACAGCGTGCACAGGTCCCAGCGACCGGGCTCGAGAATGCGCCCCTCGCGGTGCAGTCGCGCATGCAGCGGAGTTCCGGGGAACGCGGTCATGTAGGTCACCTGAACCTCGTACAGTCCGGTGTCCTCGGCGAAGCGCCGCACGCTCTCGAACACGCCGCCATCATGGTGGTCGAGCCCGAGCACGAAGCACGCGTTGACGGTGATGCCGTAGGACTGGATGCGCTCGACGTCGTCCGCGTAGCTCGAGGCGCGGCGCGCCTTGAAGTTGGCGTGCTGTTCGAGTCCTTCGAGCGCACCGGAGTCGGGACTCTCGAGGCCGATGAGGAGCTGGCGGCAGCCCGAGCGCGCGAGCGCGGCGAGCAGCTCGGGATCGTCCGCGACCGAGATGTCGGTCTCCGTGAACCAGCGCACGCCCAACGGCTCGAGCGCGCGCGCGAGCGACAGGCCCCACTCCTTGTCCACGAACGTGTTGTCGTCGGCCAGCTCGAGGAACGCGTCAGGTCGCACGGCGCGGATGGCCTGAATGTCGCGCACGACGTCGGCGACGGGGCGCTTGCGGTAGCGACTCGAGAGCATCACGGTCGACGCGCAGAAGTCGCAGCGCCACGGGCAGCCGCGCGTCGTCTGCACCGTGAAGCGGTTGTAGGGTCGGTTGCGGAGCAGGTCGTAGCGCGGAATCGGCAGACGCGCGACCTCGACCGGCGCTTCGTCGCTCGCGCGAAAGATGCGCGGCGGCTCGCCGCGCTCCGCCGCCTCGACGATGCGCGGCCACACGTGCTCGCCTTCGCCGACCGCCACGTAGTCCGCATGGCGCAGGGCTTCCTCGCTCAAGGCGCTCACGTGCAGCCCGCCCATCGCGACCTTGATGCCGCGCGCGCGCAAGCGGTCGGCGATCGCGTAGGCCTCGAACACCTGCGCCGAAAACGTGCTGATGGCGACCAGATCGCAGTCAGCGAGCTCCGCGGGCTCCAGACCGTCGCCTTCCGCCTCGAAGTACTCGAGCTCGTGGCCGAGCGGAGTGGCGGACGCGAGTTGCAGGAGTCCGAGGCTGGGCAGCGCCGCGATCTGTCGCGAGCGCTCGACGAAGCCGGGCAGCGTCAGGCCGAGCTTCAGCAGCTCCGGGTCGTGCGCCCGAATCCCGCTCATCGCCAGCAGTCCGATCTTCATGGCTTGGCTCCTTGCTGCACCAACACCAGCGTGAGCACCGCGGCGCTCGACAGCGCGAGCACCGGCAGCGCGAACCAGTGACGGAACGACGCGCGCCACGCGGAGAGCCAGCACACCGCCGGCATCAGCACGCCGCCGACCTTCCACAGCACGAAGCAGGCCTGCGCCGCCCCGCCGCTCGCCTGCGCCGCCGGCGACAGCGCGACGAGCATCTGCAACATGCCGAGCGCGATGCACGCGATGTGACCGAGCCGCAGCAACCGCCGACTCCAGGCGGAGTAGCCGCCGAGGAAGCCCTCGCGCTCAAAGCGCAGCCCCACCAGCGCCCCGCTCGCGAATCCGGCGAGGATCTGCGCCCAGCCCCAAGTCCACAACCCAGTCGCTTCCATGCTCTCCTGCATGCCCCCTAGCTTCGACACTCGCGCGGTCCCATGGGCCGAACTACCGCGATACGGTACGCAAAGCGGTGCTGATCAACCGCGCGCGAGGCGGCGCAGGCGCAGGCCTGCCGCCAGAAACAGCGCGGAAACGAGCAGCGGAATCGCGAGCTGGAGCACCTTGAGCGCGTTGGCCACGTTCGCGTCTGCGTCGAAGTGAGCACGCGGAACTTCGACTTCGAGCCGACCGCCGCCGGGCAGGGCGGCCGACGAGCGCGCACCGGCCTCGGTCACGTCGTCGAGCTCGACCGGCCCGCGAAAGTCGTGGCGTCCGAGCTCCGCACCCTGCGCGTCGAACACGCGCGCGGTGACGCCGAGCTCAGGGATGCGATTCCAGCCCCGAGCGGCCACGAGCGCGACGAACAGCGTGATCGCGAGGTTCAGCGCGCCGATCACGAGCAGGAGCGACGCGAGTCGCTGCGGCGGTAGCGGAGTCTTGCCCACGGCGCGCGGATGCTAGCAGCGCGGCGAGATGGCGCCCACGCTCAGCGCGGCGTGTACTCCGGCGCAACGCTCAACGGGCCCGCGGGCAGCGGCTCGACCCTCCGGCGCCAACGCCCGATCTCGCCACCGCAGCGGTAGCGCAGCAGCGTGGCGAAGAACTCCCAGCACGTCGTCGCGCGCACGTGGCTCAGCCCGTGGCCGCGCATGCGCGCGAACACGTTGACCTCGAGCACGCGCACGCCGAGGTAGTGCGCCTTGATCATCAGCTCCGGATCGAGGAACCAGCGCTTGGATTGCAGATCGAGCCTGCGCAACACGTCGCGGTGCACGATCTTCGGACTGCCGTTGACGTCGATCGAGCCCAGCCCCGGCCACAGGCACAGCACCATGCCGTTGTAGGCGACCGACACGAACTTGCGCGTCCAGCCATCGAGCCGGAAGCGGCGCCGCACCTTGCCGAGCAGCTTGCCGTCGCTGTAGCGCACGGCCTCGAACAAGCGCACCACATCCTCGGGATCGACCTGCCCGTCGCAGGGAATCATGCCGACCCACTCCGCGCGCGCCTCGCGCAGACCGCTCAGGACCCCAAACCCGTAGCCCTGATTGACCTCGACTCGCACCCTGCGCACCGCCAAGCCCTTGGCGGCGAGTCCGTCGAGGATCTCGCCGGTGCGGTCCTTGGACCCGTTGTCGACCGCGATGAGCTCGAGCGCGATCCCCGCCTTCTCGAACGCCCCGCACAGGGCGGGCAGCGTGAACGGAATCGACTCCTGCTCGTTGTAGCAGGGCACGACCAGCGAGAACTCCGGGCCGTTCGGCGTCATCAGGCAGAGGCCGCGTCCGCGGCGCGCTCCCTCACCAGCCTACGCCGCAAGTCGCGCGCGAACAGCGTGCGCGTGAACTTCCCCAGCCCCGAGGCGTGCTCCCCGAACGTCCCGACCTTGGTCAGGATGAGCGCCTTCGTCTCCGGCGCGCACTCGGCGGACACGCTCACGCGCTCCGGCAGGCGGAAGTCCGCCAGCGGCCGCGCGTAGCCCTGCTCGGCCCAGCGCTCGACGTCGAACTGCGTGCTCCAGCGGCGGATCTCCGCCGTCGTGGCCGCGAACGGGACGTGCAGCACGACGCCGCGCAGGTGGTCGATCACCGCCGCGAGCTCGTCCTCGCCGTACTGCGTCCCGCGCTGGCGCAGCGCGCTTTCGATCGACAGTCGCAGGAATTCGAGCGCGTCCTGCGTCACGAAGAAGCGTCCGAGCATCGAGTACTTCGACAGCAGGTTGCCGCCGAGCGTGCCCTCCACGAGCTGCGCGTAGTGTTCGCGCGCCCACGCGAGACACTCCTCGCGCGTGCGGAAGATCTCCTGGCGCGATTCTTCGAGGAACTCGGCGATCACCTGCGTGAAGCCCTGCGGGGCGCGCGCGAGCAGCGACTGCATGTGGCGCACGAGGTCGAAGGGCTTGACGCCGTGCGCGCGCGCGAAGGCGAACGGCTCGTCGTAGTTGCCCTCGTAGTGGAAGATCGTGAGCAACAGGTGGAAGACGCGCGTTTCGAGGTAGTCCTCGAACGAGAAGTCGGGCGTCGCCACGACCATCTCCTCGACCTCGATCAGCGGCGTGCCGGTGTAGTCGCCGATGTTGCGCGCGACCACGCGGAAGCGCGTGTCGAAGCCGAACTTCGCGCGCTCTTCGGGATTGGCCAGCTCGGCGCCGTGCAGGAGCATCAACTGGTGCGCGGAAATGCGCTTGGCGCCCGCGTCGAGCAGATCCTCGACCGCCTTGAGGAAGCTGTGCTTGCTCTCGCCCGGCAGGCACAGGATCAGCTCGCCGTAGCTCTGCATGCCCTGCGATTCGAGCTCCCGCTGGATCTCGCGGTACGTCTCGAGCTTGATGTTGTCGCGCTTGATGTTCTTCAGCACGACCGGGTTCATCGACTGCACCGCCGCGGTCATCGGCAGCGCGCCCTTGATCTTGCGCATCACCTGAATGATGCGCTCGCCCTTGTTCTTGCCGGTCGTCGTGCGGATGTAACGCGGCCAGCCGTAGCTCGTCTGGAGCCAGCCGATGTAGTCGGCAAGCTCGACATCGCGCTCGTACATGCCGAAGTTGTCGTCGGCCAAGCACAGCGTGATCTCGGGCTTCACGCGCTCGGCGAGGTAGGCGAGGTCCGCCTTCACGTTGTCGATCGAGTGCGCGAACACGCGGCTGTTGGAGCGCACCCCGGAGTTGCAAAACGCGCACGTGAACGGGCATCCGCGCGAGATCTGCATCAGCGGGTAGTAGCCCGTGCGCAGATAGGGCTCCATCAGGCCCGCGAGATACGGGCTGGGGATCTCGTCGAGGTCGCGGATGCGCTCGACCTCGCCGCCGCGATGGAACACGCCGCGCGCGTGGTCGAACCAGTCGACGCCGGGAATCTGGCCGTCGCGCAAGCCCTCGACACGGCCCTTGGATTGGGCGAGGCGCTCGAGCAGGTTCACGAACGCGCGCTCGCCCTCGTAGGTCGGCCCGTCGATGTACGCGTCGACCTTCGGCAGGGCGGAGAGGAACTCGCCGCGCACGCTGTCGACGAGCGGATAGTTCGGCCCGCCCATCACCACCACCGTGCGCCGCTCGCGCGCCTTGGCGTAGCCCGCGAAGTGATGGGAGAGCTCCTCGTTCCAAGCGTAGTTCGAGAGCCCGAGCAGGTCCGGTGCGAGATCGTCGAGGGCGCGCTTGAGGTCCTGAGGCTCACGGAAGATGGAGATCTCGAGCTCGACTCGCCCCGCGAGTTGCGCCTGCGCGTAGGTGGCGAGGTTGGCGACACCGAGCGGATACACGTCCGAGCTCAGCGTGAGCAGGTTGTGTCCTAGGTCAGCGAGGTACAGGCGCAGGCGCATGGGAACTGCCCCGTCCAAGGATACGACGGGTACGGGGGTCACTCTTCGGACGCCGACCGTGACTCGGTCAAGCTCCTTCCCCCGCTGGCCTTCTCGGGCCACAAAAAGTGCGTAAGTTCTTGTCGAGCAACGACTTACGTTCTCCCATCCGCCTGCGCTGCCCGTTCAGGCGAGCGCCGCGCGATACCACGCAATGGTCTCGGCGAGCCCCTGCGCCAGCGTGCGCTGTGCTCGCCAGTCGAGCCACGCGCGCGCCTTCGCGCAGTCGAGGTACTGGCGCGGAATCTCGTGACTCGCCTCGTTCAGGATCACCGGCGCGAGGTCGGCGCGCCCCATCGACTCGAGCAGCAGGGCCACGATTTCGAGCACCGACACGGGCTCCTCGGTGCCGAAGTTGAAGGCCTCGCCGTGGAACTTGGGCTCCCCGAGGCGCTCGGCCAGCGCAAGGTACGCGTCGACCGCGTCGCGCACGTAGAAGTAGTCGCGCACGAACGAGCCGTCCGAGCGCACGACCGGCCGCTCGCCGCGCACCACCGAGCGAATCGTGCCCGGGATCAGGCGGTTCCAGTTGAGGTCGCCGCCGCCGTAGAGGTTGCCGCAGCGCGTGATCGCGACGGGCAGGCGGTAGGTGTGAAAGTAGCTCGCACTGAGCAGGTCCGCGCACGACTTCGAGACGTCGTAGGGGAAGCGACCGACGAGCGGCGCGTCCTCCTGATAGGGCAGCGTGTCGTGGGAGCCGTAGGCCTTGTCACTCGAGGCGACGAGCACGCGCTTCACCAGCCGCGGCAGTTGCCGACACGCCTCGAGCAGCACCCAAGTGCCCTTGATGTTCGCCTCGAAGGTCGAGAGCGGCGAGCGGCTGGCCGTGCCGACGATCGTCTGCGCGCCGAGATGGAAGACCGTGTTGACCTCGTACTCGTTCAGCGCGCGCAGGACCGTCTCGTAGTCCTCGAGCTCCCCGCGCACGATGTTGCAGCGCGCGGAGAGTCCCGTGCCGAGGAGCCGCGACTGCGGCACCCAGTCGCGCACGAGCGCCGTGACCGACGCGCCGCGCTCTGCGAGCTCTTCGCACAGGGCGCTGCCGAGCAGCCCGCTCGCGCCGGTGACGAAGACGCTCGTCTGCTTCCAGTGGCTCACTTCCACACCTTCCACGGCGCGTCGCCCTTGGCCCACAGCTCGTTGAGCGTGAGCGCCTCCTTGTAGGTGTCCATCGAGAACCAGAAGCCGTCGTGCTGGTAGAGCGCCAGTTCGCGCGCCTTGCTCATGCGGTCGAGTGGCCCAGTCTCGAGGATGCACTCCTGATCGAGGTAGTCGAACACGCCGCGTTGCATCACGAAGAAGCCGCCGCTGGTGAGCGAGTTCATCATCGGCTTCTCTTGGAAGCGCGTGACGATGCCGCGCCGGTCGACCGACACCTCGCCGTAGCGCGAGCGCGGGTGGAAGCCGGTCAGCGTCGCGAGCTTGCCCATGCGCTTGTGGTGCGCGACGAGCTCATCGAGATGGATGTCCGAGAGCCCGTCGCAGTAGTTGAACAGGAACGTCGGCGTCTCGATGTACTCGCGCGCGCGGAACAGCCGCCCGCCGGTCTGCGTCTTCGCGCCCGTCTCGACGAACGTGATCTCCCAATCCTCGATGTCGCCCACACGCGCGTGCAGCACCTTCTTGCCCGACTTGAGGCCGAGCGTGAAGTCCGAACCGCGCCACTGGTAGTTGAGGAAGTAGTCCTTGATCTGCTCGCCCTTGTAGCCGAGGCACAGGACGAAGCGCCGGTAGCCCCAGCGATGGTAGATGCGCATCAGGTGCCAGAGGATCGGCCGACCGCCGACCTCGACGAGCGCCTTGGGCTTGAACTCCGTCTCTTCGCGCAAGCGCGTGCCCTCGCCACCGCAGAGGATCACGACCTGTTCCTGCTTCCACTTCATGGGCTGGGCTGGGGGGAGTTGGGGCGGCGCGGCGCGCCTGTGGAGGCCGCGCCGAATCGTAACCATCGGGGGCCGCCCGCGCAGAGCTTGAGCCCGCGGCCTCAGCGATCCTCGGGACTGACTCCCGGGCCGCGCCGATCGGGACCGGCGGGGCGCCGCGGGCGGTGGAACTCGAACACCGCGATCTCCTTGAGCAGGTGGCTCACCGCGGCCTCGAGCTGCGGATCGCCGCCGCCGACCATCAGGGCCGGGTCGTCCATCACTTCGATGTCCGGCGCCACGCCGTAGCCCTCGACGCCCCACGTGCCGTCGAGCTCGTAGAACGCGAAGCAAGGCACGCTCACGCGCGTGCCGTCGACCAGCGACGGCTCCTCGGTGATGCCCACCAGCCCGCCCCACGTGCGGCGCCCGACCAGCGGTCCGAGCTTCGCCTGCCGGAACAGGTACGGGAACATGTCGCCGCCCGAACCGGCCGCGCCGTTGATCAGCATCGCCTTCGGCCCATGGTGCGCGAAGCTCGGCGTGATCCAATCCTCGTGCGCCCGCGAGGCCCAGAAGTTCGTGCGCGGCCGCGCGAGCGCCTCGACGAAGCGATTGGGAAACTGGCCGCCCGCGTTCCAGCGCTCGTCGACCAAGAGCGCATCCTTGTGGTACTGCGAGACGAGCTGGCTGAAGAGCTCGCGGCGACCGTCCGTCGCCGTGTCGGGCACGTGCACGTAGCCGACCTTGCCGCCGGAGAGCTCGTCGACGCGCGAGGCGCGCGTCGCGACCCAGTCGCGGTAGCGCAGCTCGCTCTCCGACTCGATCGGCACGACCACGAGCCGCCGCTCGCTGCCGTCCTTGGCGGGCGTCGCGCACAGCACGATCTCCGTCGCGCGGCCGATGCGGCCGAGGAACGCCGCGCACAGGTCGCGCGACGCGTCGGGCGCCACGCCGTTGACTTCGAGCAGCCAGTCGCCCGCGCGCGCATCGAGCAAGGGCTCCGCGAGCGGCCCGCGGGCGCGCGGATCCGAGCTGCCCGCGCCGAGCACGCGCGCGAGTCGGAAACGACCGTCCTCCACCGTCCAATCCGCGCCCAGCAGACCCGCGCGCTGTCCCTCCGCCGCGCGCTCGGGCACGCCCTCCCCACCGAAGTTGTAGGCGTGTCCGACGTTGAGCTCGCCGATCAGCTCCGTGATCAAGAAGTGCACGTCGTCGCGCGAGCTGCAATCGGCGATCGCGGCGAGATAGCGCGCACACACGGCCTCCCAATCGACGCCGTGCATGCCCTCGTCGTAGAACGCGGCGCTGTACTGACGCCGCACGTCGGAGAGCACCTGCGCCCACTCGCGGCGCGGATCGATCGTCAGCACGAGCCCGCCGAGGTCGAGCGCGTCGCCGAGCTTGGCGTCCGCGGCCGCAGCGACCACGTGCCAGCGCTCCCCCACCTTGGCGAGCACCTTCGCGCCGTCGGCGGTGAGCTCGTAGGCCGACACCTTGTCGAGCACGAGTTGCTCCTCGCGCTCGCTCTTCTTCGCGCCCGGCTCGAAGCGCACGAGCCTCGGCTCGCCTTCCGCGCCGCCGAAGGGCGAGCGCACGTACAGCACCGCTCCGGCCTGGGCGGACAGGCTCGCGATCGCGCCCGGCTTCACCGGCCAGCGCACGAGCCGCCCTTCGATGCCTTCGAACTCGATCGCGACCGGCTTGGGCGAGGGTTTCTCGGACTCGACCTTCGGCTCGTCCTCGTCCGCCGACTCGCTCGCGGCCCGCGCACCCTTGCCCTCGCGCGGATCGACCGGCGCGAGCGGATTCACCACGTCGCGGCGCAGCGCGATGGCGCACAAGGCGCGCGTGCCGGAAAAAATGAAGTTGTCGTCGAGATCCGAGTCGAGGTCGCGGAACTCGCGCTGCGAAGTGAGGTACAGCCAATCGCCGTTGCGATCGAAGGCCGGATCGCCTTCGTCGAACTGCCCGCTCGTCACCTGCCGCGTGTCGCCGCTGTCGCGATCGTGCACGTAGACGGCCGACGCACGCGACTTGCTCGCGCGCATCGCGAAGGCGATCCAGCGCGAGTCCGCGGACCACGCCGGCGTCGGGGAATTGCCCTCGGGGCTCGTCGCGACGAGGCGCGGAACGCCGTCGAGAGCCGACACGAGCCACAGCTCGCCCTTGCGCGTCACGTAGGCGAGCGAGCGCGAGTCGGGCGACCACCACAGGCCCAAGCGCCAGCCGCGGCCGAGCTTCGTGAGCTGGCGCTCGGGCTCGGACCCGTCGACCGCGCGCACGCACAGCTCGTACTCGCCGGAACGATCCGAGAAGTACGCCACCGACTTTCCGTCGGGACTCCACGCCGGATAGCGCTCGGCGATGCCGTCGCTGTTCGTGAGGTTGCGCGTGACGCCCTCGCCCGCGGGCACGTCGAAGAGCTCGCCGCGCGCCTCGAACACGACGCGCGCGCCGCTCGGCCCCACGCTCGCGCCGAGCAGGTCCTTCGCGACGTCGAGCGTGTGCGGCACGAGCTTGGGGCGATCGCCGGGAATCACGACCGTGACCGGCGCGGTCAGGCGCGTCGCGAGCTCGCACCGCCACAGCTTCCCGCCGCTCTCGAACACGATGTCGAGCGGCCCCACCGACGCCGCGCGCACATCGCTGTCGGCGAACTCCGTGACCACCTCGGCGCTCTTCTTCTGCACGTCGTAGACCCACAGGTTCGCCCGCGCCTTCGCTCCCGCGTCGCTGACGTAGTACACGCTCGCGCCGTTCCACATCGGCAGCACGTCGGCGCCCGGATGCTCCGTGATGCGGCGCGACTCGAACGTCACGAGGTTGAAGAGCCAGATGTCCTGCGCGAGGCCGCCTTGGTAGCGCTTCCAGTTGCGCATTTCGCCCGCATCGGGCGTGTACGCGAGCCACGAACCCGTCTCGTCGACCGAGCCGAACGTGCCGTAGGGAATGGGCAGGCGCTCGGGCTCGCCACCGTCCGCGCCGACGCGAAAGAGCGCCGGCGCGCGGGCTTGGCCGGACTGCGCCGTGCTCGCGAAGACGAGCGCTTGGCCGTCGGGTTGCCAGTCGCACAAGAGCTCGGACGTCGGATGGTGCGTGACGCGCCGCGGCACGCCGCCGACGAGATCGAGCACGTAGATGTCTTGCCCGCCGTCGTAGCTCGCGGTGAAGGCGATGCGCGTGCCGTCGGGACTGAACTTGGGGTTGGACTCCGGTCCCGCGGGCGACGAGAGCGGACGGGCCGCGCCGCCGCGCTTGTCGACGAGCCACAGGTCGTTCGCGTAGCGGAACACGATGCTGTCGGCGCTCACGTCGGGCGTGCGCAACAGCACGGCGTCGGGCTGGACCTGAGCGGCGGCGGAAGCGGCGAGGAGAGCGACGGCGGAGAAGCGCTGGATCATGAGCTGGAAGTCCCCGGAGGGCCCGGGATTGTGGCAAGCGCGCACGGTGGCGGCCACAAGCTCAGCGCGCGCCGAGCCTGTGGAGCATCTCGATGGCACCCGGATGCCCCTGAACGCGTCTCAGCACTTCGCCAGCCTGCTCCCGCGCGGCGGCCGTCTCGCCCGCGCGCTCGAGCGCACGCGTCCACTGCCAGCGCAGCGCGACGTCGTCCGCGCGCAAGGAAACGGCGCGGCCCCACGCGCTCGCGGCCTCGCGACTGCGGCCGAGTTCGGAGAGCGCGAGTCCCAGATGGCTCCACCCCACCGCGCTCGAGGGCTCGAGCTCCAGATGCGCCGCCAGCTCCCGCATCGCCTCGTGGGCGCGACCGAGGTGGTACAGCGCGAGGCCCGCGACCAACCGCGGCTGCGCGCTCGACGTGCGCGCGCGCTCGCTCGCGTCCAGCGCGAGCCGTGCGAGTTCCAGCGCGCGCTCGCGCCGCGCCGCGGCGCCCGCCGTGTCGAGCTGCGCCAGTTCCAACTGCACGACCGCCGCGTTGCACGCCGTGCGCGGCACGGTCTCGAGTTCCATGGCCAACGCGTAGGACGCCGACGCGCGCTCGAACAGCGCGCGACGCTCGCTCGCATCCAGCGTGGCGAACGCGCGCTCCTTGAGGGTCTCCGCCAGCGCCGTCTGGGCGATCGCGCTGCGCGGAGCGACCGACACGGTCCAATTCCACAGCGACTCCGAATCGCGCCACACGTGGCATTGCTCGCGCGCGAGCAACCCGAGGCCAAGCCCCGCGAGAGAGCCGCAGAAGAGCGCGTTGCGCGGCTCGAGCATGCGGAACAATCCCGCGGCACCGAGCAGCGCGAGTGGAATCGTGGGCACGTAGCTGTAGCGATCGGCGACGAGCTGAGGCCCGCACTGCGCGAACCCGAGCATCGGCCCGACGAGACATGCGTAGAGCGCCACGGCGAGCACCGTGCGCGGAAAGCGCCTGCGCAGCGCGAGCGCGGCGCACACGGCGACGAGGACGAGCGCGGCGGCGAAGGCGAAGCGCGGCAGGCCGAGCGTGATCTCGGCCGGAATCTCGTGGATCGGCACGAGCCGCGACGGCCACAGCGACACGCGCGCGTAGAACACCAGCCCATGGCACGCCTGCAGCGCGCGCTCGGCCAGCGTGTGCTCGCTCCAGCTCGCGATGGCCTGAGGTTGCGCGGCCTGTCCCATGTAGGCCAGCGCACCGGCCATGACGCCCGCGGCGAGAAACGGCAGCTTGTCGATCCAACTGCGGCGCCCCGCGAGCAGGTCGAGTCCAACCAGCGCGAAGGCCAGCGTCATGCCCGAGGCCTTGGCGAGCAGCGAGAGCACGAACAGCGCGACCGAGAGCGCGAGCCAGCGCCCGCGACTGCCGGGGAACGCGCGCAGGCTCGCCGCGACGCAGGCGCCGAGCGCGAGCGCGGCGATCAGCACGCCCCACGGTTCGAACTCGAAGCGCAGCCACTCGCCAACGGGCCCGCGCGTGCCCGCCAGCAGAGCCACGGGCGCCGCGCAGGCCGCGAGCGCCGCGACCAGCGCCGGTGCGCGCGGCCGCGGCGCTTCCCCGCATGTCTCGCGCCAGCGCAACCACGCGAGCACGCTCGAGAGGAGCAGGGCCGTGTACAGGACATCGCGACGCTCCGTCACCCACGCCACGGACTCGACGCGCAGTGGATGCAGGGCGAAGACGAGCGCGGCGACGAACGCGACGCCGATGCCTGCGAGCAAGCGCCGCGCCAGCGCGAACACCGCGCAGGCGTTGAGCGCGTGCAGCAGCACGTTGGTGCGATGAAACCCCTGCGCGTGCGCCGCGTCGAGGGACTCTCCCAGTGGCCAGAGCGCATGGTCGAGCGCGTAGGACAGCCACGTCAGCGGCTGGTAGGGCCCGGCGTGGTTGGTGGTGAAGCACCACGCGAGGTTGTCCGCTCCCAGCGCGCGAAAGTGCGGGTTTCCCAGCAGCAACGGCGCATCGTCCCAGTTGACCAGCCCCGCCTCGAGCGCCGGCGCGAAGGCCCACGACGTGGCCGCGACGAGCAGCGCGCACGCCACGAGGCTCTTGGCGGACATGGCCGAAACTCTAGCGGCGCGGCCGCGTCAGACGATGCGCGCGCGCGGGATCGGCAGGATGAAGCGCCCGCCGCGGCGCGCGTACTCGGCCTGCTGCGAGCGGATCTCGTCGGCGAAGTTCCAAGCGAGGATCAGGCAGTAGTCCGGCTGGCGCGCGAGCAACTCGCTCGTCGGCAGCACGGGAATGTGCGAGCCCGGAGCGAACAGACCGACCTTGAGCGGGCTCTTGTCGACCGTCCACGGCAGGAGCCGCGTCGTGATCCCGCAGTAGTTGAGCAGGGTGTTGCCCTTCGCGGGCGCGCCGTAGCCGCCGACGGACTTGCCTTCGGCGCGCAGCGTCTCGAGCAGCTCGAGCAGACCCTCGCGCTGCGCCCGCACGTCGCGCGCGAAGCTCCGCAGGCGCTCGGGCGCGGCGATGCCCGTCGACTTCTCTCGCGCACTCATCGCGACGACGTCCGCGGCGTGCTCGCGCACGCGCTCGACGGGCGCGGCGTACATGCGCACGGAGCCGCCGTGCACGGCCACTCGATCGACGCGCACGACGCGCAGCCCGGCCTCCTCGCACACGCGCATCAGCGAGGTCACCGAGAAGTACGAGAGGTGCTCGTGGTAGACCGTGTCGTACTCCAGACGCTCGACGAACTCGGCGAGCTCCGGCACCTCGCAGATCGCGAGGCCATCGTGGTCGAGCAACGCCTTGAAGCCGCGCAGGAAGTCGACCGGATCGTCGACGTGCGCGAGCACGTTGTTGCCGATCACCGCCTTGGCGGGACCGTGCTGCGCACGCAGCTCCGCGCCCTTCGCGGCGCCGAAGAACTCGTTGACCGTCGGCACGAGCGCGGCGCGCGCCTGCTCCGCGATGTTGGTCGCGGGCTCGACGCCGAGCACGCGCACGCCGTGCGCGAGAAAGCACTTGAGCAGCGACCCATCGTTGGAGGCGGCCTCGACCACGAGCTCCTGTGCGCCAATGCCCAGAAGCTCGACGACGGTCTTCGCGTAGCCGACGTTGTGGCGCGCGATCGTGTCCGAGGTTCCGGTGACGTACAGGTAGTTGCGGAACAGCACCTCGGGATCGATGACGTCGAGCAACTGCACCATCGAGCACGTGCGGCAGAAGTACACGTCGAGCGGAAAGCGCGGCTCCCCCGCGAACTCGGCGACCGAACGCAGGAACGAGTTCGCCAGCGCCACGTCGCCCAGCGGCAGGAACAGCTCGAGGTCGCTCCCGCCGCAAGCACGGCAGCTAGCGCGTTGGGTGTGCATCGCTCGGTTCGTGGACATGGTGGAACGGCTCAGGTTGCCGCACGGTCCCGCTCGAAGGCCAGCGCGGCCCGCAAGCCTTGGCGGATGGTGAACTCCGGTTTCCAGCCTACCGCGGATTGGAGCGCGAGGACGCTGGTCGGCGCGTGGGACATTTCTTCCGCTCGCGTCGGCAGGGCACCGAACCGCAGCCGCTCGCGCGCGAGGCCGAGCTCGTCGGCGGCGATCTCGATGAACTCGCGCACGCTCGCGAGCCGTCCGGTGGCGAGGTTGAGCGCTCGTTCCGCGACGGCGTCGTCCAACGCCCCCAGCCGCAACAGTCCGTGCGCCACCTCCGCGGCGTAGGTGAAGTCTCGTCGCTGCGCCCCCTCCGAGAGCGCAATGGGATCGCCGTTCGCTCGCGCTCGCAGCAGCGTCGGCAGGAGCCGTCCGGGATGCTCGCCGGGACCGTACACGGTGAAGAGCCGCGCCGTGAGCGCGCGGACGCCGCGTCGCCGACTCGCATCGCGCAATGCCTCGCTGCCCGCGAGCTTGGTGCGCCCGTAGAGCGTCGTCGGCCGACACGTCCATGCGTCCGCGAAGTCGCCGTCGTGCGCGCCGAACTCCAGCGCCGAGCCCGCGTGAACGAGTGCCTGTCCGCTCCAGTCGTCGCGCGGCCGCACGCTCTCCGCCAGCTCCTCCACCAGCGCCGTGTTGAGCGCCGCCGCCGACGATTCGTCGCGCTCGCTCGGATCGACGCCGTATCCGGCGAGGTTGAACACGATCGCGGGGCGCAGTTGCGCGAGCAGTCGCGCCGCCGCGCCCGCCGCCGCGAGATCGAGCGCGCGCACTTCACAACGTGCGCCATGTCGCGCGAGCGAGGCGTGCGCGGCTGCGACGTCGCGCGCCGTCGCCGTGACCTTGGCCCCCGCGTGCGCGAGCGCCGCCGCAACCCACGTGCCGATGAACCCACCACCGCCGAGCACGAGCGCGTCGACGCCGCGGTAGCTCCCAAGTGCGCTCATCGCGTGCCGCCCTGCGCTTGCGCCGCGATCTCTCGGGCGGCTTCGGGCGTCAGCGGCCCGACGAGCTGGCCTGAGCGCAGGCAATACAGCGTGCGGTTGGGCATGGCCGCGAGCAACGCATCCAGCGTGGCGACATCCCGCAACCATGCGAAGGTCGCGGTCGAACGCGGATCCTCGAAGCGATTGAGCAGCGCGGCCTGCGCGAATTCCGGGTGGCGCCGCCCTTCGACGAGCACGAGCGCGTCGCGGAGCTCGCGCAACTGCGCTGCCGCGACTTGCGACGGACGCACGCCGCGGTAGTCGCGGTACTTGTCGCAGGCCCGCCACGGCGTCCAAGTCGCGAGCGACGCGAGCACGGCGACGCCGACGAACGCCTCGGCGCGCGCGGGCGCCGCGCAGGCCTCGCTCGCGCGGCGCAGGCCGGACAGGGTGAACCACACGAGCGGCACGATCGCGAGGTACCAATAGCGCGCGCCGAAGTCCGGCCCTCCGTTGAACCAGTACAACCAGCTCGAACCGATCACCGCGAAGACGAACGTCGCCATGGCGCGGTCCGTGCGCGAGCGGCGCGCGCCGAGCAAGGCGAGCCACACGAGTGCGAGCGACCCACACGCCCAACCGAACAGCTCCGCATCGAGCGCGAACAGGTTGAACTGCGAGGTGACGAGCGCCTCGTGCGGCGAATGCCCCTCCCACGGATCGAGCCCGCCCCAGCCGAGCCCCTTGTCGGGCCCGAAGCCGAGGTCGTTCTTGCCCGGCCCGTAGACCACATCGACGTAGTGCTGGATCGGAAAGCTGCTCGCGCGCCCCGTGAGCGCGGCGTTGTAGGGCAGCGTGAGCGCGCCCACCGCGGCGGCGGCGGCGATGAACGTCCCTAGCGCGGTGACCCGCAGGCGCGCGCCGCCCCAGCCGAGCGCCCACAGCCCCGCCGCGGCGGCGACGATCAGTCCGTCGAGCGGTCGGATCAGCGCGATCACGCCGAGCGCCGCGCCGCCGACGATGCACAGCGCCACGCCTTGCGTGCGCCGCGCGCGTGCGACGGCGAGGGAGGCGAGCAAGGCGCACAGCAGCGTGAGCGCGTGCGTCATGAAGCTCATGTTCAGGAACGTGAACCACGGGCTCGTCGCGAGCAACACGGTTCCGATGCGCGCCGTGCGTCGATCGACGAGCTCGCGCAGGAACAGGTAGCCCAAGAGCACGCTCGCCGCGCCGAGCAGCGGGTTGACGAGCCAAGGAACGCCCAGCCGCACGCCGATCGAGAGCACCAGCGGCCAGCCCGGCGGAACGGGGCAGTACCACTTGCCTTGGTCGAGCAGCATCAAGTCGAGATCGAAGGCCGCCGGCACGCTCCGCGGCGCCAGCCACAGCTCTCCCACCGCGAAATAGCGCGCCTGCAGGAGGTACACGATCTCGTCGGGCACGTGCGGAGAGCGCTCGTACGCGAACACGTTGCACGCGAGCGCCAGCGCGAACGCCACACCCGCGCAGGTCCACGCAAACGCATCGAGGCGGCCCGGCTCGGGAACGCTCGCGCCGCGCCGACCGAGGACGCGCGCGAGCCAGTCTTCGAGCCGCGCGAGCGCGGCCGGTGGAAGCGACATCGCGGCGAGCGCCAAGTTGCCGAGCGCGACGAGGTGCAGCGACGTGGCGGCGGCGAACTCCAGCAGCGAGCGCTCCGCGGGCCGCGCGAGCTTCGCCGCGGCGAGCGCGAGCAACGCGACGAACGCCAGCGCGCGCCAGCCGACGAGCACGCGTCCCGCGAAGGCGCGCACCTCGCTCGCGCGCCGCCCCAGCGCGACGGCGACGCACACCGTCTGCACGAGCACCGCGAGCACGGCCGCGGCCACGCTCGCGCGCTCGCCCTCCAAGCGCAGGTGTTGGTACGTCACGGTCGGTCCGGCGACGTACAGCGAGAGCGCCGCCGCCTGTCCCGCGATCGCGAGCGCGATCCACAGGCCCGCGGCGCGCCATGCGCGCGAGAGGGCCACGACGACGATCACCGCCGCCGCGCCAAACCCCAGCCATGCCTGTCCCTCGCCCATGCCCTGCGCTCCACCCTACCGATCCGTGGTCCGCGCTTCGACGAGCGAAGTGCTCGATCGACCCAAGCGGCGCGCTCGTTCCCGTCCCGAGCAGACTCGCCCGCGCGGCGATCCGCGGCGCGTGCCAGAACTTGCGCGCACGCGCCAGAGTCGGTCGATAGGATCCGCCGACCGCCATGCGTTGGCTCGCCTCGGTCAAGGTCCGGCTATTTCTCGTGTGCTGGATCATCTACAGCACGTTTTTCGCGACGAACGTCGTGCGCGAGCACTATCCGGCCTTCGCGCTCATCGAGCGCGGCGACTGGATCTGCGATCGCTACGAGGGCTTCCACGCGGACCTGTTCCGGCACGTCGACGGCCACGTCTACACCGGCAACAACGTCATGGGCTCGCTGCTCGCCGTGCCGCCGCTCCTCGCCTTCGATCCGCTGCTCGACGCGCTCGAGGAGCACTCGCAAGCACAGCTCGCGGCGTCGGGCGGGGCCGTCGACGCCACCTACGACACGAAATACCCGCTGCGACAGGCGCTCTTTCGCCGCGTCAAGCAGGCCGGACTCGACTTGCGCTTCGGCGCGGCGACCGCGGTCACGTCCGCATTCTTGATGGCACCGCTGTGCGCGGGACTCGTCGTGCTCGTTTTTTCGACGCTGCTCGCCCGTGGCATCGCGCGCGAGCGCGCGACGTGGCTCGCATTCCTGTTCGCCTTCGCGACGCCGGTCTTCTATCGCTCGGCGCACCTCAATCACAACGTGTTCCTGATGCTGGCGCTGTTCGGAGCGTTCCTGCTCTTGTGGCCGCGGCCCGGCGCGAGCGAGCGACTCTCGACGGCGCGCCGCGCGTGGGCTGGCTTCCTGTGCGGCATGGCGATTTCGCTCGACTACGCCGGCGTGGTGCCCGCCGGAATGCTCGCGCTCTACTTCGTCGTGACGCGCGCGCGCGGCGAGGGCCTCGCCACGGCGCTGCGCGAGTGTGTGAGCGCCGTGCTGGCCGCGCTGCCGCCGATCTTGTTCCTGCTCGGCACGCAGTGGGCCATGTACGGCGATCCATTCACGCCGGGCCAGATGGTGATGCCGCGGCAGAACGAATATGTCGACACGGGCGCGCGCGGAATCATGTTTCCGAGCGGCGAGGTGTTCCTGAAGAACCTCGTGAGCCCGAGCTGGGGGCTGCTGCCGTTCGCGCCGCTGCTCGCATTCGCATTCCTGCCCGGGCGCGGTCTGCGCGAACACGAGCGCGTGCTGCCGCGCCGCGAGCGCGCGTGGGTCTGGGCGTTCGCGCTCGCCTTCAGCCTGTTCTGCGCGATGAACGTCTACTCGCTGCTGCAATTCAACACGGGTTTTCGCTACCTGCTGCCCGTCGTGCCGTTCTTGTTCCTGCTCGCCGCCGACGCGCTCGCGCGCCTCGAGCGCCGCTGGCTCGCGGCCTTGAGCGTCGCGGTGGTGCTGCACGCCGCCGTGCTCTCGATGACGCGCGAAGTGAGCGACGCGGAGAATGACCTGCGACACCTCGCCGTGGCGCTCGACACGCCCGCGGTCGCACTCGACGGCTACTGGGAAGTTCTGCTCACGCGCTCGCCGGTCCCGGCGTCGTTCGTGCGCATCGTGAACGAAGGACCGCAGTTGCCGTGGCTGACGGTGCTGCGCCAGACGAGCCCGCGCGCGCCGTGGCTCGGAAGTCCTTTCCTGGCGCTGGGCATCATCGCGACCGTCGTCGCGTTCTGCCTCGCCGTGTGGCGAATTGGTTGCGCATTCGAACGACGCGCGGATGCCGCGGTGTAGACTCGAGGCTGGCTCGCTTCCCATGTCAGCGCATCCGCCCAAGGTCCGCCTCGTCATTCCCTGCCTGAACGAGGTTCGGCAGCTCGAGTGGTCGGTCGAGAGTTGCCGCAAGTTCCTGCGCGAGAGCTTCCCCTACCGCTGGGAAGTGTTCGTCGCGGACAACGGCTCGAACGACGGCACGGCGGAGCTGGCGGCGCGGCTGGCGGAGAAATATCCCGGCGAAGTCGGCTATTTCACGCTTCGCCAGCGCGGGCGCGGGCGCGCGCTGCGCAAGGCGTGGCTGGAGTGCGACGCGGACATCGTCGCCTACACCGATGTCGATCTCTCGACCGAGCTCGAGGCGCTCACCGTGCTCTGCCGCGCGATCCACGAGCAGGGCTTCGACCTCGGCACGGGCTCGCGGCTGCTCCCAGAATCGCGCATCGAGCGCGGCCTGAAGCGCGAAGTGATCAGCCGCTGCTACAACTTGTTCGTCAAGCTCGTGCTCGGCACGCACTTCTCCGACGCCCAGTGCGGTTTCAAGGCTGCCTCGCGCCGCGCGGTCGCCGCGCTCGTGCCACAGGTCGCGGATCAAGGCTGGTTCTTCGACACCGAGCTGCTCACGCTCGGCGAGAAGCAGGGTTTCCGCATCGCCGACATCCCCGTGCGCTGGGTCGACGACGACGACAGCCGCGTCAAGATCGTCAGCACCGCGTGGGAAGACATCCAGGGCGTCTTGCGCCTGCGCAAGCTGCTGTGGCGCGGCGGCCCCGGCCCCGGCCCCGGCCCTGTCTCTGGCTCTGGCTCTGGCCCAGACTCTGGCCCAGATCCGGGCCCGCGCGCCTAGCGCGCCACGCGAGCGGCAGCGCGTCGATCGATGGTCCGCGCGCGCGTAAAAGTTGGACTCGTCACGTGCCCGCGGTCCGTCTTTCTGCGAAGCTCCGCGCTCGCCTTCCGTCGGATTCGCCCCCACTGCCGCGGTGCCTCGCCCATGTCCACGACATCCGCCCCCGTTGCCTCCTCCGACCTCGCCCGCACCGAGGAGTACATCCGCCGCGTGCGCGAGCGCGTCGGCACCGTCGTCGTCGGCCAAGACGTGGTCGTCGAGCGCCTGCTGATCGCGCTGTTCTCCGGCGGTCACCTGCTCCTGCAAGGCGTCCCGGGACTGGCCAAGACGCTGCTCGTCTCGACGCTCTCGAAGTCGATCGATCTGGGCTTCGCACGCGTGCAGTTCACGATCGACCTCCTGCCGTCGGACATCCTCGGCAGCGAAGTGCTCGACCAGCGCACGAACGAGTTCCGCGTGCGCAAGGGACCGGTCTTCACCAACCTGCTGCTCGCCGACGAGATCAACCGCGCCGCGCCGAAGGTGCAGGGCGCGCTGCTCGAAGCGATGCAGGAGCGCAAGGTCACGATCGGAACGGAGACGTTCCGCCTGCCCGCGCCGTTCCTCGTGATCGCGACGCAGAACCCCGTCGAGCAGGCCGGCACGTTCGAGCTCCCCGAGGCGCAGCTCGACCGCTTCATGCTGGTGCACCGCCTCGACTACCCGTCGGCGGACGAGGAGCGCGAGGTGCTGCGGCGCAACGCGTCGCTCGGCATCCAGCGGCAGGACAAGGGCGCGATCGTGCAGACGGAATTCGACGTGCTCGACTCGCGACCGGTCGGCTCGGTGAGCGAGATCGTCGCGGCGATGGAGGCGGTGAGTTCGATCCACGTCAGCGACACCTTCGTCGATCACGTCGTCGAGATCGTGCACCGCACGCGCGCGCATCCCGACGTCGAGCTCGGCTGCAGCCCGCGCGCGGGCATCTCGCTCATCAAGGCCTCGCGGGCGCGCGCCCTGATGCACGGCCGCTCGTACGTGATCCCCGAGGACTTGTACGCGCTCGCCGAGGACGCGCTGTTGCACCGCATGCGCCTCAAGTACGGCTCGATCGCCGAAGGGAAGACCGGTCGCCACGTGCTCGACGAGATCCTGCGCTCGATGGGCGGCGAGGCGCGCGCGTGATGAGCGCGGGGGCGAAGGTCGATCCGGCGCTGCGCGCGCAGGAAGGCTACGTCGAGGAGCTCGCGACACTCGATGCGAGGCAATTCGCCATCGCGATTCGCAAGCTCGCGGACAGCCTGTCCTACGGCATCGACAAATCGCCGTACTTGGGCAGCGGCACCGAATACGTGCAGTCGCGGCCCTACCAATGGGGCGATTCGATCCGCTCGATCGACTGGCGCGTCACGGCGCGCACGCGCAAGCCGTACGTCAAGGAGTACGAGGCGCCCAAGAGCACGCCCTGCTATCTGTTCCTCGACACGTCGGCCTCGATGACGATCGCATCGGGGCGCGCGAGCAAGTACGAGCTCGCGCTGTACATCGCGGGCGGGCTCGCGCTCGCGTGCCTCGATCGCGTCAGCCCCGTCGGGGTGATCGGCGCGGGCGAGCGCACGATGCGCGTCGAGCCGAGCCTGTCGCGAGCGAGGGTGATGCAATGGCTGCAAGAGCTGCGCAGGCATCGCTTCGACGAGCGCACGACGCTCGCGAAGCGTCTGCGCGAAGTGCTGCCGACGCTCGGCCAGCGCTCGCTGCTGATCGTGCTCTCCGACCTGCACGACGAAGGCGCGCTCAAGACGCTGCAACTCGCCGGTCACGCGCACGACTGCGTCGCGCTCAAGCTCGTCGACGCGGCGGAGTCGGGCCTGCGCGGCGCCGGATTCCTGCGAGCGCGCGAGGCTGAGACGGGCCGCGAATTCGTCACCACCGGCCGCGCCGCGTGGAGCGATCCGCGCGAGATCGCGAGCGCGCTCGTGCGCTCGGGCGTCGACTGTCTCACGCTGCGCACGGGTGAACCGTGCGCGGCGCAACTGCGCGGGATGTTCAAGAGCCGCGGCGGTGTCGCGCGAGGCACGCGATGAGCCTCACGATGCACCTGCGCGTCGCGGCGTGCGCCCTCGTGCTCGCAGGGCCGAGTTCCGCCGCATCACCCTCGCTCGCGCACGGCGGTTCGGCGCAGTGGCGTGGACCGCAGGGCGATGCGCCACCGCCGCGCTCACCCTCGGGAAACGCGCCCTCGGTCGGGATGCCCGCGCGCTGGAACGACGTGGTGCTGAGCGGCTCGGAGCTCGTCGCCGTGTCCGCGGATCGCAGCGCCCCGCTCGCGCTGCGCATCGTCGCGGCGCGAGCGCACGGCGACGCGTTCCGCTACGACTTCGAGTACTGGGGGCTCGAGCCGGGTGCGCACGACCTGCGCACGTTGCTGCAACGCCGCGATGGCTCGTCGTGCGCGGAGCTGCCCGAGCTGCGCGTCGAGATCCAGAGCGTGCTCGCGACGCACGGTGCGGCCCTGCCGAACGCGCCGCGCCCGTCCGAGCTGCCGAGCCTCGGCGGCTACGACACGCTGCTCGTCACCGGCGCGGTCGTGTGGGTCGCGGGGCTCGTCGCGCTGCTCGTCGCGGGCCGCCGACGCCGCGCGGCCGAACTCGCGTCGGCGCCCCGCGTGCGCTCGCTCGCGGAGCGACTGCAGCCGCTGGTCGAGCGCGCGCTGCGCGGAGAACTCGCGCGCGAGGAGCGTGCGCAGCTCGAACTGTCGCTGGTCGCGCTGTGGCGCCGCCGACTCGGACTCGAGGCGGCGCGCCCCGCCGACGTGCTCGTGCAATTGCGCGCACACCCCGAAGCGGGCCCGCTCTTGTGCAAGCTCGAAGAGTGGCTCCACCGTCCCGACGCACGCGGAGCGGCCGAGATTCCCGCCCTGCTCGCGCCTTACCGAGGCCTGCGAGAAGACGAGCTCGACGCCCCCGGAGGCGTTCGCTGATGGAGGCGCTCGCGTCGTTCCGCCACCCGTGGGTGCTGCTGGCGCTCGTGATCCCCGCGGCGGCGTGCCTGTGGGCGTGGCAGGGACGCGCCCGCGCGCTCGCGCTGCCGTTCGACCATGTGCACGGGGCGCGCGACTCGCGCCTGCGCTTCCTGCTGCGCGCCGCGGAATGCCTGCCCGCGCTCGTGCTCGCGGGCGCGCTGTTCGTGCTCGCGGGCCCGCAGTCGTGGGCCGAGCCGCGCTCGAAGCGCGCGCTGACGAACATCCAGTTTTGCGTCGACGTCTCGGGCAGCATGATGGCACCGTTCGGTCAGGGGGACCGCTACGACGCGGCCATGCGCTCGATCAACTCGTTCGTCGATCGCCGCGACGGCGACGCGTTCGGACTGACCTTCTTCGGCAACAACGTGCTGCACTGGGTGCCGCTCACCAACGACATCTCGGCCTTTCGCTGCGCGCCGCCGTTCATGCACCCGCGCAACCTGCCAAGCTGGTTTGGCGGAACGGAGATCGGCAAGGCGCTGCGCGCGTGCCGCAAGGTGCTGGCCGAGCGCCCCGACGGCGATCGCATGATCGTGCTCGTGAGCGACGGCTTCAGCTCGGATCTCTCGGGCGGCGCCGACGAGGAGATCGCGCGCGAGATGCGCGCCGAGGGCATCAGCGTGTACACCGTGCACATCGCGGAGGGCGCGATTCCCGAGGAAGTCGTGCGCATCGCGACGCTGACCGGCGGCGAGGCGTTCAAGCCCGAGGACGAAGGCGGACTCGACTCGATCTTCGCGCGCATCGACGCGATGGCGAGGGCGAAGCTCGAGAAGAGTCAGGCCGAGGCCTCCGACGACTACGTGCCGTGGTGCCTCGCGGGCCTCGGCGCGCTGCTCGCGCTCGTGCTCGCGAGCTTCGGACTGAGGTACACGCCATGGTGACGCTCGAGCACCTCGGCGAGTCGGCGGCGCTAGGGTGCGCGGCGGTGGTGCTCGTGCTCGCCGCGCTCGCCGAGTGGCTGCACGCGCGGCGCGTCGCGCGCGTGGCGCGGCTCGCCTTCGGCCCGCTGGAGCGACCGTCCGTCTGGGCGCTGCCAGCGCCGTGGCTGCGCGCGCTCGCCGCGGCGGCCGTGGCGTGGGGAATGGCGACCCTGTGCGTGCTCCCGCCCCGCGCGCACTCCGTCGATGCCGCGCTCGCGCCCCGCATCGAGGATCCGCGCCACGTGCTGATGGTGCTCGACGTCAGCCCGAGCATGCGCCTCGTCGACGCCGGCAAGGACGGCAAGCAGAGCCGCATGCAGCGCGCTCGCGACGTGATGGAGTCGTTCTTCGACCGCGTGCCCTTCGCGCAGACGCGCGTGAGCGTGATCGCCGTGTATTCCGGCGCCAAGCCGGTCGTGATCGACACGAGCGACTTCGAGGTCGTGCGCAACATCCTTGGCGACTTGCCGATGCACCACGCCTTCAAGGCGGGCAAGACCGAGCTCTTCGCGGGCCTCGAAGAAGCGGCCAAGGTCGCCAAGGACTGGAACCCGCGCTCGACCACGCTGGTGGTCGTGAGCGACGGCGACACGGTGCCCGCGACGGGGATGCCGCGCATGCCCGCCTCGATCTACCGCACGCTGGTCGTCGGCGTCGGCGATCCGCAGACGGGACGCTTCATCGACGGTCGGCACTCGCGCCAAGACGTGGCGACGCTCAAGCAGATTGCCGCGCGCCTCGGCGGCGTGTTCCACAACGCCAACGAGCTCCAAATCTCGTCGCTGGCGATTCAGGAGTCCTTCGACATAGACGAGGAGGGAGTGTTCGAGCGGCTCACGCGGCGCGAGTACGCCCTGATCGCGCTCGGGCTGGGCGCGGCGCTGCTGGCCCTGCTGCCGCTGGCCCTGCAACTCGCGGGAACCCGCTGGCGGCCGGGCGCACGGGCGCGCGGCGCAACTGGGATCGGCGCAACTGGGATCGGCGCAACTGGGATCGGCGCAACTGGGATCGGCGGGGCTGGGATGGGCAGGGCTGGGAGCGGGCCGGCGAGAAAAAAGGCACGCGCCCCGACCGCTCCGGCTGGGATAGCATGAAAGCGCGCGCCACATCGGCTCGCGGGAGGTTCGAGTTCCTATGAGAAAGCTCCTGATCTTCGCTTGGCTGCTGCTGCCCGTCGGGGCCGCGGCCTACCACTACGGACCCGGCCAAGAGCGCTTGCGCGAGGACGCGGCGGCCGAGCAGGTCGCGCTCGCCCGAGCGCACGTGCACCAAGCGTGCGAAGTGGCGGCCAAGGAAGGCGATGCCGCCGCGCGCGGACTGTGGTCCGAGGCCGAGCGCACGCTGTCCGAGGCGATCGAGGCGTTGCCCGCGGAGCATGTCGGCGAGCTGCGACGCCTGCGACTCGAGCGCGCCAAGGCGCGCATGTTCATCTCGAAGCTGCCCGACGCGCGAAGCGAGCTCGAGAGCCTGCTCGGTGAGCTGGAAGCCGACGCGGGCGCGGATTCCGCGCTGGTGCTCGACACGCGCGACGCGCTCGCCAACGCGCAGTACTACACCACGTGGCTGTTGCGTCTCGAAGGCGCGGCACCCGAGGAGTGGGAGCGCGAGATCGACGCGTCGCGCCAGAACTACAAGCTCGTGGCCGAGACGCTGGCCGCGCGCAACGACGCCGACGGCGCGGCGCGGGCGCAGGAGAGCCTCGAGTCCTCCATTCGCCTCGCGCGCATGGACATCAAGGACCTGCAGGGACTCCCGCTGCCCTCGCAGTGAAAGGGCTGTGGTTCGGGCCGCGGTCGCGGCTCCAAGAGCAAGAACAAGGGACGGCCTTCTTCCGACGCGCGCGGTGCGAGCTCCGGCCCGCCGCCGGACGGCGGCGGTTCCTAGGTGTTTCTTCCGCGCGGCCCGCACTGGCGGGCCGCGCACGACTCGTCCGTTCGTCGCTTCGTGTTCGCACGCGCACTCGCGCGCGCAGCGCCGCCACCCGCGCGGCCTTGGATGGAGAAGAGGATGCAGTTTCGACTCGTGGCGCGCGCCTTCGCGGCGGCGTTCCTGTGTGTTTCCGCGGCAGGTGCCCAGCAGGTGATCGACCTCGACGCGCTGGGCTACGCGGACGTCGAAGAAGGCGGCTTCGCGGAATTCGCGCCGGACGATGAACCCGCGGCGGAAGTCGAAGAGAGCGCTGCTCCCAAGCCCGAGAAGGTGGGCCCGCGCACTCAGAAGCTGCGGCAGCTCTCCTACGACCGGCGCCCATCGGCGATCCTCGCGGCGTGGGCCAAGGCGCGCGAGAGCGACGCCGAAACTTCGCTGGAGGACGGCGAGGTCAAGACCTCCGCGCTCGGAAGCGAGCTCGAGGAAGGCGCGCTCGGCGGCGCGATCGTGCTCTCATCGGGCCCGACGGGCACGGTCGTGCGATCGCGTGGAACCGCCACGGTGGTGGTGAGCGGCGTGAGCGCGGTCAGTCCGCTGCCGCTGGCGCCGGCGTCGGCGTCGGCGTCGGGCAGCGCGAGCATCGCGGCGACGTCGACGACGCCCGCGGTGGCCGTCACCGCAGCGCCGCTGAGCGCGCCCGCGACCGAACCCGCTGCGACCGATGCCGGCGCGGTCGATTCGGGCGCGGTCGATTCGGGCGCGGTCGATTCGGGCGCGGGGGAGTCCGGCACTGGGGAGTCCGGCGCGGTCGAGTCCGCGGAAGACGCACCGGCGGCCAAGGCGGCCAAGGCCAAGGCAGAGAGCGCGCGCCGCGCCGCCGAGAAGAAGGCGATCGACGCGGAGCTCAAGCAATTCCAACGCGACGTCACGTTGGGCCAGTGGACCTCCGTGAAGGATGCGCTCGCGCGCTGGCAGGAGGACGAGCGCAAGGCGGGCTACGAGCAACTGCTCAAGTCGCTGCAGGAAGGACCGCGCGAGCGCGCGCAGGTGCATCCGCAGGGACAACAATACATCGAAAAGAACCAGTTCTCGCCCGCCGACGTGCTCGGACTCGCGGCCGCGTGCCCGCACAAGCTCTCAGACACGGAGCTCACCGGGCTCGGCGCGTTGCTCGCGCAGGCACTCGAACAGGGCCACCAGATCTCGAGCTTCGTGGCGCTGGTGAGCGCGCGCATCGACGAGGCGGGCTTCGCCGTCGATCGCCGACAAATGGCCCGCATCCTCGTCGGCGCGGGACGTCCCGAGGAAATCGAGCCCTTCGTGCCGACGCTGGACGAAGCACTCGAACGCGGCGATCGCGAAGGGCTCAATCTGATTTCGCGCCTGTGCTTGGCACGGCACGCGAAGGATGCGAGCACGACGTGGCTCGAGCGTGCGTGGGACGCGACGCAGGCGGTGCTGGCGGTCGGGGACGTCAGCGAAAACGCGAAGCGAGAGGCCATCACGCGCGCGGTCGAGCTCGCGCCGAAGCTGCGGGCCGAGCTGGGCGCCGCGTGGCTCGACGAGAGCTTCACGGCGCGCCCCGAGCGCGGCATGGAGATCCTCGCCGCGATCGGCTCGAGTGCTTCGAAGGCTCTGTCGATGGCCCCCACCGACGCCGATCGCCGCGAACGACTGCTCGAACTGCAGTCGACGGCCGCCGCCGCGCTGCTGCGTGCGGCGCCGGAGCTCGCGACCAGTTGGCAACCGCAGCTCTCGCTGCTCGCCTCCAACTGGCTGCGCGAGGCACTGCACAGCTACTCGAGCGACACCTCGACGTCGCTCGGGCCCCAGATGCGCCGCGACATGTACGGCAACTTCTTCTACTTCGACATGGACGACGAGGAGCGCGTCTGGAACTCTCGCGGCGGCGCCGCCGCGATCAAGACCGGCAAGGTGCTCGCCGCGCGCCCGAGCGATGCGTGGGTCGAGCTCGTCGAGCCGACGCTGCGTCCACGCCTGCGCATGGCCTACGCGCAGCTGTTCCTCAAGGTCGGCGAAGAGGCGGACGCCTTCCCCTACATCGAGGCGCTCGCGCGGACGGATTCGATCCCGGCCAAGTCGCTCGTCGACGAGTTCCTGCGCGTGTGGGCGCGCAAGCACGACCCCAACCAGTCGCAGAGCCGCTCGAATCCCTACATCTACATGTACGGCTTCGACGAACGCGCCAATGCGATCCCGCTCACGCGCTCGAAGCAGGAACGCGCGCTCTCCGAGCTCTCGGAGTGGGTCGGCCGCCTGCGCGCGCTCGACGTCGAGGTCGACCAGAAGCTCGTGGCCGCGGCCTTCCGCGCCGCGCACAGCCAAGCCGAGCTCTACCGCCTCGAGACGCTCGAACGCATCTTCGGCTCGGTCGATGCCCTCGATCCGGAGACGCTCTCGGAACTCGTCGGCGCGATGCGCGCGAATCTCGTCAGTGTGTGGCGCGACCCGGCGCTGCAGAAGGACAAGAACACCAAGCGCAAGCAGCAGGACATCGAGCAGGAAGTGCTGCGCGGCTATGGGCTCGCGCGAACGACGCTCGAGCGCGCGCTCGCGAAGCACGCCGACGCATGGCAACTGTGGAGCGTGCTCGGCGCGCTCGAGCACGACGAGAATCAGTTCCGCTACGAGCTCAAGAAGGATGCGGAGTACTCCTCGCGCCGCGGTCAGGCCTTCGAGACCTTCGCGCGCGCGGCGGAGCTCTATGCCCGTTCGCGCGCGACCGCCGAGCCGTCGAAGGACACCACGCGCCTGCACGAGACGTGGTTCTACGCGGCGCTCGGCGCGAGCGACCTCAATCGCATCGACGCCAAGACGCAGCTCGCGACGGCACAGATCGCGCGCATCAAGGCCGCGCTCGAGGCGCTGCCGCCCGAGCGCGTCGCGCGCCACATCGAGATGTTCGGAAACTCGCTCACGACGCGCATCGGCAGTTGCAGTCCGGCCGTGAAGTCGCGCTACGTGCGCCAAGGCCTCGCCATCACCGGCGAGACCAAGATCACGCGCGAGCTGCAGCAGCTCGCGAGCTACTACGGCGATCTGGTGACCGAGATCCGACTCGTCGCCGAGGTCGACGGGCCAACCGAAGTCGGTCACCGCACGCCGTTCGGGTTGCGCGTCGACCTGCGCCACACGGTCGAGATCGAGCGCGAGTCCGGCGGCTTCGGCAAGTACCTGCAGAACCAGAACAGCGTCAATTACGCGTGGAACTACGGTCGTCCGCTCGAGGACTACCGCGACAAGTTCGAGGAGGGCGTGCGCGAGCGACTCAAGGAGCGCTTCGACGTGCTCTCGGTCACGTTCAACCAGCCCGAAGCTCGCTCGCAGCCCGACGCTCGGGACGGCTGGCGCGTGACGCCCTACGCCTACCTGCTGCTGCAACCGCGCGGTCCCGAGGTGGATCGCATTCCGCCTCTGTCACTCGACCTCGACTTCCTCGACACCAGCGGCTACTGCGTGCTGCCGATCGAGTCTGGCGAGCTGCTGATCGACGCGCGTGCGGAGCGCGGTGCGACCCGTCCGTTCGAGCGTCTCGCGCTGGTCCAGACGCTCGATGAGCGCCAGGCGAAGTCCGGCAAGCTCGTGCTCGAGATCAAGGCCACGGCGTCGGGTCTCGTGCCGACGCTCGACGAACTCGTGACGCTCGCGCCCGAGGGCTTCGACATCGCTTCGAAGGACGAGCGCCCCGTCTCGCTCTCCAAGTTCGACGACGACGGCCACAGCGTGTTGTCGGAGCGGCTGTGGACCATCGTGTTCGCGGGCCGCGAAGGTCTCTCGCGCCTGCCCGAGGAGTTCGCGTTCGCCGCTCCGAAGGTCGAGACGGCTTCCAACGAGCACTTCCGCTACGTCGACGCCGATCTCGCCGCCGTCGGACCGGTCGTCGAGCTCGAGTTCGACTATGGCGAGAAGAGCGCGCGCTGGCCGTGGTGGCTCGGCGGCGCTGCGGCGATCGGTGCGCTGGCTTGGCTCGTGCGACGCGCGCGAAGGACGGCCGCGGCACCCGCGGTGGCGACGCGCGCGATCCCCGAGCCGCTCACCCCGTTCACTGCGCTGGGATTCCTGCGCGAGGTGCACGAGGACGGTGGACTCACCCAAGCGCACCAGCGCGAGCTCTGGGCGGAAATCGCGCAGCTCGAGCAGGAGTACTTCGGCAGCGCGAGCTCCTCCGAGCGCCGCGATCTCGAGGTCGTTGCGCGCAAGTGGGCCGCGGCCGCGCGCTGACACGCGGCTGGGCCGAGAACGCGAGTGTCTCTCGAGTTGGCTCTCGAGGTGGCTCTCGAGGTGGCTCTCGAGAAGGCGCGCGAGCGCGCCCTCGCCGCGCCCTCAGGCCGGTCGCAGCATGCGGCGCAGCGCGTGCGAGAGCGTCTCTAGGCTGAACGGCTTGTAAATCTGGGCGGTGAAGCGCAGCTGGGAGAACGTCTGCGGGTCGGCTTTCTCCGCGTAGCCGCTGGCGAGCACGATCGGCAAGTCCGGGCGTCGACGGCGGATCTCGCGCGCGAGCTCGATGCCGTCCATCACCGGCATGTGCAGGTCGGTGATCACTCCGGCGATCGGATTCGAAGCATCGTCCAGGATCTCGAGTGCGCCGCGACCGTCCTGCGCCGTGCGGACTCGCAGGCCGAGCGCGGTCAAGATCTGGCGGAAAACGTCGCGCACCGCGGGCTCGTCATCGACCACGAGAATCAGCTCGCCGGCGCCGCGGAACCCCTCGGACGTGCGCGGAACGGGCACTTCCGCTGCGTGTTCGGGCTCATGGTGCGCGGGCAGGAGCACCGTGAACGCCGAGCCCTTGCCGAGCTCCGACTGCACGCGCATGAAACCGCCGTGGCTGCGCACGATGCCGACCGCCGTCGAGAGGCCCAGTCCCGTGCCGAGATCGACGCTCTTGGTGCTGAAGAACGGCTCGAAGATGCGCTCGGCGAGCTCCGGCGGTATCCCGTGCCCAGAGTCCTCCACGCGGAACTGTAGGTACTCGCCCGGGACGCCATCGCCGTCCTGTCGCACCTCGGCGGCCGTCAGCATGCGGCGCAGCACCGAGACGCGCAGCTCGCCATCGTTGGCCATCGCGTCGCGCGCGTTCACGCACAGGTTCAGCAGCACCTGATGGAGCTGCGTCGCGTCCCCGAGGATCGGCGGCAGGCCCGGATCGACCTCGAAGCTCGCGCGGATGTTCTTCGGGAAGGTGCTGCGGACGATGCGCTCGATCTCGGCCACCACGAACTGAGGCCGCAGCGGCACGCGCTTGCCATCGACGCCCTTGGCGAAGGTGAGCAGTTGCTGGACCATCGAAGCACCGCGGCGAGCGCTCGACTCCATCACGTCGATCAGATCGCGCGACTCGGGGTGGCGGTCGCGAATCAAGCCGCAAGCCAGCAAGATCGGCGCGAGTGCGTTGTTGATGTCGTGAGCGACGCCGCCCGCGAGCGTTCCGATGCTCTCGAGCCGCTGGGCGCGCAGGCTGCGGCGCTGGGCCTCGCGATGTTCGGTGATGTCCTGCCCCAGGCCCACCACGCCGATCACCTGGCCGTCGCGGTCGCGGCGAGTGCTGGTGCTGAGCAAGAAGAGCAGCGCGCGGCCGTCCTTCGAGACGACCGGCACCTCGACGTTGGCGCTCTCGATGCCGTGCCGCGCGGCGTCGAAGACGTCGCGCATCGCACGGCGCTGGCCCGGCGGCACGAGCTCGACGAACGAACGGCCGAGCACTTCCGCGCGTGAGAACCCGGTCAGGCGCTCGGTCGCGGCGTTCCATTCGTTGATGCGGCCGTGCATGTCCTCGCCGAGGATCGGCGCGTTGGCCGACTCGATCAGGTGGCGCAGGTCGCGCGCGAGCGCCTCGGCGGCGGCCTCCGCCATGCGACGGTCGTGAATGTCGACACACGCGCCGACGATTTCGATCGGATTGTCCTCCGCGTCCCGCATCAACATGTAGTCGTCGCGCAGCCAGCGATACTCGCCGTTGGGGAAGCGGAAGCGGTACTCGAACGAAGCGCTGCCCTGCGTGGCCACGCGGCCCAAGATGAGATAGGCGCGAGCTGCGTCGTCCGGATGCAGGTGCTCGCGCCAGAAGTGCGGGTACGCGAGGTACTCGGACGCGGGATAGCCGAGCTGCGTCTCGATGTTCGGGCTGACGAACGTGCTGCGGAAGTCGCCGGCGGGCTCGCAGGAGAAGATCACGGCCGGCACCGCCGTCATCAGGTATCGCAGGCGCTCCTCGGCCGAGGCGAGCTTGCGGGCGCGTTCCTCGACGCGCAACTCGAGCTCGGCGTTGAGGCGCTGGAGCTCGGCTTCCGCGCGCACGCGCCGATCATTCTCGAGGAAAATCAGCAGGATCGCGGCCACGGCGAGGCCGAATTCCTCCTCGTCTTTGGTCCAGCGGCGCGCCTTCCCGATGTGCTCGCAGCACAAGACGCCGGCCACCGTCGCACCGATGTGCAGCGGCATGTCGATCATCGACGCGATGCCGAGCGGGCGCAGGTAGCCGTCGGCGAAGCTGCGCGTGGCGGGGTGCACGATCGCATCGTCGGCGCGCACGGGCACCAACGCTTCGAGTGCCTCGAAGTAGGCGCGGTGATCGGTGCGGAAGAGGTCCGTCGCCGTTCGACCGAGCGAGCGCCCATCCGACCACAGCTGCTCGCAGGTGATGCGCGCGTGACTCTCGTCGAAGAGCCAGACGCTGGCGCGCGCGACGCCGAGCGCCGTCGCAACCTGCTGCGTCACCAGCGCGAGGAACTCGCCGCGGTCTGCGGCGCTGTTGGCGCGCAAGATCGAGAGCACCGAATGGAAGAGCTTGCGCTGCTCGCGCAGCCGCACGAGGGATGGCGAGCCGCGCATGTCCGGGATCTGCTCGCGGAACACTCCGCGCGTCACCAGCGGCACGCCGTTCTCGAACTGGACGTTGACCTTGCCCTCGAGGTGCACCGGCTCGCCGGACTTGGTCTCGAAGATCACCTCCATCAGGCCGACGTCCTCGCCGCCGATCAGCCGCTGCATGTAGTGCATGCAGTGTTCGCGACTCTCGGGATGGACGATCTCGAAGATGTTCCGCCCGGCGACCTCCTCGAACGTGTAGCCCAGCCGCTCGAGCCAAGGTCGATTGACAAACCGGATCGAGCCGTCGGGGAGGACGCTCTGGACGAAGTCACTCACCCCGTCGAACAGGTCGCGCAGCGCCCGCTGGTCGAGCTCGGGCACTTGGGGGCGGGTCGGGTGAGCGCTCACGAGGGTGCACCATTGTAGCCCCAGCCTCCGGACGTGGCTCCGGGACCCCGGCGGGTGGTGCTAGCATCGCCGTGGATGGCCCCGTCCCCCTACGCCCGCGCCGCGGTCAGCGTCGCCTTCGCGGCGATGCTCGTGTCCGTTTGGCGGCTCGGGCGCGGCGAAGGTCCGGTGACCGCCGAGCAGGGCTTCCGCCTGCGCGAGCGCGCCGCCGAGCTCGGCATCCGCTTCCGCCACCGCGAGACGACGCTCGACCCCAAGCTCGACAACGTCGCGCCGCACGTCTCCGGCATGGGCGCCGCCGTCTCGCTCGTCGACTTCGACAACGACGGCTGGACCGATCTGTACGCCACGTCGAGCCGCTTCGACACGCCCAACGCGCTGTACCGCAACGAGCGCGGCAGCTTCCGCGACGTCGCCGCGGAGGCGGGTCTCGCCAACGTCAACCGCGAGGGCGAAGGCGTGTCGATGGGCTCGATCTGGGCCGACTACGACGGCGACGGCTTCGAGGACATGTTCCTCTACAAGTGGGGCCGCCAGCAGCTCTTCCGCAACCGCGGCGACGGCACCTTCGAGGACGCGAGCGCGCGTGCCGGTGTGAATCGCTGGATGAACTCGAACAGCGCCTGCTGGCTCGACTACGACCGCGACGGGTTCGTCGATCTGTACGTGGCGGGCTATTTCCGCGACGACGTCGACATGTGGCACCTCTCCTCGACGCGCATCATGCAGGAGAGCTTCGAGTTCGCGCATAACGGCGGGCACAACGTGCTGTGGCGCAACCGCGGCGACGGCACGTTCGAGGATGTCACCGCTCGCACCGGCTGCGACAGCACGCGCTGGACGCTCGCGGTCGCCTCCGCGGACATGGACGGCGACGGGTTCGCGGACCTGTACCTCGCCAACGACTACGGACCCGAGGAGCTCTTTCGCAACGTGCTCGGTCAGCGCTTCGAGCGCGTGAGCGGCGCCGGACTCGAGGAGTCTTCGAAGAGCGGCATGAGCGTGACGCTCGGCGACTTCGAAAACGACGGCACGTTCGGCGTGTACGTCACCAACATCTCGAATCCCGGCCACCTCTTCCAAGGCAACAACCTGCGCCGCAACCGACTCGCGCGCAACGGCAAGCTCTACAACATCGCCGACGCCTCGAGCAGCGCTTCGCGAGCGATCGTGGACTGCGGCTGGGCCTGGGGCGCCCAGTTCGGCGACCTCGACAACGACGGGCGACTCGATCTGTTCGTCACCAACGGCTTCGTTTCGAGCTCGAAGGAACGCGACTACTGGTACGGCATGAGCAAGGTCGCCGGCGGCGCGAGCGAGATCTTCGAGGACTCGGCCTTCTGGGAGCCCATGGGCGACGCGAGCCTCTCGGGCTTCGAGCAGAGCCGCGTGCTCCGCAACCTCGGCAACGGTCAGTTCCGCGACGTGGCGACCGCGATCGGCGTGACGGATCTGGAGGACGGGCGCGCGGTCGCCTTTGGTGACTTGACGAACCGCGGCGTGCTCGACGCCATCGTCGCGAACCAGAAGGGACCGCTGCAGGTCTACGTGAACGAGCCGAGCGTCGACCGCAATTGGATCCAGCTGCGACTGCGTGGACGCGGAGCCAACACGTCCGCGGTCGGGGCCGTGGCCGAGCTGCGTTTCGCCGGCATGGTCCAAGCCCAGTGCGTGCAAGCGGGCAGCGGCTTCTGTTCCCAGAACGACCGGCGCCTGCACTTCGGACTCGGCGCGGCCGCCGCGATCGAATCCGTCCAGATTCGCTGGACCTCGGGGCAGGTGCAGCAACTCGGCGCGCTCGAGACCGGCCGCCTGCACGTGATCGAGGAGCCTGCGCCGTGACGCCCGCCGCCTCGACGTTGCCCAGCGGCCCCGCCCATCCGCGCGGATTCTGGGCCGCGCTCAAGCCCCAGCACATGGTCAGCGCTCTGGTGACCTTGTTCCTCGTGCTCGGCCAGTGGCGCTTCCAGATCATCAAAAGCTATCCGCTCACCGGCATCGAGTTCATCGACGACTACGCCGTGCTGATCGTCTCGCTCTCGACGGCCATGGCCACCGAGGCGCTGCTCTCGCGCTGGCTGCGCGGCGAGTGGCCGAGCGTGCTGTCGGCCTACATCGCGGGCAATTCCGTGGTGATTCTGCTCAAGCCGCAGGGCGGGCTGTGGCCCTTCGTGCTCGCCTCGGCGATCTCGATTGCGTCCAAGTACGTGCTCATGTACCGCGGACGGCACCTGTGGAACCCGACCAACTTCGCGATCAGCTTCATGCTCCTCGCTGCGCCGAACTCGATCACGATCCTCGGCCACGAGTGGGGCAACGAGCTGTGGACGGTCGGTCTGATCTGGACCGTCGGTCTGCTCGTGGTGACGCGCGCGAAGCTGCTGCACATCACCTTCACCTACCTCGTGTGTTTCTGTCTGCTCGCGCTCCTGCGCTGCGCGATCACGGGCGCTCACCCGCTGACCGAGCTCGCTCCGGTCACCGGCCCGATGTACCAGATGCTGATGTTCTTCATGCTCACGGACCCGCGCACGACCGTGAGCTCGCGCTCGGGTCGCATCCGCGTCGTGATCTTGATCGCGCTGCTCGAATGCGTGCTGCGCCTCGCCAATGACTTCCACATGGCTTGGGCGGCGCCGTTCAACACTGCTCCGGCGATCTTCGCCCTCGCCCTGATCGGTCCGATCGCGCTCGCGCTCGACCTGCGCCGCAAGGCCAGCGCCTGAGCGCGCGTCAGAGCTCGATCACCGCGCGCTCGTCGTCCCCGGCCAGCGCCTCGCCGAGCGCCAAGCCCGCGCTGTCCAGCACCCGCACGCGCGTTCCGCGCGGCACGCGCACCCACCACGGGGAGTCGAGCGGAATCGTCACGGGGGAGCTGCGTCGATCGCCGCTGGGCAGCAGCAACTCGATCTCCACCTGACGCGCGCCCTCGCCGCGTGCGCGCAGGAACACGCCAACGCTGCGGGACTCCATGTCGAGCGAGAGCTCGCCTTCGCCGGCGATCGCGGTCACGAGCCGATCAGCTCCGAGCCCCTCGAGGTCATCGCGCCAGCGCAGCTCGTAGGGCAGGCCCGGGACGAGGCCATCGAAACGGAACGCACCATCGTCCCCCGAGCGCTCGCTCGACATCGGCCACTCGAACTGCTCGTTCTTCCACGCCAGCGTGAAGGGACCCACCTCGAGGTCGCGCGCGCGGCCGCGGCCGAGCGGCGAGGCCGTGAACGAGGCGATGTGCGGCTGATTCCCCGAGAACAGGCGACCTAAGATCGTCCCGCCGCGCTCGAGCTCGAGCAGCGCGAGGCTCGCGCGCGCGGGCAGACGCAGGGTGCGCGGCCGCAGGCCCGAGGCGCACGCGACCAGCAGGACCGGCTCCGCGCAGGGCAGGGCCAGCTCGACGCGCGCCCGATCCTCGACGCGAGCGCTCCAGACCGCGAGCTCGTCGCCGGGACGCTCGCCGCGCAGCGTGAGCGCCACCACCGTGACCTCGCGCACGTCGCCCGGCGGCAGCGCCACCGTGATCTCCGGCTTGCAGAGCGCAGCGAGCTCGAACTCCACGGACACGACGAGCTCGCCCCCGCGCTCGAGGTCCGCGCGCGTGAAGGGCACGCCGACCACGCGCTCGATCGGCAGGCGCGATCCGGACGAGAGCTGGACGTGGAGCTCGGCGAGCACCGCCTCCTCCTCGGCGCGAAAGCAGTGGCTCACATCGGCGCGGAACGAACCATCGGGCTCGACGTAGGTCCACGCGGCCATGGACGTCGCGGCTCCATGGTGGCCGAGCTCGCCGAGCCTCGGGCGCACGATGACGATGGGCCGACTCTCCTCCCCGCGCGCTCCGTCGACACGTCCAGCGACGAAGACGCGTGCCCAGCGCGGAAGCGCGACAGGATCGCGCCGCTCGTCGACGGTCGGTGCATCCGCGGTGCGAGCATCGATCGGCGGCATCGACGGCGTGTCGAGGACTCCGCGCGGCTCCGGCATGCTCGCCGTCGATCCCGACGTGCTCGCGACGTCGCCCCGTTCCGTCTTCGCTCGCCGCAGGACGAGCAGCAGCACGCCGAGCGCGCACGCCAGCGCGATCCCGCGGAGCAGCCACTGCGAGCGAGCCTTCGTCACGCGCTAGGGAATAGCACGCGGCGCCCGAATGTTCACGCCTGCGCGTCGCACCAGCGGCGCGCGATCCGCTCGGCGTTGGCCATCAGCGTGAACGTCAGGTTCTTTGCGGGAAGGAACGGGAACGTGGAGCCGTCGGCGAAGTACAAGCCGCGCACATCGTGGCTCTCTCCGCCCGGCGAGGTCGTGAGCGGGCGCGCCTCGGCGCTCATCGGCAGTGTGCCGGCGTAGTGGACGCTCGCTCCCATCGGCCGCACGTGCGCCATGCCGGGCGGCACGATGCAGCCCAGCCGCGAGAGCGCCTTGCGCACGCTGCGCAGCGCCGTGCGCATGCGCTCGGGCTCCTCGCGCGAGGGTTCGTAGCGCGCGAGCAGGCGCGTGCCTTCGCGGTCCGCCTCGAGCGCAAGCTGGCACTCGGGCCGCCGATCGTCGTGGAAGTTGACGTTCAGGATTCCGAGCGCGGCGTGCGCATTGCGGAAGATCCACAGCGCGCTCTTCAGGTCCAGCGGCACGCTCTGCACGATCGGATGCACCAGCGCAGTCTTGAGCGTCGTCACGAGGCCGTGCACGTAGTGGCGCGGATCCTCGCGCTCGAGTCCCAGCGCGAGCTGGTGGTACTGGTACGAATCCGGCTCGTAGCGCCGCCGCAGCATCGCGAGGTTGATGAACGGCACGAGCACCTGGCGATTGTCCATCAGCCCCTCGAGCACGGGCGCGCTGCCGCCGTGGGCGCGCAGCGAGTCGAGGAACAGCTTGCTCGAAGCGAGCGTGCCCGCGGCCAGCACGATGTCGCTCGCATCGATGGCTTCCGAGCGGCCGGTCGCGAGCTCGACCACATGCAGCTTGCGCACTCGGTTGGCTGCGTCGATCTCGACGCGCGTCGCGAAGCGCCCCGACAGATACGTGAAGCGCTCGTGGCGCAGCAGCGCACGCAGCGTGAGCGACGGCGTGTAGAGCGCTTCGCGCGGGCAGCTCCACAGGCAGCGCCCGAGGTTCGTGCAGCCGTGTCGCCCGTCGCGCTCGTCCGCGCGCACCGCGGCTCGCGTGCGCCCCATCCACACGCCCAAATCCGCGTTCAGTCGTGAGCGCTCGCGTGCATAGCGCTCGAGCAAGACGCGCGAGTGCGCATCGAGCGGCAGCGACGGAGCCAGATGGTCGTGCACCGGCGTGAAGCGAGAGAGATCGTCGTCCGTGCCACTGACCCCGATACGACCCGCGACGGTGCCATAGCTCGCCTGCAGCTCGCGAGGCTCGAGCGGAAAGTCGCGCAGCTCGCTCTCGTGAAACGGAAAGGCACCACCTGTCCACGACTCGGCCAGACCTCCGCGCGCGAAGCTGGTGAGCGGGTCGAAGCCACGCGCTTGCGAGCGAAATCGGTCGAGCGGCGCGAATATGTAGCTCTTGTGGGGCGGAAATCCGTAGTACTCGCCCTTCGCTCCGGGAAAGAGAACGCCCTCGAAGCGCGCGCCGAGGAAGTAGCCCGCAGGGTCCGCGTGCTCGCGCTTGAAGCGCGCGAAGCTCGCCTCCGGGAGGACCGGTGCGGGCGCCGTGCGGCCGACGTCGACCAGCGTGACATGCGCGCCGCGCTCGAGCGCGGTCTGAGCGAAGTGGACACCGCTGGCGCCCGATCCGACGACGACGACGCGCCTCACCGCGCGCCCCCTGCGAGCGAAATGAGCCAGATCGGCAGACTCAGGAGCGAGCCCAAGAAGAGCGCCGCGAGAAACACGAGTCCCAGCCACGCCATGCGCGCGAACATCGCCAGCACGGAGCTCCCCGTCGGAGTATCGAGCTCCTCGTCGTGCGGTGCGCGCACTTCGAGAATGGCGAGCAGCAGCACGAGCTTGCGGCGCAGCAGACTGCTCGGTGCGAACACGCGGGCATGGGCGTCGAGCGGGCGCGACAGCACCGGCACATGGCGAGCGACGGCCACGACCGTGCGCTCGAAGCTCGACGTTCCCGGCAGCTCGACCACACCAGCGTCGTGCGCCGCACGGTACTGCGCTCGCACGTACTCGTCGCCAGCGCTGGCGCCGAGATAGCGCGCAAGCACGTCGCACTCACGCTCGAGCTCGACTCGCTCAGCCATACTTCAGAAGGTCATCGAGGATCGCATCGACGTTGCGCATCGAGCCCGCGAAACGCTCCTGAAGAGCATTCGGACGCGCCGTGCTGTCGTACACGAAGGAGTAGAGCTGACCGGCGCTCATGGGCAGCAGCGGCAGGGCCACCTTCTCCACGTGCTTCAGCATCGCGATCGCGCCCTTGCCCGGCAGAGGCAGGAACCGCGCGCTGCCGCGCTTGCGACGCTGGATACGTCCCAGAAACTCGCGGAACGTGAGCACCTCGGGGCCGCCGAGGTCGTACTCGCCGCGATCGAGGGTCGGATCCTGAAGCCACGCCTCGAGCCCGAGCGCAAGGTCGTCCGCGTGGATCGGCTGGATGCGCGCGCCTCCCCCACCGAACAGCGGAACCAAGGGCAGCGACGCGAGGCTTTCGAGCGAGTGCCAGATCTTCGCGCGGCGGCTCATCACGATCGTCGGTCGCACGATGGCCCACTCGAGCCCGCTCGTGCGCACGAGCGCCTCAGCCTCGAGTTTCGAGCGCCCGTAGGGATACGCATCGTGTTCTGGATACGTCGCTGCGATGCTCGACACGAACAGGAAACGTCGCACTCCCCCGCGCTTGCAGGCCTCGAGCACGCTGCGCGTGCCTTCGACATTCACGCGCTCGAAGTCGCGAGCGCGCGCCTTGCCAGTGAGAGCCGCCATGTGCACGAACTCGCTGCAGCCCTCGAGCTGCGGCAGCCACGCCTCGGGCTCGGAGATCCGGCCGTGCACGGCGCGGATGGCGGACTCGGGAAACGCGCTCACATTGCGCGAGAGCACGGTCACCGCGGGCATGTTGCGGCCCGCCGAGCGCTTGTCGCCAGCGAGGCGCTGCAGCAGGGCGCGGCCGACGACGCCCGTCGCTCCGGTCATGAAGATCTTGCGCGCGTCGCCCATCGCTGCGCCCGAGGATAGGCGAACCGCGCGGCGGGTTCGAGCCGCGCGGAGCCAACTGAGCCGTCACCTCGCGCGCTCGGCTCGGTTCCAATCCCCATCGCGCGCCCCGATGGCCCGCAAGACCGCCTGCGACTAGCATCTGTGCCCCTCGAATCGTCCGCGATGCTCCTGCCCCTCCTCCTCGCGTCGTCCCTGCTCGCGCAGGCCCCCACCGCTGCCCCCAAGCCCGCGCAAGTGACTCCGTTCACGGTCGCGCTCGAGGGAGCCCGCTCGGCTCTGACCGCCAAGGACCTCGAGCGCGCGCGAGCGCAGCTCCTGCGCGCACTCGAGCGCGACTCGCGCTCGACGGCGGCGTGGGCCGTGCGCGCCGAGCTCGCCGCGGCCGCGGGCGATCGCGACGAGGAGCTCTACTCGCTCCACACCCAGCTGCGGCTCTCGATTGCCCAGAAGCTCCCCAAGGCGGAGCTCGAGCCGCTGCGAGCGCGCATCGCGGCTCTCGATCCCGTCGCGGCCGACCTGTTCGGCATGAACGCGCGCTTCATCGGCACGCTCGAACCGCTCGCAGCGGCCTACGAAAAAGACCTGCGCCCGCACTCCGCCATTCGGGTCCACAAGCTGATCCTCGCGATCGACCCGGAGTACGCTCCGTCGCAGCAGGCGATCGAGCGCATCGCCTCCCTGCCCGATCCGAGCCTCGCTGGTGACGCGAAGCCCAAGGACCTGCTCGCCGATGTGAGCGCCGAGTGGATCGCGAAGTTCGACAGCGAGCACGCGAGCTGGGAAACACGCGCGAGCCTGGAGCGCGAGAACTACACGACGTACACGAACGCCGGCTACGAAGTGCTCGTGCGCTCCGCCGAGGCGATGGAGCAGATGAACCGCTTCTATCGCGTCTTCTTCCAATACGGCACGGAAGACGATGGAAAGTCCGTCCCGCGCATCGATCTCAACATCTTCAAGCTGCGCGACGAGTACCTGAAGCTCGGAATCGGCCCACCCGTCGAGTGGTCGGGCGGTCACTTCACGGGCGGCGCCGTCGAAACCTACGTCGAGGGCCAAGGCTTCGACGGCATGACCGGGACGCTGTTTCACGAAGCCGCGCACCAGTTCGTCTCGCTCGCCACGCGCGCGGCCGGCTGGCTGAACGAGGGGCTCGCGAGCTTCTTCGAGGGCTGTCGCATCCTGCCGAACGGCACGGTGCTGATGAACATGCCGGCCACGCACCGCCTGTTCCCGCTCGCGGAGAACATGGAGCGCGGCTGGATGAGCGGACCGAACGACGGGATCGATCCCGCCAATCCCTCGAAGAGCGCGCCCGACAAGGCGCCGACGTTCCGCATCGTCGTCGAGAACCAGTACGCATGGGGCCCGCCGTGGTACGCGCCGACATGGGGCGTGGTGTTCTTCCTCTACAACTTCCAGGACCCGCTCGACGGCCGCTTCGTGTATCGCCGCGCGTTCCGTGAGTATGTCGATGCCTCGGGCGGCCTCGACGGGAAGACTGCGGTCGCGAAGTTCGAAGAGGTCGTGCTCGGTCAGCCCCTGCCTCCGATCAAGGGTTTCGACCGCGAGGGCGCGCCGGAGATGGCGCTGCCGAAGACCATCGACGAGCTCGATCCGCTGTGGAAAGCGTGGACGCTCGAGCTGCGCGACGAGCAGATCGGGCGCATCGAGCGCGTGCGGCCGTACCTGCGCTGGGCGCGCGCGGCGCTGCTCGCGAAGGACGACGTCGCCGCCGCGGAGCACTTCGAGAAAGGGCTCGTCTCGAATCCGCAGGACATCGATTTGGCGCTGGAATTTGCGGATTTCTTGGCCGATCGCAAGAACGCCGACCGCGCTGCACGACTGGCGCTCGGCGCGCTGCGCGAGCTCGAGTCGCGCAAGCCCGTCGACGAGAAGGGCATCGAGCGCGTCGACCGTCTGCTCGGCAAGCTCGATCCCAAGCGAGCCAGCGTCGAGCGCGCGCAACGCGACCTCCTCGCCGCCGCGCAGGCCGTGATCGGGCGCTACGAGCAGGCCGGCCGCCCGATGATGGTCATGGATCTGGCGTGGAGGCTCGGGCGCGATCTGGAGCAGCCTGCGTTGTTCGAGTCGTACGAACGAGCGCTGCGCGCCAGCGGTCGCTCGCTCTCGCTCTGGGAGCTCGCGTACAACGAGAGCGACCTCGAGGGCTGGGACAGCGGTGGAAACACGTCGTTCAAGGCCGCTGGCTCGTTTCTCGACGCGGCGTTCCGAGACTATGCGCCCGCCGAGTTCGACTACCAGATGCTCGCGCTGCAGCGGGTGACCTCCGGAGACTACTCGCTCGAAGCGGACGTGCTCGCGCAGCGCGGCGACTGCAACTTCACGGGCCTCGTCTTCGGCCGCAAGGACGCGAGCAACTTCCACGCTTTGGTGCTCTTTCCGGGCGCGCCGCGTCAGAAGGACAGCAAGGCGGCCGACAGCGCGTGGATCGACCTCGCATCGTTCTATGGCGGCGGCACGACGAAGACCTGGCGCCACGTGCCCGTGGCCGCGGACACGGCGGCGGATGGACAGAGCGCGACGGCGCGCTGGCGCAAGCTGCGCATCGACGTCGCCGGTCCCCGCATCGACTGCTGGGTCGATGGCCAGCTCGTTGCTACGCACGAGTTCGCGTCGCGCGATGTGCTCGCCGGCGAGATGGGCTTGCTGCAGGGACGTGGCCGCGCCCGCTTCAAGGATGTGCGCTTCCTCGCGCGCGATCCGCGCGACCCCGCGGGTCGGCTCGAGCGCGAGCTCCGCATGGAGAAGCTGCGTGCATCGGGCGACGAGGCCGTCGCTGGAAGCTACGTGAGCCTCGTACCGCGCTTCCCCGAAGTCACTCGCTGGGCGCGCGAGCCGCGCTCGAACTGGGCCGAGGCGGGCCTCGTGCCGCAGCTCCTCGTTCTATGGTCGATCGAGCAGAACGAGCTCATCCCGCTGCACGAGTGGCTGCGCGAGCTCGACGCGCGCTACGGGAAGATCGGCTTGCGCATCGTCTCGATCTCGTCCCCCAACGACGACGGCAAGTTGGAGTCGTACCTGCGCGAGCATCCGTTCCCCGGCTCCGTCGGGGTAGATCGGCGCGAAGGCACGGGCCTCGGCCTCACGCAGAAGCGCTTCTTCATCGAGCGCTTCAACCTGCCGCGCTTGCTCCTCTTGGACATCGACGGCAAGGTCGCTTGGGAAGGCGATCCGGGCTTCAAGATCGGCGACCGCTGGGCCCCCGGCGTGGAGAGCTACCTCGACGCACCTCTCGCCGAGCTGGTCAAGACTCGCAAGCTCGACGTTTTGCGCGAGTGGCTCGATGGCTGGACGTCGGCCGGTGCGGCAGATCTGGCGGCCGGAGAGCTCGAGAAGGCGTGGCCGCGCATGCAGGTCGCCAAGGAGCTCGATGGTCAGCTCGTGCCGGCGGCCGTCGATGTGCAGCGCAAACTCGCGGCACTCGAGGCTGTGTTCGCGGATCTGCCCAAGGAAGGGGCGCGCCTCGAGAAGGAAGGTCGCGCGGCCGCGCTGCGCCAGCTCGTCGCGTGGGCGAAGCTCGGCGGGATCGAGCCCGACAAGGCGCTGGCAGCAAAACTCAAGCCCTATCTCGAAGGCTCGCAGGCTTCGCAGTGGGAGCGCGTCGCCAAAACGCTCGAGACTTACGCGCCGCGCCTCGCGAAGGATCCGAGCCTCGCCTCCGAGCTCGCGGACAAGCTCGCCGCGATCAAGAGCGAGTTCGCGAAGGAACTCGCAGCGGAGGTGCGCGCCGCGGTGGGCAAGCCCGAGCGACTTGCATCGGTACTCGCCGGTGCGAATCGCGCGCCCGCCCGCTGGCTCGCGCGCGAGCGCTTCGGCTGGTGATCGTCGCCGCCGGAGCCGAGACCCAAGGTCCCGCGCTCCGGCGGCGCGGTCCGACAGCTCACATGCGGAAGTGACCCACCGCCTCGAGCAGGTCATCCGCCATGCGCGAGACCTCGTTGGCGACCTCGAGCGAGTGCGACGCGCCCTGCGAAGTTCCCTTCGCGGCGGTGGCAACCTGCTCCATGTTCGCCGTGATGGCGGCGCTCGAGCTCGTGGCTCCCGAGAGGTTCTGGCTGATGTCGCGCGTCATCGCGGTCTGTTCCTCGACGGCGGCCGCGATCGTCGTCTGCAGGTTGTCGATCTCACGAATGATCGATCCGATGCGCGAGATCGCGTCCACGGCGCCTCGAGACCCCGACTGAATCGCGCCAATCTTCGCGCTGATGTCCGTCGTCGCCTTGGCGGTCTCCTTGGCGAGCTCCTTGACCTCGTTGGCGACCACCGCGAAGCCACGGCCCGCCTCGCCGGCGCGCGCCGCCTCGATCGTCGCATTCAGCGCCAGCAGGTTCGTCTGCTGGGCGATGGTGTTGATGGTCTTCAGGATCTTGCCGATTTCCTCGCTGGAGCGATCGAGATCGGTCACGGTGGCGTTGGTCTCGTCCGCCGTCTGCACGGCCGTGCGTGCGACCTTCGCCGCGGCGCTGGCGCTGCGCGCGATCTCGCCGATCGAGAGATTCATGCCATCCGTGCTCTCCGTCACGGTGCGCATCGAGCCCGAGACCTTCGACGCGGCGTCCGCGACGACGTGGACTTGGCTCGCGGTCTGCTGGGCTTCGGAGCTCATCTTCTGACTGACGCTGCCGAGCGCCTCCGAAGAGCGCGCGAGCGCTTCGGCCGAGCCGCGAATGCGCTGCATGCTTCCGCGCAGGTCGATGAGCAAGCGCGAGAGCGCCTCGCCCATGCGTCCGATCGCGTCCTCGCCCCGCACGTCGATCGACACCGTGAGGTCGCCGCGCGAGATGGCGTCCACGCTCTGCAGCATGCGCTGGACCTTCGACTGCAGCTCC
>Ga0194120_10000857_pt1 | contig 56741 bp, 47 predicted proteins | sample TA2MahCa65mmetaG_FD_148642 | JGI IMG/M metagenome (GOLD analysis project Ga0194120, IMG submission 148642) | Freshwater microbial communities from Lake Tanganyika, Tanzania - TA2015019 Mahale Deep Cast 65m | ecosystem: Environmental > Aquatic > Freshwater > Lake | place: Tanzania: Lake... | reverse complement strand
AATCGCGGTCGATGTGGTATGTTCCTGCATGGCGTTGCTTCCTTTCGTGGAATCAGCACCCCGAGCCTAACGGCTCAAGGCGAGCAACGCCGCTCCTCCTTTTTCAACAATGATCGGGACATCCCCTCGGTTGGCCACCGCGCGCGTCAAGGGGATAGCAAGACCTTCGCTGTCCTGCGGCGCTCGTCTCCGACGGATGCGTAGCTTGGTAACGCATGCTGCACGATGTTGGTCCGTAGAAGGACGTCTAAAACTACGAATTTGATCCCCGGGGGAATAGTTTCTTTGTTAGGCTGGTAGTTTGCTAATTTGCCGAACGGACCGCCATGGCAGTATTATCCGCGCATTGCAACCAAGAGGATAATGCAATGATTCCGAAGCCAATCGAGTTCACTCTTACGACTGACGAAGCGGCGAATCTTCTTGAGCCTTCCGGAGAAGGAGGTCACCAAAATTTGCACGCCCGTCTGATCGAGCAACTTCAAAACGGAAATCTGGCCGTCAAATTCGACGACGCGGATATCGGCGAACTGTTCCGATATATGACTTACGGATGGGATTCGAAGGGTGGCGGCTTCCAGAGTAGGCTCAAAAAAGCATTCTTGCGTTCATTTCGCGAGCGCCTGAAACTTTAGGCGTCACGAATGATCCGCTCGACGAAGTATAGAGACTTCGGAAGATGCGTTAGTGCTTTTCCACAACCCGATGGTCGCCTTCAAGCGCGAAGCAATCCTTTCGGTACATCGGTAGCACATTGTCTAGCCAAACGACGTGTGCGCCATTGGTAATCGCTGCAAGGCACCCATGATCGTGTTGCGTTTGAACATGCTACTCGCAATCATCAACGCTGTAAGACCGGTCAGCTAGGAGTGCCGACACCGCGACCTTTCGTCTGACGAGTAAATAGGACCGGGAAGTCGGCCTTAGCCACAAAACTGTCCATGTACAAGTGGTTTTAAATACAAGTGGTTTTAAAATCCTCATGCAATGATCGACGCGTTCCGCTGGGCACCTGGCAGGGGCTCAACAACTCTTTAAATCGCAGGGGAAAATCGCTATACTTGCGAGCGCGATCATATCGTCGGGGTTCCCGGTGATGGTGATTGTTCCGGAGTCGGAACCTTTGGCGGTTTCGGCTCCACGGAGTCTTGGTTCCCCGACCAGGATTCGGACCTGGATTCCCTCACCTGTAAGAGCGGGCGTCCTACCTTTAGACGACCGGGGAAATCACAGAGCCTATTGCAGGGCCGCTTCTCCCATCATTGGCGTGCTGGGAAGCGGCCCCTTCATGATCTTCGCCCCTGCGCCGTCGGCTGGCCGTCGCGGGGCTCTTACCCTCCTGAGCACTCGATTCCCCCTCTTCTCAGCGCCACCCTAGCAGCGCTGATAGCATTGTCAATGGCTATCAGGCATGCTATCAGATGCCTTATCGAACTTCTGGGGCTACTTATCATGACGCAGGTTGAGACGAAGGACGCTGCTGGTAAGCGGGATCGAAGCCCGGCTTTCCCGTATATCGGGCTCGGCAAAGCCGTCGAACGGATTCAAGTGCTCTTCGACAATGCGAAGCGCTACGAGGCCCGCGTCGCGGACATTGCGAAAGATTGGGGGTTGGCTCCAAAATCCAGCTCCACAGACCGCAATGTTGCGGCGCTACTGGCTTATGGGCTTGCGGAAGTGAGTGGCGGCGGCGACGCCCGTAAAATCAAAGTCAGCGAGACTGGATGGCGCATTCTTGATGATAAGCGTCCGGGGATTCGGGAATCGCTTTTAGCCGAGGCGGCGCTTCGACCGCGAATCATTGCGGAATACCGGGAACATTGGAAGCATGGCCGCCCGGACGACAGCCACGCTATAAGCCAACTCAAATTCGAGGGAGGGTTTACGGACGAAGCAGCCAAGCTGTTTCTCCGCGTTTTCGACGAGACGATTCGATTCACAAAGGGGAGCGATGCTGCTAATGTTGTTGATAAAGAAACTGACAGCCTACCCTTAGAACGTGTGAAAGTTGGGGATAAGATTCAATGGACTAGCGGTGGGGTGGATCAGTTCAAGATTCCGGCCGAAGTCATCGGTCTTTCAGAGGACGGACAATGGCTTTGGGTTGGAGAAAGTGGAACGGGCATCCCAACGAACGAAGTTCATATTGTGTCAGAGTTGACCGCACCTTCATCAACTCAAACAACACTTCCAGGGGCTAAAGCGCCGCCGCCACCGCCCCGTATTGCTGCAGCGTTAGCGACGGCAGCAGCGGCGGAGACCCCGAAAGCTGGGCTGCGCAAGGAGGTTTTCGCGCTAGACGAGGGCGATGTCACTGTGACGTATCCAGAGAGCCTTTCTGCCGCTAGTTTTCATGACTTGCAGGGATACCTCGACCTGTTTTTGCGCAAGGCGCAGCGCCGCGCTGGGGCCGGCGACTATTTCGTGGAGGTGTATTCTCCCGGCGCTCTGCGCCCGAAAGAAGTTCGATATTTCGACGATTTTGCAGACACAAAGGCTTTTGCCGAAGAATTCGGGAATCGCGGGTCCCCAGACGTGCTAAGAGTTCATCTCCCTTCCAAGGCTGCCGACGAAGAACGACGCGCGTTAGCAGAGATTGGCGCGGTTCCCATGTGGCGAGAAAGCCGCTAAGGGCGACGACAAGAACGCATGTGCCCTCTTGACATCCCCTGAATAAATTCCTATCCTCTGCCCGCCTTCGTCAAGCGAGGGCGCGGCTCAGGGTCGGGCGGCGCCGGCGAGGGACGGATCCGGCGGGACGAACGACCCTCGTTCCCTGGTCCGGCGGCGCGTCGCCGGTCTGGGCTTCTCTCCTTTGCGCGGAGACGCATGAGCGCTTCTTAGAGCCGCAAGGCTCAAAGAAACTCATGTGCAGGCTTTGAAAGCCCGGACCGCAATATCCGAGGATGGCGCAGGCGTCGGTTACCCGAACGATGGGGAGCGGCTCCCTCAGCCCGGAGGCGGCGAGACGACGCGATCCGTGTCCGGGAGAAACCGGCGGTCGAAGACAATTCTTAGCGCTGCGGCCAGCGACGGCCGGGGCGTCCCGGACCGCTCGCCCCCGCGCCGCACGGCGGCGGGACATCTTCGCGCGCCCCTCTCCATACGCCCCATGCGAAATCGGTTTGAACGGCCCGGTTATCATTCCCGACGCGCGAAGCGCGATCGGGAATCCAGAGCAAAACCAGCATTGTTGCAGCGGCTCTGGATTCCCGGTCAGGCCTGCGGCCTGCCGGGAATGACAAAGCCCGAGCAAAACGGCTCAGCGCGCCTCCGCCACCACCATGGCGATGTCGTCGGACGCTTGCGCCTCGCCCCGGAAGGCGCGCACGTCGGCGAGCGTCGCCTTGATCAAATCGCCCGGCGACAGGCGGCGATGCTGCATGAACGAGGTGGACAGGCGTTCGAGCCCGTAGAACTCGCCCTGGCGGTTTTGCGTCTCGGTGATTCCGTCGGTGTAGAACAGCAGCCTGTCGCCCGGCGCGAGTTCGATGCGGCCCTCCTTGAAATCGACGTCGCGCATCACGCCGAGCACCAGGCCGTCGGCGTCGAGCTGCGCGCACATCGCGCCGTCGGCGCGCAGCAGCAGCGGCGGATTCTGGCCGGCGTTGGCATATTGCAGCATGCGCGTCTGCGGCAGGAAGCGGCAGTAGAACATGGTGATGAAGAGGTCGGCGGCGGTGAGATCGTCGTGCAGCAGCTCGTTGAGGTCGCGCAAAAGCTCGGCCGGGCCGCTCAGGGCGTTCGTGGCCTTTCGCGTCTCGGCGCGCAATGTGCTGCGCACTTCGGTCATGATCAGCGCGGCGCCGACGCTATGGCCGGAGACGTCGGCGATGACGATGTCGATCACGCCGGCATTTTCGAAATAGTCGAAATAGTCGCCGCCGACATGCATCGCCGGCACGCAGATTCCGGCGATCTCCATTTGCGGCGTGCGCAGCGGCGCGTTCGGCAGCAGCGACAGCTGGATCTGCTTGGCGATTTCGAGTTCGTGGCGGCTCTCCTCGATCCGCCGCCGTTCGGAGATATCGGCGTGCACGCTGACGAAATGGGTGATGCGTCCCGCCTCATTGGCGACCGGCGAGATGAACAATTCATCCCAGAAGGACGAGCCGTCCTTGCGGTAGAATTTCACCGTGACCTGACAGCTCTGGCGATGCGCGATGGCGTTGCGGATCTCTTCGAGAGCCGCGGGATCGGTATCCGGCCCGCGCAACAGATGCATGCTGTGACCGAGCAGCTCCTCGCGGGCGAATCCGGTGATCCGGCTCAGCGCCGGATTGACATAGACATTGGGAACGCCGGGCGCCTGCGCGTCCCAGATCGCGATTCCGATCGGCACGGCTTCGATCGCGCGGTTGCGCACCCGCAGCGCATCCTCGAATTTTTTGCGCGAGGTGATGTTGTGGTCGACGCCGCGCCATTTGACCAGCCGGCCGTCGTCGTCGAACACCGGCGCGCCGGTCGACTCGGTATAGACGTCGGCGCCGCTCTTATGGCGATAATGGTTGACGATGCGGTGGAACGGCCGGCGCGAAGCGGTCGGCGCCTGCATGTTCTCCGCGGCCGAGCCGCTCGGCGGCGGCCCGGCGAAGAGGTCGAGATAGGTCTTGCCGACGACTTCATCGGGGCTCATGCCCAGCACGTCCTCGACCGCGTTGCTGCTGTATGTGTAGCGGCCGTCCTGATCCTGCTCCCACAGCCAGTCGCCCGCCATGTCGGCGACCTGGCGGAAGCGCTGCTCGCTCTCGAACAGCGCCTCCTTGTCGCGCTTTTGTTCGGTGATGTCCTGCTGAATCGCGAGATAATGGGTGATCGCGCCGGCGGCGTCGCGCAGCGGCGAGATGATTTCGGAGGCCCAGTAGAGCTCGCCGTCCTTTCTGCGGTCCTGAATCTGTCCGCGCCACTCGACGCCGGCGAGAATGCTCTCCCATAGACGACGGTACTGATCGTGCTCCGTTCGCTTCGATTGAAGCATGCGCGGATTTTGCCCGATGAGTTCATGCGGCTGATAGCCGGTGAGAGTCGCGAAGCGGCTGTTCACATATTCGATTTCGCCATCCCTGTTGGCGATCATCACCGCGATCGGACTTTGCTCGATGGCGGCGGACAGCGTCAGCAGCCTGTCCTCGGCGCGTTTCAATCTTGTAAGATCATGGGTGACGCCGACGAAATAGCGCGTTCCCTTGAGCCGGATTTCGCCGATCGAGAGATACATCGGAAAGGTCGAGCCGTTCTTTCGCCGTCCCACGACCTCGCGGCCGATGCCGATGATTTTCTTGACGCCGGTGTTCTTGTAGGCGGCAAGATAGCCATCATGCGCCTCGCGATAGGGCGAGGGCATCAACATCTTGACGTTCGCGCCGAGCGCTTCTTTGGCGCGATAGCCGAAAAGCTTCTCGGCGCCCTTGCTGAACAGCAGAATGTCGCCGGCCTCGTTGATCAGCACCAGCCCGTCGGCCATGCCGCCAAAGATTGTCTCGAGCTTTTCCCTGATGTCGTCGAGCGCGTCCTGCCCGCTGACCGCCTCGTCGATCGGGCGAAGCTTGACGAGCGCGCCGCCGCCGTCGCCGGCAAGCGGATCGATCTCGCAGCGAATATCGATCAAGCTTCGGTCCTTGCGTCGCAGGCGCAGGGACAAACGCTCGCGGGCATGCGTCGGCCATGGGGGTTCGCCGTCGCCGCCGCGGCGCGCGACAAGCTGCGAGAAGAAGGAGCGGCCGCGCAGCTCGCTCTCGCAATAGCCGGTCAGCCGTTCGGCGGCGCGATTCATCGTCCGCAAAGCGCCGGTGGACTCGACGACGCACAGCGCCTCGTCAAAGGCGTCGAGAATGGCGCGATCGGCGGCCAGCGCTTCCATCGCGCTAAGGAACCCCTGCCTGCGCCGAAACGCCATGAATGCGCCGCTCCCCTTCCGAGCGCGCGCCGGAACGGTTGCGATAGGCGGCGTCGCAGGCGTCGACGAGCGCATTCAGCTCGGCGACGAAGGCCGCAATCGGCGTGAGCGTCGTGAACAGCGAAGATTCCAGTTTGACGGCCAGCCGCTCGAGGCCGGCGAGCCGGAATTCGAGGCCGACGTTACGAAACAAGGCGCGGGGATCGGCGATGCCGGTCAGGAATTGCATCGAGGCGATGCGCGCCGCCGCATCCCGCATCCTTGCGTCGAGCGCGGCCTGCAACTGCTGCTCCCACCGGTCTCTCGGCTTAACCTCCTCCAAAAAGGCAGTGAGCTTTTGCAGTCCGAACAGATTCGCCGCCTGATCGAAACAGGCGCCGGCTGCGCGCATGTCTTCTCCCGACTCCCGGCTGAGCGCGACAAGGAAAGGAAAATCGCTCACCCGATCGAAGTAGGGTTCTCCCAGCCCGTCAGCCGGTTCGGCGGCGCAAACGCGCGCCCGGTAGTCGCGAAGATCAACACGCCAGCGTTCGATCTCCGCATCGTCCGGGCTCAGTCGATAGCCGCGCCGCATCGCCCATTGGCACATGTAAGCGAGAGAGGCTTCGAGCTGAAGCAACTGGCGATATTCCTGCGCGGCGCCCAACCCGCCTTGCGACAGAAAAGCCGCGCGCCATCTGTCGCCTTCGAAAATTCGATCGAAGGAGAGATAGAGCTTCACCGCATAGCTGAGCAGCGCCGGCGCCAATCCCTCGCCGAGCAGCAGAAAGCGGACGCCCGCCTGATCGACCACTCTGTTGCAGATCGCGGTGACGGCGATTTCTCGCGCCAGCGAATGGCTTCTGATCCGCTCTGGAAAATGAGATCGCACATAGTCGGGAAAATAGCTTGCCAGAAACTCGTCGGTCCAAGATCCTTTCAGGAAGGACTCGTCTTCAAGCAGCCGCTGCTTCAGCGCCAGTTTGGCGTTCGCCATCAGCAGAGCAAGCTCCGGCCGGGTCAACTCCTTCGCCGCGCGCGCGGCGACATCCTTGCGCGTCGGGAAGGCGTCAGCGGCCGCACTGATATAACCGGCGTTTTCGAGTTGTTCGGCGACATCCATGAATGGATCGAGATGGACGAGACAACGCGCGCGGTCCAGCGACAGGCAAAGACTCTGCTGGTCGTTGTCGCGCAATACCGACGCGCAAACGTCTTCGGTGAGGGATTCGAGCAGCGCATTGGCGTCGCCGGTTTCGAGCGCGCCTTTATCCGGCCGCGCGCGCAGCAGGGTCTTCAGATTGACTTCGTGATCGGAAAGATCGACGCCCGCGGAATTGTCGACGGCGTCGGTATTGATGCGGCCGCCCTTCAACGCATATTCGATGCGCGCCCGCTGGGTGAACGCCAGATTCGCGCCCTCTCCAACGACTCTGGCGCGAAGCTGCAGCGCATCGACCCGCGCGCCGTCATTGGCGCGGTCGCCGACGCTCTCATTCGTCTCCGAACTCGCCTTAACGTAAGTCCCGACGCCGCCCATCCACAAGAGATCGACGGGCGCCGTCAACAGCCAACGGACCAGCGATTCGCCATCAAGCGCGCTGTGTCGCACGCCAAGCCAGGCCCGCACCTCGGGGCTGAGCGCGACATCCTTGGCGTCGCGCCGATAGACGCCGCCGCCCTGCGAGAGCAACGCCGGATTATAGTCGCGCCAGGTCGAATGCGGCGATTCGAACAAGCGGCGGCGCTCGGCGAAGGACGCCAACGGGTCCGGGTTCGGGTCCAAGAATATGTATTGGCCGTCGAAGGCCGCGAACAATCGGATGTTCGGCGTATGCAACATCCCATTGCCAAAGACGTCGCCGTCCATCGAGCCGACGCCAACGACGGTGAATGTCTCGGCGTCGACATCGCGACCAAGCTCATAAAAGTGCCGTCTCACGCAGACCCAGGCGCCGCGCGCGGTAATGCCCAACCGCTTGTGGTGATAGCCATGCGCGCCGCCGCTGGCGAAGGCGTCGCCGAGCCAGAAGTCGTAAGAGCGAGAAATTTCATTGGCGACGTCGGCCCAGTTCGCCGTTCCCTTGTCGGCCGCGACAACGAGATAGGGATCGGGATCGTCGTAGGCGACAAGCTCCGGCGGTCGAACGATTTTCGAATCCTGCAGATTGTCGGTCAGATCGAGAAGACCGCGCAAGAACTGCGAATAGGCCTCCTTCCCCAGCCGCTGTCGTTGCGTCGCGTCCTCATAGGGAAGTTTCAGGACGAAACCGCCCTTGGCGCCCTGCGGCACGATGAGCGCGTTCTTGATCATCTGGGTCTGCATCAGGGCGAGAATTTCGCTGCGAAAATCCTCCGGCCTGTCCGACCAGCGAATGCCGCCACGTGCAACCTTCGCGCCGCGAAGATGTATCCCTTCCATCGACACGGAGTGAACGTATATCTCAGCCATGGGCTTTGGCGCCGGCATGTTGAACACGCCGAGACTGCTGATCTTGAGAGCGATGAAGTTGCGCGCCCATGCGCCGGAGAAGTAGAAGTTGGTGCGCACCGTGGCGTCGATGAGATTGAAGAGGTCGCGCAGGATGCGATCGTCGCCGCTGTCGGCGACCTTATCGAGAACCTCGACGAGTTGAGCCCTGATCGGCGTGAGCATTTCAAGCTCGGTCTCAAAAGAATCGCGTCCCTCGCGATCCGGTTTGAACCGCGCTTCGAAATAGCGATACAGCAGCTCGACGGCTGCCGGACTTCCCAAGAGCCCACGATAGATGCGAGCGCGCCCGACCCTCACGCCGAGTTGCTGATAGTAGTTGCAGTAAGCGCGAAAGAGATCGATCTGGCGCCAGTCGAGCTCAGTCGCCAGGATCAGGCCGTTCAGGTCGTCGCTTTCGACATCCGCCGAAAGCGCGGCTTCGAGCGCCTGTAACAACCGCCGGCGACAGCGCATAAGGCTTATTGCGCTCGGCGCCGAGGGCTCGACGGCAAAACTTCGGATGAACCATGGCTCGGCGCCGAGATTGAGCTTGAACCTGATCTGGTCCGAGACGCGCAATCCGAGATTCTGCAGCACCGGCAGGAGTTCGTCCAGCGAACGCTCCCTCGCGCCGATGAGGCGAATCTCGTAGCTCGCTTCGCCGGGGGCGGCGCCGCGCAGCGGGCGAAGTTCAACGATGTCGCGCGCGCTGTCGTCATTGATCCCGATCAGAGCAATGTCGCGCGCGGCGCGCGACGCTGGCGTGAGATGGCGATAGGACTTCGGCAGTCCGCGCAGCGCATCCGCCGAAAGTTCCCGCCCGACGCGGCGGCCGGCGCGACGCAGGAAACGGCGAACCGCCGTATCCCAGTCGGAGGGGCGATAAATCTCATGCGCCGATGTTTCGGGAGGGCCGAGCACGGGAGGGCTAAGCGATCTTCTTGCGCATTTCGAGCACATTGCCCGAGTCCGTCTTGGAATATTGAACCGAGTCCATCACCGAACGGATGAAGAATATGCCGCGGCCGCGTTCGCCAAGTTCGTCAAAGTCGGGCGTCGGCACCGCGGAAAGATCGAAGCCGCCGCCATGATCGAAGACCCGCACGGAAAGATAGGCGTCCTTGACGGAAAGACAGATCCGAACGGAGTCCTTCTCGCTCGCTGCGGAACTGTATTGAATCGCATTGGCGACGGCTTCGGTCAGCGCAAGATTGAGATGGAACGCGAGCGTGTCGCGCTTATCCTCTTGAATGTCCAATTCTCTCGCAAGTTGTTCGGCGACCGCGCCAACAAAACGCAAATACCGCGTTTCATTGGGAACGACGATGTCCAGATTGACCGCCGTCTCGCACATTTCGATCACCGCCCGTCCCCATTCAGGCGCTCAGCGCCAGTTGCAGGCTTGGATAAATGTCGAACACCCGATGCAGCCGCGTCAATTCGAACATCGATCTGACGCGCGGCTGCAGCCCCGCCAACGCAAACCCGCTCGAGCGCAAATTCGCGTTTTTATAGCCGGAAAGTAGAGCGCCCAGACCCGAACTGTCGATGAATTGTACTCTAGCGAGATCGATCACCACGTTTTTTGCGCCGCCTTCCAGCGTTTTTAGGACCAGATTCTTAAGCTCGCCGGAATTATGCGCATCGATGCGATCTTCCTGGATGCTCAAAACGGTGCGGTCGTCTCGTATTTCCTTAGCTATTCTCATTGTCCAGTCTCTGCTCGATTTCGGACCGCTAACAGGCAATTGATACATATGTCCGGGCGCGGCGTTTTGACAGGGCGCGGCGCGACGCTTCCGGTCGCCAAAAGCAAAGGTCACGCTTGATCAACTGAACGCCAACGTGAGGTCGGCGATGAGATCGTCGGGATGCTCGATGCCGATCGAGGCGCGAATGAGCGAAGGGGTGATGCCGATTTCCTGCCGGGCTTCCTCGGTCAACCCCGAATGCACCGTGGTCGCCGGGTGGCAGATCAGGGATTCCGAGCCGCCCAGACTCACGGCGAGCTTGAAAATCTGAAGCCGATTGAGAAAGGCGAAAGCCTCCGCCTGCCCGCCGACGACCTCGAATGAGAAGGTCGAGCCGGCCGAAGTGGACTGGCGCTCCATCAGCATGCGCTGGGGATGATCGGGCGGCAGCAGCGGCGGGTAGTGAACGCCGGCAACCTTGGGGTGGTTTGCCAGAAATTTCGCGACGACCGCCGCGTTCTCGGCGGCCCGGTTCATGCGCAGCGACAGCGTTTCGAGCGAGCGTCCGAGCATCCAGCAGGAATGCGGATCGAGCTGCGTGCCGATGGCGCTGCGCATCGCCCGAATCGTCTTGAGATGGGCGCAGCCGCCGACGACGGCGCCGCCGATGAGATCGCTGTGCCCGCCGACATATTTGGTCAGCGAATAGAGCGACAGATCGGCGCCGTGCCGGAGCGGCGACTGGAACACCGGGCCGAGCAGCGTATTGTCGCAGCAAATGACCGGGCGCGCGCCCTGCTTGCCGGCGATGTCCTCGGCGATGCGCCGCACGAGCGCGATGTCAACGAGGCTGTTCATCGGATTGGACGGCGTCTCGATGAAAATCATCGCGATGCGCCCGATGTCCAACGCGCGCTCGGCCGCGGCGCGGATGTTTTCCTCGTCGAGCCCGTCGGTGAAGCCGACGCCGGTCAAGCCGAACGGGGCGAGCGTTTTGTCGATGAGAACCTCGGTGCCGCCATAGAGCGGACGGCTGCGCAGAATGGTTTCTCCCGGACGCGCGAAGGCGAGAATCGTCGTGACGATCGCCGCCATGCCGGAGGAAAAGACGAGACCGCATTCGGCATGTTCGTAAATCGCCAGACGATCCTCGACAATCTCGAGATTGGGATGATTGAAGCGCGAATAGACGAGTCCGGACTCTTCGCCTTCTGGCGGCGTGCGGCGGCCGGCCATGTAATCGAAGAAGTCGCGGCCGTGCTCGGCGGTGCGAAACACGAAGGTCGACGTGAGAAACACCGGCGGCTTGACCGACCCTTCGGACAGCGCCGGGTCGTAGCCATAGCTCAACATCAGCGTTTCCGGCTGAAGCGGACGGTCTCCGATGCTGGCCTTGTGGTAACGCGCGCTGTCCATGGTCATTCCCTCTCCGTCGCGCCAAATTCGGCCGAATGCGCTTGTTCAGGGTTGAAGCCGGGCGACGCAATCGAGGCCAAGCGCCTCAAGGCTCATTGCTAGAGAGCGCGTTTCCGCCTCTTCATAGAGCGCGAATTCGTCAAGGACCGGCGCGCCCAGCGCCGTCTCGAAGGCGCGTCGATCGGCGCGCTCGATGAATTCTTCCGCGCGCTGATCGCCGAGATTCGACCGAAAGATGCCGGCGGCGCTGACCGGCAGAAAGTCTTCGTAAAGGATCGGTTCGGCGCGCAGGGCTCCGGCGCGCAGAAGATCCTCGACCGAAGGACGAGACGCCAACTCCCCTCCCCGCGCGCTTGCATCTGGAGAATAGAGGAAGAAGGCGAGCTTCTCGCGTCTCAGCGTCGCCGCATCATCGGGAAAGGCCGCGAAGCGTCTGACCAGCGCCGCATTATAAGCTTGCGCATTCGCGCCATCCGCCGCGAGCGGCGCCTCGGCCTGAGCCTCGGCGAGAAGCCGGTCGTAGAGCGCGCGTCCCTTGGCGGTCAGCGCCGCGCCCCTTTGTTCGATTTCGCCGAAGCGCGCCGTATGCGCGCCGCTCGCGCGCCGCCCGTCCTCCTCGATGAAGTCGACAGGCTCGGGATTCGCCTTGAAGCTCGTCTGGCGCAGCAGGATCGGGCGGCGCCGGCGCGGCGGCCCTTCGATGACCGCCTTCGCATTCATGCCATGCGCCGCCATCGCGGCATGCGCGGCGTCGATATCGAGCGCATGCAAGGTGAGATGGTTGATATGCGGCCCCTTGAAGCAAACAATGTCGGCGAGCAGCGGATGCGTCGCATGGAGCCGCTGATAGACGGCGGACGAGACCGTCGCCTGCCCGTTCCAGCGGAATGTCTTCGCCGCTTCAATGATGAATTCCCGCGTCTCTTCATCGTCGAACCCACGCTTCTCATGGATATCGATCAGCATCCGGCAGCGCGGCGTGAAAATGTCGCGCTGAGCGAGAGCCCTTGCCGCGATCTCGCGCGCCTGCGGATCGGCGATGTGATCGAGCCGGAGAAGCGAGGTGAAAATGCGGAACGGGCTCGCCCGCATCGCGGCTTCGTCGATCGGCCGGAAGGCGGTCGAATGCACGGGCAGTCCGGCGACCGACAGATCGTAATAGCCGACCGCCGTCATACCCATGATCGCGAACAGCCGGCGCAGCGTCGACAGTTCCTCGGCCGTCCCGACGCGAATGGCGCCATGGCGCTCGACGTCGAGTCGTTCCAACTCGCCGCTTTCGACGAGTCGCCGCCTCAGTTGCGGATCTTCGGCGAGACATCGCCCATTCGCTTCGGCGACAAGCGCCTTCATCGCGCGATATTGCGGCGCTTCGGCCTGATACATGTCCGAAATCGCAGAGGCGAACATCGCCCGAAGGGAGTCGGCGGAAGCAGAAGACTCGTTCATCGCAGCTCTGACCGATCGACGGTTGCATCTCGTCATTTAAGCCGTCGGCGCCGCAAAACCATGAGCGCGGCGCGCCGACGCTAAGCGTCGAGGTCGAATTTGACCCCCTGGGCCAGCGGCAATTCGCCCGAATAATTGATCGTGTTGGTGGCGCGGCGCATGTAGGACTTCCAGCAGTCCGAGCCTGCTTCACGACCGCCGCCGGTATCCTTCTCGCCGCCGAACGCCCCGCCGATTTCGGCGCCCGAAGGCCCGATGTTCACATTGACGATGCCGCAATCCGAGCCGTCGGCGGCAATGAAGCGCTCGGCATCATCGAGGCGCGACGTGAAGATCGACGACGCGAGGCCATGCGCGACGTCATTGTTCAATCGGATCGCTTCGTCGAGGCTGCGGAATTTCATCACATAAAGGATGGGCGCGAATGTCTCGCGCCGCACGACCTCCGCCTGGCCCGGCATTTCCGCCAGCGCCGGACGCACATAGAAGGCGCCGGGATATTTTTCCGCAAGCACGCGTTCACCGCCGTAAACGGCGCCCCCCGCGCCGCGGGCCTCGTCGAGCGCGGCGCGCATCGCCGCATAGGCGCTCTCGTCGATCAGCGGTCCGATGAGCGAAGCGCCGTCGCGTGGATCGCCGACAGAAACTGAAGCGTAGGCGCGCCGCAGCCGCGTGAGAAGCTCGTCATGAACATCTTCATGCACGATCAGGCGGCGCAAGGTGGTGCAGCGCTGGCCCGCCGTGCCCATCGCCGCGAAGGCGATCGCCCGCACCGCGAGGTCGAGCGGCGCGGAGGCGCAGACGATGGCGGCGTTGTTGCCGCCAAGTTCGAGAATCGATCGCGCGAAGCGACTGGCGAGGCGCGGCGCGACGGCGCGGCCCATGGCGGTCGATCCCGTCGCGGAAACCAGCCGGACCCTTGGGTCTTCGACCAGCGCCTCGCCGATCTCGCGCCCGCCGATGAGCAGGCTGCAAAGACCCTCCGGCGCATCGCCGAAACGCCCGGCGGCGCGTTCGACCAGCGCCTGCGTCGCCAGGGCGACGAGCGGCGTTTTTTCCGACGGCTTCCACACCACCGCATTTCCGCAGACCAGCGCCAGCGCGGCATTCCAGGCCCAGACGGCGACAGGAAAATTGAAACTGGTGATGACGCCGGCGACGCCGAGCGGATGCCACGTCTCCATCATGCGATGGCCGCGGCGTTCGGTGGCGATGGTCAATCCGTGGAGCTGACGCGACAGGCCGACGGCGAAGTCGCAGATATCGATCATCTCCTGAACTTCGCCGAGTCCTTCCGTCGTGATTTTCCCGGCCTCGATCGTGACAAGGCGCGCCAGCTCGGCCTTAGCCGTGCGCAATTCCTCGCCGAGCAGACGCACGAATTCGCCCCGGCGCGGCGCCGGGACGCTGCGCCAGACGTGAAATGCCGCCTCGGCGCGCGCGATGGTCTGCTGAGCAATTGCTGAATTAGCGGTCTCGACGCGCGCGATGATCTCGCCGGCGATCGGCGAGCGCGTGGTCAGCGAGCCGCGCTCGAAGACTTGCGATTTTATTCCGAATCCATCGAGAATGGCTGCAGTTTCAACGGCAATATCGGCTTGCAGAGCGCGCGCCTCCATTTCGCCTCCCGTTGTTCGCCCAGGCTTACGCGGCTGGCGCCATCGTTGCGTCTTCCTATGTATGCATAATCACGCAAATGCCCGCACGCATCTATCTAATGCGGATGCGCGCAAAAAGCTCTCGGAAATGGATCGCTCCACGTTCAGGAACCAGCACGTCGCCAAAAACTACGATCCGCTGCCGGTCAGGCTCGCGCGCGGAGAGGGCGCCTATCTGTGGGATGTGGAAGGCCGGCGCTACATCGACATGATGAGCGCCTATTCGGCGGTCAGCCTCGGTCACGCTCATCCGCGCATTCTTGCCAAGCTCGCCGAGCAGGCGCAGCGTCTCGCCGTGCCGTCCCGCGCCTTTTGCGATGACCGGCTAGACCCTTTTCTCGAGGAGTTGTGCAAAGTCACGGGGCTCGACGCCGCTCTGCCGATGAATTCGGGGGCCGAAGCTGTCGAGACGGCGATCAAGGCGGCGCGGCGCTGGGGCAATCGCGTCAAAGGGATCGCCGATCCGGAGATCATCGTCGCCGAAGGCAATTTTCACGGCCGCACTACGACGATCATCAGTTTTTCATCGCAGAGCGAATATCGCGACGGATTCGGCCCGTTCATGCCGGGTTTTCGCGCGGCGCGCTTTGGCGATCTCGCGGCCTTCGAAGCCGCCGTCACGCCAAACACGGCGGCGATCCTCGTCGAGCCGATTCAGGGCGAAGCCGGCGTCATCGTGCCGCCCGACGGCTGGCTCGCAGGGCTGCGCCGACTATGCGACGCACACGGCGTTCTGCTGCTGCTCGACGAGATTCAATCCGGGCTGGGGCGCAGCGGAACCTGGTTCGCCTTCGAGCATGAAAAGGTTCTCCCCGACGGCGTCACGCTCGGAAAGGCGCTCGGCGGCGGCGTGCTGCCGGTTTCCGCCTTCGTGGCGAAGCGCGAAGTGATGGATGTGTTCACGCCGGGGTCGCATGGGTCGACCTTCGGCGGCAACACGCTCGCCGCCGCCGTCGGGCTGGAAGCGCTATGCGTCATTCGCGACGAGCGGCTGGTCGAGCGCAGTCAGGCGCTCGGCGCGAGAATGCTGCAACGGCTGGACGCGATGCGCCTGCCGGCGATCAAGGAGATTCGCGGCCGCGGCCTGTGGGCGGGCGTGGAGCTGGACCCGCGCTATGCGAATGCGCGAGAAGTATGCGAGAAGCTGATCGAAAAGGGCGTGCTGACGACCGCCACGCATCGCATCGTCGTTCGCCTGGCGCCGCCTTTCGTCATTTCTCAAGACGACCTCGATCTGGCGCTCGACGCGGTCGAGGCGGCGATCTCGACATTTGACGCCCCGCGCGACGTCGGCGGCGCGGCGGCCGGCGCCGACCAGCAACTCGAAGCATAGAGCGCGCTGCGAAAAAGTGGAATCCGGTTTTTCGCTTAAAGCGCGCATCCAGCCGCAGCGGTCAGGCGCGGATGCGTTCGCCTTTCGGATCATGGAACGGCGAAAGCGAAACGCTCGCCGGCCGGCGCTCGCCGGCGATTTCGAGCTGATAGTCGCCCGAGAGGACGAAGGTCGGATCGACGCCGTCCGGGTTGCGAACATAGCCGTAGCCGATCGCCTTGCCGATCGAATAGCCATAGCCGCCGCTCGACAGCCAGCCGACCCGCGCGCCGTTGCGATAGATGGTTTCGCGCCCCAGCAGCGTGATGTCAGGGTCGTCGACGGCGAATCCGGCGAGAAGGCGCGGCAGTGGCGCGCCGGCGGATTGAACCAGCGCTTCCCTCCCCTGGAAGGCTACGCCGGACTTCATTTTGACGGCGAAACCCAGACCCGCCATCAGCGGCGTATGATCGGGACCGATATCGGCGCCCCAGGCGCGATAGCCCTTCTCAAGCCGCAGCGATTCGATCGCTCGATAGCCGGCGTCGACAAGTCCGAAGGCCGCGCCAGCTTCAACCAGCGCGTCATAGACCGAGACCGCGAAATCGACGGGAATGTGAAGCTCCCAGCCGAGTTCGCCGACATAAGTGACGCGGATCGCCAGAACCGGCGCGCCGGCCAGACGGATTTCGCGGGCGCTCATGAATGGAAAGGCTGCGTTCGAAAGATCGTCGTCGCAGCAGGCTTGCAGAATGTCGCGGGCGCGCGGTCCCATCAACGCCAATACCGAATTCGCCGAAGTGACGTCGACGAGGGTCGCGTCCATACCCTCGGGAATCGATCGCCCGATCCAATCGAAGTCATGCGTCCCGAACGCCGTGCCCGTCACCACGTAGAAACGATCCCGGGCCAGGCGCGTGATCGTCAGATCGCTTTCGATTCCGCCTTTGGCGTTCAGCAACTGCGTATAGACGACGGCGCCGGGCGGCTTGGCGACATCGTTGGCGGCGATCCAGGACAGCGCCGCTTCGGCTTCCTTGCCGACGACGAGCGCCTTGGCGAAGCTCGTCTGGTCGAACAGCGCCGCCGCCTCCCGGCAGGCGCGATGCTCGCGTCCGACCGCGTCGAACCATCCCGGCCGGCTGAAGAAATAGCGATCCGCCGGCTCTTCGCCGACCTTCACATCAGCGAACCAGTTGGGCCGTTCGAAACCCATCTTCTCGCCAAAGCACGCGCCTTTCGCTTTCAGCCGCTCATATAAGGGCGAGCGCCGCAGCGGCCGGCCCGACGTAAACTCCTCATAGGGCCAGGCGATGCTGTAATGGCGCGCATAGGCTTCGAGCGTGCGCACCCGCACCCAGTTCGGGTCCCGATGCGGCGCGCCGAAGCGGCGAATATCGACCGGCCAGAGATCGAAGGGCTGTTCGCCGTCGGCCGCCCATTCGGCGAGCGCCATGCCGGCGCCGCCGGCAGAGGCGATGCCGAAGGCGTTGAAGCCGGCGCCGACGAAGAAATTGCGCACCTCCGGCGCTTCGCCGATCATCCAATTGCCGTCGGGCGTGAAGCTTTCGAGTCCGTTGATCATCTGCTTGATCCCGGCCTCGGCGAGCGCCGGCACGCGGCCGAGCGCGAGAGTCATGATCGGCTCGAAATGATCCCAGTCGTCTTCGAGCAGCCGGAAGGCGAAATCCTCGGGCACGGCGCCCGACAACCAGGGCACGGGATTGGGCTCATAGCCGCCCATGACGAGGCCGCCGACCTCCTCCTTGTAATAGGTCAGCCGATCCGGATCGCGCAGCGTCGGCAGATCGCTGGACACGCCGTCGATTTTCTCGGTCACGATATATTGATGGTGAACCGCGGAGAGCGGAACCGCGACGCCGGCGCGCGCGGCGAGCGGCTGCGTCCACAGGCCGGCGCAGAGCACCAGCTTTTCGCAAGCGATCGGGCCGTGATCGGTGACGACCCCGCGCACGCGGTCATTCTCGATGACGAAATCCGTGACGGCGACGCCCTCGAAAAGCTTAGCGCCGGCAAGCCGCGCGCCTTTCGCCAGCGCCTGGGTGATGTCGGACGGATTCGCCTGTCCGTCGGTCGGCAGGAAGGCCGCGCCGACGACGTCATCGACATTCATCAGCGGCCACAGCGCCTGCGCCTCCCTGGCGCTCATGAGCTGCATCTCGAGGCCAAAGCTCCTGGCGGACGTAGCCTGCCGTTTGACTTCGATCCATCGGTCGGCGTTGCAGGCGAGACGCAAGCCGCCGTTTCGTCGCCAGCCCGTCGCATAGCCGGTCTCTTCCTCAAGCCGGTTATAGAGCTCCACCGAATAGCCAAGCAGCCTGGTGATATTGGCGTTGGTCCGCAACTGTCCGATCAGTCCGGCGGCATGCCATGTCGAACCCGACGTCAGCTGGTGGCGCTCGATGAGCAGCGTCTCGACCCCGCGTTTGGCGAGGTGATAGGCGACCGAGCAGCCGATGATGCCCCCGCCGATAACGACAATCTGCGCGCTTCGCGGAAGGTCGGTCATGCTTTTTCCATCTGCTGGAACGCCGCCCAGGCGCCCTCGAAGCGACTCATATTTTCATCGGAGTAAGCGACATAGTCGAAATCGATCGTCGATCGGCTTTCCGAGACGAGACTCCACAGCGTTTCGCGTAGGAGCGAGGCGCAGAGCATCGCCTTGAACCGGCGCCGCAGCGCATCGGTGGGCGGCGTTTCGAAATATTCCTCGAGCATCGCATCGTCTTCCGCGGCGTCGAAGCCGTTGTTCGACGAGAGCCCGCCAAGATCGAACAGCGGCGAGTTCCAGCCCGCATAATCCCAGTCGACGAGCCAGAGACGGCGCCCGTCATCGATGAAATTGGCGGCGAGGAGATCATTGTGGCCAAAAACGAGATCGATAGAGCCGACGGCGCTCTCCAGACGCTCGCTTGCCGCGAGCAAACGCGGCAATTGCGACGCTATCCGGCTTTGGTCGTCGGCGAGCGTATGGGCATAATCGCGGATGACGTGAAAGACGTTGAACGCCAGGGTCGGCCCGCGCAACTGCCGCGCGAGTTCGCGATGAACGCGCTTGACGAGATCGACGCAGCGCCGACGATTTGCGCGCACGTCCTGAGCGTCATAGGTGCGGCCTGAAATATATTCGAGCGCCATCGCCATCGGCGCCGCGCAAAGAACCTTCGGCGACACGCCCGCGGCGCCTGCCGCCCGGCTCGCGGCCAATTCGTTAAAGCGCATCACGCCATGAACCGGAATGTCGCCGCCAAGGCGAACGACGACGCGACGGTCGCCGTCGGCGACGATATAATTTTTGTTGGTGATGCCGCCGAGCAAAGGCGCGATATCGATCGATCCGCGCCAGATCGGAAGCGCGCGGATCAGATTTTCGGGATCTGCGGTAGGGGCTGACATCGGCTCCGGCGGGAACGAAACAAACTTCGGCTCGGCGAGTATATTCTGGTCGGGCGCAAAGGCCATGGGTTGCGGCGGCGCTGGGGAAAACTTACCCGCGCAAGGTGACATGTTCATATAGGCGCCCTAGCCTTGAGAAACGGTCGTTCGAGGTCGAGCCATGTATGGGACGACGATTCGCGGAACGCGCTACGGGTTTCCCGATCTCAAATCGCTGATGGCGAAGGCGACTCCGCTGCGTTCAGGAGATTGTCTCGCCGGAATTGCGGCGACGAGCGCGGCCGAACGCGTCGCCGCGCAGATGGCGCTCGCCGATCTCCCCTTGAGCGTCTTCCTGAACGAAGCGCTCGTTCCCTATGAAGAAGACGAAGTCACGCGACTGATCCTCGACAATCATGATCGAATGGCCTTTGCGCCGATCGCGTCTCTCACCGTCGGCGAATTTCGCGACTGGCTTCTCTCCGACGCCGCCGATGAGGAAGCGCTCGCCGCTCTGACCTTCGGGCTCACGCCCGAAATGGCGGCGGCGGTATCGAAAATCTGCCGCAACCAGGACTTGATTCTTATCGCCGCCAAGCGGCGCGTCGTCACCAGATTTCGCAACACGCTCGGCCTGCGCGGACGGTTGTCGTCGCGCATTCAGCCCAACCATCCGACCGACGACGCGCGCGGCGTTCTCGCCAGCGCGATTGACGGGCTGCTGCTCGGCAATGGCGACGCCGTCATCGGCGTCAATCCGGCCTCCGACAGTCCGGAACAATGCTATGAGCTCTTGCGCCTGCTCGACGAATTGCGCGAGACGCTGAACATTCCGACACAGTCCTGCGTGCTCGCGCATGTCACCACGACGCTGCAGCTCATGGCGCGGCAGGCGCCGGTCGATCTGGTTTTCCAGTCGATCGGCGGCACCCAGGCCGCCAATGCAAGCTTTGGGATCAATCTGGCGCTGTTGCGCGAGGCCCACGCGGCGGCGCTCGCATTGAGGCGCGGGACGATCGGCGACAATGTCATGTATTTCGAAACCGGCCAGGGCAGCGCGCTTTCGGCCAACGCCCATTGGAATTGCGATCAGCAGACGCTTGAAGCGCGCGCCTATGGCGTCGCGCGAATGTTCGATCCTCTGCTGATCAATACGGTCGTCGGATTTATCGGGCCGGAATATCTCTTCGACGGCAAGCAGATCACGCGGGCGGCGCTCGAAGACCATTTTTGCGGCAAGCTGCTCGGACTGCCGATGGGCTGCGACGTCTGTTACACCAATCACGCCGAGGCCGACCAGAACGACATGGACGACATTCTCACGCTGCTCGCCGTCGCCGGCGTCAATTATGTCATGGGCGTTCCCGGCGCGGATGACGTCATGCTGAATTACCAAAGCACCTCCTATCATGACGTGCTCGCCGTGCGGCGCATGCTCGATCTGGCGCCGGCGCCGGAATTCGCGCAATGGCTGAGCGACGTGGGGCTGAGCGACCTGCGCGGCGAACCGCAGCCGCAGGCGCTTCCCGCGTCATTCGCGCCACTTCTTGAAAGAGCGTGAGAATGGCGGATCGTCGCCCGGCGCCTCCCGACATGATTGCGAAACTGCGTTCGGCGACGCCGGCGCGAATTTTTCTGCCGCGCGCCGGAGCGGGGGTCACGACGCGCGCCACTCTCGACTTTCAATTGGCGCACGCCGAGGCGCGCGACGCGGTCGAAGAGCGGCTCGACGTCGACACGCTCTTCGACGAACTGACGTCGCGCGCGCTGACGGCGGTTCGCGTCAGGAGCGCCGCGCGCGATCGGCGCAGCTTCCTGCTGCGCCCGGACCTTGGCCGAAGGCTGCATGAAGAATCCCGCGAGCGGCTGAAGTCTTTCGCAGGCGATTGCGACATCGCATTCGTCATCGCCGAAGGACTGTCCGCCCGCGCCATCGCCAGGCATGCGGTTCCACTACTCGAACGGACGCTCTCGTCCCTCGATCGAACATCGTGGAAAATCGCGCCGATCATTCTCGCCGAACAGGGGCGCGTCGCGCTTGGCGACGATATCGGCGAGACGCTCGGCGCGAGACTCGTCGCGGTTCTCATCGGCGAGCGGCCTGGGCTTTCCTCGCCGGACAGCCTCGGCGTCTATCTCACCTTCGCGCCGCGCGTCGGCCGCACCGACGCCGAGCGAAATTGTCTCTCGAACATCCGCCCGCAAGGCCTCGCCTATGACGAAGCGGCGCGAAAGCTGCTCTATCTTTGCAACGAGGCCCATCGGCGCCAGCTGACCGGCGTCGAGCTCAAAGACGAAGCCGAAACGCTTGCGCCGGAAGAGCTACGCGCCATCGACGTCAAGAGTTAGCTCGCCCCCAAGTGGAAACAAATCTTGATTGATCGCGAAGCTTTCGTCCGACTATGCTTCGCCCGCAAAAACTCGCCAGCCCGCGCCGGGCGCGCCAATCCTGAACTGGAGCATAAATGCCCCTAGGGGTCGATTTCATTCTCGAAGCGCTGGCGAGCGAAGGACTCGACCATTTGTTCATGGTGCCCGGCGGTCTCGTCGACCCCTTTCTGCCGGCATTGGGCAGGCAGAAGGCGCTCACCCCGATCGTCGCCGCGCAGGAAGGCGGCGCCGCCTTTATGGCCGACGGCTATGCGCGGGCGAGCGGAATTTTCGGCGCCGCGCTCTGCATCGGCGGCCCCGGCCTGACCAACGCCGTCACCGCGGTGGCGACCGCGCAAACCGACGGCTCGCCGCTTTTTCTGATGAGCGGCGAAGTGGCGACGGTTCTTGAAGGATTGGGGGTGTTTCAGGACGCCAGTCCGCAGACGCTGGACGACGTGACAGTCATGAAGCCGCTGACCCGCTATTCCTCGTCGATCGACAATCCGAAGAACATGCCGCATCTGTTTCAGCACGCGCTGCTACAGCTTCGCACCCGACCCGCCGCGCCGGTGCATCTCTCATTGCCCGGCGACTGTCTGGCCGCGGAGCTTTCCGTCAGCCACGTTCCGATCGACCGGGCGCTGGTCGACAATGACGCGCTGTCGATGACCGCCGCCGAATCGTCGCTGCGGCATTTCTTAGGCGGCCCCGACGGCAAGCCGCCCGCAAGAATCGCCATTCTCGCCGGAGCGGGCGTCGAACATTCGAACGCCGCCGCCGCGTTAAAGGAATTCGCCGAGCTGTGGCGCATTCCCGTCGCGACCACCTTGCGCGGCAAAGGCATCTTTGCCGAGGATCATTCTCTCTCGCTCGGCGTGTTCGGCTATGCCGGAACGCACCACGCCCGCGCCGCCCTGACCGACCCCTCGCTCGACCTGCTGATCGTTTTGGGTTCGGGACTGAATGAGCGCGATACGATGCATTGGGCGCTGCAGCTGAAGCCCGACGCGTCGATCTGCGTCAATGTGCTGCCCGCCGCGATCGGGACGCATGTCCACGACGGCGGAGTCGTCGGGAGCTGCGGCGCCTATCTGCGTTATCTGCTCGATCAAGGCGACAGGTTACGCGCGGCACTTGAGCCGACACGCGCCGCGCGCGCGAACTGGGTTTCAGACATTCGTTCGAAACCTCGACTCCAGGACCCAGAAAATTGTGAAAGCGACGCCGCTCCAATCCATCCGGCGCGCGTCATCAGCGAACTGAGAAAGGCTTTTCCACGCGACGGCGTTCTGGTGGTGGATTCCGGCGCGCATCGCGCCTTCGCCGGCCACTATTGGGAATCCTACGAACCGAGAACCTATGTTTCGGCCACGAATCTCGGCCCGATGGGCTGGGCGATCAGCGCCGCGATCGGCGTGCAATGCGCAAAGCCGCGCCGGCGCGTGGCGGTCATCACCGGCGACGGCTGCATGCGCATGGGCGGCATGGAAATCGCGACGGCGGCGCGCTATCGGCTGCCGATCGTCTATGTCGTCATCAACAATGCGGCGCTTGGCAACGTCTGGTTGCGCGCGCATAGGCTCGGTCCGACGCCCGACGAACTGACGCGATTGCCGGATCATGACTGGGCCGGCTTCGCGCAAGCCTTGGGCGCTCGCGGCGAAACCGTGCATTGCCCCGGCGATCTTGCCGGCGCTTTCGAGCGAGCGCTGCAGGGCGAAGGCCCCTGCCTTATCGACGTCAAAGCCGACAAGGCCTTCACGACGCCGGTGAAGGACTGGGCCGAGGCGATCGCGGCCTATTCCTACCACGAGTGAGCGCGAACCTATGGCTCAATTGCCTTTCGATCCTTCAACCCTGTCGCCGGTCGATCGCGCGATTTACGAGCGCTTAGTCGAGCGACGCAAGGCGCAAGGCGCGGGCTTCGGCGGCCCCTACGCCGCGCTGATGAATCATCCGCAACTTTGCGAGAAGATCGAAGCTCTTGGCTATTACCTGAAGTTCCAGGGCCATCTGCCGCGCGAGGTCTATCAATTCCTCGTTCTGTTCGTCGCGCGTCGAACCGGCGCCGCCTTCGAATGGGTCGACCACATTCAGCACGCCGAAGCGGCCGGCGTTCCATCGTCGCTCATCGGCGCGCTGCAGCGGGGCGAGGATGTGGGCGCCGCCGCCGCCCCGCCCTATGATCTCGTCGTGCAAGTGCTGGACGCGACTTTGTCGTGGCGAAACATTCCGCCGCGCGTTCAGGACGAATCCATCAAGGCGTTCGGCGTCCAGGGCTTCGTCGAACTCGTCGTTTTATCGGGCTTCTATCAGATGTTTTCGGGGATCAACCAGGGTTTCGACGTCGCATTGCCGGAAGGCGTCAAAAGCCCGTTCAAATGAACGCCATTCCTCGGAAGTGCGAGCGTGGTTCGGAACATCGCCCTCTCCTGACGGTTTTATCCTGGCGACTGGCGCCGCCGGTCGGCGGAATCGGTCATTCGGAGAATGACGTTCATGGGCGCATTGACTGAGGCTGACCGCGACGGTCCCAACTGCGGTCGCGAAGCATGCCGCGGCGGCGGCGACTTGATTCTATCGCCGCTGCGGGAGGAAATTTCCGTCCCCGCCGAGACGCCGGGGCAGACGCGCTTCTCGGTCGCCCAGGCAAGGGATTCGATGCGGGAGACTCTCGACAGCTTCGTGAAATCCGGCGCCGCCGACCAGATGCGCGGCTACGCCAACCAGGCCATGGGCAAGACCAAGTTGACCCTCGGCATGGCGACGCAGTCGCCCAATCTCACGCTTTCAGGATTGGCTCAAATCGTCGTCGGAGAATTCCAAAAGTCGGTCGGCGAGGCGAAGCTCGCCGACGATGAAGAAGATATTTTTCCAGGATTGTAGCAGTCGGCGCGCGCCGCCAGCCACGCTGGCGCGATTTGCGGCGCGGCCACTTTGTCCCGCAGAACCGCGGCTTGCCGAGGAACAATCAAACGATCCGCAGGTTCAGTATGCGACGACCGAGCAGTGACAGCGGAGCAGCGGACATGAACGTAACTTCTCAGGTCACACATAGAATGCAGGAGGCGCAGGACGCATTCGCCAAGGCGTCGGCGAACGCCGCCGCCAAGGCCGCGTCTCTCGCGGAAGACGTGAGCGCCAAAGTGGAGGAAACCGTCGATAAGGCCGACGCGGCGCTGACGACAGTGGCGCAGCAATCGCGTGAGATAACGGAGAAGGCGAAAGCCACGACCGAAGGCCTCAAGACGACTGTCGAGGATGCGGTGCGGGAGCAGCCGCTCACCGCCCTGCTGCTCGCCGTCGCCGGCGGATTTGTGGTCGGCGCGATGTGGAAGAGCCGCGGCTGATTCCTTGGGCGGCGATCATGTTCCTGGATCCCATATTTCATCGGGTTGACAAAACCATCGAGAACGCGACGCGCCGCGCGTCGCGCTTCACGATTGTCTTCGTCCTGGCTTTGTTCGCGCTTGGCTTCGCGGCCGCCGCCGCCCATGCCTTCGCGACGGCGACCTGGGGCGAGATCGCGGGAAATCTGGTGATCGCCAGCGCCTTTCTGATCGCAGCGATCGCGGTTCATTTCGCGATGGCGCGCTGGCGGTTCGGCGCAGGCGCAACACACGCGCCCTCAGCCGAACTCGAAGCCAGGAACTTCTCAGCCCTAGCGCTCGCCGAGCAGTTTCTAAAACCGGACAGCGACATGGCTAAGTCGATCGGGTCGATCGCGCCGGTTGCGGCCAAGGCCGTCGTCGAAAGGGTCGGACCCCATCTCCATCTGATCATCGGCGCCGCTCTGGGCCTGTTGGCCGCCTCGAAACTTGCGGAAAAGCTTGACAGGACAAACACGCCGGAAACGTAATGCAAGGGCCGTAACCCATGACCCCGCAAGCGTAAGAGGTATGCGTTGCCGCCGCGAGCCAATTGGAAGGGTTCTCTCAAGATCGCCGAGCTCGCCTGTCCGGTGGCGCTCTATTCCGCGACGTCGACATCCGACAGAATCGCCTTCCATACGATCAACCGGGCGACAGGCCATCGACTGCGCCGAACCTTCGTCGACAGCGAGACCGGCGCGCCGGTCGACTCTAACGATCAGGTCAAGGGCTATGAGGTCGACAAGAACGACTATGTCGTTCTCGAACCCGAAGAAATCGAGCAAGCGCGACCGCAAAGCGTCAAGACCCTGACGATCGAGAATTTTTTGGATTTGGTCGAGATCGACACTGTCTATTTCGACAAGCCCTATTATCTCGCTCCGTCGCAAGCCGACGCGAGCGAACTCTTCGCGCTGATGCGCGAGGGCCTGCGCAGGAATAAGGTCGCGGCGATCGCCAAAGCGACGCTGTTCAGGCGCGCGCGCACCGTTCTGATCTGCGCCTATGGCGAAGGACTTCTCGCGATCACGCTCCATTTCGACTATGAGGCGCGATCCGCGGCGCAGGCGTTCGAAGACGTGCCCGACGTCAAAATTCAGGGCGAGATGCTCAAGCTCGCCAGGCACATCATCGACACGAAGCGAGGAATCTTCGATCCGTCCAAATTCGAAGACCGCTATGAACAGGCGCTCGCCGAATTCGTGAGGGCGAAGCTTGAAGGCAAAGCGGTCGCGCCGCCGCGCAAGGCGCGCGAAGGCAAAGTCGTCAATCTGCTCGAGGCGCTGCGCGAGAGCGCGGCTCTTTCAGGCAAGGCCGGCAAGCCTGCGGCCGGGAAGCGCACGACGGCGGCGCGCAAGGCCAAGACGACCGCGACGCGCCGGAAAGCGAGCTGACCGCGGATGTCGCTCGCCGACTATCGCAAGAAGCGCGATTTCTCGGCGACCCGCGAGCCGAAAGGGCGCGGCGCTCGAAACGCCGGCAACAGCTTCGTCATCCAGAAACACGCCGCGCGGCGGCTGCATTACGACCTTCGACTGGAGATGGACGGCGTATTGAAAAGCTGGGCGGTGACGCGAGGGCCGAGCCTCGTGCCCGGCGAAAAGCGGCTCGCCGTCCATGTCGAGGACCATCCTCTCGACTATCGCGATTTCGAAGGAATCATCCCTGACGGCCAATATGGCGCCGGGGAAGTGATCGTCTGGGACAAGGGCGTCTGGACGCCGGACGGCGATCCGCACAAGGGCCTCGCCAAGGGCCATCTCGATTTCGAACTGCAGGGCAAGAAGCTCGGCGGCCGCTGGCATCTGGTGCGCATGGCGCGAAAGAAGCGCGAGAAGCGCGACAATTGGCTGCTGATCAAAGGCGAGGACGAATTCGCGCGAACGCCTGACGACGAAGACATACTGAAGGAAATGCCGCGCTCGGTCGACACCGGACGCGCGATCGGCGATGTCGCAGAGGGCCCGTCGAATCGGCTCGATAAGAAGCCCGCCGCGCCAAAGCGGGCGGCGACATCCCCATCGCTCAAGGCGAAAGCCGCCGCGATAAGGCACGCGCCGACGCGCGGCATAGACGCCTCGCGCGTGAAGGGCGCGAAGAAGGCGCCGCTGCCGAAATTCGTCGCGCCGATGCAGGCGAGCGCCGGCGCGGCGCCGTCGAGCAAGGACTGGGTGCACGAAATCAAATTCGACGGCTATCGGATTGAGGCGCGCATCGAAGCGGGACGCGTGCGGTTGCTCTCGCGCGGCGGCCTCGACTGGACGAAGAAGTTCGGCGACGAGATCGTCGCGGCGCTGCGTACGCTGCCGCTCGGCGCGGCGCTCATCGACGGCGAAATCGTCGTGGAGACGCATTTGGGCGTCTCGGACTTCTCGGCGCTTCAGGCGGATTTGAGCGAAGGGCGCAGCGACCGCTTCGTCTATTGGGCCTTCGATCTTCTCCATCTCGACGGCTATGATTTGCGCGGCGCGACTCTGCTCGAACGCAAGGCGGCGCTGGCGAGGCTGCTCGACCATGAGACCGGCGACAAGATTCGTTTCAGCGCTCATTTCGATGACAGCGGAGCGGTCGTGCTGTCCCATGCCTGCCGGCTCGGTCTCGAAGGCGTGGTGTCGAAGCTGCGCGACTCCGCCTATCGCTCCGGCCGCGTGAAGAGCTGGATCAAGGCCAAATGTTCGGCGCGGCAGGAATTCGTCATCGCCGGCTATACGCCGTCGACGGTGTCCCGGCGCGCGATCGGCGCGCTCGCGCTCGGCGTTTATGAGCACGGCGTTCTGCGCCATGTCGGCCGTGTCGGGACGGGATTTACCGCCAATATGGCGCGTGAGCTTTTCACGAAGCTCGACCCCTTGCGTATATCGTCGAGCCCCTTTGGCGCGCGTCTCGACGCCGGCGCGGCGCGTCATGTGCGCTATGTGCGTCCGGAGCTCGTAGCCGAAGTCGAATTTCGCGGCTGGACGGCGGATCATATTCTTCGCCACGCCTCCTTTCGGGGCCTGCGCGAAGACAAGCGGGCGCGCGACGTGATAGGCGAGAAGACGCCGACGGCGGAGCGGCCCGCAGCGAAAGCGGAGGCAAGCGCCGTGAGGCTCACCCATCCGGATCGCCTCTATTGGCCGGAAGCCGGCGTCACCAAGCAGGGACTGGCGGATTACTATTCGGATGTCTGGCGCTCTATCGCGCCCTTCATCGTCAATCGTCCGCTGGCGTTGCTGCGCTGTCCGAACGGCGTCGACGGAGAGAAGTTTTTCCAGAAGCACCCTTGGAAAGGCATCGATCGCAACATCGTTCTCATCAACGATCCGAAAGAGTCCGAAGAAGAGCCGCTGCTCAGCATTGACAGTCTCGACGGGCTGATCGCGCTGGTTCAGTCGGCGGCCCTGGAGATTCACCCCTGGGGCTCGACGGCCTCGGATTGGGAGCGCCCCGACGTCATCATCATGGATCTCGATCCGGGCGAGGAGGTGGCGTGGGAGTCGGTCATCGCGGCGGCGGAAGAAACGAAGGCCCGGCTGCAGGAATTCGGTCTCGCCGCCTTCGTCAAGACGTCGGGCGGCAAGGGCCTGCATGTGCTGGCGCCGGTGACGCCGAAAGCGGAATGGCCGCAAGCGAAGGCCTTCGCCAAGAGCATCGCCGACGCGATGGCGAAGGACAGCCCGGACAAATTCGTTTCGACGATTGCGAAATCGAAGCGCCGCGGCAAAATCCTCGTCGATTATCTGCGCAATCAGCGCGGCGCGACCGCTGTCGCGCCCTATTCACCGCGCGCCCGACCCGGCGCGCCCGTCTCGGTTCCGCTCGGCTGGGACGAACTCTCTGCGGCGATCGGACCGGCCTATTTCACCATCGCGAAGACGTTGGCGCGCCTTGAGTCCTTAACAAGCGATCCCTGGGCCGATTTTCGAGCGGCGGCGGCCCCGATCGAATGGGGAAAGCCTCGCGGGAAGAAGAAAAAAACCTAGCGACGCTTGGCGCCGCGCTTGTCTGCATCGATGCTCTTGCGCAGCGCATCCATGATATCGACGACATTGCTGGGGGTCGCCGGCGCCTGCTTCCTGCCGCGCGCGGGCCGTTGCACTTTCTTCTTTCCGGAAATGATCTCGAGCAACTGGGTTTGAACCGGGTCCTTCGTCATCGAAGGATCCCAGGGACGCTTGCGCTCCTCGATCAATTTCGAAATCAGGCCGAGCGCTTCCGCATTCGGCGTCTCGGCGCGGATGTTGTCGAGATAGTCCTTCTGATCGCGCACTTCATCGGCGAAGTGCAAGGTCCATAAGACCAGGCCCTTGTCGCGCGGCTCGACCATCACGGCGCGCTCGCGCCGATACATGACGAGTCGCGACAGGCCGACCGTATTCGTCGCCTTCATCGCGTCGCGGATGACGCAAAAAGCCTCGACGCCGATCGGATCGTCGGGAACGAGATAATGCGGCTTGTCGAACCAGATCCAGTCGACGCTGTCCGCCGGCGCGAAGGCGCCTATATCGATCGTTCGCGTGCTTTCCAGGCTGAGCGCGTCGAGTTCGTCATCTTCGAGCAGCACATAATCATCTTCGCCGCGCGGATAGCCTTTTACGGCGTCGTCTTCGCCGACCGGCGCGCCGCTGACCGCATCGACATATTGGCTGACAACCCTGTTGCCGGTATTTCGGTTAAGAATGTGGAAGCGGAGTTTTTCGCCTTCGGTGGCGGCCGGCGTCATCGCGACCGGACAGGTCACGAGCGAAAGCTTCAAATAGCCCTTCCAGAAGGATCGCGGCGCCATCTCGACATCCCTCCGCAGCGGCGGCCTTCGTAATTAACGCTCTTTCGAGCGCATCGTTCCGCTCTCGCCCGACCGGCGCTCCCCCAAGAATGAAGAATCGGTCTGTCATGCTCCAACCGAACAAATCGCCTTCTCAACTGTTGAATTCAAGAATCATGACCCTTCAACGGCCGACGCCATCGGAGTCTCCGGCTCCGACAGCCCTCCAAGAGCATTGAAATGAAAAGGAAGGTTGAACAACGCGCGGCGAGAGACCGGCGGCGGCCGCGCGCTCCCAGGCCGGCATTGCGATCGAGAGCCTGCGCACATGGCGGTTGCGCGTGGATTTTGACGCATGGACGATGCGGATGCGCACGCCTCGCGAAAACGCCGTGGCGATTCGCGCCCTGCAGGCCGCGGCATCAGTTGAGACGCGGGCGCATTTCGCGATCGAGCCAGAGGGCTCTTTCCGGATCGTCGCCCTGATGATCGACCCAAAGCCGGGAAAGGCTGACGGCAGCGACGTGCGTCAGGGCGTCGCTGGATAGGCGAGATAGCGAATGATCCGCCAACGGCCATCGCGTCCGCGGCGAAACACGTCGAGCCCCGGCTCCTCGCTGACGCGCATCTCCCCAGCGCTCTTTTGCGTGATCCGCAGCGTCCAGATCAGGCGGACAATCGCCATATCGCCCGAGACCAGTATTTCCTTGACGTCAAGCCCATAGTCGAAGGCGCGTTTCTTGTCCTGGAGCGATCCGCGCAGCAGGGCGCAAAGAGAGTCGTAATTCCTCTCGGGCTGACCCTGATAGTTTGAAATCAGGTCGGGCGCGAAGAGATCGCACACATGGCCGGCGTCGCCCGCATTGAAGGCGCGTCGCCACGACTCCAGCGCCTCGCGAATCTGCTGCTCCGCCGTCGCCGCGTCTCGCGCCGCGGCGGGAAGCAGAGAAAGCGCCAGGCACAGCGTCACAGCCAGCGTTCGCTTCATTATTGGCGCATCGGCGCTTAGAAGAAAGTTACGAGTCACCGCGCCGACTATTTCGATATCGCATGCGCGGGAAAGCCGGACATGATAGGCGATTGCGCTCGGCTCACGCCGCCGCGCCGCAGCACTTCTTGAACTTCTTGCCAGAGCCGCAGGGACAGGGGTCGTTGCGGCCGGCCTGCTTGCCCTTCACGATCGGCGCGTTCTTACGATTGACCTCTTCGAGGAAATACCATCGGCCATCATTCGAGTCATGGCGGAACAGCGAGCGCTCCCGATGCGCATAACGTTCGCCTTCGCTGGTGAAATGAGCGACGAACTCAACATAGCCGGCCTCATCGCCTGGCAATCCCTGCTCCGTCGACAGGATTTCAAGTCCGAGCCATTGCGAGCTGCGCGCCCAATGGGTGATCGCTTTGCGGTCGAAATCGTGACGCGACTCCGGCGCGAGCGAGTCGACAAGATAATCGATGTCGCCGACCACGAACGCCGTATAGCGCGATCGCATCAGCGCTTCCGCGGTCGGCGCCGGCAGTCTCTGCTCGACGTAAGGCGCGCAGCAGGCGGAATAGGCGAATTGTTGCGCGTCCATCGCGCGGCAGGGGCAGGTTTGGTCGGTCATCGCTCGGTCGGCGTATGAATTTGTCGGTTCAGCCGTCAATGCTGTGCTCGCCGGGGCGCGATTCTAAAGCGGCGGCGCCCGCCCGATGTCCGAGACGCTTCACCGCCTCGATCGCGATCGGATCGAGACCGGCGCCGCCATGATCGACATGAGCGATGATCGCGTTGCGCATGCGCGGGTCCCAGAACTTCTTCAAATGTTCCGTCATGCTCGCAACGCCTTCGGGATGTTTCTGCGCCACGAAGAACTTGCCGATCTGGTTAGCCATTTTGACGAGCTTATCGACCGAATCATGCGACATGTGCGGAAACCTGTTCGAGGATGCGTCCTGGATGGGTGAAGATTTCGAAATCGCGGCCGCGCATGACCGCCACAAGCGTCATGCCGCATGCTTGTGCGTTGCGCACGGCGAGCGCGGTCGGCGCCGAAACGGCGGCGATGATCGGCGCGCCCATGCGCGCCGCCTTCTGTACGAGTTCGACCGAAACGCGGCTCGTCATCAGCACCACGCCTTGCGTCGCGGCGATCGCCTGCCGCGTCAGCGCGCCGGCGAGCTTGTCGAGGGCGTTGTGCCGGCCGACGTCTTCGCGCGCAATCAGTAAGCCGGAAGCCGGATTCCAGAAGGCCGCGGCGTGAATGGCGCGAGTCTCTCGATTGTAATTCTGAAGGGCGGGGAGGCGCTCCATCGCCTCGATCAGGGCGTCGGCGCGCACGCTAAGCGCATTGTCGAGGGTCGGCAGAACGCGCGTCGCCGCCTCCAGACTCTCTATGCCGCAGAGCCCGCATCCCGTCGGTCCCGCCATCGAACGACGGCGCTCGGCATAGGCCTCCTGCCGTCCGCCCTTGAGCCAGGCGCGCAGCTCAATGCCGGCATCGGAGACGACAATTTCAACATCGCCCGCCTGCTCCGGCGAGTCGATCAACCCTTCGGTGAGCGCGAAGCCGATGGCGAAATCCTCCAAGTCGGCCGGCGTCGCCATCATCACTGCGTGAGTCGTGCCGCCGAAAGTGAAGGCTACCGGCGTCTCCTCGGGGATCACGCGAGAAGAACGCGCCGTCACATCGTGACGGCGCGCCAGGCATTCCACCCGTAGAGTCGGCGACGGCGTTTCCGTCATTCCGCCGCGTCGATCGTGCTCGCGATGCGACGGCTCTGCTCCGTCAGCTCGCGATACTGATGCTGCCATTCGGTCGGTCCGTTCGAGGTCGAGACCTGCACAGCCGTTACCTTGTATTCAGGACAATTGGTCGCCCAGTCGGAATTGTCGGTCGTGACCACATTGGCCTGGGTCGTCGGATGATGGAACGTCGTATAGACGACGCCCGGCGCGACGCGATCGGTGATCTTGGCGCGCAACGTCGTCTCGCCGGCGCGGCTCGCCACCTTCACAAAGTCGCCGTCGCGCACGCCGCGGTCCTCCGCGTCATGCGGATGAATCTCCAGCACGTCCTCGGGATGCCACTGCGAATTCTCGGTGCGCCGCGTCTGCGCGCCGACATTATATTGCGAGAGGATGCGCCCGGTCGTGAGCAGCAGCGGGAAACGCGGCCCGACCTTTTCGTCGGTCGGGACATATTCGGTGATGACGAATTTGCCCTTGCCGCGCGCGAAGCCGTCGATGTGCATGATCGGCATGCCGTGCGGCGAGTTCTCATTGCACGGCCACTGCACCGAGCCGTCTTCCTCCAGACGCTTGAACGACACGCCGGCGAAGGACGGCGTCAGCCGCGCGATCTCGTCCATGATCTCGCTGGCGTGCGCATAGTGCCAGTCGAGGCCCATCCTGTTGGCGAGAAGCTGGGTGACTTCCCAGTCGGCATAGCCGTTCTTGGGCCGCATCACCTTGGTGACGCGCTGGATGCGGCGCTCGGCGTTGGTGAAGGTGCCGTCCTTCTCGAGGAAGGTCGCGCCCGGCAGGAAGACATGCGCGTAATTCGCCGTCTCGACCAGGAAGAGATCCTGCACGATGACGATGTCCATATTCGCCAGCGCGCGCGACACATGGCGCGTATCGGGATCGGACTGCAGAATGTCCTCGCCCTGGACATAGAGTCCTTTGAACGTGCCTTCGATCGCCGCGTCGAACATGTTGGGAATGCGCAGGCCCGGCTCCGGATCGAGGGAAACGCCCCAATCCTTCTCGAAAGCCTCTCGGGCCGCGTCGTTGGAGATGTGGCGATAGCCCGGCAGTTCGTGCGGGAACGAGCCCATGTCGCAGGAGCCCTGCACATTGTTCTGTCCGCGCAGCGGGTTCACGCCGACGCCGCGGCGGCCGAGATTGCCGGTCGCCATGGCGAGATTGGCGATGCCCATGACCGTGGTGGAGCCCTGCGCGTGTTCGGTGACGCCGAGGCCGTAGTAGATCGCGCCATTGCCGCCGGTCGCATAGAGACGCGCCGCCGCGCGCACGTCGGCCGCCGGAACGCCCAGCGTCGCTTCCATCGACTCGGGGCTGTTCTCCGGCCGCGCGACGAATTCCGCCCAATCCTGATACTCGTCCCAGTCGCAGCGCGACTTCACGAAATCGAGATTGGCGAGATTTTCCGTCACGATCACATGCGCCAGCGCCGTGACCATCGCGACATTGGTGCCGGGCTTCAGCGGAAGGTGATAATCCGCTTCGATATGCGGCGAGCGCACGAGGTCGATGCGGCGCGGGTCGATGACGATCAGCCTGGCGCCTTCGCGCAGGCGCTTCTTCATCCGCGAGCCGAACACCGGATGGGCGTCGGTCGGATTGGCGCCCATGACCAGAATGACGTCGGAGTCGTCGACCGAATCGAAATCCTGCGTGCCGGCGGAGGTGCCGAAGGCCTGCGCCAAACCGTAACCCGTCGGCGAATGGCAGACGCGCGCGCAGGTGTCGGTGTTGTTGTTGCGGAAGCCTTGACGCGCGAGCTTTTGAACGAGGTAGCTCTCCTCATTCGTGCAGCGCGACGAGGTGATCACGCCGACGGCGTTCTTGCCGTATTTCTCCTGCGTGGCCTTCAGCCGGTCGGCGGCGAAGCCGATCGCCTCATCCCAGGAGACCACGCGCCAGGGCTGATCGATCGACTCGCGGATCATCGGGTCGAGAATGCGGTCGCCGTGCTGAGCGTAGCCATAGGCGAAGCGGCCCTTGATGCAGCTATGGCCGTGATTGGCCTTGCCGTCCTTCCAGGGGACCATGCGGACCACTTCCTCGCCGCGCATCTCCGCCTTGAAGGTGCAGCCGACGCCGCAATAGGCGCAGGTGGTGACCTCGGAATGCTCGGGCTGGCCGACGGCGATGACCGATTTCTCGATCAGAGTCGCGGTCGGACAGGCCTGCACGCAGGCGCCGCAGGACACGCATTCCGATTCCATGAAGGCTTCGTCCATGCCGGCCGAAACCCGCGAGTCGAAACCGCGGCCGGAAATCGTCAGCGCGAAGGTGCCCTGCACTTCCTCGCAGGCGCGCACGCAGCGATTGCAGACGATGCACTTCGAGGGATCGTAGCTGAAATAGGGGTTCGACTCGTCCTTCGGCTTCCAATCGAAATTCGCTTCGCCGCTGTTGCGGGCGAAAACGTGGTTGGCGCCGTCATAGCCGTAGCGCACGTCGCGCAGGCCCACCGCGCCGGCCATGTCCTGCAATTCGCAGTCGCCATTGGCGGCGCATGTCAGACAGTCGAGCGGATGGTCGGAAATGTAGAGCTCCATCACGCCGCGGCGGATGGCGGCGAGGCGCGGAGTCTGCGTCTTGACCGAAATGCCGGGCGCGACCGGCGTGGTGCAGGAAGCCGGCGTCCCGTTGCGGCCCTCGACCTCGATGACGCACAAGCGGCAGGAGCCGAAGGCCTTGATGCTGTCGGTGGCGCAGAGCTTGGGGATTTCGGTCCCCGCCTCCATCGCCGCGCGCATGATCGAGGTGCCCTCGGGCACGGTGACGCTTACGCCATCGATGGTCAGCGTAACCAGTTTCTCGGCTTTTGATTCGGGCGTGCCGAAATCGATTTCCTTGATCAGCGTCATGGCGGCTACCTCACTCAGCGGCTTCAAGGGCCGACTTGCGGAAGTCCTCGGGAAAATGGCGAAGCGCGCTCTCTACAGGATAGGGCGCAAAACCGCCCAATGCACAGAGCGAGCCAAACTTCATCGTATGGCAGAGATCCTTGAGCAGATCGATGTTCGCGTCGATGTTCTGGCCGCTGCGAATCTTGTCGATCGTTTCGACGCCTCGCGTCGAGCCAAGCCGGCACGGCGTGCACTTGCCGCAGCTCTCAATGGCGCAGAACTCCATGCCGAAGCGCGCCATCCAGGACATGTCGACGGTGTCGTCGAACACGACGAGGCCGCCATGGCCGATGAGACTGTCCTTGGCGGCGAAGGCTTCATAGTCGATCGGAAGGTCGAAAAGCGACACAGGCACATAGGCGCCGAGCGGGCCGCCGACCTGAACCGCGCGGACCGGACGGCCCGAGCGCGTGCCGCCGGCGATCTCATTGACGACCACGCCGAGCGGAATCCCGAAATCCGTCTCGAAGAGGCCGCCATATTTGACGTTGCCGGCGATCTGCAGCGGCATGGTGCCGCGCGAGCGGCCGACGCCGAGGTCGGCGTAATGCTTCGCGCCCTTCTCCATGATCATCGGTATGGTCGCCATGGACAGCACGTTGTTGATGACCGTGGGCTTGCCGAACAGGCCGACATGGGCCGGCAGCGGCGGCTTGGCGCGCACGATCCCGCGCTTGCCCTCGAGAGATTCGAGCAGCGAGGTCTCCTCGCCGCAGACATAGGCGCCGGCGCCGATGCGCAGCTCCACGTCAAAGTCGAAACCCGAGCCCTTGATATTGTTGCCGAGCCAGCCCGCCTCAAGCGCCTTCTCGATCGCCGACTGAAAGACCTTGGCCACGACCGGATATTCGGAACGAAGATAGACATAGCCCTTGGAGGCGCCGACCGCGTATCCGCAAATGAGCATGCCCTCGATCAGCGAGAGCGGGTCGCCCTCCATGATCATGCGGTCGGCGAAGGTGCCGGAATCGCCTTCGTCGGCGTTGACCACCACATATTTCTTGCCGGGCGGACAGTCGGCCACCGTCTTCCATTTGATGCCGGTCGGAAAGCCCGCGCCGCCGCGGCCGCGCAGGCCCGACTTGGTGACTTCCTCGACAACCGCCGCGGGCCCGACCTCGAAGGCGCGCTTGAGACCCTTGAAGCCTTCATGCGCTTCATATTCGGCGACCGACAGCGGATCGATCACGCCGCAGCGCACGAAGGTGACGCGGTTCTGCCTTTTCATCCAGGGATGTTCGTCGACAATCCCAATGCTCAACCGATGCGCGCCGCCAGCGAGGAACCCGGCGTCGAACAGCGAGGCGACATCCTTGACCTTGGCCGGTCCATAACCGACACGGCCCGCGGGAGTCTCCACCTCGATCAGGGGTTCGAGCCAGAGCATGCCACGCGAGCCGTTTCTGACGATCTCGATATTTTCGCCGCGGGCCGCGGCTTCTTGCGCGACGGCGGCGGCCAGTTTGTCGGCGCCCATCGCGACGGCGGCCATGTCCAGCGGGATGTAAACCTTCGCCATCAGTCCCGGGCCTCCGCGGCGATTTCGTCGAGCCTTTCAGCGTCGACGCAGCCGATCGGCTCGCCGTCGTAGAGCGCTGAAGGACTATGCGCGCACAGGCCCAGGCAGTAGATCGGCTCGACCGTCAGAGCGCCATCCGGCGTCGTTCCGCCCCAGTCGAGCTTCAATTTGTCGAGGAACGCCCGCGCCTGCCGTTCCGCGCCCATTGATTGGCAGGATTCGGCGCGGCACAATTTGAGCGTGTGGCGGCCATGCGGGGCGCGCCGGAAGTCGTGATAAAAGGTGACGACGCCATGCATTTCGGCGCGGGAAATATTGAGCGCTTCGGCCATTTGCTTGACGGCGGCGTCCGGCACATAGCCGAATTCTTCCTGGAGCGCGTGCAGAATCGGCATCGCGGGCCCCTCAAGGCCCATATGGGCGGCGATGATCTCCCGCGCGCGCTCGTCGCTATACTGAGCAGCGCCAGCCATTTCTTCCCTTTCAGTCCAGAGCGTTGCGCTTAACGGCCGCTCCTTATTGGATTAGTTCCGAGGACAGTGCCGGAAATCCATGGCGCGATCAATAGCGACCCTTCGTTACGCGATAGGCCAAACCTATCAATCACCAAGCGCTCGGCTCTCGGCGAGCTTCTTCGCCTCTGAGACCAGCGCCGCGACCAATGGGATCACCGGTTCGCGCTGGGGCGCGACAAGGCCAATTTCGTGCACCGCCTCCGGCTCGACGATCGGTATCGAGCGAAGGGGCGGCGCGACATTCAGCGTCTTGGCGAGCTTTTCCGGCAGCACGGTCGCCCAGCGCCCGGATTTCACATGATCGAACAGCAGAATGACGCTGTTCGACTCCAGCGCCGGCACGGGCTCCGCGCCGCCCTTGCGAATGAGCTGCTCGACGATGCGACGGTTCTGCATATCGGGCGTCAGCAAGCACAACTCGATGTGGCCGATCTCGGCCCATGTCACGCGTTCGCGGTCACCGAGCGGCTTGTCCGCGAAGGTCAACAGACGGTAGCGCTCCGAACAGAGCGGCACCGTGCGCACCCGGCCGAGCGGTTCATTGTCGAGATAGGTGATGCCGGCGTCGATCTCGAGATTGTCGAGCATGGTCAGCACTTCGCTCGACGAGGCGGAAATCACCGAAAAACGAACGCCCGGATGCTTCTCGCGATAGGGCGTGGTCAATGCCGAAACGATGCCGAGCGCCGTCGGTATGACCGCAATCTTCAACTGGCCGGCAAGGCCTTCCTTGAGCGTGCGGACTTCCTGGCGCATCGCCCGCGCGTCGCCGACGATGCGCTTCGCCCATTCGAGCACGCGCTCGCCTTCGGCCGTCAGCCCGTGAAAGCGCGACGAACGGTTGACGAGCAACACGCCGAGCGAATCTTCGAGCTGCTTGACGCCGGCCGAGAGCGTGGGCTGGGTGACGCCGCAAATCTCCGCGGCGCGCGAGAAGCTCTTCTCTCTTGCGACGGCGATCAGGAATTCAAGCTTTTCGATCACGAGCCGGAGTCCATGCGCGCGAAGACGCGAAGACGCATGGGCCCTCCGCCGGCCGGTCCGAAGCGTCGCTGGCGTTTTCGTCCAGGCTTTACATTACCATATCCACTCTGGCCGCGCCGAAAATTTCAAAGAATTCAAATCGGCTTCGGCCGATCGGGCAAATTGCCCGATCTATGGCCTAAAGCGGCTGAACGCATTGGCGCTCCTCCCAATTCCTGTTCTACTGGAGGGTAAATCCACGCAGCAAGGAATGCGCCAATGCGGTTGATCATCGGGCTCGTCCTGCAGCTTGTCGCCATCACCCTTCTCTGTCTGACGCTGACGGCGGGCTGGGTGATGGTCGACGCGCATCGCGCGATCGAAACCGAAGCGGCGACATCCGCCGAGCGCGTGGCGCATGAACTCGAAAATCTCTACTGGCACGCGATTTTGTGGCGCGGCAGCATGCGGCGCGACAATATTCTGCCCCGTCCCGAGTGGGAGTCGCTGGCGACCTTGAAGCTCGTCTCGCCCGGCGTGTGCATCAGCTACGCGCCGGGAGAGGAAGCGCCGCGCACGCTTTGCAGCCAACTCGAAGGGGTCGGCGCGGCGGCGCCTGCATGGTTTTCGACCGCCTATCAGCTTATATTCGGCGCGCATGCGCCGATCGTTCGCCCACTAACCGTACGCCAGCCGGAAACCGGCGCGATCTCCGTCAGGGCGGAGCCGGACGCGGCCATCCGGCAGGCTTGGCGGCAAATCTCGATCATTGTGAGCGTCGCGGCCTCAATGGCGATCTGCATCTGCGTGCTCGCCGCCGCCGCCATCGTCCATGCGCTGGCGCCGACGCGGGCCATTGTCCAAGGACTGCGCCAGCTGGAGCAAGGGAATTACGACCGCCGGCTCAGCTCCGTCAGCAAAGGCGAATTCGGCCTGATCGCGCGCGCGGTCAACGATCTTGCCGAACGGCTGGCGCAAACCACGGCGGAGCGCGCCGCGCTGACCAAACGGCTGTTCGAGGTTCAGGAGGAGGAGCGCCGCGCGCTCGCCCGGGACCTTCATGACGAATTCGGTCAATGCCTGACGGCGACCCTCGCCTTCGCCGGCTCGATCGAAACGGCGGCGGCCGGGACCGACCCCGGCGTCGCGGAGGACGCGCGCGCCATCGCGCGCGTCGCCAAGCGCATGATGACGACGCTGCGCGACGCGCTCGCCCGCCTGCGTTCGCAGGACCTTGAGGAACTCGGACTCGAAGCCTGTCTGGTTCAGCTCGCCGCGCGCTGGAACGCCAAGGCCGACCGTAAGGCCGTCGTCCATCTCAGGCTCCTCGGCGATCTCGCCGACCTTCCGCAAGCAGTTTCGACAAGTCTGTATCGCATCGCCCAGGAATGTCTGACCAACGCCATGCGGCACGGCGACTCGAAGAATGTTTATCTTCGCATCGAGCGCGCCCCTTCAAAGGATGGACTCGTCGCGCTGACGGTCGAGGATGACGGCGGCGGCGACGCGTCGCGCCTCGCCGCCTCCTCCGGCCACGGCATTCTCGGGATTCGCGAGCGCATCGCGGCCTTCGGCGGCAGCCTTTCGATCAGCGACGCCGCGCGCGGCGTCCGCGTCGTAGCGCGCCTTCCAACGATCCCAGTCGCACCCGCGCCGATCAGAGGTCTCGCGCTCGCATGATCGCCATTCTCCTCGTCGACGACCATCCGATCGTAAGAGAGGGATATCGCCGGCTGCTCGAACGTCAGCCGGGCTACAGAATCGTCGCCGAAGCCGACAATGCCGCCGACGCCTACCAGGCCTATCGCAGCGCTTCGCCCGACGTCGTGATCATGGACCTTTCTCTTCCCGGCGCGAGCGGCGTCGAGGCGGTGCGCCATATCCGGCAGTGGGACAGGAACGCGCGCATCCTGATTTTCACCATGCATGGCGGCACGGCCTTCGCGCTGAAAGCTTTTGAAGCCGGCGCCTCGGGCTATGTCACGAAAAGCAGCGACGCCGCCGAACTGCTTCGCGCCGTCGCGATCGTCGCCAAAGGCGGCCGGGCGCTCAGCGACGACGTCGCGCGCGAAATCGCGGCGGAGCGATTGGGCGCGGGTCGCGCGCTCATCGACGAGCTTGGCCCGAGAGAGACTGAAATCCTGCGGCTTGTCGCATCCGGCCGAACCACCGAGGACATCGCCGCGATTCTCAATCTCAGTCCGAAAACGGTTCAAAACTACCACTATCAGATCAAGGCCAAGATCGGCGCGCGCACCGACGCCCATCTCGTCTGGTTGGCGATCGGCGCGGGAATCGTCGGGGACGCGCCCGCCGCCTGATCCGCCGAGAAGAGGAGATTTGCCCAATCGGATCGGGGCGAACATCCGAAGCCGGCCGCGCCCTCGAGAAGCTATCGTCTTCCCTGGACGAAGAGCGGAGCTTTGCGATGGGCAAATTAGCGCTGACGCGCCTTCTTATCATGGCTCTGGTCTTGGCGATGGCCGGCGGCGCGCAGACTCGGGCGCAATCGCCTGCGCGCTTGAAACTCGCGGTCTTCGACATCGAGCTCGACGATTTCTCCGCCGGCGGTCCGATCGCCGGCGAAAGTCCCGAGGAAACCGCCCGCCTGCAAAGAATGACCGCGCTCGCGCGCGAACTACTGGCGCAATCCGGGTTGTTCGACATCGTCGACGGAAGCGCCTCGACCGACCAGAGGGTCAAGGATCACTGGCTGCGCAAATGCAACGGCTGCGACGCCGATATCGCCCTGGCGCTTGGCGCGGACCTGTCGTTCGTCTGCTTCTTTCGAAAAATCAGCGTGATGGAGCAAAATCTCGACATCCGCATCCGCGACGCGCGCACAGGTGAGCTGGCGCATGCCGCGCAAGCCGATCTGCGCGGCGAGACCGATCAATCCTGGAGTCGGGCGCTGAAGTTCGTCATCAGATATCAGCTCGTCGAGCCGGAACTCGCGCGCCGAAGGCAATGATGGCCGCCGACTCGCCTTCTGTTAAGAATTACGGTTAACCATCCGCTAACGCCGTCCCCGAATCGCCCAAATCTCGGCCTATCCCGGCTTTGCGCCTATGGCGCTATTATAATGTTGGCGTTTTCATGCGAGCCCGCGCGTTTCGGCGACGGGTCTCATGGGGCTAAGCGGATGATCTTCTCGAAGTCCACTTTGATTGCGGCCGCTGCCGCATTGCTGGTCTCGCTTGGCGCCGTTGCGCCCGCCCGCGCGACGCCCTCGATCGTCATCGACGTTTCTTCCGGCGCCGTGCTCTCGCATGATCAGGCGACAGCGTCCTGGTTTCCCGCCTCGGTGACGAAGCTGATGACGGCTTATGTCGCGCTCGACGCGGCGCGCCAGGGCCGCATCTCGCTCGACACGCCGGTGATGATGTCGCCGCGCGCCTGCCGCGAAGCGCCCTCCAAGATGGGCTTCAGGGCCGGCTCGGAAGTCACCCTGCGCAATGCGCTCGTCATGCTGATGGTGAAATCGGCGAACGACATCGCCGTCGCCATCGCGGAAGGCGTGTCCGGCTCGGTCGAAGCCTTCGCCGACGACATGAACCGCGCGTCCGCGTCGCTCGGCATGACGCAGTCGGTCTGGTACAATCCGAACGGCCTCCCCGACGAACGGCAGGTCACGTCGGCGCGCGATCTCGCCATTCTCGGCCGCGCCCTCTACCTGCAATTTCCCGAACACGCCAATCTGTTCAACATCGGCGCGATGCAGCTCGGCAAGCAGATCATCCCCACCCACAACCATCTCCTCGGCCGTTATCCCGGCGCCGACGGCATGAAGACCGGCTTCACCTGCTCGGCCGGATTCAATCTTGTCGCCTCCGCCACCCGCGGCGGCCGGCGTCTGATCGCCGTCGTCCTCGGCGCGCCCAATCCGATTCTGCGCACGGCGAAGACGGCGGCCTTGCTTGACCGCGGCTTCCAGAGCGGCGCGGCCGTCGCCTCGCTCGCTTCGCTGCCGTCCTCGGGCCCAACTGCGGCGCCCGATTTGCGCGAGGCGGTGTGCCATCATCGCGGCCCCGGCGCGGCCCAATTCATGGCGGAAATCGAAGACGCGTCGGTCCCTGTCGGCTCCGGCGTTCCGCTGCTCGACACGCTGAGCGGCGCTCAACAGCTGCCGCATATGAACGCCAAGGAAATCGCGCATCTGCCGCGTCCGCGATTTGAGCCCGTGCCCGTCTATGTCGGACGGGCGCCGGGCTATGTCGGGCCCGTGGCCCGGACGCGGGCGCCGGGCGCGCCCGTCGGCGAGCAGCCTGATCTCACCGCCTATGCGGCGCAACCGGAGCCCGGCGACGCGAACGCTTCGCCGATCAGCAAGCCGGCGCCGGACGCGGTCTCGCTGCGCCGCGCCAAGCATGCGAAGGCCGTGAAAGCGGCGCGCGCGGCGGCGGCAAGGGCCGCCAGGGCCGAAGCCGCCGCCACATCCGACGCCGCCGGGGCCCCGGAAGCGAGCGAAGTCGCGCCCGCTCCAAAGCCAAAGGCGGCGGCAAGAAGCGCGGCCAAGCCCAAAACCGCCGCGCCTCCCGCCGAAGCTCAGAAACGCGCGGTCGCGCCGAAACTGCGCTCCCCCGCCGAGCCGGGCAAAAGCTGAGAAACACCGTTCGTTCTGGAAACGCGTCGCGTTTTCAGCGAAAATGCGCGCCTTCCGCGAGCGGGAAATTTCTCCTGCTCCGGCGCGAGTCCCGCCTGAATGAATGATCTTGCCAATGCCGCCGCCAGCCGCGCGACGCGATCCGCGCCGCCGCCGATTCCGCTGACCGTCCTCACCGGCTTTCTCGGCGCCGGCAAGACCACGCTGCTCAATCGACTGCTCGCCTCGCCGGCGCTCGCCGATACGCTGGTCCTCATCAATGAATTCGGCGAGATCGGCCTCGATCATCTCTTCATCGAGAAGATCGACGGCGACATGGTGCTGATGAGTTCGGGCTGCGTGTGCTGCACGATCCGCGGCGATCTGGTGAATATGCTCGAAGATTTGCTGAAGCGCCTCGACAACGGCCGGATCAAGCCGTTCAAGCGCGTCGTGCTGGAGACGACCGGTCTCGCCGATCCCGCGCCGATCCTGCACGCGATCATGTATCACCCCTATCTGATGATGCGGTATCGGCTCGACGGCGTCGTGACGCTCATCGACGCGGTCAATGGCGAAGCGACGCTCGATTCGCATGAGGAAGCCGTCAAACAGGCCGCCGTCGCCGACCGGCTGGTCATCGCCAAGACCGATCTGCCGCAAGGCGCGAAGCGGCTCGGCGCGCTGAAGGCGCGGCTCATGCGCCTCAATCCCGGCGCCCTGCAGCTCGACGCCGCGACGGGCGAAGCGCGCCCGGAGGCGCTGATCAACTGCGGTCTCTATGATCCCGCAACCAAAACGCCGCGCGTGAAGGAATGGCTCAACGCCGAAGCGGTCGAAGCGGCGCAGGCGCATGAACACGCCCGTCATGATCACGGCCATAAGCACGGCCATGCTCATGGCCATGAGCACGACGGCCATGAGCATCACGACGAAGCGCACGGGCATCATGGCCAGGACGCGAACCGGCATGACGCCCATATTCGCGCTTTCTGCTTTTCATCGGACACGCCGCTGACGCCGGCGTCCTTCGACATTTTCATCGATCTTCTGCGCCACACCCATGGGCCGCGCATGTTGCGCGTGAAGGGAATCGTGGCGCTCGCCGACGACCCCTCGCGTCCCGTGGCGATCCATGGCGTGCAGCATGTCTTCCACCCGCCGCATCGCCTTGACGCCTGGCCCGACGCCGACACGCGCACGCGCATCGTCTTCATCGTCAAGGATCTCGACGAAGGCTTCGTCCAGGGACTCTACGGCGCGCTCGTCAATCACCCGGCGCCTGATCGCCCCGACGCAAAGGCGCTCGCCGACAATCCGCTCGCGCCAAAGACGCGCGGCCTGCTCGGCTGATTCTAATTTTCCGTGCGATTGAAGCGGGCGAGAATGCGCTGCTCGAAATTTCGGATCGCTTCAGGCCAGTGCGGGGGAAGTTTCGCGACCGCGCTTGACGCCTGCAACGAGAACCAATCGGCGACCGCGTGAGCGACCAGCGACACGCCGGTCTCGAAACGCGATTGCCGATCCGTTCCGCGCAGCCAGAAGGCGATCGTCGGGAACGCCGTGACGGTCACCATCGCGGCGCCGACAAGCGCCGCGGCCGTCTCGGGCGACATCTGGCCCCGGCTCACCCCAAGATAAGTCAGCGCGACGACCAGCGGCAGCGTGGTCGATGACAGCAGCGCCAAGGCCGGCATGTCGCGCTCCGGCAGCGTCCCTCGATAAAGATTGAGCGGCGCCAGACGAATGAGGAGGAACGCCAGGCAGAAGACGATGAAGCGCAGGACGCTGGCGGGGCTAGAGACCAGCGCCGGAAAATCGAAGGCTACGCCGCTCTCGATGAAAAACAGCGGAATCAAAAAGCCGGAGCCGATCGCCGTCAAACGCTCCTCGAGAATCTGGGCTTTGGTGCCATGCACGAGGACCGCGACGGCCATGCCGGCCATATAGGAGCCGACCACCAGCTCCATGCCCAGCCGATCGGCGAATGAGATGAAGCCGAGCAGGATGACGAGCGAGATTCGGATAGGTAGCAATTCGCCGTCGCCGAGCCAGCGGACGACGCTATCCGCAAGACGGTCGGAACGCGCCCTCTTGAGAAACACGATCGTTGCGATTCCGATGGCCATGAACAGCGCGCTGAGCAGCGTCTGGTGCAGATGATGATCGTGTTGCGCGAGAACGATTGAGGCGAGAAGGAGCGGCCCGAGTTCGCTGACCGCCGCGACGCCAAGCGCGTAATGTCCGAATTCGTCATCGAGCTCTCCGGCCTGACGCAACATGAGGATCAGAATGCCGAACGCCGTAGTCGGCAGGATCAGCGCGACGAGCAGCGGCGCCTCGACGAGGCCGAGAAGGTAAAGCGCGCCGGAGATAATGATCGAGAGGCCCAGGGACACGAGCCATGCGTAAAGTCCGAGTCGCAGCGGCTTTCCGCTGATCTCCTTCTGGTTGAACTCGAATCCCGCCTGAAAAAACAGATAGGCGAGCCCAAACTCCCTGAGAAAGTCCAAGGCGCTGTCCGCGCTGACCAGTCCCGCGCCGCTCGGGCCGACGAGCATGCCCAGAAAAAGCTCGATGGCGACGATCGGCGCGCGCGCGAAAATTGGAATCCGGTTGAGCAGCGGCGCGAGCACGGCGATGCAGGCGATGATGAAGATCGCGTGGAACTCGCTCATCGGCGTCTTTCTCCTGTTGGGCGGCGCTTCGCTTGGCGCCCGCGAAGCGCCGACCGACCGGCCCGCGACCGATTCTTTTCCCGGCCCCTAGGATGCGTTAGGCTTGCGCCTGTGCTCAACCCCTGAATTTGCGAGTTCCGGCCAATGACGCGGCGCGCGGCGACGGGCCTCCTTCGACCCTTTGCCTGGGCGGGGCTTGCGCTTCTCGACCTCGTCTATCCGCCGTCCTGCCTGGTCTGCCGAAGAGCCGTCGCCGCCCATGGCGCGATCTGCGCCGAATGCTGGCGCGAGATCGCCTTCATCGAGCGCCCCTATTGCGAGCGGCTCGGCACGCCTTTCGAACGCGACCTTGCGCAGCCCGGCCTGATCTCGCTCGAAGCGGCGGCCAATCCGCCGGCCTTCGGCCGCGCCAGGGCGGTCGCGCGCTACGACAGCGACAAGGCGCGCGCCTTGGCGCACCGGCTGAAATATTACGACCGGCTGGAGCTCGCCGAACCGATCGGCCGCTGGATGGCGCGGGCCGGCGCCGAACTCCTCGCCGACGCCGACGTGATCGTGCCCATCCCCTTGCACCGTCTGCGGCTTCTGGCGCGCCGCTTCAACCAGTCGGCGGCGCTGGCGCAGGCGATTTCCCGCGAGTGCGCCGTGCCGGCGGAGATGACGGCGCTGTTGCGCGTCAAGCCGACGGCGCCGCAGGTCGGGCTGACGCGGGCGCAGCGCGCCGCCAATCTCTCCGGCGCCTTTCGCGTCGCGCCGGAACGCGCCGACGCGGTCTTCGGCCGCAATGTCATGCTCGTCGACGATGTGCTGACCACGGGCGCGACGGCCAACGCCGCCACCCGCGCTCTGCTCAGGGCGGGCGCGGCGCGCGTCGATCTCCTCGTTTTCGCCCGGGCCGTGACAAGCGCGTAAAGGCCAGAGTATAAGCGCGCCATGGCTCCCCGCATCGAAATCTACACCACGCCGACCTGCCCCTATTGCGTCGCCGCCAAGCGGCTGCTGACGCAAAAGGGCGCCGAATTCGAAGAAATCTCGGTCGCGTGGGACCCGCTCGGACGCCGCCGGATGAGTCAGCGCGCCAATGGCGGCTCGACCGTGCCGCAGATTTTCATCGACGACCGGCACATCGGCGGCTGCGACGATCTTTACGCGCTCGACAGCGCGGGCGCGCTCGACGCGCTGCTCGCCGGCGGCGCGCCGGCATGATCCGCTATTCGCTCATCTGCGACGCCGGCCACAGCTTCGACAGCTGGTTTCGCGACAGCGCGGGATTCGAGAAGCAGGCTGCCGAAGGACGGATCTCCTGCCCCTTTTGCGACTCGACGAAAATCGCGCGCGACGTGATGGCGCCCAATATCGCCAAGCCGCGCGACGACGCCGCGCGCGAGCTTCGCAGCAAGCTGCGCGAGCTGCACGACACGGTGGTCGCGCATACGGAAGACGTCGGCGACCGCTTTCCGGAGGAAGCGCGCGCGATGGAGGACGGCGAGACCGAGCGACGCCCGATCCGCGGTCATGCGACTTTCGAAGAGGCGAAGGCGCTGCTCGAAGAAGGCATCGAAATTCTGCCGCTTCCCGGATTGCCAAACGACGGCAATTGACGCGCGGCTCTTTCGCGCCGCCAAACGCAGGCCTCGCCCAATCTCATTCCAGATGCGGGATTCCGATCACGCCTTCGGCCTGCCGGGAATGATAGCGTCCCTTACCCCTGCGGCAAATCGAATCTCTGGCAGCTGATCGCGCTCAATCTGTTGCGCGCGCGCTCCTGGTCGGAGGGGCGCTTGGCCAAAGAGCGGATCAATACGAAGCCGCGCTTCGCCGGCGCCGTCAGCCGCACTTCCGACGGCGGCGGGGCGTCGCCCTCATCGGCGCTCTGCATGGCGTCGATCTGGCGCGCGTCGCCGATGACGATGTCGATTTTGCCCTTGATCGCCGAGCGATCGGTCATTGAATGATAGATGCGGCCGGCGTTGGCGTGAAACGACAGGCCGAGAAAATCCTCGCCGTCGACGCTGGTCTTGACCCGCAGCGGACCCTTGCCGAGATCATAGACGCAGACCGCCTCGGCGAAGGCCGGATCCTCGAAGGGAAGCGTCTCGTCGCCGGGCGCCATTGGCGGCAGCAGCACCACGCCTTCCGCCGGCGCGGCGCTCTTCACATAAGTCGCAAGCCGCCCCAGCGCGTCGCGCGGCGCGACGGTCGGCATCAGCAGCACCGAAACGATATGCACGATCCCGGCGACGAGCAGCGTGGCCATCAGCCAGGGCAGGAGGTCGAGATAGCGATCGGGAATATTCAGGCGCATCCGAGTTTCACGATTTTTGGAAAGGAATTGGGATCGGGATTAGACTCGATGTCGAGCGGCGTATCATAGAGCCGGAGCATGACGACGAAACCCTGCGCCTGTCCCGGCGACAGCCAATTGCCGGGCCGCGCTTCCCGGGCGACGTCGATTTCGAAAGCGCCGTTTTCCTTGCGCAGAACATCGACCGAGGAATAGCCGTAACGCTCGGTGGGATTGGCGACGAGCCTGCCGTCGGGACTGGCGAGCGCGATCGTCCAGAAACGCGCCGCCGGCATCGGATCGACGATGCGATAGGCGCATTCGCCGTCAAGCGCCGCGCCGTCGGAGTCGGCGCGCGCGATAAAGGCCAGTCCCTGATCGCGGCCGAGCGGCGCTTCGCCGGAACGCGAGATCACCGCCCGCGCATAAGGATCGATGTCGGCGCCGCCGATATGGGGCCAGGCGGCCCATGGCCCGGCGCGCAGGGAATTGAAGCCATAGCCGGCGTTGAGCGACAGCACGGTCGCCAGCAGGCCGATCGCGAGGCCGGCGATCATCGCCGAGCCGGCGCGCAGATAATTCGCATAAGGCCTAAGGTCCAAGGAAGCGCTCCCGCCGCTATCTGATGACGCCGCCGTCGGCTGCGTGGCTTTCGCGCAGCGCCTGCGGCGCGGCGCCCGACGCAACGGGTTCGGGCGCCTCGAGCGCGCTCTGCTTGTCGCCGCCGACCGCCTTGATCTTCATCTGTATCGATTCGAGCGCCTGGATCGCGCTCTTCGACAAGGTCGCGGGCCGCTGCGGGGCGCCGAGTTCGACGGGTTTCACCACATTGGCGTTGGCGGCGGCCGTCGCGCCTTTGGGATCAGGCCGCAATCCGACGATCGGCTTCAAGGTCGCGCCCTGATGCGCATAGGCCATGATGTCATGCCAGGTGCCGGCCGGCAGCGTGCCGCCGGTCATGTTGTTCATCGGCGCATTGTCGTCATTGCCGTACCAGACGCAGCCGCCCATCGTGCCGGAAAAGCCGCAGAACCAAGCGTCCTTGTAGCCGTTCGTGGTGCCGGTCTTGCCGATGACGTCGATGCCCTGGCCCAGCTGGGCGCGTTTGCCGGTGCCTTCCTCGACGACCTTCTTCATCATGCCGGCGAGTTCGACGACCTTGTCGTAGGGCACCGCCTGCTTTTGCGGCGGCGCGTCGCGGTCGTGGCGATAGAGCAGATCGCCCTGGCGGTTGCGGATTTCGACGGCGGCGTAGGGCGTGACCTTCTTTCCGCCGTTGACGAAGGCGGCGTAAGCGGCCGAATGTTCGAGCGGAATGACGTCGCTCTGGCCGACCGGCAGCGACGGCGTATCCTCAAGCGGCGTAGTGATGCCGAGACGCCGGCAGGTGTCGATGATTTTGGCGCGGCCGATCCGCGAATCGCCATTGCCGATCGCCTGCGACAATTGGATGGCGATTGTGTTCAAGGATTTCGCCAACGCCATGGCGAGCGGCATGGAGCCGGCGTAGCCGCCGCTGTAATTATGGACGCAATAATTACCGATGCAGGTCGGCCGGTCGGTGACGATGGTCGTCGGCTTGTATTTGCCGCTCATCAGCGCGGTCAGATAGACATAGGGCTTGAAGGAGGAGCCCGGCTGGCGCGCGGCGTCGGTCGCGCGGTTGAACTGGCTCGCGCCATAGTCCCGCCCGCCGACGATGGCGCGAACCGCGCCGTCCGGCTCCATCACCACCGCCGCGCTCTGCTTGGCGCGGAAGCTGCGGCCCTGCTCGCGCAGATTGGTCTCGACGACTTCTTCGGCGCGCCGCTGGACGTTGGAGTCGAGCGCGGTGCGCACGCTGAGCACGCGAGTGTCGCCGAGCTTGCCCTCCTGAGCGAGCCTGCGGATTTCGCTGTAGGCGTAGTCGAGATACCAGTCGGGGCTCGTCTCGCGCGCCCGGTCGATCGGCGTCGCCGGATTGCGCAGCGCGGCGATGATCTGGCTTTCGGTCATCAGGCCCGAGACGACGAGATTGTTCAGCACGTCATTGGCGCGGGCGCGGGCCGCCGGCAGATTGACATGCGGCGCGTATTTCGTCGGCGCCTTGAACAGACCGGCGAGCATCGCCGCTTCGGCGAGCGTCACGTCCTTGACCGACTTGCCGAAATAGAATTCGGCCGCCGCCTGAATGCCGAAGGCGCCGCCGCCCATATAGACGCGGTCGAGATAGAGTTTGAGGATTTCGCGCTTGGTCAGATGGTGCTCGAGCCAAAGCGCCAGAAAGGCCTCGTTGATCTTGCGGGTGATGGTGCGCTCGTTAGAGAGGAAAAGATTCTTGGCGAGCTGCTGGGTGATCGAAGAGCCGCCCTGCACCACCCCTGACGAACGCGCATTGACGGTCAGCGCCCGCAGCGTGCCGATCACGTCGATGCCGAAATGCTCATAGAAGCGGCGGTCTTCCGTCGCCAGCACCGCCTTGATCAGATAGTCGGGATATTGTTCGAGCGGCACGGCGTCGTCATGTTTGATGCCGCGCTGGCCGACATCCGCGCCGTAGCGGTCGAGGAAGGTGACGGCGAGATCGGTCTGCTTGAGCCAGTTCTCGTCGCTGGTCATCTGAAAGGCCGAGGAGGCCAGCGCCATGGCGACGATCCCGGCGCCGAGGCCGAGAGTCAGCGCCTCGCAGGACAGCTCCACCCCGACCCGGGCGACGCCCGAGACGTGGAAGCGCTCCATGAAGGTCGAGAAATCCTCATAGCGCTCGCGGGCCCGCCGCCCGCTCTGATACATGGCGGAGTCGATCAGCGCGTCGAACCCGAGCAGGATGCGCTTGACACGCTTGACGAAAGCGGAAGCCTGGAAACGCTTCAACACAGCTCGAATGCTCCCTCACGCCGATCATACTTACCGGCGCTACGTGGACTTTAACACTTTTTAAGCCATCTTGACGACAGTCCGCGCGACCCACATGCCGTTATGGTTTCCAGCGCGCAATGCGGCAAGCCGAAAGAGAAGAATGGCGTTAAAAAAAGGCGAAAATGCCCTGCCGGCCGCGCCGGCGCGGATCGAGTCGCCGTTCTGGGAAAAGCCGCTGGCGGAATTGACCCGCGCCGAATGGGAGCAGCTCTGCGACGGGTGCGGGCGCTGCTGCCTCGTCAAGCTCGAAGACGAGGACACCGGCGCGATTTATCACACGAGCGTCGCCTGCAAATTGCTCGACCAGGAGAGCTGCCGCTGCGGCGACTATCCGCGCCGGCGTCGCTACGTGCCCGACTGCGTGCGGCTAACGCTTGAAAAGCTCAAGGATATTCGCTGGCTGCCGCCGACCTGCGCCTATCTCCTGCGCTTTCAGGGTAAGCCGCTGCCGCCCTGGCATCCGCTGATCTCCGGCGATCCGAAGAGCGTCCATTGCGCCGGCGTCTCGGCCCGCGGCCGGATCGAAGCGGGCGAGGACGATGTCGACACCGACGATCTGCCGGATTTTATCCGGCTGTGGCCCAAGCGCTGGCCGAAGAAGGCGCGGTGGTGAGGGACATTTTCCGCATCTGGAATATATTCCTTGACAGCCGGACGTTAGTCCTATAGAAAACCGCCATGCTCCAAAATTGCGCTTGAGCGGCGCGAATGAGTTTACCGGCGCGGCGTCCCCTCCTCCCTGTCTCTCCGCGCCTTCTCGATCCCCTCGCGCCTTGCCGCCGAGGGGATCGCTTTTTTAAGACAGCGTTCCGAACTGTTCAACGCCTGTCATGCCCAACACCTCGGTATAGGTGAAGCCATAGGAATACTGGGCAGAAACGATGTGCCTTGTTTGGTTTTGGATCAAAAAAAAGTGCTGGAAAACGGCATGGTGTTAGCCCCAATGGGCTGTTTCGAGCACGCGGCCCTAGCGCACAATCGCACTACTCGTTTAACTATTTGTTAATACATGATTTTATCATCGCGGATGTTGCACATGAGCAACATACTGCGCCGAAATTTACCAATGCCTATTGAATCGTCTTGGCATGGAACTTATCATTATGATAAGCGTTCATCTTACCCGAGCGGGGCCAGAATGGCTGCTAACGTGATCAAGGTGATTTCGAAGCCGCAACCATGGTCCCCAGCAGATGCGACAAATACGATCAGAGCAATCGCGAAAAGCGAATGCCTTGATCTTATATTGACAACACATGCTCGCGAGCAAATGGCGGAGAGGAAGCTGATAATCAGCGACGTTTTGTACGTACTCAAGCATGGGTTTGTTTACGATGAAGCTCAAGAGTCAACGCGGTCGGGCTGCTTTAAATATAGAACCCAGACCCGTTCTCCCAATTCTGGGAGTCGGACCGTGCGTGTTGTCGCACTTCCCGACGCTGACAGATGCACCATAAAAGTCGTCACTGTGATGTGGGTGGATTAATGGCGCATTTTTTGGATGGGAAAACCTGTCCATTTGGTCACCTGTATGACACCTTGGGAGCACGCAATATGAGTATCTTCCGTTACACTGATAGCGGGCTGGACAACGTCATTATTGAGGGAGTCAACTTCCTCAAAGATGATGCCGGCGAAGAATGCGTGATGATCCCCAATATCAATGGACTCCATAAGGCCATCGCGCACGGAATCGTAAACCGCCGTTCGAGCATGAACGGTAGCGAGCTACGATTCCTGCGCACCGAAATGGGGATGACGCAGTCCGAACTAGCGGATGTTCTACACCGTGAAGCACTGGCAATCAGCCGGTGGGAGCGTGAGGAGGTTGAGATAGACGGAAACGCAGAAGCTGTCCTGAGACTACTCGCCATCCAGAAACTGGGCCTGCCAGACGACACCGACGTGAAAGAAATAGCCGGATGGTGCAAGCCTAGCGCTGAAACTCCGCCTATCGTGATAGATGGGTCAGACCCATCAAATTACCGACCAAAGATGGCCGCGTAACGCAAGGCCGCAACCAGCGGCCTTGCCATATCCTTCGCGTTAATCGCCGCTACAATTGCACGCTCGATTTGCCTCGAATTATAAGCATAAACCTCCCCGCACCAAAATACGCACCATCTTGTTCAACCATTGCGTATGCGGCTCCATGAGCGGTCACTTCGCCATATCCCAATATTGCCCCATGCTTTTGTTGTTTACGATCTGCCTCGCACGTTGCTCTACCTCTCCACGGCACTAGCGAATAGCGCTGTCACGGCCGGAGAAAAAACACGCATGACAAACGAGATTGACCCACTCAAGCGGCATCGCCGAATGAGCCCGTTTACACTTGCTCTGGACCGACTTTCTCGAGAGTACGGCTTGGTGATCGAAGGAGGGTACGTTCGCTCCATCGATCTGAATTGGCGCGCATGTGATGCGGAACAATGGGAGCAGTACGCGCTAAATGAAGACAACTTTCTAGTCAGGGGCTTCTGGAGTCATCATCCTAAGTGAGTTTCACGCTGAGGCCGGAATTCGGCCCTCCAGGGACAGCCAGCGCGTCTTCAATCGTCACAAAGTCATTCTTGCGCAGGGCTTCTCTTAGCTCATCAGGGCTGATTTGCATCCCGATTTTTGCTTCAGATTCGGGGCGCGGTCGTTCAGACGCTCTCGCACGGTAAACAAGCAGATTCTCAATGCCATTGTCGATTGCGCGAGAACAGAGTGCGCGAATATAAAACCTATTGAATTCGCCTTCACCGAGTTATTGAGCGGCATGAGGAATGTTGATCCTGCGTGTAAATAACTTTCCGTTTCGAGAGTACGCCTCTTCTCCTTTCATGTAGCCATATCCGACGATCTGTGCTGCTAGCCAATCATCATTGTGAGCGTCCGACGCCTCTCTCATTAAACCGGGCCAATTAAGCAATCCTTCTTGAGTGAGCCGCGGACTTTCATAAAAAGCGCCGAAGTCACATTCAGCTAACATATACGATCTCGTGAGAGCATCTAGATTTTCATAATGTAATCCCACGACACACCTCCGTGTCTGCAATTGGACGTAATGCTATCCGATTCTAATACCTACGGGAATGATGAAATCTAGCGCTAATTTCAAAAAGCGAGCGCCGCCGCCGACAGCGGCAGCTTACACGCACAATTACGCATTCGGAGTTTGTGGATGCGAGCCAAATCCGTTCCGCCCGGCGATGAAAAAATCGCGCAGGCGAAGCTTCTCTATGACTCGGGCGTCACGCCGATCGGCGAGATTCTCGAACTGCTCGGCATGACGCAGGCGCAGTTCTACACATATCGAGTCAACAACAATTGGCCGCTGCGCGCCTCCGCCTGCGCGCCGCGCAAGAAGGCGGGAGACGACGCGCCGTCCGCGAAAAAACCGCGCGACGCGAACCGGCTCATCGCCCGGCTCGAAGACGCCGTCGAACAGGAATTCGCCCGCGCCGAAGCGGCGCTCGCCAAACCTGCGCCAAAGACCATCGAGGCGAGCGCCCGCACGCTCGCAAGCCTCGTCAAGACGCTCGCCGAATTGAAGCGCATGCGGCGCGAGAACGACGATCGCGAGAACCACGCAGAAGATGACGACGAAGAAGCCGGAAGCGAATACGGCGACGACGCGCCGCCACGCCAATTGGCCGAACTCCGCGCGGAGCTTGCTCGACGGCTTGAACGACTGCGCGGCGCAGGGCCGGCTGAATGAGACGCTCGAAGGTCTGAGCGCAAGAGAACTGGCGCGGCTGCTCGACGATTGGGAATTCGTCGCGCGGCGCGATCAATGGCCGCCTTTCTTGGCGGCGACCGGCGCGCCCTGGCGCACATGGCTGATCCTCGGCGGACGCGGCGCCGGCAAGACGCGCGCCGGCGCCGAATGGGTCAAAGCGCTGGCGCTCGGCCGCGCGCAATTTTCGCTGGCGCCGCTCGGCCGCATCGCGCTCGTCGGCGAGACGGCGGCCGACGTTCGCGAGGTGATGGTCGAAGGCGTCTCCGGTCTTCTCGCCGTGCATGGGCGACGCGATCGGCCGCGCTGGGAGACGACGCGCAAGCGGGTCGTATGGGACTCGGGCGCGGTGGCGCAGGCCTTTTCGGCGGAAGATCCGGAAAGCCTGCGCGGGCCGCAGTTTCACGCCGCCTGGTGCGACGAACTCGCCAAATGGCGCTACGCCAGGGAGACATGGGACATGCTGCAATTCGGCCTGCGTCTCGGCGACTGGCCGCGTCAGCTCGTCACGACGACGCCGCGTCCGCTGCCGCTGTTGAAAGAGCTGATCGCGCATCCTTTGAGCGTCGTGACCCGCGCCTTGACGCGCGAGAACGCCGCCAATCTGGCGCCGTCGTTTCTCGAAAGCGTCGTCGCGCAATATGCCGGCACGCGATTGGGCCGTCAGGAGCTCGACGGCGAGATTCTCGACGAGCGCAAGGACGCGCTGTGGACGCGCGACATGCTGGAGCGCGCCCGAGTCCATGAGGCGCCGCCCTTGAAGCGCATCGTCGTCGCGGTCGATCCGCCGGCGAGCTCCGGAAAGCGCGCCGACAATTGCGGGATCGTCGCTGCAGGGATTGAAGACAGCGGCGCGCTTTACGTTCTCGCCGACGCGACTCTGTCGGCGGCGCGGCCGGCGCAATGGGCGCGCGCGGCGATCGCGCTCTATCACAAGCTTTCCGCCGACGCGCTTGTCGCCGAGGTCAATCAGGGCGGCGAGATGGTCCGCGCCGTGCTGAATGAAGCCGATCCTTCCGTCCCGGTGACGATGACGCGGGCGACGCGCGGCAAATATTTGCGCGCCGCGCCGGCAGCGCAGCTTTATGAGCAGGGGCGCGTCAAACATGTCGGCGCCTTTCCGGCGCTCGAAGATGAAATGTGCGATTTCGCCGCCGACGGACTTTCGTCCGGGCGAAGTCCCGACCGGCTCGACGCGCTGGTCTGGGCGATCACCGCGCTCGCCTTGACGCCGAAAGCGCCCGAGCCGCGCATGCGAAGGGTGTAGGCGCGACATTCCCTCTCCCTTTGGGAAAGGGTCAGGGTGAGGGGTTACGGCGTCGGATATGGCGTGAACTTTCTCATCAAATCACCAATTGCGACACCCCTCACCCGGCCCCGCTTCGCAGGGCCACCCTCTCCCGATGGGAGAGGGTTCGCGCGAAACCTTTAGCGCGCCACGAGACGCATTCCTTTCAAAGGACATTCGATGCCCTCACTGCTCTCGCGACTCGTCGGCGCTCTCGCGCCGGCGCGCGAAACCAAAACTTCGCGCGCGGCGAAGCTCCTCGCCATGCATGCGCTCGGACAGCCGCATTGGAGCGCGCGCAATTCGACGGTGCTGACCCGCGAAGGCTATGAGCGCAACGCCGTCTGCCATCGCTGCGTGCGCATGGTGGCGGAAGCCGCCGCCTCGGTGCCCTGGCTTATCTATGAGGGCCGCGACGAGGCGATCGATCATCCGCTGATCTCTCTCATCGAGCGGCCCAATCCGCTCGACACCAGCGCCTCCTTCATCGAGACGATCTGCGCCAATCTGCTGCTTTACGGCAACGCCTATGTCGAATCCGTCCTGATCGAAGAGGAGCTGCGCGAACTCTACGCGCTGCGGCCCGACCGCATGAGCATCGAGGCGGGGCGCAACGGCTGGCCGGCGGCGTTCGTCTATCGCGCGCTCGGACAGGAAGCGCGCTACGAGATGCGCGGCGAAGGGATCGAACCGATCCTGCACATCAAATTCTTCAACCCGCTCGACGATTATTACGGCTTTCCGCCGCTCGCCGCCGCGCAAGTGGCGCTCGACACGCATAACGCCGCGAGTTTCTGGAACAAGGCGCTCCTCGACAATTCCGCGCGGCCTTCCGGCGCCCTCGTCTATGCGGGGCCGGAAGGCGCCCATCTCACCGACGCGCAATTCT
>Ga0194120_10000854_pt1 | contig 56756 bp, 49 predicted proteins | sample TA2MahCa65mmetaG_FD_148642 | JGI IMG/M metagenome (GOLD analysis project Ga0194120, IMG submission 148642) | Freshwater microbial communities from Lake Tanganyika, Tanzania - TA2015019 Mahale Deep Cast 65m | ecosystem: Environmental > Aquatic > Freshwater > Lake | place: Tanzania: Lake... | reverse complement strand
CGGCGCCATGGGCCGCCAGCCGGCGCTGGCCTTGCCCGGCCTCGCGCCCCCGCCCGCGGGCGATCTTGCCCCCAGCCCCGGCATCGGCCAAGGCGGCCGCGCGGCATTGGAACGGTACGGTATCTCCGCCGCCGAGATCGACGATCTGGCGGCACGGCAGGTGATACGCTACCGGTCATGACGGCTTTGCTGGCGCGGAGGGACTGACCGCCGGCACCCTCGCCGCCATGCGCCGGCGCGCGGTATAGCGTTCAGGCGGTTTCGGCGCGCGCGCCCGCCAGCGCGATGCGCGCGCAGGCCTCGGCGTCCGACAGCGCGTGATGATGGCGCAGGGCGATGCCCAGCACGCGGCAGACGTTCTTGAGATTGGCCGGACGGATGCGCAGCACATCGCGCGCCGTGCGCACCGTGCAGCGCCAGGGCAAGGCGGGCGACGCCAGACCGGCCTTGGCGCAGCAGCTGGTCAGCACCTTGCGATCGAAACCGGCATTGTGGGCGACCAGGAAATCCGCATCGTCGAGGATGTCGGCCATGCCGGGCCAGACCTCGCCGAAGGTTGGTTGATCGCAAACGTCCGACCAGCGGATGCCGTGAATCCAGGAGAACGGCATGGCCGCCCGCGGCGGCCGGATCAGTCCGTAGCGCCGGTCGACGATCTCGCGCCCCTCGACCCGCACCAGGCCCACGGCACAGGCCGAGTCCGAGCCATGGTCGGCGGTCTCGAAATCGATCGCGACGAAGCGAATCGAAACCTCCGCCCGCCAGCTCAGGCCACGGCAGCGCGGCGCGCGAAGCGCGCACGATAGGCCCGCGGGCTGGTGCCCAGCGCGCGCCGGAAATGGTGACGCAGCCCGGCGCCGCTGCCGAGGCCGCTGGCCCGGGCGACGGTCTCGATCGGGCGGCTCGACGCCTCCAGCAGCTCGCGGGCGCGGGCCAACCGCTCCGCCAAAAGCCATGAAGCAGGCGCGAGCCCGGTAGCGGCCTTGAAGCGTCTAAGAAAGGTTCGCTCGCTCATGCCGGCCGCCGCCGCCATCGACGCCACCCGCCAGGAGCGATCCAGGCGCGACCGCAACCGATCCAGCAGCGGCCCGAGCCGCGCACCCTCATGCGGCGGCAGCACCGGACGTTCGACGAATTGCGCCTGGCCGCCCTCGCGATGCGGCGGCACCACCAGGCGCCTTGCCACGGTGTTGGCCGCCGCCGCGCCGTAATCGCGCCGAATCAAATGCAGGCAGAGATCGATCCCGGCGGCGCTGCCGGCGGCGGTCAGGATTTGGCCCTCGTCGACGTACAGCACGTCGGGCGCCAGCCGGATGGTCGGATAGCGTTCGGCCAAAGTCGCGGCATAGCGCCAATGCGTGGTCGCGCGGCGGCCGTCCAACAGGCCCGCCGCCGCCAGCACGAACACGCCCGAGCAGAACGACAGGAGGCGCGCGCCCCGCCGATGCGCCGCCCGCAAGGCCATTTTGACCCGATCCGGAACCGGCTGGTCGACGCCACGCCATCCCGGAACGATGACGGTCCCGGCCCGCCGCAGCAGTTCGAGCCCGCCCTGGGCCTCTACGGTGACGCCGCCGGTCGCGCGCAGCGGACCGGGTTCGATCGCCGCCACCGCGAACCGATACCAGCCCGGTCCCATTTCCGGCCGCGACAATCCGAAGACCTCGACCGCGATGCCGAACTCGAAAGTGCACAGCCGATCGTAGGCCAGCGCCACGACCAAGTTCGATTTTGGCGGAGTTTTTGCGATCATTGGCGTTTACGCCACTACCACGAAGGGCCGTCCGACGGCAATATCCGGCTCGGCCAAATCGGAGCCTGCCATGACCAATGCCGTCACCGGAACCCCCGCCGCCCCCTCGGGCGAGGCCATCACCCATTTCGCGGGCCTGCTGGCGTTCGAGACCGACTGCGCCGACGTCCATGCCGCCTTTCGTCAGGGTCCGCCCGGCTTCGTCCTGCTCGACGTGCGCGGACCGACAGCGTTCGCCCGTTCGCATGTCCCTGGTGCAATCAACCTGCCGCATCGCGACATCGAAGCAACGCGCATGAAGCGATGGCCGGACGACACCTTGTTCGTGGTCTATTGCGCCGGCCCGCATTGCAACGGCGCCGACCAGGCCGCGTTGCGCCTCGCCCGCCTTGGGCGACCGGTCAAGAAAATGCTCGGCGGCATGACCGGCTGGGCCGACGAGGGTTTTGACTTCGAAAACTAAGTCGGGCCGATGCACCATCCGCGCCAGAGATCGCGATAGGCCGCCTCGACCGCGCGCGCATAGAGCGGCGGATTGCACAGCGGATGGGCCTGGAGCCGGGGCCGCAAGGATTGCCGCAGCGCTGCCAGCCGGTCGCGATCCTCGGCCAAGTCCCGGGCAATCGCCACATAGCCCGCCGCGTCCTTGGCGATCCATTCGCCAAGGCCCAGCGTCGCCAGGATCGCCGCCGTTGGCCGTCCGGCGATCGAGCGCCCCATCAGCGTCACCACCGGCACGCCCATCCACAGCGCATCGATGCTGGAAATGCCGCCGCCCTGCGGCACCGGATCGAGCGCGATGTCGATCGCGCCATGCGCCGCCAGATGGTCCGCCGGCGGGGTATCGCCGCGGAAGGAAAGCCGGTCGGGATCGACGCCGTGGCCCGCGAATACGCCGCGCAGCCGATCCACGATCGGCGGCGAGTCCATGCCGCGCGATTTGAGCACAAGCCGCGAGCCCGGCACCGCCTTCAGCACTTCGGCCCATAACACCAGCGCATCGGGCGTCGCCTTGGACAGGCGATTGAACACACCAAAGGTTATGGCGCCCTCTTTTGCCGCCGGTGGCGGCACCGGATCGGGTGCGTCATCCGGCGGCAGATAGGCGATGCAGCAGGGCAAATCGACCGCCCGCTCGGCGTAGTGATGCCGCTCCTCGGCCGGCAGCAGGATCGGATCGACGAACAGGGCATCGATCGCTGCCAGCCCGGTGCCGTTGCATTGGCCCCAGGCGGTGATCTGCACCGGCGCCGGCTTGCGGCCGAACGCCGGCAGGCGATTGCCGCCCATATGGCCGACGCAATCGACCAGGATGTCGATTCCGTCGGCGCGGACGGTATCGGCCAGGGCTTGGTCCGATACGCCCACGGTCGAGCGCCACAGCGCCGAGCAGTCTTTGAAACGCTGGGTCATGGCGTCCTCGACCACGGTGCCGGAATAGCACACGGTCTCGTAGCGGGAGCGATCGGCGGCGAAGATCACCGGCGCAAAAGCCAGCGCCGACGAATGGCGCCGGAAGAAGGGAGAGACATAGCCGATCCGCAGCTTGCGCTCGGGATCGCGAGCGTTGTCGTGCGGGGCGATGGCGGAAGCGAACCGCGCGCAATGGGCCCGGTCAAAGGCCTTCCGCTCCGCTTGCAAGGCCTCGGCGTCGCGGCGCGGATCGAAGTCGAGGGTGAAGATCAGATTGGTGTGGGCAATGGCGTTGTCGGGTTCGCGCTCCAGCACCTTGCGGAACGCCGCGGTGGCGCCGTCAAGATCGCCCAGATCCTGCTTTGCGCTGCCGAGATTGTTCCACGCCGCCGTCGCCTCGGGGCGAAGCGCAATCGCTTTCTCGGCGGCCTCGACCGCAGCCGGCAAATCGCCCTGATCCTGATAGGCGGTGCCGAGATTGAGCCAGGCCTCGAAGAATGCCGGCACCAGGGCCAGCGCCTTGCGGAAGGCCTCGATCGCCTCGGCCGAAAGCCCCTGCGAACGCAGCGCATTGCCGAGATTGCACCACGCCGGCACCAGGCGCGGATCGAAGCTCACGGCGCGCTTGAGCACGGTCTCGGCCTCGGCCGCTTGACCGGTCATGGTCAACGCATTGCCGAGATTGGACAGGACGCGGGCGTCGTTGGGCGCCAACGCCGCCGCCTCGCGGAACAGCGCCACCGCTTCCGGACCGCGGCGCAGATTGAGCAGCGAACCGGCCAGCGGCTGCAGCACCTCGATCTGGCCGGGACGCCGGGCACGCAGCGGCTCGAGTACCGCCAGCGAGTCCTCGAACCGCCCCGCCTGATGCAAGGTCAGGCCAAGATTGATCGCCGCATCGACGTGGTCTGGCCGCAGGACCAAGACCCGACGGAATGCGGCTTCGGACTCGGCTAGGCGCCCGAGCCTGCGCAGCGCCTCGCCGCGATTGAGATGCCAGCCCGGCTGGTCGCCGCGCAGGCCGATCGCTCGATCGAGTGCCGCGACCGCGGCAGCGGGATCGCCGCGCTGCAACAGCAAGACGCCAAGCAATTGCCAGCCATCGGCGCTGTCGGGCCAGCGCTCGACCGCCGCCCGATAGCCGGCCTCGGCCTCGGCCAAGGACCCCGCGCGATGCAAGGCCAAAGCGCGTTCCACCGCCTGGCGCATGGCCGGGCCGCGCCCCTGCCCCAATGTCCCTTGGCGTTGACGGTCCTTGCGATTCACGCCACGGCGCGATCGCGCGCCTTGGCCGAGCCGGCGCGCAGCAGCGACCGGCCGGTCATCTCGGCCGGCTGCGTCAGACCGAGAAATCCCAGCAGCGTCGGCGCGACATCGGCCAGTCGACCGTCGACCAAGGTCAAGCCCGCCGCCGGCGGATTGACCAGGATCGCCGGCACCCGGTTGGTGGTGTGCTGGGTATGCGCCTGGCCACTGGTCGGATCGTGCATCTGCTCGGCATTGCCGTGATCGGCGGTCAGGAACATCACGCCGCCGGCGCGGCGCAGCGCCGCTTCCAGCCGCCCGAGGCAGGCATCGATCGTCTCGGCCGCCTGGATCGCGGCTGGCAGCACGCCGGTGTGCCCGACCATGTCGCCATTGGCGTAATTGACCACGATCAGGTCGTGGCGACCCGATTCGATCGCCGCGACCAGGCGATCGGTCACCTCGGGCGCGGCCATCTCGGGCTTGAGATCGTAGGTCGCGACCTTGGGCGAGGGCACCAGGATGCGCTCCTCGCCCGTGAACACGCGCTCCTCGCCGCCGTTGAAGAAAAAGGTGACGTGGGCGTATTTCTCGGTCTCGGCGATGCGCAGTTGGCGCATGCCGGCATCGGCCACGATCTCGCCCAAGCTGTTGGACAAAGGCTGGGGCGAAAACAGCGTGTCGAGGAATCCGTCCAAGGCAGCCGAGTACGACGCCATGCCGACCGCGCCCGCGAACGTGACCAGCCGGCCGCGCTTGAAGCCGTCGAATTCCGGCACCAACAGCGCGGTCAGGATCTCGCGCGCCCGATCGGCGCGGAAATTGGCCATGACGATCGCATCGCCCTCGCGCATGCCGGCATAGCCGCCGATGACTCGCGGAGTCACGAATTCGTCGCTTTGGTCCTCGGCATAGGCCGCGGCCAGCGCCGCCCGCGCATCGCCATGCCGCGCGCCGCGTCCGTCGACCAGCAACTCGTAGGCCCTGGCGACGCGCTCCCAACGCTTGTCGCGATCCATGGCGTAATAGCGCCCGCACAGGGTGGCGACCGGCCTTCCGAATTCGGCCAGGAACCCGTCCGCACTGCGCGGCGGGGTGTCGCGGCCGTCGAGGAAGGCATGAACCGCGACCTCGACTCCGGCCGCCCGCAGCGCATCGACCAAGGCGCGGATATGGACCTGGTGCGAATGCACGCCCCCCGGCGACATCAGGCCCATGACATGGGCGGTCCCGCCGCTGGCGCGCAGCCGCGATGCGAGCTTGGCCAGCGCCGGATGCCGCGCCAGGCTGCCGTCGCGCGCCGCCCGGTCGATGCGCACCAAGTCCTGCATCACCACGCGGCCCGCGCCCAGGTTCATGTGCCCGACTTCGGAATTGCCGAACTGGCCTTCCGGCAATCCGACATGCAGTTCCGAGGCGTCGATCAGGGCGCGCGGATAGTCGCGGCGGAAGCGGTCGTAATTGGGCGTTCGCGCCAAGGCGATGGCGTTGTCGGGCGCGGCCTCGCGCTCGCCCCAGCCGTCCAGGATGCACAGCACAACCGGCCGCGGTCGCGGGGGAATCGGGGGCGCGGACATGGGCTTGATATAGCGAGCTTCGCCCCGAGCGCCAAGCCGCGCTTGACCGTCCGTGGGGCGGGGTCTAGGAAAGCGGCGGTAAGGAGAGCTTCCGGTGACCGAACCCTTTGCCCGGCGATGGCGTGACGCGCGCGACTAGGACCTGATCGGTCCCGATTCCGCTCGACCGCGCGCGCGGTCCCAGTGCCAGGCAAGTTTTCGGGGTTCCCCATGACCACTTCCTTGCGTTACGTCACCCGCGGCGGCATCGCCGTCGCCCGCCACGCCGAAACCGCCAATCTCGCCGATGCCATGGAGCCGCTGCTGGCGGCGATCGATCGGCGGCGCGGCGCGCTGCTGGTGTCCTCGTACGAATTTCCCGGCCGCTACAAGCGCTGGTCGATGGGCTTCGTCGATCCGCCGCTGACGATCGAAAGCCGCGGACTGAAATTCACGGTCAGGGCGCTGAACGCGCGCGGCCGGCTGCTGGTCGGAGCCCTGGCGCCAACGCTGTCGGCCCATCCCGACCTGGTCGAGGTCGAGCGCGCCCCCGACCGCATCGACGGACGCATCCGGCCCTCGACCGAGGTGTTCGCCGAGGAACAGCGCTCGCGCCAGCCTTCGGTGTTCTCGCTGCTTCGCGCGGTGCGCGAGGTCTTGTTCTCGGCCGAGGACGAACATCTCGGGCTTTACGGCGCCTTCGGCTACGACCTGGTGCATCAATTCGAACCGGTTCCCGAATCCAAGCCGCGGGCCGACGACCAGCGCGACCTGGTGGTCTATCTGCCCGACACCTTGACCATCATCGACTATCACCGCCAGGCGGCCTTTCGCCTGGCCTACGACTTCACCACCCCGGCCGGAACCACCATCGGCCGCGCTCGGGACGGAGCGAGTGTCGATTGGCAGGGCAGCGCTCTGAAACCCAACGCGGCATCCGACCTTCCGCCCGGCGGCTACGCCAAGCAGGTCGAGACGGTGATGGAGCGCTTCCGAGTCGGCGACATGTTCGAGACCGTGCTGTCGCAGACCTATTACAGGCCGTCGAGCGCCGCGCCGCGCCTTCTGTTCGACACCTTGCGTCAGATCAACCCCAGCCCCTATGGCTTTTTGTTCAATCTCGGCGAGGGCGAATATCTGATCGGCGCCAGCCCCGAGATGTATGTCCGCGTCGAGGGACGCCGGGTCGAGACCTGCCCGATCTCGGGCACCATTGCCCGCGGCCGCGACGCCATCGAGGACGCCGAACGCATCAAGACCCTGCTCAACTCGGCCAAGGACGAGGCCGAGCTGACCATGTGCACCGACGTCGACCGCAACGACAAGGCGCGGATCTGCGAACCGGGCTCGGTCCGTGTCCTCGGCCGCCGCCAGATCGAGATGTACAGCCATCTGATCCACACCGTCGACCATGTCGAGGGCGTGTTGCGGCCCGAGTTCGACGCGCTCGACGCCTTCCTGACCCATTGCTGGGCGGTGACCGTGACCGGCGCGCCCAAGCCCGCCGCCATCGCCTATCTCGAAAGGCACGAGGCGACGCCGCGGCGCTGGTACGGCGGCGCGGTCGGCAAGATCGGCTTCGACGGCGGGCTCAACACCGGCCTCACCTTGCGCACCATCCGGCTCAAGGACCAGATCGCGGAAATCCGCGTCGGCGCGACCTTGCTGCACGATTCGATTCCGGCCGAGGAAGAGCGCGAATGCGAGGTCAAGGCCGCGGCCTCGATGCGCACCATCGAACTGGCCGAGCGCGGCGGACTGGCCGGGCCGGCGGTGCGTGCTGCCAGTGACGAACGACCCGGCGCCGGCAAGCGCGTGCTGCTGGTCGATTGCGAGGACAGCTTCGTCCACATGCTGGCGGATTATTTTCGCCGCACCGGAGCGATGGTCGAAACCCGCCGCCACGGGCTTCCCCGCGCGGCGCTGTTGGCGCCCGAGAACGATCTGGTGGTGCTGTCGCCCGGACCCGGCAGGCCCGAGCAGTTCGGGGTGCCGGACATGGTCCGCGCCTTGGCCGCGTCCGGCCGACCCGCTTTCGGCGTCTGCCTCGGATTCCAGGGCATGGTCGAGGCCTTCGGCGGCGCTCTCGGAGTCCTGCCCTTGCCCTATCACGGCAAGCCTTCGCAGATCGTCGTGCAGGACGCGCAGTCGCGGCTGTTCCGCGGCCTGCCCGAACGCTTCGCCGCCGGCCGCTATCATTCGCTCTACGCCCTGGCCGAGCGCATCCCGCCCGAACTGAAGGTCGTCGCCCGCAGCCAGGACGACGTGGCGATGGCGATCGAACACCGCACGCTGCCGCTGATGGCGGTGCAGTTCCACCCCGAATCGCTGATGACGTTGGGCGGCGAGGCCGGACCGCAGATCGTCGCCAACGTCATGCGCGCGTTGACCGGGCGTTAATTGCTAGTATCGGCCGTCGACAAGGGAGACCCGTCATGAACAAGGCCCATAACCCGCCCGCCATCGCCCAACCCATCGGCGGCACCTACAGCCACGGCCTGGAAGTTCCGGCCAACGCCCGCACGCTTTACATCGCCGGTCAGGTCGGCCTGGCGCCCGACGGCAAGCTGGGCGCGACGCTGGAGGACCAAGCCGAGCAGGCCTGGCGCAACATCGAGGCCATCCTGGCCTCGGCCAGCATGGCGCCGACCGATCTGGTCAAGATCGTCACCTACGTCATCGATCCGCGTTATATCCAGGGCGCGCGCGAAGTCCGCGCTCGGCATCTCGGCACCCACCGCCCGGCCTCGACCTTGGTCGTGATATCGGGCCTGGCCGACCCCAAGATGCTGATCGAGATCGAAGGCGTCGCCGCCAAGGCCTAGAATGAGGACCTCGGGGGGAACCATGATCGGATTGCGGACGATAGTTGCGGCCGTGGCCGCGCTGCTGGCAGCCGAATCGGCTGCCGCGGCGGAAATCAAGGTGCTGAGCACCAACGCCGTCACCGATTCGATGGCGGATCTCGGCCCGGCGTTCGAGCGCAGCAGCGGCCACAAGCTGTCGATCGCCTTCACCGCCGCCAACCTGCACAAGCAGGCGATCGACGGCGGGGCCGCTTTCGATGTCGCCATCCTGACCCAGGCCTTGACCGAGGAACTGGCCAAGTCGGGCAAGGTCCTGGCCGAAAGCCAGGCCCTGATCGCGCGTTCGGGTGTGGGTCTTTTGGCGCGTGCCGGCGCGCCCAAGCCCGATATTTCCACGGCCGAGGCCTTCAAGCGCACCATGCAGGCGGCCCAATCCGTCGCCTACACCACCGAGGGCACCAGCGGCCGTTATTTCCTGACCGTGCTCGAGCGCTTGGGCATCGCCGAAGAGATGAAACCCAAGGCGCGCACCATCCCCAGCGGCCGCACCGCCGCTTTGGTGGCGCGCGGCGAGGCGCAGTATTCGGTGCAGCAGGTCAGTGAGTTACTCTCGACACCGGGCACCGAGCTGGTCGGCCCCTTTCCGCCCGAACTGCAGCGCTATACCGTGTTCTCGGCCGGCGTCGGCCATGCATCGGGTGACCCGACCGCGGCTCGGGCCCTGATCGCCTATTTGACAGCGCCGGCCGCTGTGGCAGTCTTTCAGGCCAAGGGCATGCTATCGCCGCGCTGACGCGGAGGAGTACGCGGCATGAGGTTTCCGGTATCGGTCCTGGTTCTGGTCCTGGGTTGGATCGCGCCGGCATTGGCTGCCGACGATCTGCTTAATCTGTGCAAATGCGAGCGCGACGCTCGGACCGGTTTCGACACGTCCTGCCGCGTCGAAGGACCGTTCACCGAAGCGACATTGCCGCCGCCGGTGCTGCCGCTTTATTGCGGCGTGTTCGGCGCCGGGCGCGTGACGGCGACGTTCGACGGCAATTTTCAGCTTCTGGGCGATTGCGATTCCGCCGGCCGCAGCCGGCATGTCTCGGTCCATTTCCAGGTCTTCACCCGCGAAGTCAGTTTTGCCAGCCAGCCCCGCCCGACCCACCGCTCGACCGAGATCGCCGAGACCGCCGCGCCCGGACGCGGTCTCTCGACCCGCAGCGTCGCTCTTGGACCGGTCGCGGTCGTGGACCACGATACGGTCGGCGTGGCGCTGGTGCCGACCGCGCTGTGGTGCCGTTCCGCAAACGAGGATCTGCGCCCAAGCGCGATGCGCGCCAGCGCCAACAGCACGCTGCGGTTTACCTGGGAAAAATAGCCCGACTCAGGCGCCGATCAGTCGGGCGATGATGTTGCGCTGAATTTCGTTCGAGCCGCCGCCGATGGTGCCGACGCGGCTGTCGCGGAACATGCGTTGCATGTCGTGCGCCATGGTGTAGCCGGCGCCGCCCATGATCTGCAGTCCGAGATCGGCGCCGCGGAAGTCGTTGTCGGTCGCGACCACCTTGGCGATCGAGGTTTCGAGATCGGGTTCCAGCCCGGCATCCAGCATTTCGGCGGCGCGATAGGCGCAAAGCCGCGCCGTCTCTGCCATGATGCGGATATCCGCCAGCTTGTGCGAAACCGCCTGGTATTCGGTGATGGTGCGACCGAAGGCCTTGCGCCCCTGGGCGTAGTCCAGCGCATAGGCCAGCACGTGCCGCAGATTGCCGGCTCCGGCCGCGGCCAGGCACAGTCGCTCTAGGTTTAGGCATCTCACCAGATTGCGCCAGGCCCCGTTCTCGGGACCGATGCGCCGATCCAGCGCCACTTCGACGCCGTCGAAGAACACTTCGCAGGCTCGGGTGGTGCGGCGGCCGAGGGTTTCCATCGGCCGGACGGTCACGCCCTTGGCGTCGGCATCGACGATCAGGATCGAGATTCCCCGCCGCCCGGCGCCCGGATCGGTCTTGACCACGGTCACCAGATGATGCGCGACATGCGCGCAGGTGATGTAGAGCTTTTGGCCGGTGACGACATAGCGCCCGTCGCGCAACTCGGCTCGAGTCCGGATCGACGCCGCATCCGAACCCGCCTCGGGTTCGGACAGCGCCAACGCCAGCCGCGTCCGGCCGGCGATAACTCCCGGCAGGAAGCGGGCTCGCTGTTCGGGGGTGCCGAACAACTCGATGTGCTTGCCGGCATAGATGGTGGTGGTCAACCAGGCCGATGCCAGGCTCGAATAATGTTCGGCCACGGCCTCGACGAACACCGCCAGATCCTTGGCCGAGCCGCCCATGCCGCCATGTTCGGCGGCGTAGGGCAGCCCCATCCATCCGGCTTCGGCCAAGGCGGCAAAGGCCTCGAACGGGAATTCGCCGGCGGCGTCCAGCGCGCGGATCTTGTCGTCGGGCAGCACCCGCCGCACCAATCCCAGCACGTTTTCGCGAATCAGCTTCTGCTGCTCGGTCAATCCGAAATCGTTGAACGGCGCGATCACGGCGCCTTCACCACCAGGGCATCGACCGCCACCGGCCCGGCCGGGCCGCAGATCACCGGATTGACGTCGACTTCGGCTATGCGATCGGACAGATCGCCGATCAACTCGCTGAGTCGGATCACCAGATCGAGCACCGCCGCGCGCTCGACCTTAGGCATGCCGCGATAGCCCTCAAGCAGCACCCGCCCCTTGAGCCCGTCGATCAGCCGCGCCGCTTCGCTGTCCGCTACCGGCGCCAGCCCGACCGCAGTGTCCTTCAGCACCTCGACCAGAACGCCGCCCAGGCCGACCGCGACCAGCGGGCCGAACTGGTTATCGACGCTGGCGCCAAGAACCAGTTCCACCCCCGGCTTGGCCATGGCCGCGACCAGGACCCCGTTGATGCGCGCATCGACCATGGTGTCGGCCTTGGCCATGATGCGGTCATAGGCCGCCTCGACCGCCGCCGCGTCGGCCAGGCCGAGACTGACCACGCCGGCCTCGGTCTTGTGGCCGAGATCGGGCGATTCCAGTTTCAGCGCCACCGGATAGCCCAGCCGCGCGGCGATGGCGACGGCCTCGGCCTTGGTCTTGGCCAAGGCCTCGGGCGACACCGGAATCCCGTACAGCGCCAACAGCGCTTTCGACTCGCGTTCGGTCAGCGTCCGCCCGGGCACCGCCGCGTCCAGGATCCCCAGCGCCTTGCCGCGCGCCGCGGGATCGGATCGCCGGACCGGCTTCGGGCTGCTCGCATCGCGTCGATACCATGAGGCGAGTGTCGCCATGCAGCGCGCCATCGAGCGGAACAGGCACAGCCGCGGATCGCCCTCGTAATCTTTGGCGCCGGGACCTTCCAGCCATTCGGTCATCCAGACTACGCAAACCGGCTTGCCGTGATCGGCAGCGAATTTTCGCAATTGCGGCAGGCGGCGCTGGGTAACGCTGGGATGGGCGTAGACCATGGGATAGACCAGCGCGCCATATTCCTGCCGGCCGAGAAAACCGTCGATCACGCGGGTGAAGCTTTCCGGAACGTTGAGGACTTGGGCGGTGACGTCGCAGGGATTGGCGGCCGAACCGTATTCCGGAATCTCGGCCAGCAAAGCCTGGCGCAATTCGGGCGCCGGCTGGGGCAGAACCACGCCCGCCAATTCCGCCTTGTCGGCGGCGATCACGCCAGCGCCACCCGAAGTCACGATCACCGCCGGCCCCCTTCCGCTGGGCGGTCCCGCCTTGGCCAGGAACGACGCCGTCTCGACCATCGCCTCCATGTCCGAGACCGGCACGATCCCGGCCCGGGCGAAGGCGGCGCGATAGGCCGCGTCGGTGCCGACCAGCGTTCCGGTATGCGACATCGCCGCCTTCCGGCTGGCCTCGCCCACCGCCATCTTGTACGCCACCACCGCCTTGCCGGCGGCGCGCGCCTTCTCGGCCGCCAGGATCAGCCGCGGCCCGGATCGCACGCCTTCGAACAGGCAGGCGATCGCGGTCGTGGCCGGATCTTCCGCCAAATAGCTTATGAAGTCGCAGACATCGGCATCGCAGGAGTTCCCGGCCGCCAAATAATGCGTGATGCCGATGGCGCGTTCGGGCAGCTGGACGAACAAATATCCCATGGCGCCGGATTGCGAGACGATACCGAGGCCGCCCGAGACCGGCGGCACGTCGGGATAGTCCGGCATGAAGGTCATGCCGGCGCGCAGGCCCTGGTTGATGACGCCCAGGCAGTTCGGGCCGATGATCGGCAGCCGGCCGGCGATGGCGATCTCGCCCAGGCGTTCCTGTTCGCGCCGACGATCCTCGCGCCCGGTCTCGGCATAGCCCGAGGCGTAGACGATGGCGCCCCCCGCCCCGATCCGCGCCGACTGTTCGATCAGAGGTTCGACCCGCTCGCGCGGCACGACGATCACCACCGCATCGGGCGCGGCCGGAAGCCGATCGAGGCTGGGAAAACATGGCCGTCCCGCGACCTGGTCGTATTTCGGATTGACCGCCCAGACCTGGCCCTGGAATCCGGCCAGGTTCTCGATCGTGCGGCGGCCGAAGGCGCCTTCGGTCGGCGATGCACCGACCACGGCCACCGATTTCGGCGCCAGCAGGCGGCCCAGTTCCGCCCGACCGTAGACGCCTTGTCTTCGATTCATGCCGGCCTCACTGCGAACAACGGACCATCGCTATAGCGCAGCACCACGGTCTCGACCCGGCTGTCGAGCCGGATGTCCTCGGGCGCCTCGATCAGCCGCGTCGCGACGCGGATGCCCTCGTCGTAATCGACGATGCAGACCTGATAGGGCGCCTCGGCCGCGAACAAAGCCGGCGCCGCGTGCACCACGGTGCGGGAATAGAGCGTGCCGCGCCCCGACAGTTCGACCCATTCGACCTCGCGCTCCCAGCTGTGCGGACAGAACGGCTTGGGCGGGAAGGTCAACTGCCGGCCGGTCTTGCCGCGCGTGGTCAGCAGCCGGCCTTGGGCTAGGGCTTCCCAAAACGGTCGAGTGAAACTCGAAACCCGCGGCGGCCAGGGCCGGGCGCCGGGCCGGTCGACGATCGGCAGGGTCACGCCCGGCCCTCGAAGACATGGATCATCGCGGCATTGTAGTTGCCGAGTTCGCAGGAGGCGATGGCATGTTCGGCATCGGCGACTTGGCGCGCGCCGGCCCGCCCGGTCAATTGCTCGAAGATTTCGAGATAGCCGTAGAGCGGCGTCACCATCGGCGGGTGGCCGCGGCTGAGGCAGCCGCCCGAAGTGCAGATCGGAATGCGCCCACCCAAGGCGGTCTCGCCGTCCCGAGACGCAAATGCGCCGCGCCCGCGCGGCACCAGGCCCAGCGCCTCGGCCGCCAGAACCTCGACGATGGTGCATGGGGCGTAAAGTTCGGCCAGATCCATGTCCGCGGCCGCCAGTCCGGCCTCGCCCAGGGCCGCTTGGCCGGCACGCCGGCAGGCCTGGAATGCCGTCATGTCCGATGGGCGCTCGTTGATCTGGTGTGCGCCTTCGTGATGGAAGCCGCGCCCCTTGACGATGGCGTGAGGCCGGCCCAAATCCTTGGCCAGATCGGCCCGCGCCAGCACCAAGCAGACTGCGCCGTCGGAGCGCGGCGGCACCTCGTAGAGTCCGAGCGGGGCCACGATCGGTCTTTGCGCCAGGACATCGGCAAGCGTGATCGGGTCGCGGTACTGGGCCAACGGGTTGAGCCCGGCGTGGCGTCGGTTCTTGACCGCGACGCTGGCCAAGTCGGCGCGACTGGCCCCGCTGTCGTGGAGATAGCGCATCGCATCCATGGCGTACCAAGCGATGGGCGTGAAGCCGAACGGGGTGTGAAAGTCGATATCGCCGGTGGCGCGCATCGAGCGGTTCATGTGTTCGGCGCTGTCGACTGCGGTCTCGAAGGACGAGCCCAGCGCCAACGCCACCTTGGCGCGGCCCGAGGCGATCATCATCGCCGCCTGGTCGAAGGCAAGGCCGCCGGTCATGCCGTTGCCTTGGACCTCGCCGACGATGCCGTCCACCGCCAGGCGCAGGAAATTGGCGATGAAGGTGCAGTAATAGAGCTGCTGGGTATAGGCGCGCGGTATGGCGAAAACCAGCGCATCGATCATGTCCTTGCCGATGCCGGCGCCGGCCACGGCGTCGATCACGACCTCGGCCAGGAGTTCGTGCTCCAAGGCTTGCGGCGTCTCGCCTTTGCGCGCCTGATGGCGTCCCACCGGCAGGCCGGCGGCGCCGATGATGGCAACCGGAATCGTCACGATACGACGCTAGCAAGGCTCGCGCGGCCACGTCACTAGGGAAGGCGGCCTCGCCCTCGCATCCGGCCTGGATCACGATTCGCGTTCCAGGCTTGACAGAAGACCTTGGGGCGGCTGTCGTCGCCCGATGTCGCGCCATGCCATCGCCTTGGGACTGTGCCTCGCCGCGGCGACGGCGCATGCCCAATGCGAACCGATTCCCGCCGCCGAACGCGATCTGACGACGCTGGCTGGACGCGTCGCCAATCCGGATGCGGCGGCCTTCGCCGATGCTCTGCGATCCGAACTCGGAAAATACGACTTCCTCGATTTTCGCGGCCGCGCGGCGACCGGCGATGCGGCCCATTTCGTCTTGCGGGTCGATACCAGCGGCGGTTTCCGCATCGTCATCCGCGACTTTCGCGTCGGCCTCGATCCGCTGCGCCTTGGGATCGGCGATCTCGGCATCCGGGTCGCGAGCGCGGGGCCCGGCCGCGTCAATGTCGCCTTCGAGATCGACGAAGTCCTCCACCTGTGCACGCCAGGCGGTGCCGTCGGCCGGATACTTCTGGGGCGACGCGAGTTTGCCGGACTCTACGATATCGCCTCGGGTCGCTATCAGACCCTGCGCGCCAGGATCGACGGTCTCGGCCTCAGGGACTCCAACGATGCCGAGGCGCTCAGCATCAGCAATTTTTCGGCCGAGGCCCGCCATGCCGCCGACGGCAGCGAAGTCGTGTCGGTCGCGGTGGGCAGCCTTGTCATGCCGGGACAGGTCTTGCTCGGCTCGCTCGCGGTCAATGCCGCCAGCCGTCCGGCCGCAGCCGGACCGATGAGCGATCGCCTGGTCGAAGTGCTCGGCCGCTTGGGGGTCAAAACCACCGGTCTGCCAGCCGAAGAGGTGACGATCGAGGCTGCCGCGCAGGGCCTGGAATTGGTGCGCGACGACCGGCCGGTAGTGGCGATCGAACGCCTCAATTCGCGCTTTCGCATTTCCGGCATGGCGTCCGAGCGCGGCGGCATGGAGATGGACCTCGCCGCTTCGGGCATCGCCCCGGCCTTGGGCCAGTTGCCCCAGCAACTGCGCCCGGCCTTGCCGCGCCGCGCACGCCTTTCGCTCAGGCTTGGTCCGCTCGACATGCCGGCGTTTTGGGAAGGGGTCGATCAGGCCGGACAGGGTCGCGAACCCGATCCGGCGGTGATCGCGCGCTTGGCCGGTGCCGACCTCGCCATCCGCGAAATCGGCCTGAGTTCGGAGCAAAGCGCCCTTGCCGGGGACGGCAAGATATCGATCGATCCGCGCGCCGCCCTGCAGATGCTGGTCGCGCTCGATCTGCGCATTTCGGGGTTCGACGCCCTGGCGCGCGCCGTCGGCTTGGCCGGCGGATCGCCCACGGCCGCCGCACTGCTGCTCAGCCTGCGCGGCCTCGGCCAGCCGGAGCCGCCGGCTTCGCTGCTGTTCAAGATCCGTCTCGATCGCGACGGCAATTGGACGGTCAACCAGCGTTCGCTGGGGCCGCTTTTGGATTTGCTCCGCTGAGCATGCGAATCTGCATCGACGCCACGCCGGCGATCACCAATACGCCGCCCAGGATTTGATAGGTCATTACGCGCTCGCCCAGCGCGACCATGCTGATGCCGATCGCGACCAGCGGTATCAGGTTGAGAAACAGCGCGGCAACCGGCGCGCCCAGCTGCGATGCCCCGAAATTCCAGAAATAGACTCCGCCCGCGGTGACGACCGGGCCGATGACCAGAAACACCCACAACGCGGCTTCGGGCAGGTCGGCCGGAGTTGCGCCGCGCGCCCAACCCAGCGCCCATAGCAAAGCCCAAAGCAGCGCCTGATAGACCATGGCCGGCAGCATGGTCGAATAGGAGATGCGGAGCTGGCTGTGGCCCACCAACCAGCGCACCGAGGCCAGCGAATACCACGACCACATCGCCTGCCCGATCAGCAGCATGATTTCGCCGCCGCGAAAATCCCAACTCGCGTCGCTTCCCAGCTTGCCTCCCAGCGACACGACCAGACTGCCGCCGACCGCCAGCACCACCGCCAAGCCCAAACCCGGCGCCGGCGGCGTGCGATAAAGCAGCCAAGCCAGGATCGACGTGGTCAGCGGGCCGATCGAGGCGATCACCGCGGCGTTGATCGGATTGGCGTTGGCGATGCCGAGCGTGTAGCAGGTCGCGAACAGGCTGATGCCGAGGCCCAGCGCCCAACTCTTCCTCCAAGGTATCGGCGTCGAGGCCCGGTCGAACAGCTGCACCGCCAGCCACAACGCGGCGACGCCCAGCGCGAAGCGGATCACCGACACGCCGACGGCGTCAAACCAGGCCAACAGAAAATTGGTCGCCGGGATCAACGTCCCCCACAACACCATGCAGGCGACCAGGGCGGCCGACCCCAGCGCCGGCTGACGCGTCGTCACTTTATGTTTCCGCGCTCAGTTGAGCGTGAAGCTTTGATAGGCGTTGTCGCAGGGCGGACCGTCGCTGACATGCATGGTCCGGCTTTTCAACTGCAGGACGACCGACGCCACCGTGATCAGCCGCCGCGCCGGCACATCCTCGGGATCGGCGTGGCGGCAAATCGCCCGCGGCGCCGAAAAGTGATCGGTCAGACCGGCGCGGATGGTCGCGAGATCGTGCGGGCGGTTGGCGCGCCGCAAATGGCGCTCCAACCGCCGGGGCCGATACAGCGTATTGGCGCCCAGGCGCTCCATGCCCATGCCGTCATCGGGCCCGACCTCGAAGTGATTGGCATGGGTGTAGATGCCGTCGGTCGGATGCAGATAGTGCGCCCGCCGCGGCGCCGCCTCGATGCCCATGGCCTCCTCTTCGGCGTGCGCGATCAAGAAATGGCTTGAGCAGGTGCGATCCTCGCCGATCACCTGATTCAGCGCCTCCTCGTAGCTGCGGCTTTCCAGGATCTGTCGCACCCGGACATGGAACGGGCGATCCGAGGGATGCTTGCCGTCCTCGGCCGTGGTCAGCCCGTTGACAGCTAGGCCGATGCCGGCCTGGTTCAGGCCCATCATGCCGCCGGCAATGCCGGCCTGGGTCACCACCAAAAAGGCCGGGCGCCGCTCGGGACGCACCCGCAACACCGCCAGATTGCCGCGCAGGCCTTCCAGCCAATCCCAATTCTGGCCGATGGTCACCTCGCCCGACTTGGTGTGCTCGGGCATCAGCGCAAAAGCCGTACAGCCATCGGCCGAGCCGGCGGCGGTCCGGATCTCCGATCCGAACACGCCATAGCTGATCTCGTAGCGCGCATTGAGCAGGCCGATATCGGCCAAAGGCAGCCCCGCGCCTTGGGCGATGCCTTCCATCTCGCGGCCGTAATCGGGCGTGCGTCGCCCGATCATGGTCGCGGCCGCCGCGCCGCGCCGCCGCGCTTCGTCGGCCGACAGGCCGTTCAGCGCAAAGCGCGCCAGATAGGTCTCGATCACCGCCCGGACTTCGGCCGCCAGGCGCCGACCATGGATCACGCCCCGTTCAAAAGGCTCTGCACCCAGGTCGAGCAGAGGGATCGTCGCCATGAATTCGAACTCCTTACGAACCGGGACCGAGCATAGCCCGGCTGCGGGCTTACCCAAGCCTCAATTTTGCTATGCTGCCGGCCGGGAGGAGTTGCTTTTCGCATGGCCCACTTGCTGTCCGTTTCCGGCCTTTCGGTCGAGATTCCGCTGGCCGAAGGCACGCTGCACGCGGTGCGCGGCGTGAGCTTCGAATTGAACCGCGGCGAGACCCTCGGCCCGGCCGGCGACTCGCGCCGCAGCGTGGCCGGGATGCCGGAGCGGGTCGGACACGCCGCCAAGCGCCGAGCACGCCGGAGCAGTCGCATCCTCGAATCCCGCCTTCATCCCTCGGAAACGGAGCCGTCATGACTCGCGCCCAAGCCATATCCAAAGTTGAGGCCCATTTCGATTCCGGCGCCTTCATCGCTGACCTGGCGCGCCGGGTCGCCATTCCCTCGACCGCGCAGGAACCCGACAAGGCGCCGGCGCTGCGCGCCTACCTGACCGAGGAGATGGGACCAAGCCTGGCCAAGCTCGGCTTTACCTGGCGGCTGCTCGACAATCCGGCCGCGCCCCAGGCGCCGATGCTGGTCGGCCACCGGGTCGAGGACCCCAAGCTGCCGACCGTCTTTACTTACGGTCACGGCGACGTCATCCGCGGCCTCGACGAGCAATGGCGCCAGGGCCTGTCGCCCTGGGTGCTGAAGCGCGAGGGCGATCGCTATTACGGCCGCGGCACCGCCGACAACAAGGGCCAGCATTCGATCAACCTGGCGGCGATGCAGGCGGTGATCGAGACCCGCGGCCGGCTCGGATTCAACGTCGTCGCCCTGATCGAGGTCGGCGAGGAGATCGGCTCGCCCGGCCTGCGCGAAGTGGCCGAGCTGCACCGCGACCTGCTCAAGGCCGATTTCCTGGTGGCCTCGGACGGGCCGCGGCTGACGCCCGACCGGCCGACGATCTACATGGGCACGCGCGGTGCGTTGAACTTCGATCTGACCATCGACCTGCGCCCGGGCGGGCATCACTCGGGCAATTGGGGCGGGCTGCTGGCCAACCCCGGCGTGCTCTTGGCCCACGCCATTGCCAGCGTGATCGATGTCAAGGGCAAGGTGTTGCTGCCCGATCTCAAGCCGCGTGCCATGCCCAATTCGGTACGCAACGCGATTCACGACCTGCCGGTCGATGGCGGCCCCGAAGGCCCGCAGATCGATCATTGGTGGGGCGAGCCCGGCTTGACCGCAGCGGAAAAGGTATTCGGCTGGAACACCTTCGAGGTGCTGGCCTTCCGCACCGGCAATCCCGAGCGCCCGGTCAATGCCGTGCCGCCGCGCGCCTCGGCCCATTGCCAGATTCGCTACACAATCGACACCGACCCGGCGGCCTTCCTGCCAGCGCTGCAGCGCCATTTCGATGCGCAAGGACTGCCGGTCAAGGTGACCGCGGCCGGTCACGGCTTCTTCAAGGCGACGCGACTCGATCCCGATCACCCCATCGCCCAGTTCGCTGCCGCCTCTGTCGAGCGCACCACCGGCCGCAAGCCCGCCATGCTGCCCAATCTCGGCGGCTCGCTGCCCAATGACGTCTTCGCCGATGTCCTCGGCCTGCCGACGATCTGGGTACCGCATTCCTATGCCAGCTGCTCGCAGCACGCCCCCAACGAGCACGTGCTGGGCCCGATCCTGCGCGAGGGCTTGGCGATGATGGCCGGAATCTGGTGGGACATCGGCGAGGGCGGCGTGCCGCTGGGCAAGGATCGGTGACATGACCCGCGTCCTGATCGCCCAGATCATGCACGAGACCAACGGCTTTTCGCGCCTGCCGACCACGCTCGAATCCTATCGCGCGCGCTATCTGCTCGAGGGCGACGCGATCCCGGGGCATTTCAAGGGCACCAGCACCGAGATCGGCGCCTTGCTCGAGGCCGCGCCGCGCTTCGGGTGGACGCTTGACCACCCGATCGCCGCCAATGCCACGCCCTCGGGCAAAGTGGAGACGTCCTGCTGGGGCTATCTCAAGGGCAAGGTCATGGCCGCGGCCGAACGCAAGCCGGACGCTGTCGTCCTGGCCTTGCACGGGGCGATGATGACCGAGGAGTGCGACGACGCCGAGGGCGAGTTGCTGTCGGAGCTGCGTGCGCTGTTGGGCGAGCGCACGCCGATCGTCGCCACGCTCGATTTGCACGCCAACGTCACCGACCGCATGGCCGCCGCGGCCAATGCGCTGATCGCGTATCGCACCTATCCCCATGTCGACCAGCACGAACGCGCCGGCCAGGCGGCGGCGCTGGTCGATCGCTGGCTGGCATCGGGCGAACGGCCGCGCTGCCATGTCGCCCGCCGCGCGACCTTGGACGGATTCGACCACGGCCGCACCACCACGCCGGGCGCGATCATGCCCCGCATGCTGGCGCGCGCTGCCGGCGCGGAGGGCAAACCCGGGGTCGACGTCGTCAGCCTGCACGCCGGCTTCGCCTGGGCCGACTTCGCCGAAGTCGGACCCTCGGTCGCGGTCAGCGGCGGCGACCCTGTCGCCTGCCGCCGCATCGCCGACGAATTGGCCGACGACATGTACCGAACCCGGGAGGAGACCACGGTGCGCCTGGTTCCTGTCGCCGATGCCGTGGCCGAGGCGAAACGTCATCAGGGTTCGGGCCGGCCGACGGTTCTGGCCGACATGACCGACAATCCGGGCGGCGGCGCCTATGGCGACGCCACGCGCCTGCTGGGCGCCATGATCGAGGCCAAGCTTGAAAACGCCGCCTTGGCCAGCATCGCCGATCCCGCTTGTGTGGCCGCCTGCCGCGCCGCCGGCCAAGGGGCGACGATCGACCTCCGCCTCGGCGGCAAGATCGATCCCAGCTTTGGGGAACCGCTCTCGGTCGCGGCGGTCGTCGAAAAGCTGTCGGAAGGAACCTTCGTCTGCGAAGGTCCGATGTGGAAAGGTCTGCCGATTTCGCTCGGCGATAGCGCCTTGATCCGCATCGGCGGCGTACGAGTGGTCGTCGCCAGCCACCGCGTCCAGATCACCGACCGCAACGTCTTCCGCCTGTTCGGCGTCGAGCCCGGCTCCCTGGACACGGTCGCGGTCAAATCGGCGCAGCATTTCCGCGCCGCCTACCAGCCCACCGCCCGCGCCGTGATCGTGGTCGATTCCGGCGCGCTTTGCAGCCCCGACTATCGTCGCTTTTCCTACGGGAAGCTCCGGCGGCCGATCTGGCCGCTCGATTCCTGATCTTCAGCGCCGGCGGTTGCGTCGATCGTCCAGTCGCTTTTCGGCAGGTCGTTTGACGATCGCGGGCTCGCGCCGCGGCTGTTGGGCGGTGCCGGCCAACAGGACTTGAAGCAAGGGCGGCAGGCTCGAATTGCACGCTCTCGGCGAGGCTTCGACCGCGAGCGGACATGCAGCTTCGGGCGGCACCGGAACGCTTGTGCATGCGACCAGCGACACCGATGCTTGAGATGCCGCGATCGATGCCTCGATGGCCGACGTGTCACGAATCGGACCAGGCGGTTTGAGCGCCGGCAGGATGTTGGCCGAGGCGGGTGTCGACAAGGACGCCGGCGGCAGCCATCCGCTGTCGCTCGCTTCCGACGTGGCCTTGCCTTTTTCGTACGCCGCGACCGCCTGCATGCCGCCGGCCACGGCTTGCGACCAGGCCTCCACCAGGCTGGGCACGGCGCGCAGGCTGTTACCGGCCAGGGTCGCGCGCAAGACCGGAGGCAAATGCGGCCGGCCTGGCGGCGGTTCAGGCAGCAGGCCGTGATCCTTGCTCTCGCTACCCTTGAGCACGGATCGCAGCAGGGGCGATCGCGGCCCGGTCGATGCGACTTCAGGCGGCCAGGACGGTTCCTTGCGTTCGCTCTCGGCCGGCAGTGGCGGCGCCGGCGGAAGCGGCACCGGACCAGCGGGGTCGGCGGGCACGGCCGACTCGGCGTCCTCAGCTCGGGGAGAGACGAGGACGTCCCGTGCCGCCCCCGGTTGCGCCGTCATCGGCGGCGGCCAAACGAACGGCGCCGGTTTCGGTCGAACCGGATCGGCCGGGGACAGCGCCTTCAGAAGCTCCAGGCCGATGGCGAGATTGCTCACCTAACTGCGGCGGATCAGATGAACTGCAGCAGCGACAATTGTCCGACCCGCGCCATCACCTGCATCGAGGCCTGCAGCGACACTTGATCGAGGTTGAGCCTGCTCACAGCTTCGGCGGCATCGACGTCCTGGATGTTGCCGATGAAGGACCGCATCGTCACCAATCGCGCCTCGTGGCGGTTCATGGTTTCGGTGATGCGGCGCTGGTTGAGGCCGTTATTGGTGATCTTCTGGTCGGTGTCGTCGAAGATGTTGAGCGAACGGACGTTGGTCAGGATGTGGTCGAGAAACGCGATCTGGTTGTCGGCCAACGGGGTGCCGAAGGCCGCGGCCGGCGAGGCAGCCGCCGGCGGCGCCGGCGGACCGGCCGGCACGGTGCCGCCGTCGTAGTTCATCAGCTGATGGAACAGATCCATGGTGTCGGTGGCGAAACTCGAGGCGTTGATGCCAAAGTCGATGTTGAGCGTGTCGTCGACCTGCATCTTGAGCGCGTTGGTGTCGTTGGCGAACACGCCGCCCGAGGTCGCCAGCGCCTGGAACCCCGAGGCGGTGACCTGCGAGATCGGCGCCGTGGTCGATTTGGTGCCGCCGAAAATGTAGCGCCCGTTGTCCTGGGTGTTGAGCAGGCCGGCATAGGCCTCGTAGAGGCGATCGACCGTCGCCGCCAGGCCGCTGCCGTCGCGGCTGCCGCGGGCGTTCATCACCGCGGTGCGCAGCTCCATCTGGATATCCCGCATCTGATCGAGGGTGGTGGCGTAGAGCTTGAGGCGGCGGTCGAGCTCGTTGATGTTGCGCTGGTAATGCTCGATCGAGGCGGCGTTGGCCTTGGCCGAAGTCAGCGGCGCGACGTCGCGGGCGATGCCGGCGAAGTCGGGCGCTTTGAGACCGGTCGTCACCTGCTGCTGGCGAATGAAGACATCGTTCTGGTTGTTGAGCAGTCCGCTCAACAGCGTGGTGTGGGTCGACAGCGTCGAGACGCGGCTGAAGGGCATGGCGGCTACTCCCGATCGATTACGGGCCGGTCAGGGCCAACAGGGTGTCGTACATCTCGCGCGCCGTGGTCATCATGCGCGCGGAGGCGTTGTAGGCGTTCTGGAAGACGACGATGTTGGACAGCTCCTCGTCGAGGTTGACGCCCGAGGCGGCCGAACGGCGGGCCGAGATCTCGTCGAACAGCGCGACGCGGTGTTCTTGGAAGCTCTTGGCGGTCTGGGCGTTGAGCGCGACGCGCTGCAGCATGGCGCCGGTGTAGTCGGCCAGCGACGCGCTGGTCGAGGACAGATCGCCGGCGGCGGCGAAGCTGGTGGTGCCGATCGACATGGCGATGAAGTCGGTGACGCCGTTCGAGTCGGCGGCGCCGGTCGCGGTCTGGCCGACCGTGGTCGACCGCACATTGCCGACCGCCAGCAACGCGTTGTTGCCGGTCTGGGTGGTGGATCCGCCGATCCGGCCGACGACGTCGACCGACAGCGCGGCGTTGGCCTGGTACTTTGGGCCGATGCCGAAGAAGTCCGACATCGTCACGTTGGTGGCGCCGGCGGCGGTAGTGTCGTTGGTGACCTGGATCTTGTATTTCGAGTAGCTGCTGGTCGGCGTCATCACCAGGTTGCCGTTGGTGCCCAGCGAAAAGGTGGCATAGGTGCCGAGGTTGGTGTTGAGCGCGGTGACGATGTTGGCATAGGTGCCGGCGGCGACGGTGTAGGTGTAGGTGCTCGGCACTTCGTTGTTGGGTCCGCGCACTTCGAAGCTGATCGTCCCGCCGGCGGTGAAGCCGTGGGTATCGCCCGAGGCCACGCCGGTATCGAAATGCGGCGCCACGTTGGCCTGCATCAGGTCGTTCATGCCGAAGAAATGCGAAAACCCGCGCCCGCCTCGGCTCGACGGCGTGGTCGCATCCTGGCTGATGGCGGCGCCATTGCCGTTGCTGCCGGTCATGGTCATCACGCCGGCCGAGAAGGTCAGCGAGCCGTTGGCGCCCAACGCGGTGTTGATGTCCGACACCACCGCGGACAGCGTCGTGCCCGAGAAGGCGGTCGCGGCGCCGCCGTTGATCGCGTAGGTGCCGGCGGTAAAGTTGACCTGAACGTTGCGTGCCACCGCCCCCGAGGTGGTGTTGATCAACGTGAAATTGGCGGTGCCGGTGAAGTTGTGCGGCCCGGTACCGAGCAGACCGGTATTGCGACCGGCGAGCGAAGTCGGCGGCGGCATGGCGACGTTGTCGTTGTGCACTTCGTTCAGCTTGTCGACCACGCGCCGGGCCAACTCGCCGAGCTGGGCTGCGGCGTTGGGCAGCACGGTGTCGCGCATGTCGAGCAGGCCGCGCAGCGCGCCGCCGTAGAGCACCGGATCGAGCGCCTGGCCGGTCGTTGCGACGACGCCGCTGACCGGGTTGACTTTGTTGACCGAGATCTGGCTGAAGCGGCTGGCCGAGGTGACGGTCGAGGTCTGGGTGTAGACCAGGTTGCGTTCGATCTCGTCGACCAGGGTAATGCCCGAGACGGTGTCGACCGTCACGAAGCCGTTGTCCTTTTCGATCACGCGGATGTCGATGTACTTGGCCACCTCGGCGATCGAACGGGCGCGCTCTTCCTCGATCGCGGAGGTTTCCTGGCCGCTGCCCTTGGCGCGGACGATCGACAGCGACAGCTGGTGGATCTTGTGCAGTTCCTCGTTGATGGTCAGCGTGTAGTCGGCGACGCGCGCTTCGGCGTCGGCTCGATAGCTTTGAATTTCGGTCGCCAGGCGGGTGACCTCGTTGCCCCAGGACTTGAGATCGTCGATCACCGCAAAGCGCCGCACGGCGGCGTCGGGCTCGATGCCGAGATCGGACAGCGAGGTGAAGATGGCGTTGAGGCGTCCGCCCAGCCCGGTGGCGAGATCGGGGCTGCCGAGCGAACCCTGCAGGGCGGCGTGCAGCGCGCTCATTTCCTTGTAGCGTTCTGCCTGGGCCGAACCCAAGCGCGATTCGCGCTCGAGGAAGGCATCGATGTTGCGCTGGATGGAGGCGATTTCGACGCCGCCCGTACCATTGGCGACGACCTGGGTGCGCTGCTGGATGACCTTGCGCACATAGCCCGGCGTATTGACGTTGGTGATGTTGACCGAGGTGTTGCGCAGGGCTTCCTGGCTGGTCAGCAGGCCCGAAATCGAAGTGTTCAGAATTCCGTTGATCGACATGGCGGCTCTCCTCCGCGCTCCTCAAACCCCGGCAATTTCTGCCGGGTGAAGGCCGAAAACCGCCATGCAAGGCAGGACTTGCCGCTTGCTTCCGGGTCGCGACATCGCGTCCAACCCTTTGATCGGGCTGGTTTTCAAGTCGATATCGGGAGACCGGGACATGGGGTTTGCGAACTCCTGGACTGATTTTGCCCAGAACTGCTGCAAGCCCGGTGCCACCCCGCACCGAGTCGTCAAAATTCAACCAATTCAATATGTTAACAGGATTCCGCTTAGCCGGCAGATCCCAGATGCCGCGCCATGTTGGCACGCAATTTCTTGAGCACCTCGACCGCCCCGCCATGCCCCTGGCTGGCGGCCTTTTCCAGCCACATTTGGGCGGCGTCGAGATCGAACGGAACGCCCTGCCCCGAAGAATAGAGCAGGCCGAGATTGTACTGCGCCTCGTCGAGGCCCGCCTTTGCCGCAACCCCATAAAGCTGCGCGGCCTTGTCGTAATCGCGTTCCATGCCGATGCCGCCATCGCACATCAGCGCCAAATTGAAATAGGCCACGGTGAAACCCTGAGCGGCGGCCTGCCCGTAAAGCTCGACCGCCTTGAGATAGTCGCGGGTCACGCCCTCGCCGGCCTCGTACAGGCTGCCCAAATTGTTCTGCGCCGGGGCGTAGCCCTTCTCCGCCGCCTTGCCGTACCAATAGGCGGCCTCGGCCTTGTTGGCGCTGACGCCACGGCCTTCGGCATAGATGACGCCAAGGCTGTATTGGGCCTCGACCGATCCGGCTTCGGCGGCTTTCTGGAATAACTCGCGGGCGCGGGCGAGGTCGGTCGGGACACCGTCGCCATTGCCATATAGCAGGCCGAGGAAATATTGCGATTGCGCATCGCCTCCTTCGGCCGCAGCGGCGAATTCCGCCGCCGCAGCGGCATGATCGCCTCGCTTCAGTGCCTTCTGGCCTGCTTCGAAAGACATGACGGCAGGACCCTACACAATTCGCTATCGGCTGCAAAGAGCCGCTTCAGCGCGGCCGATCGAGTCCGGTGGCGGCCAACAATCCTGCGGTCGAAGGGTCGGAGGCGTGCCCAGCCAGAACTTCCGCGGCGACGCGCTTGCCGCGCTCGACTCCCCATTGATCGAAGGGATTGATGCCCAGCACCACGCCCTGGGCGAACGCGCTGTGCTCGTAGAACGCGATCAGCGCCCCAAGCCCGGCCGGATCGATGCGCTCGACCAAGATCGTGCTCGATGGCCGGTTGCCCGGGCAGACGACATGCGGCACCAGGCTGCGAGCGGTGGCCTCGTCGAAGCCCCGCGCCCGCAGATCGGCTATTGCCTGGCTGGCCGACAGGCCGCGCATCAGCACGGCGCCTTGGGCGAAGCAATTGGCCAGCAAGTGGCGGTGGTGGTCGATCAGGTCGTGTTCGGGCGTGATCGCGGCGATGAACTCGACCGGGATGGTGCGCGGCCCCTGGTGTATGACTTGCATGAAGGCGTGCTGACCGTCGGTGCCGGCCTGGCCGAAGACCACCGGCGCGGTCGGCAATTCGACCGGGTGGCCTTCGCGATCGACGCTCTTGCCGAGGCTCTCCATCACCAGCTGCTGAAGATGATCGACCAGCCGCGCCAGCCGGCGGTCATAGGGCAACACCGCCACCGCGCCCGAGCTGCCGAAAGCCGTGTTCCAAAGCCACGCCAGGCCATGCAGCAAGGGCAGGTTCTTGTCCGCCGGCGCTTCGCGGAAATGCCGATCCAGCGCCGCCGCACCGGTCAGCATTTCGCGGAAGCGCTCGGGACCGATGGCAATGGCGATCGGCACGCCGACCGCGGACCACAGGCTGAACCGTCCACCGACCCATTCGGCGAAGGGCAGGATGCGGTCCGTGCCGTAACCAGCGTCGTGCGCGCGGTCCGGCCGGGCGGTCACCGCCACCATCCGGCTCTGGGCATCGGCGCCGAACCAGCCGCGCATGGCCTTGGCGTTGACCAGGGTCTCCTGGGTGGTGAAGGACTTGGAGGCGACGATCGCCAGCGTGCGGGCCGGATCGAGCTTGCGCATCAATTGAGCGACCGTGCCGCCGTCGACCGATCCCAGCCAATGGATGCGGGGCCCGTCGGCATAGGCGGTCAGCGCGTCGACCGCCAAGGTCGGGCCCAGCAGCGATCCGCCGATGCCGATATGGACCACGTCGGTGACCTTGGCGTCGGCCCGCACCCCGGCCGCGAAGCGCAGCATGGCCTCGCGCGCGGCATCGACCTCGGGCGCCGGCCGATCGGCGCCGCCGCGCAAGGCGACATGCCAGGCGGCGCGCCGTTCGGTGACGTTGACCGCCTTGCCCTCGAACATGTCGCGCCGCGCCTGGTCGATCCCAGCCGCCGCTGCCAAATCGAGCAGCAGTGCGACGGTGCGGTCGGTCATCGGCATTTTCGACAGATCGAGCGTCAATGGCCCAGCGCGCCAGGACAGTCGCCGGAAGCGATCCGAATCGGCCGCGAACAGATCCAGCAAGACTGTCTCGCTCATGCGCAAACGATGCGCCGACAGCGCCCGGCGGCACTGCTCGACTTCGCGCAGCGGCAGGGTCCTAGCTGACGACATCGGGCGCGCTCCGTCCGGTATAGCGGGGTATGTCGGCCAGAAGCGCGGCCGCGCCCGGCAGCCCCGCGACCAGCCTGCCGGCCGAGGCATCAAGCATGTCTCCCTCCCGCACCAGGCGTTCGACATATATCCGCAGGGTCTCGCCGCTGGTGCCGGTGCCGGACAGGCGATAGACGATGCGGGCGTGATCGGCGGTGACGATGCGGATGCCCTGGCGATCGGCGGTGGTGCCGTCGACCGGGTCGACATAGGAATACTCGTCGGCGGTGTCGATCAGCAGCCCATGCACGCGCCGGCCCTCTATGTCGCGCAGCCGCGCACGCAGGTCCTGCATCATGGCTCGCGCCCCGTCTTCCTCCAGGCCGACATAGTCCAAACGCTGAAAGGCATGACGCCCGAACGCCCGCCAATGCGTCCGCACCAGCGCGCCGACTGACATCCGCCGTACCGCTAGGATATTGAGCCAATAGAGCACCGCCCACAATCCGTCCTTCTCGCGGGCATGGTCGGAACCGGCGCCGGCGCTTTCCTCGCCGCACAGGACGATGCGGCCGGAATCGAGCAGGCTGGTGAAATACTTCCAACCGGTCGGCGTCTCGTAGCAGGGCACGCCCAAATGCTTGGCCACGGCGTCGAGCGCGCGGCTGGTCGGCATCGACCGCGCCACGCCGTTGACCCGCTTGGCATAGCCGGGCGCGGCCTGATGATTGGCGGCCAGGATGGCGATGCTGTCCGAAGGCGCCACCGCCAGGTCCCGACCCAATACGACGTGCCGATCGCCATCGCCGTCCGAAGCGGCGCCGAAATCGGGGCCGGTATCCTCGGCCATGGCGGCGAACAGGTCCTTGGCATAGCTCGGCCCCGGATCGGGGTGAAGCCCGCCGAAATCCTCCAGCGGAACCGCGTTGACGACGCTGCCGACCGGCGCGCGCAGGCGGTTCTCGAAGATCTCCCGGGCATAGGGCCCGGTGACGGCGTTCATGGCATCGAAACGAAAGCGGAAATCGCGCGAGCCGATCAACTTTTCGAGCGCGGCGAAGTCGAACAGCTTCTCCATCGCCCGCGCATAGTCGGTCACCGGGTCGACCACTTCGACCAGGGTCTCGAAGCAGAGCTGCGCGCCGGGCTTGGCCAGATCGATCGCAACGCGGTCCAGCGTGCGATATCCGGTCAGCCGCCGACTGTGTTGAAATATCGCCTCGGTCACGCGTTCCGGCGCCGGCGCGCCGTTGCCGAGGTTGAGCTTGACGCCGAAATCGCCCTGCGGGCCGCCGGGATTGTGGCTGGCGGTGAACAGCAGCCCGGCATAGGCGTTCTTCGCCCGCACCATCAGCGACAAGGCCGGGGTCGACATCAACCCGTCGCGCCCGACCAGGACGCGGCTGACCTCGGCCGCGGACAGCATGCGGATCGCGGTCTCGATCGCCGGACGGTTGTGGTAGCGGCCGTCACCGCCGATCACCACGGTCTTGCCGCGCAGATTGCCGAGCGCGTCGATCACCGCTTGGAGATAGAGTTCGAGATAGTGCGGCTGGGAGAAGATTGCGGTTCGCTTGCGCAGTCCCGAAGTTCCGGGTCTTTGGTCGTGGAACGGCTGAGCCGGAACCGAGATGACGCGTTCGATCATGGCGGGCGCACTATAGGGGAACGGCGATGGGGCGCAATTAGTCCGCGGGATCGCTCCATGAGGCCGTGCGCGGCGGCAGCGGTTCGACCGCAAAGCCTTGCGGCGCCTTGCCTTCCCGCCAGCGTTCAACCATTCGTGAATAGGCCTGCTCGAGGTGCCGGGCCGAACGCTCCAGGTCGAACAGAGGCGCCAGGCCCCGCCTTGCCTGCAGGCGCCCCCGCAACTCGGCCATTCGGCCGGGATTTCGCGCCAGCTCGAGCGCAATCCGCCGATAGTCGCCGCGGTCCGCCGCCACCAGCTCGCCCAATTCGGCCGCACGCAGGATCGAGGCGCCATAACGGGCGTGCGGCGAGTCGGCCAGATCGATCGCGGTCAGAACCGGCAGCCCGGCCCAAAGCGCATCCATGGTGGTGACGCCGCCCTGGGTATACCCCGTGTCGAGCGCCAAATCGGCCAGCGACAGCCGCCGGAGATGGCCGTGATGGGTAGCGAGTTTCGCCACCACCAGCCGCCGGCGGTCGACACCACGGGCTTCGGCCTCGCGCGCCATCGCCGCGATCGCGTCCTTGCGCCACGCCCCCAGCCACAACACCGATCCGGGCAGTTCGACCAGCAACGACATCCACAGATCGAACGTCTCGGGATCGAGCTTCCAAGGATGATTGAAAGCCGCAAATACGAAGCCGTCCTCGGGCAGGCCAAAATCGGGCCGCATCACCGGCGAGGGATCGATTGCCCCGGCACTGGCGGCGGCGAAGCAGTCCGGCAGCAGCACGACATGCTCCCGGCAAAGGCGCGCATGGCGAGGCGGCATGAAGACATCGTCGAGCAGCAGATAATCGACGTAATCCGCGCCGGTCGAAATGCAGTAACCGGCATAATGGCATTGTACCGGCGCCACGCGACGCGCCAGCAAATGCATGCCGGTCTCCGCGTGCAGGCCTTGCATTTCGATGGCGATATCGATGCCGTCCCGACGGATGCTTTCTGCCGCCGCGATCTCGTCGAGATCGTCCAAGAACCGAAAGCGGTCGAACGCGGCCGCGAAGGTTTCCGCAAATCGCCCGTCGCCATAAAGATCGGGCCGGCGATGCACGGCATAGCCATAGACCTCGAACCGCTCCCGGTCATGCCGTCGAGCAAGGTTGCGCACCAAGAGCTGCGTGGAATGGAATGTCGCGGTCGCGGAGATGTAGGCAATACGGATGCGCCCGCGGCCGTGGACCGCAAATTGGCGATGCGCGGCGCGATCTTCGGCGCCGGGCCGGCCGATGCGTTCGGAAATCGCCGTCGCCAGACCGACCAGGGCGCCATAGGGCGCACCGAAACTGACCAATTGGGTCAAGCCGTCCATCGCGTTGTTCAAGCCGAGCGCGCCCAAGCGCACCGCTTCGGCCATGCCCGGAACGCCCTCGATCAGCCGCGTGCGCATCGCTTCGTATTGCGCGAATTGGCAGCCGCGCACGCAGGCCTCGCTGGCCGAAATCAACGCGGCATGATCGTTCGGATCGGCGGCAAGGACGGGTGCCAGGGCCTCCAACACCCGCGAGGCGTCCTGTCCGTGATCCCAGGCCTGGGCGATGCTTAGCTGCACGGCGCGGTCATAGGGACGGCCTTCGGTTGCGTGCCGGAAATGTACCTCGGCCTCCGCTTGGCGACCGAGGTGAAGGCAGCAATGCCCGGCCCATACCATCGCCGCGAAGTGCCTGGGATTGGCGGCGATCGTGGCCTCGGCCGAAGCCAGGGCCTGCTCGACTTGCCCGATCTGATCGTAAGCGACCGACTGGTAGTAGAGAGCGGAGTCGTTTTTCGGCTCGCGCGCCAACGCCCGGGCCAAGGCCTCGAGGGCCTGGTGGCCGCGGCGCTGATTGGCGAGCGCGATGCCGAGGCCGAGCCACGCCACCTCATCGTCGGCGCCCAGCTTTTGCCCGCGGCGGAATTCGGCTTCGGCCTCGACCGAACGGCCGAGCGCCAGCAGCGAATACCCTGCCGATACCGCCAGCGCCGCTTCGGGTTCCAGTTTGGCCCACAGCGCCAGCGCGGCCTCATGCTCGCCGCGCGCCTGCAACCGAAGACCAAGGCCCAGGGCGGCGTCGCGCCGGTCAGGCTCCAACGCCAGCGCCTTGCGCCAGCAGGTCTCGGCGTCTCCGCCCGCGATCGATTCAATTGTTCCGCGCTCGGTCCAAGCCTCGGCCGAGGCCGGCGCCAGGTCGGTCCAGCGCGCCGCAGCCGCGCGCGCCGCTTCGGTATCGCCGCGCTGCCGTTCCAGCCCGTACAGCAATCCGGCGACGCGTGGATCGATCCCGCCGTCGCGGATGGCTTGGCGCAGCAGGGCGGCGGCCTGCGCGAAATCGCCCTCCCGGATCAGCGAGACCGCCTGCACAAGTTCGCTGCCGCTCATGGCGATCGATCGACCGCAAAGGACTCGGGCGGCAGCCCCGCGCGCCAGCGTTCGACCATGCCCGTATAGGCGGCCTCGAGCGATCGGGTCGCGCCGGCGATGTCGAACAAGGGCGCCGTAGCCCTAGATTCGACCAGGCGCCGCCGCAGTGCGGCCAGCCGCCCGCGATCGCGCGCCAAGGCCAGGGCCTTGGCGGCATAGTCGGACCGGCCGGCCGCGATCAGTTCGGGCAGACCCGCAGCCGAGATCAGGGACGCGCCTAGACGAGCCGATGGCGTGTTCGCCACGCCCACCGCCGTCAGCACCGGCAGGCCGGCGTAAAGCGCGTCCTGGGTCGTCACCCCGCCCTGGGTATGAAGATTGTCGAGCGCTAAGTCGGCCAACGTTAGCCGCCGCAAATGGTCGGGATGGTCGGCGATGGGCGCAAAAACCAGACGTGCCGGGTCGATGCCGGCGCGCTTGGCCTCGGCCAACAAATTGCGCTTGGCGTCGCCCCGCCACGTTCCCAGCCACAGCACCGAACCGGGCACGTCGCGCAGCAGTGCCATCCACTGCGCGAACGTCTCCGGTTCGTGCTTCCAAGGATGGTTGAAGTCGCAGAACACGAAAGCGCCTTCCGGCAGATCGAGTTGGGCGCGGGTCAACGGCTTGTCCGACATCGTCCCCAGGGTCGGCGCCATGAAACTGTCGGGAAGGTAGACGGTCTTTTCGCTGCACTGCACGGCGAGCCGAGGCGGCATGTAGACCCGATCGACCAGCAAGTAGTCCACCCAATCGGCCCCGGTCGAATAGGCCCAGCCGTAATAGTGGCACTGGATCGGCGCCACGCGCCTGGCCAGAAGATAGAGTCCGGTCTCGGTGTGCAGCCCGTGCATCTCGACGACGATGTCGATGCCATCGCCGCGAATGCGCGCCGCCGCCTCGGCTTCGGCAACGTCGTCGAGATAGGCGAAGCGGTCGAAGGCCGCGGCGAAACGCTCGGCAAAGCGCCCATCGCCATGAGGGTCCTTCTTGCGCCGCAAGACGTAGCAGCCGACCTCGAAACGCGACCGATCATGGCGTTCGGCCAGGTTCTTGACCGCCAGCTGGGTCGAGTGCCACACCGCCGCGGCCACCAGATAGGCGATTCGAATCTTGCCCGACGGACGCGACCCGAAGCGTATCGCCGCCCTATCGGCCGCGCGCGGCGCTGCGATGGCGTTCGCCAAGGCGCGGGCCAGCGTCATCGCCGGACCGTAATCGACGCCATAGGTCGCTAGCAGCTTGGCCATGTCCATCGCCGCCGCCAATCCGATTCGACTCCGTTCCAGCAATCCGGCGACCCGGTCCACCGCCGCGACGATTTTTCCTTTGGTCGCTTCGTAGTCGGTCCAGTCGCAGGCCTGGATCCTTGCATTGGCCAGCGCGATCAAGGCCTCGTCGTCGTCGGGATGCCTTGCCAACCAAGGAGCCAGGATCGCCGCCACTTCCTCGGGAGCCTGTCCTTGCTCCCAAGACCGTGCGATACGAAGCCGGACCGGCCGATCTTCCGGATTCAGCTCCAGCGCCCGACCGAAGTGCCGTTTTCCCTCGTCGGCACGCTTCAATTGAAGGCAGCAATGGCCGGCCCATACCAGGGCCGGCACGTCGTCCGGGTTGGCCCGCAGCACCGCGGAAACTTGGTCGAGCGACTCCCGGTATCGCTCGATCGAGCCCAGCGCCACCGCCAAGTAGTAGCGCGCGGTCGGATTCCCGGGAGCGGCTTCGAGTGCGTGCTCCAACTCGGGGACAGCGGCGGCAAAACGTTCCTGATTGACCAACGCTATGCCCAACCCGACCCGCGCCTCGATCAGGTCGCGATTCGAGTCGAGGGCAGCACGAAACCGCGCCTCGGCCATGTCGTGCTGTCCGATGGCCGTCAGCGCCATTCCGGCCGAGACTTGCAAATCGGGATGGCTGCCGAGCAGGCGCATGGCGTGATCGAGTTCGGCCAGCTCCTCTTGCGGCCGCCCGGCCGCTTGGCGGCACAGCGACAGACGAATCCGCGCCCGTCCGGCGGGTTCGTCTTCGGCGGCTTCGGCGACGCGCCGATAGAACGGTTCGGCGTCGGCCGGTCGACCCGCATCGAAATGGCGATCGGCCATCATGTGCAAGGCATGGCGGCAGTCCGGATCGATCGCCAGCGCCCGCGCAAGCGCGACCTCGGCATCGACTCCGATCGCCTGCCTGGCCGCGGCCAGGGCGCACCAGGCCTCGGCCGCCCGTGGGCGCTGTTCGGTCCATAGGCTTGCGGCCGCCAACGATCCCATGTCGTCGCCGCGCGAAGTCTCGACATGGTGCCAAAGCTGGGTCGCGCGCGCATCGCCGGCCCGCGCCAGATCGCGCGCCGCCGCCGCCGCCTCGTCCAGCCGCCCGACCTTGGCCAACTCCGCGGCTGCGATCAGCGCCCGATCACTCACGGCGCAGCCGAGGCAAGCTGGGGCACGAAGCGCGACTCGAGATCACAAGCGCGTCACGCGATCGGGCGGTCGGCCGAGGGCCTTGCGGCAGAAGGCCAGGCCTTCGGCCTCGGCGGCCTCGACGCTTGCGTGCTTGCCGCCCATCTGCAGGCGATGGCCCTCGCGCCACACCGACCACAGGAAATCGGAGCGTCCGTCGGGATAGGACCAGCATTCGATCATCAGTTCGATCATCGGCCGCCCACCATCGCCGATCGGCGCCGCCATTTCCAGCCCGCTTGCCCGCGGCCGTCCGATGGGCGAGAAAGCCGCATGGCGCGGCGATTGCTGGTGATCCGCAATCCGACCTCGGGCGGGGGAAGCGGACGCCGGCTGTTCGAAGCCGCGTCCGCCGCGCTGATAGCGCGCGGCTGCCCGATTTCGATCCACGTCACCTCCGGTCCCGGCGACGCCACGGACCGAGCGCGGCAGGCGCGGAACGAGGGGTTCGATGCCGTCGTCGCCGCCGGCGGCGACGGCACCGTCAACGAGGTCGTCAACGGGCTGATCGGCGGTGCCATGCCCTTTGGGCTGATGCCGATCGGCACCGCCAATGCGCTGAGTTTCGAGATCGGCCAGAAGCGCGATCCCGAGTCGATCGCCGATACTTTGGCGCTGGGCCCGATTCGCCCGTTCTGGCCCGGAATCGCCAATGGCCGTGCCTTCGCCTTGATGGCCGGGGTGGGTTTCGATGCTCATGTCGTGGCCCATGTCTCGCCGCGGGTAAAACGCATGCTTGGTCCCGCGGCCTATGTTTGCGATGCGGTCATCAGGGTCGTCGGCTGGCGGGGCCGAACCTATCGCGTCCGGCTGAACGACCGGGTCATGACGGTCGGCTCGGCCGTGGCCGCCAAGTCCGGACGCTATGGCGGGCCGTTCGTGATCAGCCGATTGGCATCGCCCGAACGGCCGGAATTGCGGTTGGTAACGGCCGATTCGAGCGGGCGGCTCGCGCTTTTCTGGTCGATCATCGGCCTGATGCTCAAACGGCTCGATCACTGGCCGGGAGTCTCGGCGCTGACGGTCGAGCGCCTGACGATCGAAGGGCCGCTCGACGAGCCCGTCCAACTCGACGGCGACATCCTGGCGCGACTGCCGGTCGAGATCGGCGTCGCCCCGGCGCCGCTGGGCATGATCAGGCCGCGGACGGCTTCCGCCGATTGACCAGCAGCAGCCCAGCGGCGATGACGCCGATCGCAAGCCAGGTCAGCGGCGGCAGGCGTTCGTCCCAGACGGCGTGCCCGAAACCGACCCCGACCAGGATCATCAGATAGCCGATGAAGCTGAGATAGACCGGTCCCGCCACGCGCTGCAATTCGAAATAGAGCAGATAGCCGAGACCGGTCAGCAGGACCACGGCCGCGATCGGCCAATCGTCGAGGCCCGGGCGATGGATCGGATGGCCGCCCGCCAGCGCCGCCGCCGCCAAGATCGCGCTCGATCCCAGCAGCGTCGCCGCCGCCAGCGCCTGCCCCGAGGCGCCGACCGGCCAATCGACCGTGCGATAGACGTTGCCCATCGCCAGCAGCACCGGCACGCCCAGCGCCGCCAGCATCCACGACCACATCGCCGGATCGGGCAGCCCGCCGCGCAGGCCGACAATCAGCACGGCGCCGATCAGGCCGAGCGCGATGCCGGCGGCCCGCATCGCCTCGAACCGCTCGCGCCGCAGGGCCAGCATCATGGCGTAGGTGACGATCGGCGGCAGGGTATAGACGATGCCTAGCAGGCCCGAACCGATCCGGGTCACGGCGCTGTAGGCCAGGACATGGGGCGCAGCCAGGGTCAGGCACCCGCCGATCAGCGCATAACGCAGATGCCGGGCGTCGACCGGCGCGCGGACGCCCCGCGCGCCGCAGAGCAAGGTCAATCCTATCCCCGCGCCCAGCGACTGCCAGAACGCGAACGACAGCGCATCGACGCCGCGCCCGGCGGCGATCTTGGCCAGGGGCGGGCAGAAGCCCAGGATCGTGCCGACCGCGATCACCAGCAGCAGCGCTTTGGTCATGCCGCCATCCTAGCCCTGTGCTGGACGGTGGCGGGAAAACCTTGCAGAGTCCGATCATGTCCCAGTCTTCGGCAGAAGCCGGACCGACCCCCGCACCCGCCCCGGAACGCAAGCGCGTGACGCTGGCGTTGCAGGGCGGCGGCGCCCATGGCGCCTTCACTTGGGGCGTGCTCGACCGGTTGCTCGAGGACAAGCGGCTCAAGATCGAGGGCGTCTCGGGCACCTCGGCCGGCGCCATGAACGGCGCCATCCTGGTCCAGGGCATGATGGCCGGCGGCCGCAAGGCGGCGCGCAAGCTGCTGGCCGAATTCTGGACCCGGGTCGCCGATGGCGGCCGGCACAGCATCTTCCGGCCCAGCCCGTTCGATCGCATGTTCAACGGCGGCACCAGCCTCGACCATTCGCCCAGCTTCGCCTTCTTCGATCTGATGACGCGCGTGCTCTCGCCCTATCAACTCAACCCGGGCGACATCAACCCCTTGCGCGACATCCTCGACGACCTGATCGATTTCGAAGCCATGCGCGCCTACAGCGAGGTCAAGCTGTTCGTTTGCGCCACCAACGTCAAGACCGGCAAGATCCGGGTCTTCCGCGGCCAGGAGCTGTCGCCCGAGGTGCTGCTGGCCTCGGCCTGCCTGCCGCATCTGCATCGCGCGGTCGAGGTCGAGGGCGAGGCCTATTGGGACGGCGGCTTCATGGGCAATCCCGCCATGTTCCCGCTGATCTACCAATGCGCCGCGTCGGATCTGATGCTGGTCGCGGTCAATCCGATCCGGATCGACGAAGTGCCGACTTCGGCGCGCGCCATCCTCGATCGCATGAACACCATCAGCTTCAACGCCACCATGATGCGCGAGATGCGCAACATCGCCTTCGTCACCCAGCTCTTGCAGCGTCATCGCCTGACCGGCCGCTCGCATCTGCGCCAGATCTTCTTCCACATCGTCCAGGCCGAGAAGCAGATGGCGGCGCTGGGCGTGACCTCGAAATTCAACATCGACCTGCCCTTCCTGCAATCCCTGCACAAGCTCGGCCGCGACACGGCCGAAGCTTGGCTTGCGTCCAATTTCGACCGGCTCGGCACCGAGACCACGGCCGATCTGCAAACCCTGTTTTTCTAGACACCGATGGCCGCCCCGATCGAACGCACCATCGTCCCCGACGTCATCAGCCCGCAGAAGCTGGCGACGCTGGGCCCGCGCGACAGCGTCGCCGCCGCGGTCAAGTTGATGACCGGCCGCGCCATCGGCGCGCTGATGGTGACCGAGCGCGGCCGCCTGGTGGGAATCTTCACCGAGCGCGACGCCATGACCCGCGTGCTGGCCAAGGGCAAGAATCCCAAGGACCTGACCCTGGCCGACGTCATGACGCCGGGACCCGACACCATCCGGCCCGACACGCCGGTGCACGAGGCGCTCGATTTGATGTCGCGCTACGGCTATCGGCATCTGCCGGTGGTCGACGGCGACCGGCTGATCGGCATCGTCTCGATCCGCGATCTCTATCGGGCGGTCAAGGATCAGCTCGAGGGCGACATCCTGTCGCTGGCCGAAGCGCTGATCCAGGGGTGATGCGCGGCTTTACCCGCCGGGCGTGGCGTGATTCCCTAGGGTCGAGGATTCGCCCCATGCGCCTGCATTTGGCCGTCGTCCTGATCGTCGCTTCGGCACTGGCCGGCGGATCGCCGCGATCGGCCGAGACCGGCGACGACGCCGCCAAGCGGCTGGAGCGGGTCGAGAAGGAACTCGAAGCCAGTCGCGGGCGCAAGGATGCCTCCGAACGCCGCGCCCAGGAACTGGGCGGCGAATTGGGCGAGCTGCGCCAGGCCCTGATCGCGGCTGCCGGCGAGGCCCAGCAGCGCGAGGACGAGATCGCGCAATACGAGGATCGCATCGCCCATCTGTCCGAACTCGAGCGCGAACTGCTCAACCAGCTCGACCGGCGGCGGGCCGAGACCGCGGGCACCTTGGGCGCACTGCAGCGCCTAGCGCGACGCCCGCCCGAGGCGCTGGTCCTGGCCGACGGCACCGCGGTCGACGTCGTGCGCACGGCGATGCTGCTGAAGGCCGTGGTCCCGGCTCTGGCAGCCGACGCCGAGACCCTGCGGGGCGAACTGGCCGAATTGGCCGAACTGCGGGCCGAAGTCGAGGCCGAGCGCGCTCGTCTCGGCGCCGCGGTTCAAGCGCTCGATCGCCAGCAACTGGTGCTGGCGCGTCTGTTCGAGCGCAAGACGCGCGAACAGGCCGCAAGCCAACAGCAAACCCAGGTCGAGGCCAAGCGGGTGGCGGCGCTGGCGGCCCAGTCGGGCGATCTGCGGGCGCTGGTGGCGCGACTCGAATCGGCCCGAATCGCGCCCCCGCGGGAACGCGACTTCGTCCTGCCCAAGGGCGCCCTGCCGCTGCCGGTGCGTGGCCAGATCACCCGGCGGTTCGGGCAGACCAACGATGTCGGCCATGTCGAGCGCGGCATGTCGATCGCCGCCCGCACCGGCGGCCAAGTCGTCGCCCCGTTCGACGGCGAGGTCCAGTTTGCCGGCCCGTTCCGCGGTTTCGGCCTGGTCTTGATCCTGGCTCACGCCGACGCCTATCATAGCCTGATGGCTGGTCTCGGCCGGATCGACGTCGAACCCGGCCAGTCGCTGCTCTCGGGCGAGCCGGTCGGGGTGATGCCGAGCGAATCGGGCAAGGCGCCCGTGCTATACTTGGAGCTTCGGCGGCAGGGCGATCCGGTCAACCCGCTGCCGTGGTTGGCGTCCGGCAAAAGGAAGGTCGGCGGCTGATGCGCAAGTACCTGATTTCGGCCGCGGTCGGGGCCCTGCTGGGCGCCGGCGCGGTGGGCGTTTTCACGACGCCGATCGGCGTCATGGCCCAGGCCCAGGGCAACGAGACCTATCGCATGCTGTCCTTGTTCGGCGACATCTTCGAGCGCGTGCGCCAGGATTACGTCAAGCCGGTCGAGGACACCAACCTGGTCGAGTCCGCGATCAACGGTATGCTGTCCTCGCTCGATCCGCACTCGGCCTACCTCAATCCCAAGAACTACCGCGAAATGCAGGTCCAGACCCGGGGCGAATTCGGCGGCCTCGGCATCGAAGTGACGATGGAAAACGGCCTGGTCAAGGTGGTGACGCCGATGGACGACACGCCGGCGGCGCGCGCCGGCCTCCAGCCGGGCGATCTGGTCAGCCATCTCAACGGCGAGCAGGTGCTCGGCCTGAGCCTGCAGGAAGCGGTCGACAAGATGCGCGGCCCGGTCGATTCCGACATCACCTTGACCGTGCTGCGCCAAGGCCGCGAGCAGCCCTTCGACGTCACCTTGCGCCGCGCCGTGATCAAGGTCGTGCCGGTGCGCCAACGCGCCGAAGGCAATGTCGCCTACATCCGCATCACCTCGTTCAGTGACCAGGCCGATCAGTCGGTGCGTCGCGCCTATGAGCGCCTCAAGAACGAGATGAAGGACGGCATCGTCGGGGTGGTGCTGGATTTGCGCAACAACCCGGGCGGCCTGCTCGATCAGGCGGTTTCGGTGTCGGACCTTTTCCTCGATCAGGGCGAAATCGTCTCGACCCGCGGTCGCCGCACCGACGACATCCAACGCTATTCGGCGCGCAAGGGCGACATCACCGAAGGCAAACCGATCGTCGTGCTGGTCAACGACGGTTCGGCATCGGCGGCCGAAATCGTCGCCGGCGCGCTGCAGGACCATCGCCGCGCCACGGTGATGGGGGTCAAGAGCTTCGGCAAGGGCTCGGTGCAGACCGTGATCCCCTTCGGCCGGCAGAGCGGCGCCATTCGGCTGACCACGGCGCTCTACTACACGCCGTCCGGCCGCTCGATCCAGGAGACCGGCATCGAACCCGACGTCACGGTCGAACCGGTGCGGCCGGGCGGGCAGGGCCGCCCGCTGCGCAGCGAGTCGCAACTCCGCGGACACATCGCCAATCCCAACGCCCCGGCCAATGCCGCGCCCGCGCCGACGGACGCGCGCCCCGTCGCGCCGCCGCCCGGCAGCAGCGAAGACAGCGAGTCGCGGGCCGGCGCCGATCCCGCGGTCGATGTCCAACTGCAGCGCGCGATCGAGCACCTGCGCGGCCAGGCGCGGCTTGCGCCCAAGTCGGGCAACTGAGGCATCGGCGGAGGCCGTCCGGTGTTCGGCTTCCTGAAAAGGCTCTTCCGCTTCGGCAAACGCGCCGAGCCCGAGCCCGAACCCGTCCCCGAAGTTGCAGCCGAAGCGCCGCCGGAGGAGAAAACCGAGGCCGCGGCGCCGGCGGCTGCGGCGGCGGTCGAGGAACCCAAACTCGACCCGACCAAGATCGTAGTCGACGACGCTACGCCAGAGGACGAGAAGTTCGACGCCACTTCGGCCGCGATCGCCAAGGCGCGCGCCGCAGCCGAAAAGAGCGCCAAGGGCTCGATCGCCCATGGCGGCGGCAAAGTACCCGAACCGACCCGCAAGACCGTCGACCTGACCGCCGACGAAGAGGCGGCCATCGCCGCCGCCGCCGCGGAAAGGCTGCGCACGCGCAAGTTCCGGCTGCAAATCCTGCTCCAGGGCGCCTCGGCCTTCTTGGTCCTGTCGATCTTGGGCGGCGGCACGGGCTACCTCACCACGCTCGAGCCACCCGAACCCCCGGCCGGCCACGTGGTCGAATTCGACATGCCGGTTTTGGGAGCGGGTTGGGTCGGCCAGCAAGGCGCGCCTGGCGTTCCCAAGCCGGCCGAAGTCACGCTGCTTGCGACCATCGATCCCGACCTGACCGAAGACCATCCGCTGGGCCCGCTGCCGCGTATCGCCGACGACGGCCGCAAGGCCTGGCGGCACTACGCCCGGCCGTTTCAGAATCCCGAGTCGAAGCCGCGCATCGCCGTCGTGATCGGCCGTCTCGGGCTTCACCACGCCAATACCGAAGCCGCCATCCAGAAGCTGCCGCAGGAGGTGACGTTGGCGTTCTCGACCGCGGCCAAGGATCTGGACCGCTGGGTCGAGAATGCGCGTGCCGCCGGGCACGAGGCCATCGTCGAACTGCCGCTGGAGCCGACCGAGTTCCCGCGTGTCGACCCCAGCCCGCATACGCTGTTGTCGCGGCTTCCGGCGGACGACAACATGCTGCGGCTGAATTGGGTGTTGTCGCGCTTCGGCGCCCATATCGGCGTATTGCCGGTGGGTGCCGATCTTTTTCTGGGTCAGCCCAAGGACGCCCAGTTCGTGATGGAAGCCCTGAAATCCCGCGGCTTGATGATGCTCGATACGCGGCCAACCGGAGACAACCGGGCCTTCCTGCAGGCGCGTCAAGTCGGATTGCCGGTGGCGGTGGTCGATCTCATGATCGATCGCACGCCGTCGCGGGCCGAGATCGATCGCGCCTTGGCTGCTTTGGAAGCGCTTGCCCGCAAGGACGGGTTCGCCTTGGGATTTGCCGCCACCCCGTTGCCGGTGACGATTGCGGCCGTCGCCGCCTGGGCCGAGACGCTGGAGGACAAGGGCATCTTGCTGGCGCCGGCCAGCGCCATGGTCATGGCGCCCCGGGAGTCATGAGCGGCGACTATCGGCCCTGTGTCGGCGTCATGCTGGTCAACCTGAAAGGACAGGTGTTCGTCGGCCGGCGTGCCGGCATCGCCGATGCCGCTTGGCAGATGCCGCAGGGCGGGATCGACAAGGGCGAGGCGCCGCCCGCGGCCGCGCGGCGCGAACTGCGCGAGGAGGTGGGCGTGGTGCATGCCTCGATTCTGGCCGAGCATCCGGAATGGCTGAGCTACGACTTGCCGCCGCGCTTGGCACGCCGCACCTGGCGCGGCCGCTTCAAGGGCCAGATCCAGAAATGGTTCCTGATGCGGCTGGAAGGTCCCGAGAGCGAGATCGATCTGCGCGCGCACCGTCCGCCCGAGTTCGATGCCTGGCGCTGGGCCGAGCTCGACGAACTCGAATCCCTGATCGTGCCGTTCAAGCGCGACGTCTATCGGCTGGTGGTGGCCGAATTTCGGCCGCAGGTCAGGCAGATGCCAGATGGCTGAAGCGATCGTCCTGATCCATGGCGCGTTCTGCACCGGCCGTAGCCTGGCCGGCTGGAAGACCTTGCTCGAGGCGCGCGGCCATGTCTGCGTCACGCCGACGCTGCGCCATCACGCCGTCGGCAGCGAGCCCGATGCCGGGCTGGCGACGACATCGGTCACCGACTACGCCGCCGATCTCGAGACCCTGATCCGTGCCATGGCCGAGCCGCCGGTGGTGATCGGCCATTCCTTGGGCGGGCTGCTGGCGCAGATGCTGGCGGCGCGAAGCCTGGTCAAGGCGGCGGTGCTGCTGGCGCCGGCCACGCCCTGGGGGGTAGTGCCGCAAACCGCCGACCAGGTGGCCGCCGCCCTCGGCTTGGCGCGGCTCGGCGAGTTCTGGACCAAGAGCCTGTTTCCGGTGTTCGAAGTCGCTGCCGCCAATTCCCTCAATATGCTGAACCCGGGAGAGCAGCGCCGGATCTTCTCCCAGTTCACCGCCGAGTCCGGCCGCGCCCTGTTCGAAACCCTGTTCTGGCCGTTCGACGTCACCCGCGCCAGCGACGTCAACGCTCGCGACATCCCCTGTCGCATGCTGGGACTGACCGGGGCCGAGGATCGCGTCAGCCCGCCCGAAGGGCTGGGCGCGCTGGCGCGCAAGTATCAGCCGCTGCTGGAGACCCGCGTGCTGGCAGGCTTCGGCCATTGGCTGATCGGCGAACCGGGCTGGGAAAAGATCGTCGACGGCGTCTGCGACTGGATCGACGCCACGGTCGGGGATTGAGCGGTTCCCTATCCCACCGCCCTGAGCAGGTCGTTGAGTTGGCGCAGTTGCGCCTGGGCCTTGGCCTTGGCCTCGTCGGTCTTGGCGTCGGTCAGGTCTTCCTGGGCGTTCTTGATCTTCTGTTCGAGATCGGCGCGCTTGAGGCCCTGGATGGCGATCGCCTCCTCGGCCAGCACCGTCAACCCCGCCGCGTTGACCTCGGCGAAGCCGCCGGCGACGTAATAGCGGCCGTCGACCTTGCCCGACTGATGCACGTCGACCACGCCCGGCCGCAGGCTGGAAATCAGCGGCGCATGGCCCGGCAGCACGCCGAAATCCCCTTCCGCTCCCGGCACCACGACCATGTCGGCGCCGACCGACAGCAACAGCCGGTCGGGCGTGACCAGATCGAAGCTCAGCTTGCCGGCCGTCGCCATGTCACGCCGCCTCGGCCGCCAGCTTCTTGGCCTTGGCGATGGCCTCTTCGATGGTGCCGACCATGTAGAACGCCACCTCGGGCAGGTGATCGTGCTTGCCTTCGCAGATTTCCTTGAAGCCGCGGATGGTGTCCTCGAGCTTGACCAGCACGCCGGGCGAGCCGGTGAAGACCTCGGCAACGTGGAAGGGCTGGCTGAGGAAGCGCTGGATCTTGCGCGCCCGCGCCACCGTCAGCTTGTCCTCTTCCGACAGCTCGTCCATGCCGAGAATGGCGATGATGTCCTGCAGCGACTTGTACTGCTGGAGAATGCGCTGCACCTCGCGCGCGACGCGATAATGCTCGTCGCCGACCACGCGCGGATCGAGCATGCGCGAGGTCGAATCGAGCGGATCGACCGCCGGGTAGATGCCGAGTTCCGCGATCTGCCGCGACAGCACGGTGGTGGCGTCGAGATGCGCGAACGAGGTCGCCGGCGCCGGATCGGTCAAGTCGTCGGCCGGCACGTAGATCGCCTGTACCGAGGTGATCGAGCCCTTGTTGGTCGAAGTGATGCGCTCTTGCAGCGCACCCATGTCGGTGGCCAGGGTCGGCTGGTAGCCGACCGCCGAGGGGATGCGGCCGAGCAGCGCCGAGACCTCGGAACCGGCCTGGGTGAAGCGGAAGATGTTGTCGATGAACAACAACACGTCCTGGCCTTCCTCGTCGCGGAAATATTCCGCCACGGTCAGGCCGGACAGGCCGACGCGGGCGCGCGCGCCCGGCGGCTCGTTCATCTGGCCATAGACCAGCGCCACCTTGGAACCCGGGCCGTCCAGCTTGATGACGCCGGATTCGATCATCTCGTGATAGAGGTCGTTGCCCTCGCGGGTGCGCTCGCCGACGCCGGCGAACACCGAATAGCCGCCATGCGCCTTGGCGACGTTGTTGATCAGCTCCATGATCAGCACCGTCTTGCCGACGCCGGCGCCGCCGAACAGACCGATCTTGCCGCCCTTGGCGTAGGGCCCCAGCAGATCGACCACCTTGATGCCGGTGACCAGGATCTGGGCCTCGGTCGACTGGTCGACGAAGGCCGGGGCGCCGGCGTGGATCGGCAGCTTCTTCTTGGTGGTCACCGGGCCGCGCTCGTCGACCGGCTCGCCGACGACGTTGAGGATGCGGCCGAGCGTCTCGGGTCCGACCGGGATCATGATCGGCCCGCCGGTGTCCAGCACCTCGGCGCCGCGCACCAGGCCGTCGGTCGAGTCCATCGCCACCGTGCGCACGGTCGATTCGCCGAGATGCTGCGCCACTTCCAGCACCAGCCGCTTGCCCTGGTTCTGGGTCTCGAGCGAGTTCAGGATCGCCGGCAGGTTGCCGGCCTCGAACTGGACGTCGACCACCGCGCCGATCACCTGGCTGATGCGTCCGACCTTGTTGCTGCTGCTCATCGTCTTGCTCCCGCTCTACAGCGCCTCGGCGCCGGAGATGATTTCGATCAGTTCCTTGGTGATGCCGGCCTGACGCGTGCGGTTGTACTGCAGCGTCAGGCGGCCGATCATGTCGCCGGCGTTGCGCGTCGCGCTGTCCATCGCCGACATGCGCGCGCCCTGCTCCGAGGCCTGGTTCTCGAGCAGGCCGCGGAACACCTGGACCGCCAGATTGCGCGGCAGCAGGTCGGCCAGGATTTCCTCTTCCTCGGGCTCGAATTCGTAGATCGCCTTGGCGCCGCCCGCGGCCCCGGTCTCGGCCGCCGCCGGCGCCGCGGCCGGGATCAGGGTCTGCGCGGTCGGCAGTTGGCTGACCACCGACTTGAAGCGGCTGAAGAACAGCGTGCAGACGTCGAACCCGCCCTCCTCGAACAGCTTGAGCACCGCGTCGGCGATCGGCTTGGCGTTGGAGAAGGCCAGGCGCTTGATGCGCGCCAGTTCGACGTGCTGGATCATCTTGGCGCCGTGGTCGCGGCGCAGCTGGTCGCGGCCCTTCTTGCCGACGGTCAGGATCTTGACCGTCTTGCCCTTGGCTTCCAATTCGACGATGTGGCGCCGCGCCAGCCGTACGATCGAGGAATTGAACGCGCCGCACAGGCCGCGTTCCGAGGTCGCCACCACCAGCAGATGGACCTGGTCCTTGCCGGTGCCGACCATCAGCCGGGGCGCGCCGGCCGAACCGCGCATCGACGTCGCCACCGAGGCCAGCATGCGTTCCATGCGCTCGGCATAGGGCCGCGCGCCCTCGGCCTGCTCCTGCGCCCGGCGCAGGCGCGAAGCCGCCACCATCTTCATCGCCTTGGTGATCTTCTGCGTCGCCTTGACGCTGGCGATGCGGACGCGGAATTGCTTGAGGCTGGGCATGTCGGGGGTCTAGGTCTCGACCGTCGGCGGGCTCAGGCGAAGCCCTTGGCGTAGCCGTCCATCACGCCCTTGAGCTTTTCCTCGGTCGCGGGCGAGATCTGCTTCTCGTCCCGAATCGCGGTCAGCAGGTCGCCGTGCTTCTGGCGCATCAGCCCGAGCACGCCCTGTTCAAAGCGCTGCACGTCCTGCACCTTGATGCTGTCGAGATAGCCGCGCACGCCGGCATAGATCGACACCACCTGCTCCTCGACCGGCATCGGCTGGTACTGGGTCTGCTTGAGCAGTTCGGTCAGGCGCGCGCCGCGGTTGAGCAGCCGCTGGGTGGACGGATCGAGATCCGAGCCGAACTGGGCGAAAGCCGCCATCTCGCGGTACTGCGCCAGTTCGAGCTTGATCGAGCCCGCCACCTGCTTCATCGCCTTGATCTGCGCGGCCGAGCCGACGCGGCTGACCGACAGGCCGACGTTGATGGCCGGGCGGATGCCGCGATAGAACAGCTCGGTCTCGAGGAAGATCTGGCCGTCGGTGATCGAAATCACGTTGGTCGGAATGTAGGCCGAGACGTCGCCGGCCTGGGTCTCGATCACCGGCAGCGCGGTCAGCGAGCCGCCGCCGTTCTTGTCGTTGAGCTTGGCGGCGCGCTCCAACAGCCGCGAGTGCAGATAGAACACATCGCCCGGATAGGCCTCGCGGCCCGGCGGCCGGCGCAGCAAGAGCGACATCTGGCGGTAGGCCACCGCCTGCTTCGACAGATCGTCGAAGATGATCAGGGCGTGCATGCCGTTGTCGCGGAACCATTCGGCGATGGCGCAGCCGCCATAGGGCGCCAGGAACTGCATCGGCGCCGGATCCGAGGCGGTGGCGGCGACGACGATCGAGTATTCCATCGCGCCGTAGTCTTCCAGCGTCTTGACGATCTGGGCCACGGTCGAGCGCTTCTGGCCGACGGCGACGTAGACGCAGTAGAGCTTCTTCTTCTCGTCGCCCTGGGCGTTGACCTTCTTCTGGTTGATGAAGGTGTCGAGCACCACCGCGGTCTTGCCGGTCTGGCGGTCGCCGATGATCAGTTCGCGCTGGCCGCGGCCGATCGGCACCAGGCTGTCGATCGCCTTGAGGCCGGTCTGCATCGGTTCGTGCACCGAGCGGCGCGGAATGATGCCCGGCGCCTTGACCTCGACCCGGCGGCGCTCGGTCGCCTGGATCGGACCCTTGCCGTCGATCGGATTGCCCAGCGCATCGACCACGCGGCCGAGCAGGCCCTTGCCCACCGGCACGTCGACGATGGCGCCGGTGCGCTTGACGGTATCGCCTTCCTTGATGCTGCGGTCGTCGCCGAAAATCACCACGCCGACATTGTCGGTCTCGAGATTCAGCACCATGCCCTTGATGGCGCCGGGGAACTCGACCATTTCGCCGGCCAGCACCGAATCGAGGCCGTGGACGCGGGCGATGCCGTCGCCGACCGACAGCACCTGACCGACCTCGGCCAACTCGGCGTCGGCGCCGAAACTGGCGATCTGTTGCTTGAGGATCGAGGAGATTTCAGCGGCGCCGATGTCCATTAGGCTACCTCTTTCATGGCGATTTCGAGATTGCGCAGCTTGCCGCGCAACGAAGCGTCGAAGCGACGCGAACCCAGCGTCACCACCAGCCCGCCGATCAAAGCCGGATCGACCGCGGCGGTAAGCTGCGTCGCCTTGCCGGCGACGCGGGTAACGGCGGCCTTGACCGCCTCCAACTGAGCCGCGCTCAGCGGCGTGGCCGAGACCACTTCGGCGATCACCTCGCCGCGATGCTGGGCGAGCAGCGCACGAAAAGCGCGGATCATGGCCGGCAAGGCCTGCAGTCGGCGCTTGGCCGCGACCAGGCCCAGGAATTGCTGGCTGAGCGGCGACAGCGCCATCCTGGCGCCCAGCGCCGCCATCGCCTTGCCCTGGGTGCGGCGGTCGATCAGCGGATTGCGGATCAGCCGCGCCAAGTCCGCGCTTTGTTCGATCGCCCGCGCCAACCCGTCAAGATCGGACGCGACCGCATCGAGCTGGCGGCGTTCCTTGGCCAAGTCGAACAGCGCCGTGGCGTAACGCCCAGCGGCACCGGAAACGATCGAAGCTTCGGCTGGCAAGACTGGCGTTCCCTGTCGATCCTTGGCGGCTATTCGAGACCGGAAATCCGACCCCCCAGCCGCCGTTTTTTGCTCATTCGCGGCCCGTTTCCGAACCGCTGGTCAGGCGGCCGGGTGATTAGCATAGCCCCCCTCGGGGCGCAATAAGCTCCGCCGTCGCGGCACCGTGCCGTCACAGGAAATGATAGGGGTCGACGTCGATCCGCAACGTGACGCCATTTGGCAGGGCGTTCCGATCGCGCCATTCCCGCAACAGCGGCTGAATGGCTACGTCTCGCGGCGCCTGCAGCAATAGCCGATAGCGATACTGGCCGCGCAGCAGGCTGAGGGGTGCCGGCGCCGGACCGTGGACATGCACGCCCACGATGCGCGGCCCGGCGCGGGCGAGCGACCGCGCCGCCTCGGCTACTCTGGCCTCGACCGGGCCCGACAGAATCAGCGCTGCCAAGCGTCCATAGGGCGGCATGGTGGCTCGACGGCGTTCGGCCGATTCGGCGGCGATGAAACGGTCGCGATCGCCCGAGACCAAGGCCGCCAGAACCGGATGCTCGGGTTGCCAGCTTTGCAGCAGCGCCTTGCCCGCCGACTCGGCGCGGCCGGCGCGACCCGCGACCTGAGTCAGAAGCTGGAAGGTCCGTTCGGCCGCCCTGAGATCGCCGCCGGCCAGGCCAAGATCGGCATCGACCACGCCGACTAGCGTCAATCCCGGAAAATGATGGCCTTTGGCCAGAAGCTGCGTGCCGATCAGCAGGTCGATCTCGCGCCGCTCGATGCGCGCGATCAAGGCCCGTACGCTATCGGGTCCGGTCAGCGTGTCCGAGGACACCACGGCGATGCGCGCGGTCGGGAACAGTTCCGCCGCCTCTTCCGCCACGCGCTCGATACCGGGGCCGCAGGCGACCAGATTGTTCTCGGCCCCGCATTCCGGACAGCGCGTCGGCTTGGCGGATTCCGTGCCGCAATGATGGCATTGCAGCCGGCCGCGGCGGCGATGTTCGACCAGCCAAGCGCTGCACTGCGGACATTGCAGGCGGTGGCCGCAGGTTCGGCACAGGGTCAACGGCGCATAGCCGCGCCGATTGAGGAACAACAGCGCCTGCTGCCCCTCGGTCAGAGTCCGCCGCAAGGCCTCGATCAGCACCGGCGACAGCCAGCGCCCGCGCTCGGGCGGATCGCGCCGCAGATCGATCGCCGCCAAAGCGGGCATCGCCGCCGCGCCATAGCGCCGCGACAGCGTCAGCCGGGCATAGCGGCCGGAATCGACATTGGCCAAGGTCTCGAGCGAAGGCGTGGCAGAAGCCAGGACCGCCGGCACGCCGGCCTCGCGCGCCCGCGCAATGGCGATGTCGCGGGCGTGATAGATCACGCCGTCATCCTGCTTGAAACCCTGATCGTGTTCCTCGTCGACCACAACCACGCCCAGATTGGGCATCGGCAGGAACAGGGCCGAGCGCGCACCGACCACCACCGGCGCCTGACCGCGGGCGATCGCTCGCCACAGATCGCGGCGCCGGGCGGCGGTCAGGTCGGAATGCCAGGGCACCGGTGCCTGTCCGAAGCGGCGGCGGAATCGGTCCAGCCATTGCGCGGTCAAGGCGATCTCGGGCACCAGCACCAGCGCCTGCTTGCCCGCGCGCAGGGCGGCGGCGATGGCCTCGAAATAGACCTCGGTCTTGCCCGAACCGGTGACGCCGTCCAGCAGCACCACGCCGAAGCCGCCGCGCTCCACCCTTGCCGCCAAGTCCGCCGCGGCGATCTTCTGCTCGGCTTCCAGATCCGGGCCGGGGTGATCCGGATCGGGCGCCTCGGGCACCGCTTCCGGCAAGGCTTCCGCGACCAAAGCCCCGGACGCGATCAGCGCCTTGACCACAGCCGCTCCGACCCCTGCGCTGCGCGCCAATTCGGCGGCCGTCATGCGCGCATCGCCAAGCCCAGCCAGCGCCTTGCGTTGGCTGGGAGTCCTGGCGCGATCGGCGGCACCCGCGCGATAGACCCAGGCGATGCGGCGCGGTTCCAGCGCCTCGGGCACCGACAGCGCCATGCGCAAGACTGCACCCAACGGCGCCAGCGTATAGCGCGCCGTGAACGCGATGGTGCGCCGCAGTTCCTCCGGCAGGCGCGGCATGTCTAGCCGCTCGCCGACCGGCTTCAGCCGCGCCTCGTCGATCTGTCCTTCGCCCTCGCCCCAGACCACGCCGATCGCCTGGCCGCGACCGAAGGGCACGCGGACGATGTCGCCCGGCGCCAGATTCGCGCCGGCGGGCGGCAGGTAGTCGTAGGTCCCGTCCAGGGGCCTGGGCAGCAGCACGGCGATGCGCGGGGCGGGCATGGGCTACACTGTGGCGGCGATTCGCCCTTGGCACAACGCGAACCACGGACCCGAGCCATGAAGTTCTTCGTCGACAGCGCCGACATCAAGGAAATCCGCGATCTGGCCGAAACCGGCTTGGTCGACGGCGTGACCACCAATCCCTCGCTGGTCGCGAAAAGCGGCCGCAAGTTCCTCGACGTGGTGAAGGAGATCTGTCAGGTCGTGCCCGGCCCGGTCTCGGCCGAGGTCACCGCCACCGATTTCCCGACCATGCTGAAGGAAGGCCAGAAACTGGCCGGGCTGGCGCCCAACATCGCGGTCAAGGTGCCGCTGACCTGGGACGGGCTCAAGACCTGCCGCGCGCTCAGCTCCGCCGACGCCAAGGTCAACGTCACGCTGTGCTTCTCGGCGCCGCAGGCCCTGCTGGCGGCCAAGGCCGGCGCCACGTTCATCTCGCCCTTCGTCGGCCGGCATGACGATATCGGCCAAGACGGCATGGCCTTGATCGCCGACATCGTCGCCATCTACCGCAACTATCCGGCGCTGACCACCGAAGTGCTGGTGGCCTCGGTGCGCCATCCGATCCATGTCGTCCAGGCGGCCAAGCTGGGGGCGCATGTCTGCACCCTGCCGCCCAACGTGCTGCGTCAATTGGCCAACCATCCGCTGACCGACAAGGGCCTCGATGCCTTCCTCGCCGACTGGAAAAAGACCGGCCAGTCGATTCTCTGACCTGCCGGTCGCGGCCGACCTGGCCGCGGCGCTGGGCCGCTTCGAACATTGGATCGCGGCCGAGCGGCGGCTGTCGGCCAACACCGTCGAGGCCTATGGCCGCGACCTCGGCTTCTTCTTCCGCTTCCTGGCGCCGCATCTGGGCGGGCCGCCGGGATTGGCCGAACTCGCCAAGCTCGCGCCGGCCGATTTCCGCGCCTTCCTGGCGCAGCGTCGCGAAAGCCAGCCCGAGAACAGCTCGATCGCGCGCACGCTGTCCTCGCTGCGCGCTTTTTTCGCCTGGCTGGATCGCCAGAAGCTGTGCCATTGCGCGGCGATCGGCGCCATCCGCGCGCCGCGTGTCAAACCGCCCCTGCCGCGGGCCTTGACCGCCGACGACGCGCTGACGGCGCTGGATCGGATCGAGTTCGAATCCGAACCCGGCTGGATCGGCAAGCGCGACGCGGCCGTGCTGGCCTTGCTTTACGGCTGCGGGCTGCGCATTTCGGAAGCGCTCGGCCTCAGCCGCGGCGATGCGCCGCTCAAGGACCTGCTGACCGTCACCGGCAAGGGCAACAAGCAGCGCCAAGTGCCGGTGTTGCAGGTGGTGCGCGAGGCGGTGGCGGCCTATCTGGCCGAGCTGCCCTTTGCGGTCGAGTCCGACGGGCCCTTGTTCCTGGGCGCGCGCGGCAAGCGGCTCGATCCGGCGATCGTGCAAGGCCGCCTGCGGAGCCTGCGCCGGCGCCTCGGCCTGCCGGAAAGCGCCACGCCGCACGCGCTGCGCCATAGCTTCGCCACCCATCTGCTGGCGGCGGGCGGCGATCTGCGCGCGATCCAGGAACTGCTCGGCCATGCCAGCCTGTCCACCACCCAGCGCTATACCGACGTCGACACCAAGCAGCTGCTGGCGGTCTACGACCGCGCCCACCCCCGCGCGCGGGGGTGATTTACTATCTTATCCGGATCGGATAATGTCAGACACGCATGAGTTGGAAGCCTTGTTGTCCTTGGATGGGGCGAGGTTCGACGCCGCGTCGGGATACGTGGTCGAGTTCAAGGTCAAGCGGGCTGTCGTCTTCCCTGGGCGCCCGCATGGCATCAAATACTCCCTGGTCATGCGCGAGGCCGACGGCGATGTTCTGGTCCGTTTCGACAATGCCCACGCTCCAGATGGCGCCAAGCGCGGCAAGCGCGGACTCGCGTTCGACCATTGGCATCGCACGGCGACCGATCCGGGCCGTCCCTACAAATACCAAGACCGCGATCGGTTTGCATGGAATCGCAGACGCTATTCCATGCAAACCGTGAATCGCGGTCCAGAGCGGGACGCGAGGGCATGATTCACGACCTGTCTTGAACCACATGGTTCAAGACAGATCGATCATGCCCTGGGACCGGCACAGTTGCTGGATGACTTTTGGAGGGCCGTGAAACGGGCCCTGGAATTGAAAGGGATCGCGCATGACCTCTAGAAAGTCCGGCAGCATCGGCGAGTTCGCATCCTGGACCCGCCAAGTCGTCCGCAATGCCAGCGCTGCGCGCGGTGTGCCGAAGCACTGGATGGAAAAAGCCTCAAGGTCGGCACCGCCCGTCAAGGCAGAGTCCCTGGTCAAATTGCTGAACGCCAAAAACATCCGGCTACTGCGGCTGATTGGAAACGAGCGGCCGGACTCCATGACAACGCTTGCTCGGCGCAGCGGACGCAAACCATCCAATTTATCGCGGACCTTGAAACGAATGGCGCGTGCCGGCTTGGTCGATTTCGTGAAGGGCCAAGGGCGGCGCCGTTTTCCTCGTCTCTTGGCATCTCGTTTGCGATTGGAAATCGACTTTTCCGCCGAGGAGAGACGCTGACCGAGACCCGTCTTTACTTCCCCCGGTTCGCCCACCACAGGCAGAGCGGGCCGATCATGGCGCCGATGCCCATGACGACGAAGGCCCACAGCCAGGCCATGGGCTGATTCGCTCCGCCCGAGAGATCGAGGACTACGCCGAAGCAGAGCGGCGAGAGGAAGGCGAAGGCGAAGCCGACGGTCGAATGCAGCGCCATGGTGGCACCACGCTTGTCGGGCTCGGCCGCCAGCACCGTGCCCCCGGTCAGGGTCGAGGAATCCATGCCGACGAACCAGCCGTAGATCGCGATCGCGGCGACGGTCACGGCATAGGGCAGCCATGGCCCCGCGCCCACCACCAGTCCCAGCACCGCGGCCGCGCTCATCACCCACACCGCGACCCGCACCCTCCCCCAGCGCTGCGCCATCTCGTTGCCGATGATCGAGGACGGCACCCCAACCAGCTGAATCAGCGCGGCAATGACGAAGGGCGTCAGCGGAAACGGCGATGGATCGCGCGCTTCGAGGTAGACCAGGAACGCCACCAGCCAGGAGCGATAGCCGAACAGTTCGAAACTGTGCGCGCCATAGCCGCCGATGAAACCCATGGCACGGCGATTGCCCAGCACCGGCCGGAAATCGAGCACCGCGCCGCTGGGCGCCGGCGGCGTGACCGGGCTGGCCAGCGCGATGCGGGCGATGGCAATGGCGGCGATCGGCCCCGCCACCGCCGCGCCCGCCGCCCATTGCCAGCCCCATGACGCCTCGATCGCGCCGGTGAGATAGACCGACAGCCCCGAGCCGACGCCGTAAAGCGCCGTGTACCAGGCGGTGGCGCGGCTGTGCAGGTCGACCGGCAGGCGGTCGTTCATGGCGCGCAGGCCGGTCATGTAGGTGCCGGCCATGCCGATCCCGGCGACGGTGCGCCACAGCACCGCCGACCAGAAGCCATCGGCCAGCAAGGCGAAGTCCAGCGCCGAAACCGCCGCCAGCGCCTGGCCATAAAGGTATATCCGCCGCGCATCGACGCGGTCGGTCAGGCTGACCAGCAGCGGCACCGCCACGGCGTAGCCGCCATGGTACATGCCCGAGATCCAGCCGGCATCGGCATTGGACAGCGACCACAGCGCCTGGAACTGCGGGATCAACGCGGTGAATGTCGCAAAGCCCGTCATGCCAACGATCTCGGCCAGGCACATCGCGGCGATCAACGCGACGCCGCGCGTCGCGGGACGGCTAGATATGGATCGCGCCTCCGCCCACCGCCAGTGCCGCTTCGCGCACCACTTCGGTCAGGGTCGGATGCGGGTGGCAGATGCGGGCGATATCCTCGGCCGAGCCGCCGAACTCCATCACCGTCGCCGCCTCGACGATCATGGTGCCGACGTCGGGCCCGATCATGTGCGCGCCCAGCACGCGGTCGGTGGCGGCGTCGGCCAGCACCTTGACGAAGCCCTCGGTGTTGCCCGAGGCGCGGGCGCGGGCATGGGCCGAGAACGGGAACTTGCCGACCTTGTAGGCGATGCCGGCGGCCTTGAGTTCCTCCTCGGTCTTGCCGACCGAAGCCACCTCGGGCCAAGTGTAGACCACGCCCGGAATGACGTCATAGTTGACGTGTCCGGCTTGGCCGGCGATCAGCTCGGCCACCGCCACGCCCTCGTCCGAGGCCTTGTGCGCCAGCATCGGACCCTTGATGCAGTCGCCGATCGCCAGGATCGAGGGCACCGCGGTCTGGTAATGCTCGTTGACCTCGATCCGGCCCTGCTTGTCGAGCTTGACCCCGGCCTCGGCCAGTCCGAGGCCGTCGGTATAGGGTTTGCGGCCGACCGCCACTAGCACCACCGCGGCCTTCAGGGTCTCGGCCTTGCCGCCGGCGGCCGCTTCGACCGTCAGCGAAACGCCGTCCTTGCCGGCCTTGGCGCCGGTGACCTTGGTGCCGAGACGGAATTCGAAACCCTGTTTCTGCAGCACGCGCTGAAAGGCCTTGGCCACCTCGCCATCCATGCCCGGGACGATGCGGTCGAGGAACTCGACCACCGTCACCTTGGACCCGAGGCGCGCCCACACCGAGCCCATTTCCAACCCGATATAGCCGCCGCCGATGACGATCAGCGTCTCGGGCACCTCGGCCAAGGCGAGCGCGCCGGTCGAGGTGACGATGCGCTCCTCGTCGATCGGTACGTTGGGCAGGCCGGCCGGCACCGAACCCGTGGCCAGCACGATGCGCTTGGCCTTAAGGATGCGCGTGCCGCCGCCTTCGAGATCGACATGCACGGTGTCGAGCCCGGCCAGGCGGCCCTTGCCCAGCACGCGCTCGATCTTGTTCTTCTTGAACAGGTAGTCGACGCCCTTGGTGGTCTGCTCGACAATGCCGTCCTTGTGCGCCAGCATGCGCTTGAGATCGAGCGTCACCTTGCCGGTCTTGACGCCCAGCGTTTCGAGCCCGTGGGCGGCGTGGGCGAAGGCCTCCGAGGAATGCAGCAGCGCCTTGGACGGGATGCAGCCGACATTGAGGCAGGTGCCGCCCAGCGTCTTGCGGCTTTCGACGCAGGCCACGCGCATACCCAGCTGCGCCGCGCGGATGGCGCAGACATAGCCGCCCGGCCCGGCGCCGATCACCACCACATCGAAGCTGTCGTCGCTCATCGCCCGGCCTCGCTCACATGTCGATCAGAAGGCGATCGGGGTCCTCGATGCATTCCTTGACCCGCACCAGGAAGGTCACCGCCTCGCGGCCGTCGATGATGCGATGGTCGTAGCTCAGCGCCAGGTACATCATCGGCCGGATCTCAACCTTGTCGCCGATCGCCATCGGCCGCGGCTGGGTCTTGTGCATGCCGAGGATGCCGGATTGCGGCGGATTGAGGATCGGGGTCGACATCAGCGAGCCGTAGACCCCGCCATTGGAGATGGTGAAGGTGCCGCCCTGCAGCTCGTCGAGCTGCAGCTTGCCGTCGCGGGCGCGGCGGCCGAAATCGCCGATCGCCTTCTCGATGTCGGCGATGCCCATGCGGTCGGCGTCGCGCAGCACCGGCACCACCAGGCCCTGCGGCGTGCCGACGGCGACGCCGACGTTGTAGTAGTTCTTGTAGACCAGTTCCTCGCCGTCGATCTCGCCGTTGACCGCCGGAATCTCCTTCAGCGCGGCGATGCAGGCCTTGACGAAGAAGCTCATGAAGCCGAGCCGCACGCCGTGGCGCTTTTCGAAGCCGTCGCGATAGCGGTCGCGCAGCTTGATCAGCGCCGACATGTCGCATTCGTTGAAGGTGGTCAGCATGGCGGCGGTGTTCTGCGCCGCCTTGAGGCGTTCGGCGATGCGCTTGCGCAAGCGCGTCATGCGGACGCGGTTTT
>Ga0194120_10000853_pt1 | contig 56871 bp, 55 predicted proteins | sample TA2MahCa65mmetaG_FD_148642 | JGI IMG/M metagenome (GOLD analysis project Ga0194120, IMG submission 148642) | Freshwater microbial communities from Lake Tanganyika, Tanzania - TA2015019 Mahale Deep Cast 65m | ecosystem: Environmental > Aquatic > Freshwater > Lake | place: Tanzania: Lake... | reverse complement strand
GGTGGACGGCTGGGAGAGCCTCGCCGAAAAGCCTTCCGATCAGCTCATTGACCTCGCCGCTTGATCGGATAGCATCATCCCGCTCGGAACTGCGTCAGCAAATTCCAACACGATTCGCGACGGGACCCGGTCGCGCGGCTGACGCCCAAGTCTTTTTTTAGCTCCTCGACGATTTCCCTCGAAGGTTTATCCACGGTTTCCGTCAGAAGCTGGCGGAGAGCGTCTTCCCGCCGCTTGCAGGATTTCAGACGATGGTCTTCTTCAAAGTTGCCGCTCATTTATTCGCTCTTTTGTTGCTCTTTTTTGGCGACTGTTATTCTCTGAGTAGCGTCAACGAGCTCCTGCTCACGCTCAGTTCAGACATAGCGCGGCCAGAGTTACAGAGGCGGCGCCTGTTTCTTGTAAATGCACGGGAAGCCAATCCAACATGGGCGCGCTGCAGCCGTCTCTTCTTGGGAGCGATTCACTTCACGCGTATCGCGTCTTTAACGCTGCTTCCTTGAGTCTCCCGGCAGTGAGCGTACATTGCGACAGTCCAAAAAAAAACATGAGGTGACAGCGTCGAGCAATAGGACGCCATATTGACCTTGTCTTTTAGCTTCCCTTCCAGGGTTCTGCGTCTTGGATAGAGATCGTCCCGACTCGGGGAGATCGAGTCGGGACGATCGGGCGCCTGGGGGAGGGAAGAGGACGAACCGCGTTACGGTTAAAGATTGAGCGCTCTGTTCACGGTTGGAATAAAGATCGCAAAGAGAAACACGCAAAAGGCGACCCAAAAGGCGACCCAGCCGAGTTCATTGATCGAGTGCAAAGTCTTCATCCGTTCCTCTCATGTGGACTGCCGCGGAACGCTGCCGATCAGCGCTGACTCGATCTTCACCGATTCAATTCTGCGCACAATAGGTATAACTTGCGTCAACATGTCGCAATTCTGGCTATATTGTGTTTGAGATCATTCTAAAATGGCGCAGTTTCATATTATAATACATCTAAACTCGACTTAACGCTGCAAAGTTACTAATGTATCAAGTTAAATACAAAACAGCGTCTCAGAATTATAGACAATTTAATTAGTTCTAAACAGCATTTAGCACAAATTGTCGCACGCCGAATACTATATTGTTCTTGGTATTCGCATGATAGCGTCTTTCCAGCTGTGAATGCCGCCGCGTCATGGTTTGCACGTCGCGAGCGGTCAACGCGCAAAGCGATCGCGGCCGCTTCAAGCGGCGGCGATCAGCGCCGCGTCGAGAATCACAGCAACGGGAGGCCCAGCGCCAACCGAGACGGCAAACGTCTCGAACCCAAAGAGGAGAGGCATTGATGAATCTGACGACAGAAAAAGCCGCCGGCGTCGCACGAGCCGGCGAAGTCGATACGATCGTGAACTACAAGCCCGCCTATATCACCATGGGCGTCATGCTGGTGTTCTACGTCGGCATCCGCATCTATGAGCAATATTTTGGATGGAAGGCCGGCCTCGACTCTTTCGCGCCTGAATTCCAGACCTATTGGATGAACTTGATGTGGACAGAGCTGCCGCTCGAGTTCGTCGCCTTCTGCGGCATCGGCGGCTATCTGTGGAAGACGCGCGATCGCAATATCGACGCCGTCGCGCCGCGAGAAGAGATGCGTCGCATCTTGACGCTCATCGGCTGGCTCGCGGTTTACGCCTTCTCGGTCTATTGGGGCGCGTCTTACTTCACCGAGCAGGACGGCACCTGGCACCAGACGGTCATTCGCGACACCGACTTCACGCCGAGCCACATCCTGGAGTTCTACCTCAGCTATCCGATCTACATCATCTGCGGCTGGGGCGCCTTCATGTACGCGCATACGCGCATTCCGCAGTTCGCGAAGAGAATCTCGCTCGCCTTTCTGATGTTCTTCGCCGGGCCGTTCATGATCTTCCCGAATATCGGCCTGAATGAGTGGGGACACACCTTCTGGTTCATGGAAGAGCTGTTCACGGCGCCGCTGCACTGGGGCTTCGTGTTCTTCGGCTGGTTTGCGCTCGCCGTTTTTGGCGTGGCGCGTCAGGTGCTCGACCGCGTGATTGAACTCAGCAAAGAGTACGAGAAGGACGCGCTCGCGCTCTAACGGCGCACGAACTCGTTCATCAACGCAACAAAAAAACAGGAAAGCGGCCGCCAATCACAGGGCGGAGCCCGGCGGGCCGCCGCTTCCTTTCAACAGATCAATCATAAGAGAGGAAAACATGTCGGCATCGACTGAAACAGGCTCGCCGGCTGGCAAGACCTGGAAATCGAAGGAAGAGTTTCTCGGCTGCGTCATCCTGACGGACTGGATCCTTCTGGTGATCCTATTCGCCGTGCTGCTCGGCTCTTTCCACATCCACTACATGCTGCTCGCCGGCGACTGGGACTTCTGGATCGATTTTAAGGACCGCCGCATGTGGCCGACCGTGGCGCCGATTGTCGCCATGTGCTTCGCCGCCGCCTCGCAGTCCTTCTTCTGGACGAGGTTCCGGTTACCGATCGGCGCAACGACCGTGGTGCTGGCCCTGCTCGTTGGCGAGTGGATCAACCGCTACGACAACTTCTGGGGCTGGACCTTCTTCCCGATCAACCTCGTTTTCCCGTCGGCGCTCATTCCCATGGGCTTCTGGCTGGATATCGTGCTGATGATCTCGGGCAGCTGGCTCATCACGGCGGTCGTCGGCGGCCTTGGCTGGGGCCTGTTGTTCTATCCGATCAATTGGCCCGTCTTGGCGCAATATCATCAGGCCGCTGAAATCGACGGCGTGCTGCTCACGCTCGCCGACCTCATCGGCTTCAACTACGTCCGCACCGGCACGCCGGAATATATCCGCATGGTCGAGCGCGGCACGCTGCGCACCTTCGGTAAGGACGTTGTGCCGGTCGCGGCCTTCTTCTCCGGCTTCATCTCGATGCTCGTCTACTTCCTGTGGTGGAACATGGGCAAATGGTTCTCGACGACGAAATATCTCGAAATCGAAGAGGTCTAGAACGCCAACGAACCATCAGACCGGAGCCGGTCCCGGCTCCGGCGGCGAAAGAGAATTCAAGGGAGTAGCTCCAAATGAAAAGCTTGAATATCCAATCGATGGCCAAATGCGTGACGGCGCGCGCCGTTCGCCTTTGGATCTTCGGATTAGCGGTCGCTGGCGCGATAACCACCTTGCCGGCGGCGACGCCCGCCGCTGCGCATGGCGAACGTTCGCAGCAGGCGTTCCTGCGCATGCGCACGCTCAACTGGTACGACGTCAAATGGTCGAAGACCGAACTCAACGTCAACGACGAGATGGAGCTCACTGGCAAGGTGCATGTGTTCTCCGGTTGGCCGCAGGCTGTCGCCAAACCCGGCGAGTCGTTCCTCAATGTCGGCGAGCCGGGGCCGGTGCTCATTCGCAAGAGCGCCTATGTCGGCGAAGTGCCGGTGCCGCGCACCTTCTCCATGGATGTGGGCAAGGACTACGAATATAAGATCGTCCTGAAAGCGCGTCGCCAAGGCCGTTATCACGTCCATGTCCAGATCAACGTCAAGGACGGCGGTCCCATCGTCGGTCCGGGCCAATGGATCACCATCAAGGGCGACATGAAGGATTTCACTAATCCGGTGACGCTCCTTGAAGGCTCCACGATCGATCTCGAGACTTATGGGATCACTTGGACCTACATCTATCATTTCTTCTGGATGGCCGCCGCCGCCGCTTGGATTCTCTACTGGTTCATGACCAAGGGGATCATTGTTCGGTATTGGCAGGTCAAGGCCGGCAAGGGCGCGGAGCTGATCGGCCAAGACGAGAAGCGGATCGGCGCGATCACGCTTGCCGCCGTTCTGTTGGCTGTGGTCGTCTTCTATGCTGCGGCCAACAAGGAGTTCCCGCGCACGCTGCCGATGCAGGCCGGCTTGCTGACCGGCATCTCCCCAATTGACGAGCCGCGGTCGACCGTCGCCGTTCAGTTCAAAGGCGGCTCCTACACTGTGCCTGGCCGCGAACTGCGCATCAGGGTGAAGGTCGCCAACAATGGCAAGGAGCCGGTCAGGCTTGGCGAATTCACGTCCGCCGGTCTGCGCTTCCTCAATCCGGAAGTCTTCACGACAAGGCCCGACTTCCCGGACTATCTCCTTGCTGACCGCGGACTTTCCGTGAGCGATCCCAATCCGATTGCGCCGGGCGAGACCCGCGATTTGGAAGTGATCGTGCAAGACGCCCGCTTTGACATCGAACGCCTGTCTGATCTCGCTTATGACACCGACAGCCAGTTCGGCGGACTGCTGTTCTTCTTCAGCCCGTCGGGCGAGCGTCAAAAGGCTGAAGTCGGCGGCCCGGTGATTCCGAGGTTCCAGGCGGGAGCCGCACTCTGATCTTGCGTGCGTCGTTGCGCGCTCTTTGCGAGCGCGTATGAAACCTTGCCCGCCCAAGCTGCTTGGGCGGGCTTTTTGTCATGAGAACGCCGCTTCGTCGCCGCCGCTCGAAATCAGCCTCTTTGAAAATAATTGCGCTAGTGCGATTTGGCCGCTGGAGGTTCGGCGCGCATCCAACCCTTCGGCAGCTTCATCCGCGCAGCCTTGCAAAAGTCCGCAGGCTCGGAGGTTTTCGCGGCCCTATCCCTTTTGCCCTTAGCCGCCGTCGCGGGGGCGGCCTTATCTCCAAGCGTGTAAACCGTTTTGTCCTTGCAGACGTCGGGGCACTTGCCTGTCAGGTCCGACTTGTTTTGGCCGCAGCCCTTGCAGGCGCAAGTGGCGTTCGGAAAGTCCTGGCCGCTGGCCGCCAGCGCTGGCCCCACGCCCCCCAGCCATAAGCCGCAGACAACCGCATAAGCGGCAAACTTAAAAACGGCGACCCTCATGCTTCTAATCCTCAAAAACTTCGCGAGACAGGAACCCAGCGTTGAAATGCACCGCGAGCGAGCCGCCTTCAAGAGGCGTTGAGCCGAGCGAACCCCGCCTCGAGGTCCGCTTTCAGATCGGCGACGTCTTCGAGTCCGACCGAGAAGCGCAGCGCCGGTCCTTCCGGCATCCATCGGGTCGCTGTCCTGTATGAAGAGCAATCGAAAGGCAGGACAAGGCTTTCATAGCCGCCCCATGAAAAGCCGATTCCAAACAATTCCAATCCGTCAACAAGAGCGGCGACCGTTTTCTTTGACGCTGGCTTAAGGATGACCGAAAAAACGCCAGCGGCGCCGCTAAAATCCCGTCTCCACAACTCATGTCCAGGATGCGCCGGAAGGGCGGGGTGCAGCACGCGCGAAACTTCGGGCCGGGCTTCGAGCCACTGCGCGATGTCGAGCCCGGCGCGCTCCTGTTCGCGCAGGCGCAAGGCCATAGTGCGCAGGCCGCGCAGCGCGAGCGAGGCGTCGTCGGGACTGGAGCCCATGCTGAAAGCGTTGAAGGTCGCGCGCAGGCGCTTCGCCCATTTTGAATTGGCGGAAACAAGACCCATGAGGACGTCCGCGTGACCCGAAAGATATTTCGTGCCGGCCTCGATCGCGAGGTCGCAGCCGCGCTCATGCGGCGGGAAGAAAAGAGGCGTCGCCCAGGTGTTGTCCGCGATGACGCAGGCGCCGTGGGCATGGGCGACGGCGGCGATCGCGGGAATGTCTTGGACTTCCATGCTTTGTGAACCCGGCGATTCAACGAGCACCGCTGTCGTCTCCGGCCTCATCATCGCCGCGATGCCGCCGCCGATCAGGGGATCGTAATATTCGACCTTCACGCCGAAACGCGTAAGAAGACTGTCGCAGAAGATCCGCGTCGGCTGATAGGCGGAATCGACGATGAGCGCATGCGCGCCGGCGTGCGTCGCGGTCAGAAGCGCCAACCCGATCGCCGCAAGGCCGGAGGGCGTCAGCACCGTATCGGCGGCGCCGGCGATCTCGCTCCAAGCCTGTTCGAGCGCGCGAGTGGTTGGCGTTCCCTTGGTGCCGTATGTGTATGGCTGGCGTAGCCCCTCGAGGGCGGCGACCGTCGGAAACAGCACCGTCGAGCCGCGATATATCGGCGGGTTGACGAAGCCGAAATGATCGAAGGGCGCGCGGCCGGCTTGCGTCACAAGAGTGGCGGGCCTTAATTTGCTCTTTGTTTTTCGCTTTTCTTCGGACATGCAGCCTCTGACGAGTCGCCTTTGCGCGCGCGCCGCGCGACCGTAGTATATCCGCCGCCGGATGCCGAGCCCGCTATGATGCGCCGCCAAATTCTCGCCCTCGTTGCGATTTTCGCCTGCGGGTTCATCGCTTTCGACGCGCGAGCGCAAACGGATATCGGACCAACGCTCGGTCAGGTCATAAAGCGCGGCTATGTGACCTGTGGCGTGACCGATGCGCCGGGCTTCGCGCAACGCGACGGAGCAGGAGAATGGCGCGGCTTTGACGTCGATTTCTGCCGCGCCGTCGCGAGCGCCGTTCTCGACGATCCCGCAAAGGCGCGCTTCATCGAGCTCTCCCCGAAAGAGCGGGCGGGCGCATTGCAGACGGGGACCGTCGACCTGCTCGCCAGCGCCTCGCCGTGGACCCAGGCCCGCGACGCCGGCCAGAAGCTCATCTACGCGGGCGTGTTGCTCCACGATGGTCAGGGGTTTTTGGTGCGCCGGCAGCGCAGCTCGGCGTCAGTCCAAGACCTCGACGGCGCTTCGATCTGCATTGAGCAGGGCACGCCCTATGAACTTGAGGTCGTCGACTTTTTCCGGGCCCACAAGGCGAAATATGACCCCAAACTGTTTCCAAGCCTAGAGGAAGCGGCAAAGGCCTATGACGAGGGAAAATGCGACGCGCTGACGGCCGACGTTTCGACGCTGCACGGCGTTCGAACAGGGCTGGCAGCCCCGGAGGATCACGCGGTGCTGCCCGACCTCCTCTCCAAAGCGCCGCGCGGTCCGCTTGTGCGGCAAGGCGACGATCAATGGCTTAACATCGTCCGCTGGACGCTTTTTGCGATGATCGACGCCGAGGAGCTGGAAGTATCGAAGGCGAACGCCGACGCCGCCTTAACCTCCGAGAATCCGCAAATCCGTCGACTGCTCGGCGTCGACGGCGCACATGGCGACGATCTCGGTCTCTCTCAGGACTGGGCCTATCGCATCATCAAGCACGTCGGCAATTACGCCGACGTTTTCGAACGCAATCTCGGGCAAGGGGCGCCCTTCGCCATGGAGCGACGGCTGAACGCATTGTGGACCAAAGGCGGACTGATGTATGCGCCGCCTGTCAGATAATCCGCTGGACTTTCTCCCACCATTCCGCCAGCGCCTGACGTTCTGGCGCGACATCTTCCGCGAGCGGCCCGGCGAAGGCGCGCCACTCCTCGCGATAGTGAGGGGACACTGCCGCGATCACCGGAACGCGCGCCGTCATTGCCGCTCGAAACGCGTCGCAGAGCCCGCCGCGGCCAGCTTCCTGTTTGGAGAACTTGCTGATGATGATCAGATGCGCGCCGCCCCGCGCCGAACGCTCGATCGCTGCGCAGGCGAGCGCCAACTCGCTCGTGTCGAGATTGCAGGCGACCGAACCGGGACCAAGGTCTTGGGATATTGGATAGAAGGCGCCAGTCGCGACGTCGCGCAGCATGATTCCCGATCGGCCGGATGAATCTGCGCCGCGAGTCTGAGTTACGCCGCCGACGCGAACGCCGGACTGCATCAGTTCTTCGGCGAAGGCCTGCATCAGCGACTGGACATGCGCGCTGTCCTCGGCAGGAAGCGCCGCGATGCTGGTCCATCCGGACGTAGCCGTCAGCGGGGCGCCGCTCAAAACTTCAGATTCTTCGCTTGGAATGGTCATCGAATCCTCGCCGAGCGCTCAGAAAAAGCCTATGTTTTAGCTGGCGCGGTGAGCCTCTTGTTTATCAGAGCGCGCGGCCGATTTTAAATAGAGCGTCAAAGAAATCGACGTGAACCGCAGTGGGCGATCATTCACCTAAACCGCCAGCAGCTCAGGGCTCCGCGCAGTCGGGCTCGATCGAAGCCTTCCTGGAGAAGGCGCGAGGCGTCACGGAGTCCGCCTCGCGCGGCAGACTGATTTTCGCGCTCGACGCGACAATGAGCAGACAGCCGACCTGGAACATGGCGCAATCGATTCAGGGCGAGATGTTTCGCACGACCGCCGCGCAGGGCGGACTTGACGTTCAGCTCGTCTATTTCCGCGGTTTTGGAGAATGCCGCGCGTCTCGCTTTGTCTCCGGAGGGGAGGGGCTTGGCGCGCTAATGTCGCGAATCTCCTGCCGGGGAGGCCGCACGCAGATCGGCAAGGTTCTGCGTCATGCGCTCGACGAGTCGCGCGCGGCGCGCGTCGGGGCGCTCGTCTACATTGGCGACGCCATGGAGGAGCGGGTCGACTCTCTTGCGGCTGCGGCTGGGGAGCTGGGGCTCCTCGGCGTCAAGACGTTCATGTTTCAGGAAGGCCAGGACGCGGCCACGCAGCACGCCTACCGCGAGATCGCGCGCCTGACGGGCGGGGCCTATGCGACGTTCGACGCCACGGCGCCCCGCCGCCTGGCCGAGTTGCTCGCCGCCGCGGCGGCCTACGCCGTCGGCGGCAGACTGGAATTGGAGCGGCGCGCCGACGAAGGCGAGGGCGCGGCGCGGCTGCTTCTGTCTCAGATCGGTCGAGGATAAGAGGATGCCCATTTTGATCGGACTGATCGCCCTGGTCCTGACAATCTTGGCGCTCAACGCCTATACCAAGACATCGCCGGCGCTATTGGCGATCATCCTCAAGCGCGGCGGCGGATTTCTCGCCATGGCGCTCGGCGCTCTGCTTCTCGCGCGTGGGCGCCTCGACCTCGGCATGGCGCTTTTAGGCTTCGGCGTGTGGCTCATTGGGATCGGCGGAAGCCCGCTTCGCGGTTTCCGCAATGCTGGCGCCGGCGGCGTATCGCGGGTCCGATCGGCAATGATCGAGATGGAGCTCGACCATTCCACCGGGGCGATCCGTGGCGTCGTCCTCGCCGGCCAGCATGAGGGCGCGCCTCTTGATTCATTGACGCGACCCGCCTTGCTCGAACTCTACAGCGTTTGCCGGCGCGACGATCCTGATGGCGCGAAGCTTCTAGAAGCTTATCTTGACCGCCGATTTTCCGGATGGCGTTCGACAAGCGATGCGCACACGGACTCTGGGAGTTTCCGCTCGGGCGAGCGCAACGCGCGTCGTCCTGGCGCGATTTCGGAAGACGAGGCTTACGAAATTCTCGGTCTCAAGCGTGGCGCCGCGGCGGCGGACATTGCGCGCGCTCACCGCGATCTGATGAAAAAGCTTCATCCAGATCTTGGCGGGACGACGGATCTGGCGGCCCGGGTGAATGAAGCCAAGGACGTCCTGATGCGGCGTCATCAGCACTGAAGCGCGCCGCTCGCCGCCGTAATCATGGTCCCAGGTGGTGGACATGTCGCTTGTTCAGTTCTTTGTCGTGAAGCAGGCGAAGCCGGAGCGCTTGAGCGCCTTGCACGCCGATTGCGCAACATCTTCATCAAGCCCGGCGAAACGCGCCCGGTAGAGCGTCTCAGATCCCTTCTGCACTTTCTCGGTGAACGCCTTGGCGGTGGCGGGAAAGCCCTGAAGCTGGCTGCGCGCGCGAATGAGCAGCTGGTTGGCTTTTTCCTGGTCTTCGGTGGCGCCCACCTGGATCATCCATCCCGGGCGAGCAGGACGAGCGGCTTCGGCCTTAGCGCCGGTCTGCGATTTGGGTTCGTTCCGTATGGCTGAAGGGGTTGTGGATACGACGGTGACGTCGATCTTGCGCGCGCCGCTTGTCGTCGATCCATCTCGCGCGGCGACCGGCGTTGCGCCGCGCGAGTGAGCGCTCGGCGAGACGCCCTTGCGTTCATTGTCGCTCGCATCGGCCGTGCGCTTCTGACCGCCAGAGACGAAGGCGGGCCGAACAGTGGGTCGCTCGGCGCTATCCTGCTGTGGGATCGCCGCCGGCGGGCGAGGACGGGCGAACGGCGCGGGCTCCTCCGCGGCGAGCTCTTCCTGAGGCTCGGCATAGGCCAGCCGCTCCGTGGCGACTTGCTGGGCGCGCTCGGCTGCACGCTCGGCGCGCTGCGCCTGTTCATGGGCGACTCGCTCTTGCGTCTCGACGGCGCGTGAGTCTTCGGTGACGGCTGCCGCAGTTTTGATGTTCGCGCCGGCGTCGATGTTTTCCTCGATCAGCCCCGCCATCACCCGATCCCGGGCGTAGGCGGTCCGACCGCCCATCACCACAGCTACGATGTGATGGCCGCGCCGGCGTACCGAGGTTAGAAGATTAAAGCCGGATGCGCGGGTATAGCCGGTCTTGATGCCGTCCATGCCCTCAACCTGGCCGAGCAGATGATTGTGATTTCGGTGCAGCTCGCCGTTGTAGGCGAAGCTCGGCGTCGAGAAATACCGATAGTAGCGGGGGAAGCGATCCTGAATGGCGCGTCCGAGCACCGCGAGGTCGTAGGCGGTCGTCACCTGATTTGGATCGGGAAGGCCGGAGGCGTTCTCATAGTTCGTGTTCCGCATGCCAAGCGCACGCGCCTTGCGCGTCATCATCTGCGCGAAACTATGTTCGTCGCCCGCAATGTTTTCTGCGACCGCGCAGGCGATGTCGTTAGCGGATTTGGTGACCACCGCCTTGATCGCGTTTTCGACGGTGATCGTCTGGCCAGGTCGCAGGCCCAGTTTTGAGGGCGCCTGCGCCGCGGCGTGCTGCGAAATCATGAGCGGCGAATCCAGGCGCAGCCGCCCTTTTTCGAGTTGCTCGAACAAAAGGTAAAGCGTCATCACTTTCGTGACCGAGGCGGGATGACGCAGTTCGTGCTCCGAACGGGCAAACAGCGTATGGCCGCTGTTAGCGTCGACCACGATTGCCGAAAAGCCGCGATGCTCGCCGATGATGTCGTCGTTGCCCGCATTGGCTCGTGTCCGCGCGGCGGAGTGACGCTCCTCACCATCGCCACGATGGCGGACATAGTCGCGATAATCTGCGCGGTGATGCGAGCCCCAACCATAGCGGCGCGCTTCAGCGGGGATTGTCGTCGCGCCGATTAGGACAGCACTCGTCGCAAAGATGGCCGCGAGGGAGCGGGGCCGCGCGATGCGGTCCAACAAACTCGATCTCAGCATAAACGCCTCTTAAACTTCGCCCGCTCCATGACGCGCCCCGCCGCCCTTAGGCGCAGAGAACGACAATTGGGGTACACTATGGGATTGCAGTTACTTGGGAGTTAAACGGAAACGCTGGCGATGGCTATTTTGCATCGCAACATTTCGATTGACTTTATTTTGTGCATTGCATATAAATCAATCGTCAGCGGGCGATAGCGCCGCATTGGGCGCTTTTGCGCCAAAGTCATGAGGGCGAACCCATGGTAGCTAACTTCGATAACGTTCAGAAGATCGGAAAAGAGCAGTTCGAGGCCGTTTCCGCCGCCGCCGCTGCGGTGACGAAAGGCTGGCAGAGCATTGCCGCCGAGACCACCGACTATTCCAAGAAATCCTTCGAGAAGAGCCGTGTTCTTGCTGAAAAGCTGATTGCGGTCAAGAAGTTGGACGAAGCCTTACAGCTTCAGTCGGACTTCGCGAAGAGCACCTATGAGGACTTCCTCGCCGAAGCGACGAAGATTGGCGAGCTCTATACCTCGATCGCCAAGGAAGTTTTCAAGCCGATCGAGTCGGCGGCGAAAGCCTACAGCCCCGCCGAGTAATAGGCGCTAAGAGCGTTCGTCCGACGCGGCTAGGATTTTGAGCCCGGGGAGGCGGGGCCTCCGCCGGGCTTTCGGCTTAACGCAGTTTCGCCGCTTTTCGCTGAGACCTTTTGTCCAGCGAGCGGGAACGGGCGACTTTACCTCAGGAGCAATCACGTGAGTCACAAAAAGCTGGCTTTTGCCGGCGCGTTGTTTGGCGCTTTTGTTTTGAGCGTCCCCTTGTCTCCGGCGTCTGCGGAGGATTTGCGGGTCGGATGTTCCCTGGTCCGCACCTATGACGGCTCGGAAGTGAGCATGGTGATCGATCAGGTGCGCTCGAGCGTCGGCGAGAGCGAAGCAAACGCGCTCCACGCCAAATATGTCGGGCTGAGAAACGACTGCAGCTCCAATCAAAAAGCCTTTCGCGTGGTCCGTCTTTCTCCCGCGATGCACAGGCTCCTCAACGAGTATGGCGTGGACGTTCGCCGCTTCACGTTTTAGGCGGGAGCTTATGCTGGCCCCGGCCTGAACCATCAGGCGGGGCGCTGCTTCATGCGCAATCTGGGGAAGAGGCCGCGCGCGGAGTTTCGCTAAGAGACGCGAAACTGTAAAATTCATTTCGAATCCGCACGCCCCACCCCTAGGCGCCAGAATATGCCAGCCGCTGAAGCCGGCTTCATTCATCTGCATGTCCACACCGCCTATTCGCTGCGTGAGGGCGCGCTGACGCTTGGCAAGCTCATCGACCTGGCGGCGCGCGATCAACAGCCGGCGCTCGCCGTAACCGACACCAACAATCTCTTCGCCGCGCTCGAATTTTCGGAAAAGTCCGCGAAGGCAGGAATTCAGCCGATCGCTGGCGCGCAGCTTCGCGTCGATTTCGGTGATGGCAAGGGCGGGGCAGGCGCGGCGAGAGACGATCGCTTCGCCAACATCGTGCTCCTCGCCAAGACCGAGACGGGCTACCGCAATCTCATGCGAATCGCCTCGCGCGCCTTTCTCGATACCGAGCAAGGCGACGAGCCGCATCTATCTCTTGACGCGCTCGGCGCCGACGCGGACGAGTTGATCGCGCTGACGGGCGGACCGGATGGCGCGTTAGACCGCGCCCTGGCGGAGGGCAGGCCGGAGCAAGCGCGCGCGCGCCTCGCCGCGCTCGAACGTCTCTATGGCGACCGGCTTTATGTCGAAATCCAGCGACACAATTTGCCGTCCGAGCGGGAGGTTGAGCCGCAGTTGCTCGACCTCGCCTATCGCCGCGGTCTGCCGCTTGTTGCGACAAATGAGCCCTACTTCGCGCAGCCCGCCGATTTCGAAGCCCATGATGCGCTGCTGTGTATCGCCGAAGGCGCCGTGACGAGCGCAGACGAGCGGCGGCGCGTGTCCCCCGAGCATTACTTCAAAACCCGCGCGGAAATGTGCGCGCTTTTCGCCGATCTCGAAGAGGCGACCGCCAACACGCTGGAGATTGCGCGCCGCGTCAGCTTCAGGCCGCAGACCCGCAAGCCGATCATGCCGCGCTTCGTTCAGGAGACGCGAGACGCGCATTCTCTCGACGAGATCGAGGCGCAAGAGCTGCGCTGTCAGGCGACCGAAGGACTGGAGCAGCGCCTCGCCGCCCATGGGCCGGCGGAGGGCCGGACGCGCGAAGAATACGCCGCACGACTCCACTTCGAACTTTCCGTCATCGAGAAGATGCGCTTTCCAGGTTACTTCCTCATCGTCTCGGACTTCATCAAATTCGCGAAGTTGCAGGGAATCCCCGTCGGCCCCGGCCGCGGTTCGGGGGCAGGTTCGCTTGTCGCCTATGCGCTCACCATCACCGACCTCGATCCCGTCCGCTTCGGCCTCTTTTTCGAGCGCTTCCTGAACCCAGAGCGCAACTCGATGCCGGACTTCGACATCGATTTCTGCCAGACGCGCCGCGGCGAGGTCATCGACTATGTGAGGCGCCGCTATGGCGCGGACCGCGTCGCGCAGATCATCACCTTCGGCTCATTTTTGGCGCGCGGCGTCCTGCGCAGCGTCGGCCGCGTGCTCGAAATGCCGCTCGGGCAGGTCGACAAGCTCGCCAAGCTCGTTCCGCAAAATCCGGCGAAGCCGGTCACCCTCGCCGAGGCGCTGGCGAGCGAGCAGAAGTTGCGCGAGGCCGTTGAAGAGGACGAGCGCGTCAGCCGTCTCTTCAAAATCGCCGGCTCGCTTGAAGGGTTGTATTCCAACGCCTCGACCCACGCCGCCGGCGTCGTCATCGGCGATCGGCCGCTGCATGAGGTGACGCCACTTTATCGCGATCCTAAGTCCGATATGCCGGCAACTCAGTTCAATATGAAATGGGTCGAGCCGGCGGGACTGATCAAATTCGACTTTCTTGGACTGAAGACGCTCACCGTGCTTGCGACGGCGAGCGCGCTGGCGCGCCGGCGAGATCCCGATTTCGATCTCGCAAAAGTCCCGCTCGACGATCCGGCGACCTATGCGCTGCTCGGCCGCGGCGAGACGGTCGGGGTGTTCCAGCTGGAAAGCGCCGGCATGCGCAAGGCGCTTGTCGAAATGCACGCCGACCGCTTCGAGGACATCATCGCGCTCGTGGCGCTCTATCGCCCTGGACCGATGGCCAATATCCCCACCTACTGCGCGGTCAAACTCGGAGACGAAGAGCCCGACTATATTCATCCGGCGATCGAGCCCATTCTGAAGGAGACCTTCGGCGTCATCATATACCAGGAGCAGGTGATGCAGATCGCTCAGGTCCTCTCCGGCTACTCGCTGGGCGAGGCCGATAATCTGCGTCGCGCCATGGGCAAGAAGATCAAGGCGGAGATGGCCGCTCAGCGCGACCGCTTCGTCAGCGGAGCGGTGGAGCGGCGGCTCACGAAGCAGAAGGCCAATGAAATCTTCGACCTGCTGGCGAAATTCGCCGATTATGGCTTCAACAAAAGCCATGCGGCGGCCTATGCGCTGATCGCTTATCAGACCGCTTGGTTCAAGACGCATTATCCAGCGGAGTTCCTCGCCGCCTCAATGACCTTCGACAAGAGCCAGACCGACAAGCTCTCCGAGTTTCGTGACGAAGCTCGGCGAATGGGCATCGCCGTTGAACCGCCGTCGATCAATCATTCGGGGGTCGATTTCGACGTTGCGCGCGGCGCCGACGGCAGGCTCGCGATCCGCTACGCCCTTTCGGCGATCAAGGGCGTCGGCGAAGCGCAAGCCGAGTCCCTCGTGCGCTCGCGGGGAGACCGACGCTTTGCCAGTCTCGCCGATGTCGCGAGGCGACTGAATCCCCGTGAAGTGAATAAAAAGACGCTCGAAAGCCTTGCGGCCTGCGGCGCCTTCGACGAGGTCGAACCCAATCGGGCCAAAGCCTTCGCCGCAATCGAGCCGATGCTGGCCGCCGCCAACCGGCATGCCGATGATCGGCAGGTCGGACAAAACGCGCTATTCGGCGAAGCCGAGCCGGCTGATCTCGCGGTTCCAAAAACGCCGCCCTGGCCGGCGGCGGAGACGTTACGGCGCGAGTATGAGGCCGCTGGCTTTTTCCTTTCAGGCCATCCCCTCGACGCTTACGCTGGGCTTTTGCCGAAGCTGCGCGTGTCGCGCTGGAGCGAATTCGCGGCCTCGGTCAAGCGCGGGGCGACCGCGGGCCGGCTCGCCGCCGTGGTGCTCGACCGCTCCGAGAAGCGGACGAAATCCGGCTCCAAAATGGGCATCGTGCAGCTTTCGGACGTGAGCGGCCAATATGAGGCGATCCTCTTCCAGGAAGGGCTCACGCAATACCGCGATCTCTTGGAGAAGGGCGCAGCGGTTCTCGTCACCCTTTCTGCGGCTGTCGAGGGCGAGGACGTTCGCGCGCGCATCGTTACGGTCGAACCTTTGGCGGCTGCAGCGGCGCGTGCGCAGAAGGGGCTGCGCGTCGTCGTCAGCGGCGAGGGGCCGCTCGACAGGATCAAGATGCGGCTAAGCGGACGAGGCGAAGGCGAGGTGTCGATCCTTCTGAAGCGCGAAGCGGGACAGGAGGAGATCGAAATTCGCTTGCCTGGGGGCTATTCGGTCAATCCGGAAGTCGCGGGGGCGCTGCGCGCCATACCCGGCGTGTTGGAGGTCGAGTATCTTTGACGCGATTTCAACTTAAGCTATAACTTTAAGTTATAAGTTTATGTAACTTATGATATTTTTGTACTTCATCAGCGTGGGCGCGCTCAGTCTGAACTTTTTCCTGTGGAGCGTTTGGAACAAAAAACCGCCAAGTTCGTTGAGCGGCCATCAGCGTAAAGTTGCAACCTTTCCCTACTCGCGGGAGACATCCATGGACGCGACGCTCTCCACTGCGGCCGCCTTCATCGGCGCGCCCAATGCGCAATTCCTCGCCCTGCTGTTCATCAGCGGCGCGATCGGGTGGTGCGCGACGAAGCTCTCGCGTGTGGACGTCCAGTCAGGCGCTTTGCTGCTGGCGGCCGTCACGGGGGCGTGGCTTGCCGCCGAGTTCGCGGTTGGCGCCGGCGTCGGCCAACGCGGCGCCGACCCAGTATTGATCGCAGGCGCGATCGGCGCGGCGCTGTTCTGCCTCGCCTGGCGCGCGCTGAGGCATTTCCATGGCCCGGCCCACATTGCCGTTCGTCCTTGATGCGCCTAGCTTGGTGGGAGAGGAGTCTCTCTGCCTTTGACCGTTCTCGATCTCTTGAACGACGATCCCCGGAAGAAGCGGGCGGCGTCGCCTATCCGTCATCCCGAAAAAGCGGGCAGGCCCGATACGCCCATCCTGCGCAAGCCGCCTTGGATCAGGGTAAAAGCGCCAGGCTCGAAGGCCTGGGCGGAGACGAGCGGGCTCTTAAAGGACGCCGGCCTTGCAACGGTCTGTCAGGAGGCCGCTTGTCCCAACATCGGCGAATGCTGGGAGAAGAAGCACGCGACCTTCATGATCATGGGCGAGATCTGCACGCGCGCCTGCGCGTTTTGCAATGTCGCCACCGGTCTGCCGACGCTGCTCGATCCGACCGAGCCGGGGAGGGTGGCGGACGCCACGCGCGCACTCGGCCTCTCGCATGTCGTCGTCACTTCGGTCGATCGCGACGATCTCGATGACGGCGGCGCGGGCCATTTCGCCGAAACCATCGCCGCCATCCGTTCGGCCTGTCCGCAAACGACAATCGAGGTGCTGACTCCAGACTTCCCGAGAAAGCCTGGAGCGCTGGAGCGGGTGGTCGAAGCGGGGCCCGACGTCTTCAACCATAATCTCGAGACCGTGCCGTCGCTCTATGTCACTGTCCGGCCCGGCGCGCGCTATTTCCACTCGCTGCGGCTGCTTCAGCGCGCCAAGGAGCTGAACCCGTCGCTTTTCACTAAGTCCGGCATCATGGTGGGGCTTGGGGAGAGCCGCATCGAAGTGATGCAGGTGATGGACGACATGCGTTCCGCCGACGTCGACTTCATCACGATCGGCCAATATCTCCAGCCGACGCGCAAGCACCACGCCATTGACCGCTTCGTGACGCCAGAGGAGTTCGACTCCTATAAGACGCTCGCCTACGCCAAGGGCTTTCTTTATGTCGCGTCATCGCCGCTGACCCGCTCGTCGCACCATGCTGGCGACGATTTCGCCAAGCTGCGCGAGGCGCGGCGGCGGCTCCAGGCCGCGCGGTAACGCAGGAGGGGCGCAATCCCTCCCCTTGAGACGGGGAGGGGTGGTTCGCGGAGCGAACCGGGTGGGGTGAGCGCGCTGGTTTGGAGACCAACCCCACCCCGCTCAGCGAGCTCACCGCAAAGGGGGAGGTAGTGCGGAAGCTCGATTAAGCCCCAAGCGCCGTGGAGATTTCAGCCAGAGTGGCGCGTTCGGCGTCGGTGACCTTCACGCCGCCAAAGCCCAAAAAGCCGCCTTCGACTCCGGCTTCAGCCACCAGATTGGCGATATGGTTGAGCCAGTTCTTGAAGGCCTTCGACTCATTGGGCGCCTTGGAATCGAGAATCGAGGCGGTGCGGCGCAACTCGCCGAGCGCACGGTCCTTGAATTCGTCCACCTTGGCGCCGTCCACCACGCCCTTCACGCCGTCACGGGCGGCCATGCGTCCCTCCGGCGTTAAAAGATCATTGACGACCGCCTTGATCAGCGCATCCGCTTTCGGATCTGACTTGGCGGCGGCCAAAGCCTTGGCGCTGGCGAACCCCTCCTGCAACGTCCCGATGAAGCCGCTGGGGTCCCCGGCGCTGACCGCGAAGCCGGCAAGCAGCGGCGATTCCAAAACTTTCTTCCATTCGTCGGCCGAGAAATTCGATTTATCCGCCATGGTGTCCTCCCTGCAATGCTGCGCCTATCAGGAGCCGCCAGAACTCGTCGACAGAACTGCTCTCCGGCGCGATTGTTCCGGCCGCGTGTAAGGTCGGCTTTTGCCGCCACCGTCAATGAATTAGAAGCTTCGGCTCATGAAGAGTTTCCGCAACCGTCGCCATGTGCCCCACACCGCCCAAGAAATGTTCGCGCTGGTCTGTGACGTCGAATCCTATCCGAAGTTTGTGCCGCTCTGCGAGGCCATCCGAATCCGCCGCCGGTCGGAAATCGCGCCGGGGGTCGAGCTGTTGTTCGTCGAGATGCAGGTCGGCTTCAAAGCGATCTGTGAGCGCTATGTGAGCCGCGTCTGCTGCGACTCCAACAAACTGGACATCAGGGTCGAGTGTACCGAAGGACCGTTTCGCAAGCTCGACAATCGCTGGACCTTTCGCGACGAGCCGGGAGCGAGCGGCGCGGCGTCCAAGTCAACGGTCGATTTTTTCATCGCCTATGAATTCAAGAGCGCGGCGCTGGGCCTGCTGATGGGCGCGATGTTCGACAGGGCGTTCCATAAATATGCGGACGCCTTCGCCAAACGCGCGGACGAGGTTTACGGCCGTCGCTGAACAGCGTTGACGGCTTCGATCATCATGTCCAGCGCTTGCAGGACGGAGGCGGCGCGGATTTCGGCGCGAGAGAGCGACCCATAGCGCCGCTCGATAAGAGAGACATCGCCGCCGCGGCGGGCGCAGGCGAAATAAACGAGCCCCACCGGCTTTTTCGGCGATCCGCCGCCAGGTCCTGCGATGCCCGTGACCGCAACCGCGACGTCCGCCGCGGATCGATCGATCGCGCCGAGCGCCATCGCGCGCGCGGCCTCTGCGCTCACGGCGCCATGCGCTGCGATCAGTTCCTTGGGAACGCCCAGCATCTCGCATTTGGCGGCGTTGGAGTAGGTGACGAAGCCGCGGTCGAACACGTCCGAAGCGCCGGCGATTTCGGTGAGCGCCGCGGCGATGAGCCCGCCGGTGCAGGATTCGGCCATCGCCAAACGCAAGCTCTTGGCGCGAGCGTCGTCAAGGAGTGTATTAGCTTTTACGTATGCCGTATTATTATCCATTACGTATCTCGTAAATGATGATTACGTTATTCATAAATTGCCTGTCGGTTTGGCGCGCAGCGCCTTTACGTCGCCGCGCTGCTTCTTGCCGGCAAGCCGCCTGAGTTTTGACGCAAGCGTCGGCCGGGTTTTCTTGCGCGGCGGCGGGGGAGGTTCGGCGGCGGCACGGATCAGCGCCACGAGACGTTCGAGCGCGTCGGCGCGGTTGCGTTCTTGCGTACGGTAGCGGCGCGCCTCGATCAGGACCACGCCTTCCTTGGTCAAGCGCCGGCCGGCGAGTCGCGCGAGCCGCGCCTTCACCTCATCCGGCAGGCTGGGCGAGTTACGGACGTCGAAGCGCAGCCGAACCGCCGTTTCGACCTTCTGCACATTCTGTCCGCCGGGACCGGAGGCGCGCGCGAATTCCTCCACGATCTCCCAATCGTGGAGCGCGATTCTTTCGGTCACGCGGATCATGGCTGCCCTCGGCTTTGTGAGGCGGCTTTATAGCAGATCGCGCCCTGCAGGCGGCGCTGCGCTTGCGATCGGAGCGAAGAGGAGACACTCGTGGGCGCAGGCGCGACTTCGGTGTCATTCCCGGCAGGCCGAAGGACTGACCGGGAATCCAGGGCAACATTCAAGGACGTTTGTTAGGAGTCTGGATTCCCGATCGCGCGCAAAGCGCGCGTCGGGAATGACATCGATGGGCGGCAAACGCGCGTCGGGAATGACATTCAAGGCGTCGCAACTCACGCTCTCACGGCAGCCGCACCGTCGCGATCGCCAGCGCCGCCATGCCTTCTTGCCGGCCGGTAAATCCCAGCCTTTCGGTCGTCGTCGCCTTGATCGCGATGCGGCCGATCTCGACGCCCATCGTCTCCGCCAGTTTCTCGCGAATGCGTTCGCGGTGCGGGCCGATCTTGGGCGCTTCGCAAATGATCGTGGCGTCCACATTGGCGATTGCGCCGCCGCGCGCGCGAACAAGTTCGCAGGCATGCGCCAGGAAAATCGATGACGCCGCGCCCTTCCACTGCGGATCGGACGCGGGGAAATGTGCGCCGATATCGCCTTCGGCGATGGCGCCGAGAATGGCGTCGGTGATCGCATGGGACAGCACGTCGGCGTCGGAATGGCCGGCGAGGCCATGCGTATGTGGGATCGCGACCCCGCCGAGCCAGACCGCGTCGCCGGGTCCAAAGGCGTGGACATCGTAGCCCTGGCCCATGCGAATATCGGACAGATCGGCGAATGCGGGTCGCTTTAAGAGCTCCATGGCGCGAGCGAAATCCTGTTGCGTCGTAAGTTTGAAATTGGCGGCGTCGCCTTCGAAAATATGCACCTTCACGCCGGCCGCCTCCGCGACCATGGCGTCGTCGGTACAGTCGCGCCCGCCGGCCGCCGCGGCCCGATGCGCCTTCAATATGATGTCGAAGCGAAATGACTGGGGCGTCTGCACGGCGCAGAGCCTCGCCCGGTCGGGCGTCGCGACCACAGCGCCTGAATCGTCTATCTCCTTTATCGTGTCAGCGAGCGGCACGCCGGGCGCGGCGGCCCCATGAATCGAGGCGGCTTCGATCGCGCGCGCGATCAGCGCCGCGTCCGCGAAGGGGCGCGCCGCGTCATGGATCAACACGACGTCGGGAGCGCCCGCCACGGCCAGCGCCTCCAGCCCATTCCTGACGCTTTCTTGTCGGCTTGCGCCACCAAAGGCCGGCGGCAGAAGGCGCTCCAGATCGGAAGGGGAAAGCTCCGCCGCGCTTGCAGCATAATGGTCAAGATCGTCCTTATGGATGACGACCTTTAGGGTAGCCTCGGGCATGGCCATATGCAGCCCATGCAGCGTGCGCGCGAGCAGCGTCTTTCCGGCGATCGATCGGTATTGTTTTGGCGGGCCGTCGCCTGCCCGTGAGCCGCGCCCGCCGGCGACGATGAGGATGGCGATGGAAGAATGGTCCGGAGCGGCGCCCATGGCCGCTCTCTGTCGGTTTTCGCCAGCCGCGTCAAATGGCGGTGCGCAAGGGAAATGCTATGTTGCAAGTGCGAAGGGAACTGCTTATGCTGTGGGCAAGATGACTACTGCCGAAAATCTAGGCGCTGGCTTCGACGCTGCGCCTCTGAGCATTGGCGGAGTTACGCTGACGGGCCGCGCGCTGCTCGCGCCGATGGCCGGCGTAACCGACCCCACGATGCGCCGCATCGCTTCGCGCCTTGGGGCGTCGGCGACGGTGAGCGAGATGGTGACGGCCGCTGGCGTCGCCCGCGGCGATCGCGAAACCTCAATGCGACTCGAAAGGGCCGGCGAGGGGCCGCGCGTCATTCAGATCGCCGCGCGCGAGCCGGAAGAAATAGCGGTCGCCGCCAGATGCGCCGAAGCGGCCGGGGCTGAATGGATCGACATCAACATGGGCTGTCCTTGCAAGCGTGTCACCGGAGGCCTTGCGGGCGCCGCGCTGATGCGTGATCTCGATCAGGCGGCGCGGCTGATCTCTGCAGCTCGAGAGGCAATATGCGTGCCGCTCAGCGTGAAGATGCGGCTGGGGTGGGACGATTCGAGCCGCAACGCGGCGGGGCTGGCGCGGCGCGCGGAAGCTGAGGGCGCGGCGATGATCACCGTGCATGGACGTACGCGTCAGCAGTTTTATTCAGGCCGGGCCGACTGGCAGGCGATCGCGACGGTTAAAGCGGCAGTGCGAATTCCGGTGATCGCCAATGGCGACTGCGCCGGCGAAGACGACGCGGTCGAGATGCTGGAAAATTCCGGCGCCGATGGAGTCATGATCGGTCGGGCGGCGATGGGGCAGCCCTGGATCGTGGGCGACATCGCGCATTTCTTAAAGAGCGGGAAGCGGCGCGCGCCTCCGACTGCTGCGCGGCGCGCGGAAATTGTGCGCGAACATCTTGAAGGCCTGGTTCGCTCGATGGGCGCGTCGGCCGGCCTCAGGCATGCGCGCAAGCATCTCGCCGCCTATGTCGATCGCCTTGGGAAAGCGACGCCCGCCCATGCGCGTCGCGCGCTGGTCACGACTGAATCGGCCGATGAGGCAGAGCGGCTGATCGGGCTGATCTTCCTGAAAGGACAATCAGCAGAGCAGGACGCCGCGGCATGAGCATTTCCGATCGCCCCCGCCGGAATGGCGCGCATTGCAGCAGCTATGAGCCGCTCAAGGTCATCAATGAGGCTGGCCGATCCTGCATGCTTGAGGCCTTGCCGAACCCGATCCTGACGGTCGCGCGCGACGGCGTCATCGAGGACGCCAACGCCGCCGCCGAGGCCTTTTTCGAGCTTGGCAAGCCTTTGCTCATCGGCCAGTCGCTCGATCGCCTGCTGCCGTTCGGATCGCCGCTCACCGCGCTCATCGAGCAGGTCCGCGAGCGCGGCGCGACCATCAATGAATACAAGGTCGATCTCGGACGGCCCGGCCAGGACGCCGACCGACGCGTCGACGTTCACTGCGCGCCGCTTGCAGAAGGTGACGGACTCGTGCTGGTCATGCTGCAGGAGCGAACAATTGCCGATAAAATAGACAGACAGCTGACGCATCGCGGCGCTGTCCGCTCAGTTTCGGGGCTCGCTTCGATGCTCGCGCATGAAATCAAAAATCCGCTTTCGGGCATTCGTGGGGCCGCGCAGCTGCTCGAATCCTCGCTGGGCGATCAGGATCGCGCGCTGACGCGGCTCATTTGCGACGAAACCGATCGGATCGTGCGTCTCGTCGACCGGATGGAGGTTTTCTCCGATGCGCGTCCGCTGAAGCGTGAGCAGGTCAATATTCATTCCGTGCTCGACCATGTGAAGCGCGTCGCGCAAAGCGGATTTGCGCGAAACATTCGCTTTGTCGAGAACTACGACCCGTCGTTGCCGCCGGTTTACGCCAATCGCGACCAACTGGTGCAGGCCTTCCTCAATCTTGTGAAGAACGCTGCGGAGGCGGTCGGCGAAGCCGTCGATGGCGAGATCGAACTTTCGACCGCCTTCCGGCCGGGCGTCAGCCTGCGAGCCATGGGCGAGAAGAGCCCCATCGGGTTGCCGCTCGAATTCTGCGTGCGCGACAACGGCCCGGGCGTGCCCGAGGACATCGCGGCGCACCTCTTCGATCCCTTTGTCACGACGAAGTCGACAGGAACTGGCCTCGGACTTGCACTGGTTGCGAAGATCGTCAACGACCACGGCGGCATCGTGGAGTGCGACTCCCTCCCCAGACGCACGACGTTTCGGGTGCTGATGCCGATGTACAGGGTGAAACGGCCCGATCAACGCGAGGAACGGCGTGCATGACATCTCGCAAAGGCGGGAGAACCGATCAATGACGCGAGGAGAGATTCTGGTCGCTGACGACGACGCTTCGATCCGCACGGTTGTGGCGCAGGCGCTTTCACGCGCCGGCTATGAGGTGCGCACGACGGGGGCGGCGGCGACGCTTTGGCGCTGGGTGCAGTCGGGCGAGGGCGACCTCGTCGTCACCGATGTCGTCATGCCCGATGAGAATGCTTTCGAGCTTCTGCCGCGCATCAAGAAGCTTCGTCCCGAGCTGCCGATCATCGTCATGAGCGCGCAGAACACCTTCATGACCGCCATTCGCGCGTCGGAGCGGGGCGCCTACGACTATCTGCCCAAGCCCTTCGACCTGAAAGAGCTTGTCGGCATCGTCGGGCGCGCGATGGCGGAGCCGCGCAAGCACCCCGAAAACGACGGTCATGACGAAATCGAGGGTATGCCGCTCGTCGGCCGCTCCCCGGCGATGCAGGAAATCTATCGCTCGCTGGCGCGGTTGATGCAGACCGACCTGACGGTGATGATCAATGGCGAGTCAGGCACAGGCAAGGAGCTCGTCGCCCGCGCTTTGCACGACTATGGCAAGCGCAAGAAAGGCCCCTTCGTCGCTGTCAATATGGCGGCGATTCCGCGCGATCTGATCGAGAGCGAGCTTTTCGGCCATGAGAAAGGCGCCTTCACCGGCGCCAACCAGCGCTCGGCCGGCCGCTTCGAGCAGGCCGAGGGCGGCACGCTGTTTCTCGACGAAATCGGCGATATGCCAATGGAGGCGCAGACAAGGCTGCTGCGCGTGCTGCAGCAGGGCGAATATACGACCGTCGGCGGACGCACGCCGATCAAGACCAATGTCCGGATCATCGCCGCGACAAACAAGGATCTTCGCATCCTCATTCAGCAGGGCCTGTTCCGCGAGGATCTCTATTTCCGCCTGAACGTCGTGCCGCTTCGGCTGCCGCCGCTGCGCGAGCGCGTCGAGGACATTCCAGATCTCGTCCATCACTTCTTCAAGGTGGCTGCGAGCGAAGGACTGCCGCAGAAATACATTGAGCAGGCCGCGCTCGACCGGATGAAGAAATATCGCTGGCCGGGCAACATCCGCGAACTCGAGAACCTCATCCGCAGGCTCGCCGCCCTGCACCCGCAGGAGGTGATCTCCGACCAGCTCGTTCAAACCGAACTCGAACACGAGATTCGGCAGGCGGAGCCCGAGAAGAGCGCCGCCGCCGCGCCGTCGCAGGAGTTGCCTGACGGCCAGACGCTCTCGACCTCGGTCGAGCTCCATCTTGCGAAACTCTTCCGCGATTATGGCGATCAGCTGCCGCCACCCGGTCTTTATCACCGCATCATCCGCGAGATCGAAATTCCGCTTGTGTCAGCCGCCCTTGCGGCGACGCGCGGCAATCAGATCAAGGCGGCTGAACTGCTCGGATTGAATCGCAATACGCTGCGCAAAAAAGTTAACGATCTCGATATCCGACTGATGCGTTCGCCGCGGTAACTACTTACCGCGCCGTTTAATTGCAAGCGGCGCCGGCGGAGCCTATACAGGCGCCATGGCCCTGACCGGAGACGCGCCTTCTCCGCTAAAGGCGAAAGGCGGGACGCCGTTTCGCAGGTGGTTCGGCCCGATCATCGTGATCGGGGCCGTTGGCTGTGCTTTGGCCACATTTCTGGTTGTGGCGGAATTCGGCATTGTGTCGCCGACCGACGACCGCGTGTTGCCGCTGCTCGTCGTCAATGGCGTCTTCGTCAGCGTTCTGCTCGCCATGGTGCTCGTCAAGGCCTGGCGCCTTTACCGCGTCTGGCGGCGCGGCGAAGCGGCGGCGCGCCTTCATGTGCGCACGGTCGGCTTCTTCTCGGTCATCGCTTTGATGCCGGCGATTTTACTCGCGATTGCCGGCTCGCTGACGGTCGAGCGCGTGCTCAATCCGGCCTTCATGTCCAGCGTCAAGGTCTTCGTCCACAATACCGCCGAAGCGGCGGCTGTGTTTCGTGAAAGCCAGTGCCGGGCGCTGCTTCAGGAAGCGCAGCTCACGGCGTCCGACCTCGACCGCGCAGCCATACTCTACAACTCCGACCGGCCTTACTTTCATCAGATCTTTCAGTCGCGAGCCTATTTCTTGGGTTTCTCGGTCGCGGCGCTGGTGAAATCCAGCGGAGAGATTCTTGACCGTATCGACGTCGCGCAAAACGCCGCTTCGATCATTATCGCGCCGCCGAAATCCGAGTTCGACGACGCCCGGCGCGGGGAGCCTTTATGTCTCGTGATCGACGACGGCAAAAGCTTCGTCGCGTTGCGCGCGCTCAACGCCTTTCAGGACACGTTCCTTTACGTCACCCGGCCAATCGATCCGATAGCGGTCGAATTCCCAAAACAGGCTGAGAGCCTTATCAACAGCTACGACGCCTTCGATTCTTATCGCACGGCGGTGCAGCGCGCCTTCGTGATGATGTACGCCTTTCTGACGACGATCATGCTGCTGTCGTCGATCTGGTTCGGGCTCGATTTCGCCGACCGGCTCGTGACGCCGATCCGTGACCTGATCGCCGCAACCGACGAAGTTTCGGCGGGCAATCTGGACGTTCGCGTCAATGTCGATAAGCAACACGGCGAATTGGCGCGTCTCGGCGACGTCTTCAACAAGATGACAACCGAACTCAATCTTCAGCAGAGCCGCCTGATCGAAGCTAACCGCATCAATGACGAACGCCGCGAATTCACCGAGGCGGTTCTCGCTGGCGTTCCGGTTGCGGTCATGGGCGTGGACTCGGAGAGCGTCGTCACCATTCTCAACCGCTCCGCCGAGGAATTGTCGCTTACGGACGCAAAGGGGCAGGCGACGGTGGGCGCCGATGTCGGGGCAGTCCTACCAGAAATCGTCCCGATTCTGGAGGATGCGGCGGAAGTCTTCCCGCGCGCGGTGCAAAGCCAGATCACCATCAAGCGCGGCGTCGCCGAACGCACTTTGAATGTGCGCGTCACCTCGGCGCGCGCCGAAGAGGGAAATCCAACTTACGTCGTGACGCTTGACGACATCACCGATCTTGTGATGGCGCAGCGCACGTCAGCCTGGGCGGACGTTGCGCGGCGCATCGCGCATGAAATTAAGAATCCCTTGACGCCGATCCAGCTTTCGGCCGAAAGACTCCGCCGAAAATACGGCAAGGTCATTCAGGACGATCGCGACGTTTTCGACCAATGCACGGATACGATCGTTCGCCAAGTCGACGACATCAAGCGCATGGTCGACGAGTTTTCATCTTTTGCGCGTATGCCGAAGGCGCGTCCCGAGCGCGACGATCTTAACGAATGCATCCGGCAGGTGGCGTTCCTCATGCGCGTCGGCAACGCCGATCTCGATATCGTCGAAGAATTGCCTGAAACGCCGGTCATCGCCCAATTCGATCGCCGCTTGCTGTCGCAGGCGCTCACCAATATCGTTAAGAACGCCGTCGAAGGCATCGCCGCACGGGAAGAAAAAGACGGTCAGGAAAAGGGACGAGTCGAAATCAAATTGGATGTGCGCGATCGCATGGCCGAAATCGATGTGATTGATAATGGTAAGGGCTTCCCGGCGATGAACCGGCAGCGCCTGCTCGAACCTTACATGACCACGCGGTCGGACGGCACCGGACTAGGTCTGCCGATCGTCGCCAAGATCATCGAGGATCACGGGGGCCGGCTAGAGTTGCTGGACGCGCCGTCGGGTCGGGGCGCCTGCGTAAGGCTTATCGTGCCCCTCGCCGCGGAGACATCGTCAAAGGAAGAGCCGCGCGGCGCTGGCGTTGAAGCTGACAACGCCCCGGCGCATGCAAACGAGGCGGGGCAGAGCGGGGCATAATGGCCACTGATATTTTGATTGTCGACGATGAAGCGGACATCAGGGAGCTCGTCGCTGGAATTCTGAGCGATGAAGGGCATGGGGTCCGAACCGCCAAAGATTCCGACGAAGCGCTTGCGGCGATCGCCAGCAGGCGTCCACATCTCGTTTTTCTCGACATCTGGCTGCAGGGATCGCGGCTTGACGGCCTTCAAGTGCTCGAGCTGGTGCAGAAGCAGCACAAGGGCTTGCCGGTTGTCATGATCTCAGGCCACGGCAACATCGAGACCGCGGTCAGCGCCATCAAGATCGGCGCTTATGATTTTATTGAGAAGCCCTTCAAGGCGGACCGGCTGGTGCTCGTCGCCGAACGCGCGCTTGAGGCCTATCAGCTGCGGCGAGAACTTTCCGCGTTGCGCCAACGTGCAGGGGCGTTCGACCGCATCGTCGGCGATTCCCCGGCGGCCCATCAGCTGCAGCAGCTCATCGCCCGCGTTGCGCCAGTAAATTCGCGCGTTCTGATCACCGGCGCGCCCGGAAGCGGCAAGGAACTCGCCGCCCGCTGCATCCATGAGGCCTCGAGTCGCGCCGGCGGGCCCTTCGTTGTCATCAATTCGGCGACCATCACGCCAGAAAACATGGAAATCGAGCTGTTCGGACGCGAAGGCGCCGATGGCGAGCGCAAGATCGGCGCGCTTGAGGAGGCGCACGGCGGAACGCTGTTCCTCGATGAAATCGCCGACATGCCGAAGGACACACAGGCGAAAATCCTGCGGGTGCTGGTCGACCAGACATTCCAGCGGGTTGGCGGATCGAACAAGGTCCACGTCGATGTGCGCATCATCTCGTCCTCAGCGCGCGATCTCGCCTCGGCGATCGAGGAGGGCGCGCTGCGCGAGGATCTGTTTCACCGCCTCGCCGTCGTGCCAATCCGAATTCCCTCGCTGGCGGAGCGGCGCGAGGATATTCCTGCGCTCATCAACTATTTTATGGAAAACATGTCGCTCGCCTCCGGCATGCCGCGTCGGCGGATCTCCGAGGACGCGCTCGCGGTTCTGCAATTGCACGACTGGCCGGGCAACATCCGTCAGTTGAAGAACAACGTGGAGCGCCTGATGATCCTCACTTCGGGCGATCCTGGCGCGACGATCACCGCCGAAATGTTGCCGCCTGATGTCGGCGAACTCGTTCCCGCGACGCCCGCCGGCGTGCGCGGCGAGAAATTGATGAGTCTGCCGCTCCGCGAAGCGCGGGAAGTTTTCGAACGCGAATATCTCGTCGCGCAACTCAACCGCTTCTCGGGGAATATATCCCGCACGGCGGAGTTCATCGGCATGGAGCGCTCGGCCTTACACCGAAAACTTAAGTCGCTGTCGGTAGAGTCATAAAAACATTGAGATAGGCGAAGCTATTAAAGTATCGCTTTAGGTTCCTGATATGAGCTGGCGCGGTCTTCGAAACCACGCCTTCGATGAATTGGCATGGCCAACCGCATGACTCGCACCTTGCGCTTCGCCTTTTGAAAGGTTCTAATGAACATGGCGGCGAAACAAGAAGAACGATCCCTTGGGGGCGGCGTCATTCCGCTCGGCTCAAAAAACAGAACAGGACAGCCGATGTCGTCAGAGCGTTCGCAAAATCTGCAAGATACATTTTTGAATTTCGTCCGGAAGAATAAAGTCCCGCTTACCATCTTCCTCGTCAACGGCGTCAAGCTCCAGGGCATCGTCACCTGGTTTGACAATTTTTGCCTATTGCTGCGCCGAGACGGGCATTCTCAGCTCGTCTATAAGCACGCCATCTCGACGATCATGCCTGGACACCCCATACAAATGTTTGAGCCGGGCGATGAAGAAGCGCAGGTCGACAAGCAGCGGTAGGGCGATTGAGGGCAGATAGGGAAGCAAGGAACGGCGCGACGCGGAACGGCGGCGAGACGCGGGCGCTGGTTATTGGCCCCTATCTGGCCCAGGCCAGCGCGGCGCGCGAGAGAGACCCCGCGGCGCGCCTCGCAGAGGCCGTGGGACTCGCACAGGCGATCGATCTCGATGTCGTCGGCCAATCGGTCATATCGCTCAACGAGGTCCGACCGGCAAGCTATCTTGGGAAGGGCAAGGTCGAGGAGATCGCCGAGATCGTCAGGGCGAAAGACGCCGCGCTCGTCAGCATGGACTGCCAGCTTTCGCCCGTGCAGCAGCGCAATCTTGAAAAGGCGTGGGACGCCAAGGTCATCGACAGGACCGGGCTCATTCTCGAAATTTTCGGAGAGCGCGCCCGCACCAAGGAGGGCGCGCTGCAGGTCGAGCTTGCGCATCTCGCCTATCAGAAGTCGCGGCTCGTGCGCTCCTGGACCCACCTTGAACGCCAGCGTGGCGGCTTTGGCTTTCTCGGCGGCCCCGGCGAAACTCAGATCGAGACCGACCGGCGCCTGATCGAAGAGCGGATGCGGCGCATCGAACACGATCTCGACAAGGTGAAGCGGACCCGCGCATTGCATCGCAAGACGCGGCGCGACGTCCCTTATCCCGTAGTTGCGCTCGTCGGCTACACAAACGCTGGAAAGTCGACGCTTTTCAATCGGCTGACCCGCGCCGAAGTGCTCGCGCGGGACATGCTCTTCGCGACCCTCGATCCCACGCTGCGCCAGATCAAACTGCCGCATGGCGCGCGAATCCTACTTTCCGACACGGTGGGCTTCATATCGGATCTTCCGACGATGCTCGTCTCGGCCTTCCGGGCGACGCTCGAAGAAGTCACGCTCGCCGACGTGGTTCTCCACATTCGCGACGTTTCGCACGAAGACTGGGAAGCGCAGGCGAAGGACGTCGAGACAATCCTCGGCGAACTCGGTCTGAAAGGCGAAGCCGAGGGCCGTATCCTCGAGGTGTGGAACAAGATTGACGCGCTCGATCCAGAGCGGCTGTCGGCGCTTCAAGCTGCCGCACGGGGGATCGCGGCTGACCGCCGTCCGACGCTGGTGTCGGCCTTGACCACGCAAGGGCTCGACGAACTGCTGGCGCGGATCGAAGCGACGCTCGCGGCCGGCCGCATTCGGTTTGAGCTCGATTTGGACGCCGCCGACGGCGCCGGATTGGCCTGGCTTCACGCCCATACCGAAGTGCTCAAACGCGACGCGCTGCCGCAAGGCGGCGTCCACCTTGTCGTTCGCGTCGATCCCGAGCGTTCGGACGGTCTCGCGAGACGCTTTCCGCAAGCTGAAAGAGTGCGTGAAACGGGAGCATGGCGCCGGCGAGCCGCGTCGTAATCGAGGCGCCGCGAACCCGTCAGCGCGGCTTGCGCTCGGCGCCTTTTGCCTCAACCCACAACGACTCCATCTCGTCGAGGGACGCCGCTTCAGGCGAACGCCCTGCCTCGGCGAGGCGTTGCTCGATATGTCGGAAACGCCGCTCGAATTTGGCGTTGGCGCGGCGCAGCGCCTGCTCGGGATCGACCTTTGCGTGACGCGCAAGATTGGCGACGACGAACAGCAGATCGCCGATCTCCTCTTCGAGCGCCGGCGAAGCCTGCACGCCGGGAAGGGCGAGTTCCGCGGCGACTTCCTCGGTTTCTTCGCGAATCTTGTTGAGGACCTGTTGCGCGTCGTCCCAGTCGAAACCGACTTTCGACGCCTTTTGTTGCAGCTTTAGCGCGCGTGTCAGCGCGGGTAGGGCGAGCGGCACGCCGTCGAGCAGGCTCTCCGGCTGGGCCCCCTTCTTCGCCGCCTTCTCGCGCGCTTTGATCGCGCTCCACTGCGCCGTCACACCGTCGGCGTCGAGCGTCCTTCCGTCTCCGAAGACATGCGGATGCCGGCGGACGAGCTTGTCGCAGATCGCGTCGACGACGTCCGGGAATGCGAAGGCGCTCAGCTCCTGCGCCATCCGGGCGTGGAACACGACCTGCAGCAAGAGATCGCCCAATTCATCCTTGAGATCGGCAAGGTCATCGCGCTCGATGGCGTCGGCGACTTCGTACGCCTCTTCGATCGTGTAGGGCGCGATCGAACGAAAATCCTGCTCGAGGTCCCAGGGGCAGCCGCTGCCCGGCGCGCGCAGCGCCGCCATGATTTCGATCAGCCGGGCGATGTCGCCGCGCGGTCGGGCCGACATGAGCTTTCCTCAAAAGAAAAGCGCCGCGGCCCTCTAAAGAGGATCGCGGCGCGTCGATGACGTAGCGCGGCTCAATCCAGGGTGATCGACAGCGCTTCTCGGCCTTTCGCCGTGTCCACCACCTGCATCGTGACAGGTTGTCCCTCGGCGAGACGATTCACGCCCGACGGGCCCAGAATCGAAATGTGGACGAACACGTCCTTGCCGCCATCGTTCGACTGCACAAAGCCGAAGCCCTTGGTCTCGTCGAACCATTTGACCTTGCCGGAAACCGGCACTGCGGTCGACGGATCGGGCGCCTGACGACGGGGCCGGGGGCTGTCAAAGCCGCCGCCACCGGTGCGCGGCGGCGGGGCGCGCTCAGCCGCTCCAGCCAGATCGACCTCGAGAACGCGCGCCACTTGCTGGCCTTTCACCGAGCTCGTGACCTGCACCTGCAATTTCGCGCCCGGCGGCAATGAGTCATATCCCGCCGCCTGAACGGCGCCGATATGGAGGAAGGCGTCACCGGTGCCATTGGCCAGCTCCACGAAGCCGAAGCCCTTATCGGGCTTGAACCACTTCACGATGGCGTCAACGGCCGGCTCATTCGACATCGGCGGCGGCGCGTCAGGAAATCCGCCGCCTCCAAATGGTGAACGCGGCGGCCGGCTCGGCCGCGGCGCGTCATAACCGAACGGGGCGTCGTCATCGAATCCGCGTTTGCGGGGGCCCCGAAAATCTCTACCTTTGCTCATGTTTACCTGCTCGTCTCCGCCAAAAACGGCAAGACCGCTATGCCAACCTTGTGCGCCCAGGCGTTCCCATTCGCGTCGCGAAAACGCGCGCGTTCGAAAACGACGATGATGTGCCTCTTGAATGCATATAGTCCCGCGCAGCGAGCCTTTTACCAGAGTTTCGCCCCGGAAGGCCAGCGAATTCCATGACCTGATCCAAAAATCCAAACAGTCGCCATGGTTTGACAGCGGACGGCCGATTCCTGCACGAGCGGGAATGTTTGCGTTTGCAGGACCTTAGATGAGCGGCGCACCGAAATTTTGACGCCTTTTGGGATTTTCGCGCCCGTCGCTTGTCAACGCAAAGCGCCACTGTGAAGACCACGACGCCTGCCGCTTATGGGGGTATGGGGAATACCGGCCTGTATCTCTCGAGAGCCCTTCCGCCGGCGATAGGAGCGTCGTCGCCGAGAGCCTCATCCATGATTCGCATAATCGATATTATGGAACATATATCTATGCCCATATGCCGGCCCCGTGACATCAGACTTCCAGCAGCATTCCGTCGAATGCCGGCGTGACATTTTCCGGCAGCGTCGCGGCGAGCGCATCATAGTCCAGATCGACATGCAAATCCGTCAGCACGGCCCGCTTCGGTTTGAAATGCGCGATGAAATCCAGCGCCTGGCTGACGGAGAGATGCGTGCCGTGTCGCTGATGACGTAGCGCGTCGATGATCCAGAGATCGAGCCCTTCGAGATATTGCGCGCTCTCTGGCGGAATGGCGTGAAGATCGGGCGTATAGGCCACATTGTCGAAGCGAAAGCCGAGCGCGTCCATGTCGCCATGGTCGAGGCGAAAAGGCGTCGCGACGATCGCCCCACCGGGTCCGTCGACCGTCACATCGCGCCCGAGATGCAGCCGATGTTCGGTCATTAGCGGCGGATAGAAGCTGCCGGGCGGCGTCTTGAAGATGTAGTCGAACTTCGTCGCGAAGGATCGCGACGTCGGCTCGTCCATATAGGCTGGAATGCGTCGTCCGCTCATAATGACCAGGCCGCGCACGTCGTCGACGCCATGCGTGTGATCGGCGTGCGGATGGGTATAGAGGATCGCATCGAGCCGCTTGACCTCAGCGTCGATGAGCTGCTCGCGCAGATCTGGACCCGTGTCCACGAGCACCTGCGTCGCCGCATCGGTCGGCCCGCGCGAAACGAGAATAGAGCAGCGACGGCGCCGGTTCTTCGGATTGTCCGGATTGCACTTCCCCCAACCCTGCCCGACGCGCGGCACGCCGCCTGACGAGCTGCAACCGAGAATCCTGATCCTGAGGCTCACGCGGCGGAGTCCAGAGGCGGCATTTTGGAAAAGAGCCGCAGCGCGTTTTCGGTTGTGGCGATCGCAAGTTCGGCGGCGCTGATCCCCTTGATCTCGGCGAGCGCACGCGCCGTGTCGACGACGAACGCCGGTTCATTGCGCCTGCCGCGATGGGGCGTTGGCGCAAGGAAAGGCGCGTCGGTTTCGACCAGCATCCGCTCCAAGGGCACGTCGCGGGCGATCTCGCGTAGATATTCAGCGTTCTTGAAGGTCACGACGCCGGAAAAAGAAATATAGAGGCCGAGATTGAGAGCCGTTTGGGCAAGCGCGGCCCCGCTCGTGAAGCAATGGAGCAGGGCGGGGAAAGCCCCCTTCCCCATTTCGTCTTTCAGAATGGCGGCGCAGTCCTCGTCGGCGTCACGGGTGTGGATGACGAGCGGCAATCCTGTTTCGCGGGCGGCTTGGACGTGAATGCGGAAAATGCGCTGCGCCACGTCGCGCGGCGCATGGTCATAGTGATAATCGAGACCTGCTTCGCCCAATCCGACGCATTTTGGATGCTGCGACAGAGTGACGAGCGTTTCGACCGTCGGCTCGGCTTCCTCATGCGAATGGTGTGGATGCGTTCCTACTGTGCAGAAAACGTCCGGATAGGCCTCCGCAATCGCCTTCACGCGATCGAAGCGCGACAGATGCGTCGAGATCGTGATCATTCTGCCGACGCCGCGCGCTTTGGCGCGCGCGATCGTCTCCGCGAGTTCGGGCGCGAAATCGGGAAAATCCAGGTGGCAATGGGTGTCGATGAGCATCAGGTTCAGTCGGGAAGGAGCATTATCTTGATTGTCCGAGCACAGTCGTTCGCCGGCTGTTCCAAGCTTTCGATGATGCGCTTGAGCCAATGCCGCAATATGGCTCTGCGGCTGAAAAACACAAATATTTAGCCCGGGCTCCTTCGCGGCTATGAAGCGCGGCGCTATATTTTTGGCCATGCGGAGCTATCAGTTTACCCCTTGGACGAACCTCGCCACGAAGTCGCGCCTCAAGCTCGCCGCGAATCGCGTCGAAAGCTCTGCCGGAGCGTACGCAAACCGAGGAGGACATCATTGACGCAGTCTTCCACGCAGGGCGGCGACGGCCGCCAACTGGCGACGATCAAGGACGTGACCGACATTCTCGGAGATGTCGACGACGCGACGCTGTCGGCGATCATGGATTTGCGCCCGACGATCGCCGATGTCGAGGAAGCGTCGATGTGGATGTCGGGCGACCGGGACGTCTTCGGCGCCGGCGCGCCGCTTAAGGACGTCGCAGGAGAAATCATCTCGCTTCTCGGCGGCGACGATGATGAGAATCTTCCGCCCACGATATGAGGGTCGGCGCGCCGCCACGCCGAGACGGCGCGCAGACTGTCAGGCTCTTCCTGTGCGGCGACGTCATGATCGGCCGGGGCGTCGACCAGATCCTTCCCTCGCCCTGCCCACCCAAGCTCTACGAAGAATATGTTTCGTCGGCCGAAGGATATGTTCGCTTAGCCGAAGCGGCGTCCGGGCCGATTCCACGGGGCGTCGATCTTTCCTATATCTGGGGCGACGCGCTCGCTGAGCTTCGCGACGACGCGCCTGACGCCCGCATCGTCAATCTCGAAACCAGCGTGACGCGCAGCGAGACAGCCGAACACAAGGCGATCAATTATCGCGTCAGTCCGCAGAACGCAGAATGTCTACGCGTCGCCGGAATCGATTGTTGTTCGCTCGCGAACAATCATGTTCTTGATTGGGGGCCGTCCGGCCTTATCGAGACGCTCGACACGCTTGCGCGTCTGGGCATTTCCGCCACCGGCGCGGGATGCACGATCGACGAGGCGCGGCGACCGGCCATCCTGGACATCCCTCAAAAGGGACGCGTCGTCGTCATGTCCTTCGCCCTGCCCGACAGCGGGACGCCCATCGACTGGGCGGCGACGCGCGCTGCGCCGGGAGTCAATCTTCTGCCTGACCTTTCCGCCGAAAACATCGACTTGGCCTGCGAGTTGGCGAGACGCGCTGCACTGCCCGGCGACATTCTGGTGATTTCGATCCACTGGGGCTCGAACTGGGGCTATCACGTTTCAAACGCCCAACGACAATTCGCGCATCGGCTGGCCGAAGAGGCCGGCGCCTCCATTATTCACGGACATTCGTCGCACCATCCGAAGGGGTTTGAGGTCTATCGCAACCGTTTGGTCCTTTATGGCTGCGGCGACTTCCTGAACGACTATGAAGGCATCAGCGGGTATGAAAGCTATCGCGGCGATCTTTCGCTGATGTATTTCGCGGATGTCGATGCGGCGAGCGGCGATCTCACCCGACTTCGAGTGGTCCCCTTGCATATGCGCCGCTTACGCCTCGAACGCGCGTCGACAGCTGACGCCGAATGGCTCGCGCAGACGCTCGATCGCGAAAGCGCGCCATTTGGCGTTCGCGTGCGACACTCGGATGGGGCGTTGTCAGCCTCCTGGTCCGACGGAGAATGACGCCGCAACGCTCGTGACTGGCGGCGCGCCAATTCCCATCTCTATCCGTCAACAGACAAGCGGAGCTTGATCGATGGCCATCATCCTCAATCACACAATCGTGCCGGCGCGTGACAACGACGCGGCGGCGCGCTGGTTCGCGCATATTTTTGGTTTGCGCTACGACGGCTCCAAGGGCCATTTCGCGCCGGTGAAGATCAACAGCGAACTAACCCTGCTGTTCGATAAGGATGAAGGCTTCGGGTCCAGCCACTATGCGTTCCACGTTACCGACAAAGAATTTGACGAGATCTTCGGACGCGTGAAGGACGAAGGCATAGCCTTTGGTAGCGCGCCGGGACGGTTTACGGACGGCCAGCTCAACGATTGGAACGGCGGCCGCGGCGTCTATTTCAAAAGTCCCGACGGCCATGTGCTCGAGCTGATGACCGCGCCGCAGTAGCGCTGCGCTACGCTGCCCGCGCCTCGTAGAGAATCGCCTGCATCGGCAGGCGCATGGGATTTTGGCCGAGCTCTTCCGTGAGCCTTTTCGCCAGCGCTTCGACAATCGTCTCGGCGCACACGCCGCCGCGTTCACGGAGCTGCTCAAAGAGCGGACTGCCGAAAACGAGTCCCTTGGCGAAATCCACCGGGTTAGCCACGTCCTTGACGCGCGACTGAACGGAAACAGTGATGTCCGTGAAGCCGGCGCCGAGCAGCGATTCTTTGATCGGATCGATCTCGGCGCATGAAAAAGCAAGAAATTGTGGCGGATCGCCAGGAAAAAAACGTTCGATCACCTTTAGCCCCAGGCGGGGGAAAGGATTGTAGCGCGGCGAATCCCAGACGCTGAAGAAATAGCGACCGCTCGGCCGCAGTAAGCGTCGCGCCTCGCGATGCGCAAGGTCTTTATCGGGAAAGAACATCAGCCCGAACTGACAGACGATCGCATCGAATGCCCCGTCGTCGAAAGGCAGCGCCGTCGCATCGGCCGGGCGGAACGTCACCTGCTCCCCAGAGCCGAATTTCGACTTCGCCACCTTGAGCATCGGTTCATTGAGGTCGGTCGCGGTCAGTCGCGCCTGCGGGCCGAGCGCATCGCGCAGCTTGCGCCTGACGATTCCCGTGCCGGCCGCCGTTTCGAGCACATCGGTCGCAGCGCTCTCGGCGACACGACGCGCAATGTCCGCTGCGTAATCTTCAAAGATTACCGGGCCGAGGCTGCGGTCGTAGTGCGTGGGAATATCGCCGACGAAGCGTGCAGCGTCGCTCATCACAATGTCAGTTTCGAAGCGGAAGACGGCAGCCCGCCGCCCGACGCGTCCCTGCTCTTAGGTTCGTGCGTCGGCGGCGCGCTGTTAGTCGCTTTATTGCTGCGCCGGCTGTTCGGCCGCAGGCTCCTCCGGAGCGGCCGGCTTCGGCTTGGGTTTAGCCTTCGGCTTGGGCTTGGGCTTCGGCTTTGGCGCGGGCTCCGCAGCCGCTGGATCAGGCGCAGCCACAGGCGTGGCCGCCGGCGCGGGCGCCGGAGCTGGAGGCGGCGCTTCGGTAACCGCGGGAGCAGGAGCGGGCGCAGGCGCGCTCTCTGCTGGCGGAGTCTCGACGACTGCCGGCTGCTCGGCCGGAGGCGCTTCAGGCGCCGGGGTCGCCGCCGTGTCGGGTTGTGCGGGCTCCGATTCGACTGGCGTCGCCGCTGCATCGCTCGGCGCCGCCTCTTCCGTCGGAGCCGCCGGTTTGAAGCGGCCCTCGATCGCGGCCTTGAGATTGGCGACGCCTTCGGTCGGCGCGGCGTAGATGCCCAGTCCAAAGCCGAGCGCGCCGAAGATGACCGCCGTCAGGATTGTTGAAATGCCACGCGCCATTCCGTGAGTCCCTCTGTGAGAAAAAAACCGTCCCGAAGATTTGACGCAACGAAGGCGGACGCCGCTGTGCGAGCGCTCGACCGAGCGGCCCACGAGAACTCCTTAGGGAGGAGCCGACGTTCATACTCGCACGCCTAGGCTTAGTCGAACAAGCCCGTGAAGACCAACGCCATTTCGCCGCCGCCCCGCCATTTGAAACGCCCGATTGTGGTGAGCGCGTGGCGAGGCAGGTCAGCTTAATCTTTCAATCTACCGTCGAAATGGCTATTTCCCTGCTGGCGGCGAAGCTAGACCGGCTGTCTCCTCGTCGATAAATCGCGGGAATACGGGCGTTGGCGGCGGCAGCGGCGCCCCTTCCTGAAGCGCATTCCCCTCGCCTGCGTGAGCGAAGTCCCGCTCGTCCGGACCGACGTCCAGAAGATCGAGAAGCTTGCTGGCCGAATCAGGCATGAACGGTTGCAAAGGAATCGCCAGCCGGCGCAGCGTCTCGGCCGTGACGTAAAGCACGGTCTCCATGCGCGCCGGATCGGTTTTCTTCTTCGCCCAGGGCTCCTCCGCCGCGAAATAGCGATTGGCTTCGGCGATGACGCGAAAAATTTCAGCGAGCGCATGATGCGGCGCGTAACTCTCCATCGCGGCGCGCGCCTTCTCAAGAACGTCGGCCGCTTGGGCGAGAATGTCCCTGTCCGCATCCGCAAGCGTATGTTTACGCGGTACGGCGCCCATACAATTTTTGGCGATCATCGACAGCGATCGTTGCGCAAGATTGCCGAGGTCATTGGCGAGGTCAGCGTTGATGCGGTTGACGATCGCCTCGTGCGAATAATTGCCGTCTTGCCCGAACGGAATTTCGCGCAGGAAGAAATAGCGCAGCTGATCGACGCCATAGCGCTCAGCGAGATCGATCGGATCGACGACATTGCCGACCGACTTTGACATCTTCTCGCCCTTGGAGAACAGGAAGCCGTGCACCACGATCTGCTTGGGCAATGGCGTGCCTGCGGACATCAGGAATGCCGGCCAGTAAATGGCGTGAAAGCGCGTGATGTCCTTGCCGATGACATGAGCGTCGGCGGGCCAGAAGCGCGCTCTGTTTCCGCCTTCCGTAAGATATCCTGTAGCAGTTACGTAATTCGTAAGAGCGTCGACCCAGACATACATTACGTGCTTTGCGCTGGTGTGTGGGCCCGGCGGAATCTCGATGCCCCAGTCGAAGGTGGTACGGGAGACCGAGAGATCGGTCAGTCCCCGCTTCACGAAGGCGACAATCTCGTTCCGATAGTGTTCCGGCGTTATGAATTCGGGATGCCTCTCGTAATGGGCAAGTAGCCTTTCCGCGTAGGCAGACAGTTTGAAGAACCAGCTCTCCTCTTCCACCCATTCAACCGGCGTGCCGGTTGGCGCGAATTTCTTGCCATCCCGTTCGGTGAGTTCGTCTTCGTCGTAATAAGCCTCGTCGCGCACCGAATACCAGCCGGCGTATTTCGAGAGATAGAGATCGCCATTCGCCTCCATGCGCCGCCAGATTTCGAGCACCGTTTGCTTATGGCGCTCCTGAGTCGTGCGCACGATGTCGTCTGCGCGGGCGTTCAGCGCCTCGCCCATGCGGGCGAATTGCGCAGCGGTTCGGTCGGCGAGCGCCAGCGGCGTCAGCCCTTCCTTCTCAGCCGTGCGCTGCATTTTCTGCCCATGCTCGTCCATGCCGGTGACGAACAGCACGTCATAGCCATCGAGCCTCCTCCATCGGGCGAAGGCGTCGGTCGCGATGCGCTCATAGGCGTGGCCGATATGCGGCGCGCCATTCGCATAAGGAATGGCTGTCGTGATCATATAGGGGGGGCGCTCAGACATGAGTTGGGATTTAGCTTGCTTCAGGCGGATAGGAAAGCGCATCCAGGCGCGTCGGGAGGGTTCAAACTAAGTTAACAGAATGTATTTACCTCAAAATGAACGAGGCTCCTCTGTCTCTCGGACTGCGCTAAATTGCTCGCGGGAGCGCGGCAATGCCCATATCGAAAAACACGCCGAAGGATATTGCGAAGAGAGTCGCCGAGAAGCGGAGCGCGCGCACAAATGGCTGGCGGCGCGAGACCTTCACGCTGGAGAGAAGCGAAGCGCGGGCCAAGGCGCGCGAATGGTTCGAGCGCTTCCCCAAGGCCGCCTATATGACCGAGATCGAGTTCTGGCGCGAACTGGACGACGGCCGCATCGAGTTTACGATCCGCCGGCTGCCGAGCGCCGACTAGTCGCCAGGCCTATTCCGGGGCGACGTCCGGCGTGCGCCAGCCCAGATGCTGGCCGCTGTCGACGGCGATCATCTGCCCGGTCACGCTTTTGGCTCGACTGAGGTAGACGACGGCGTCCACTACGCCCGAGACGTCAGCGGCGCGCTCTAGCGGCACCCCGCGCGCTTCCATTTCGAACTCCCGCTCGCCAAGCGCGGCGTTGGGAAAGACCGGCCCTGGCCCGACCGCATTCACGCGGATACGAGGGGCGAAAGCCTGCGCCATGGTGAGCGTCGCCGACCACAGCGCCGACTTCGACAATGTGTAGGAGAAGTGACGCGGCGTCAGACGCCAGACCCGTTGGTCGAGCATATTTATGATCGCGCCATTGGCGCTCGCGGGCAGCGCCGCAGCAAAGTCGCGCGACAGCAGCAGCGGCGCGCGCAGATTGATCTGCATCTGCCGCTCATAAAGCTCCAGTGAAAAATCCTTCGCCGCGTCGATCTCGAAAATCGAGGCGTTGTTGACGAGGAGCCTTAAGGGTCCAAAGGCTTCGCCCGCTTCCTCGATCAGGCGCTGTGTCGAAGCTGCGTCGGCAAGATCGGCAATCGCGATCGCCGCGCGGCCGCCGCGCTGCCTGATTGCATGCGCAGCGAGCTCCACCTCCTCAGCCGAGCGCGGAGATGCATGCAGCACGACCGGCCGGCCTTCGCGCGTGAACCGTTCGGCGATGGCGAGGCCGATACGCCGCGGCGCGCCGGTGACCAACACGGGCCCGTTTGCGTCGTCGCCCTCGCTCATGCGCCTACCCCATTGTTGGGTGCGTGAATTAGCCCTCGGCGTCCTCACCTTCGCCGACATCGCCGATATGCTCAACGGAGACGACGCGCTCGTCTTCAGCCGTGTCGAACACGATGACGCCTTGAGTCCCGCGCCCGGCGATGCGGATGCCGTCGACCGAACAGCGGATCAACTGGCCGCCGTCCGTCACCAGCATGATTTCGTCGCCATGGCCGACGGGAAAAGAGGCCACGAGCTTGCCATTCCTGGCGTTCACCGCCATGGCGACGATGCCTTTGCCGCCACGCCCTGTCGTACGATATTCGTAAGAGCTTGTCCGCTTACCGTAACCATTCTCTGAGACGGTGAGAATGATCTGCTCCGCCGCCTGCATCTCGTAAAAGCGCGTATCCGACAGCTCCACCGCAGCGGCCTCTTCGGCCTCGGCCCCCGCCTCCGGCGAAACGTCTTCGCCCATTCGTCGGCGCAGCGCATTGGCGCGCTTCAGATAAGCGGCGCGCTCCTCGCCGGCAGCCTCGAAATGATTGAGGATGGAGAGCGAAATGACCCGGTCGCCGTTTCCTAAGGCGACGCCGCGCACGCCCATTGAAGTGCGCCCCTGAAAGACGCGGACTTCCGGCACGGCGAAGCGGATGCATTGCCCGTCGCGCGTCGTCAGCAACACGTCGTCACGCTCGGTCGCGGTCGCGACGTCGACGATGGCTTCGCCTTCGTCAAGCTTCATGGCGATGAGGCCGTTGCGGCGCACATCGACGAAATCCGAGAGTTTGTTGCGCCTTACTGTGCCACCCGTCGTCGCGAAAATGACGTCGAGCGTCGCCCAACTCTGCTCGTCCTCGGGCAGCGGCATGATGGTGGTGATCCGCTCGTTTTGCTCAAGCGGTAGGAGATTGACGAGCGCCTTGCCGCGCGCCTGCGGCGCCGAGAGCGGCAATCGCCAGACCTTTTCCTTGTAAGCCTTGCCAAGAGACGAAAAGAACAGCACCGGCGTATGGGTATTGGCGACGAAGAGCCGATGGACGAAATCCTCCTCCTTCGTCTGCATGCCGGAACGGCCTTTGCCGCCGCGCCTCTGCGCGCGATAGGTCGAGAGCGGCACACGCTTGATGTAGCCGGCGTGCGAGACGGTGACGACCATGTCTTCGCGCGCGATCAGGTCCTCATCCTCTACCTCGCCGTCCGCCTCGATGATTTGCGTGCGGCGTGGCGTGGCGTACGCCTCCCTCACCGCCAACAGTTCATCCTTGACGATGCCGAAGAGACGTTCGCGTGAGCGCAAAATATCGAGGTAATCGGCGATCTCGGCGGCAAGCTTATTTAAGGCTTCGGAGATCTCTTCCCGACCGAGCGCCGTCAGGCGTTGCAGACGCAAATCGAGAATGGCGCGCGCCTGCGCTTCCGACAGCCGGATGGTTCCGTCATCGGTGAGCTTATGTCGCGGATCAGCAATCAGCTCGACGAGCGGCGCCATGTCTTTCGCAGGCCAATCGCGTCCCATCAGCGCCTCGCGCGCCGCGGCTGCATCAGGCGAGGTGCGGATGAGGCGGATCACCTCGTCGATATTCGCGACAGCAATCGCGAGGCCGACCTGTAGATGCGCGTTGTCCCGCGCCTTGGCGAGGCGGAACTTGGTGCGCCGGGTGACGACCGTTTCTCGGAAATCGACGAAGGAGCGCAACACGTCATGGAGCGTCATCAGCTCCGGGCGCCCGCCATTCAGCGCGATCATATTGACGGGAAAACTTGTCTGAAGCGCGGTGTGACGCCAAAGCTGGTTCAAAACAACGTCGGCGACGGCTTCGCGCTTCAATTCGACGACGATTCGCATGCCGTCGCGATCGGACTCGTCGCGCAGATCGGCGACGCCCTCGATCTTCTTCTCCCGCACCAAATCGGCAATGCGCTCGATCAACGCCGCCTTGTTCACCTGATAGGGAATTTCGGTGAAGATGATCGCTTCGCGATCCTTGCGCAAAGTTTCGATTTCCGACTTCGCGCGCATGATAATTGAACCGCGGCCGGTCGCGAAGGCGCTGCGAATGCCGCCGCGACCGAGGATCGTCGCCGCGGTCGGAAAGTCCGGACCCGGCACGATCTCCATCAGCTCAGCGACGCCGATGTCGGGCCGATCGATCATCGCGATGCAGGCGTCGATCACCTCGCCAAGATTATGCGGCGGAATGTTCGTCGCCATGCCGACAGCGATGCCGCCGGCGCCATTGACCAGCAGATTGGGAAAACGGGCCGGCAGGACCGTCGGCTCCTGCTCCTTGCCGTCGTAATTGGCCTGGAAATCGACCGTGCCTTCGTCAATGTCTTCGAGCAGCGCGAGCGCAGGTTTCGCGAGCCGCGACTCGGTGTAGCGCATCGCCGCCGGCGGATCATTGTCGACGGAACCGAAATTGCCCTGCCCGTCGATGAGCGGCAGGCGCATCGAAAATGGCTGAGCCATGCGCACAAGCGCGTCGTAAATCGCTGCGTCGCCATGCGGGTGGTATTTACCCATCACGTCACCGACGATGCGCGCCGACTTCACATAGGCCTTGTCCGGCGTATGCCCGTTCTCATGCATCGAAAACAGAATGCGACGATGCACCGGCTTCAAACCGTCACGGACGTCCGGCAGCGCGCGCGAAACGATCACGCTCATCGCGTAATCGAGATAGCTGCGCTTCATCTCGTCGGTGATCGAGACCGGCTTTATGTCGGAGCCGGGCTTGTCGGAGTCGTCTTTTTTGGTCTCGTCGTCGGCCAATTGTGCGCCAGTTCAGAAAAGAGCGTTTTGCGTCACATTTCTATAGGCGATTCGAGCGCGCGACGCCAGCATCTGTGGCTCAAGAAGATCAAGATAATTCAGTCGTTTATCGTCTTGTTAGCGATCTTTGTCGACGGCCGCCGGCCTTTTGCCGTCTCTGGCTTTCCAACGGCCGGCTTCTGCTGTTTTGCACCCGCCCGAAGCGCGGCCTCGACCGCCAATTTGGCCCAGCGAGCGAGTTCGTCATCGTCTTCGAGCGCCCCATCAGGAAGGCTCCAATAGGAAATGGTGATCGGTCGATCTTTGCCCTGATAGGTGAAAGGCCGGCAGCCTGCCGCTTGAAACTGCGGCGCGCTATGGCGATCGGCCTTTAGGTAGATTTCGCCGCCGGCTTCAATGGCAAAGAAGAGGCCGTCGACGTAAACGCCATGGCCGCTGAACATGCGCTTGACGGACACCGCGGCGAATGGGGCAAAAAGCTCTTCGATGCGCTCGCGGTCCATGACGGCCTCGATGAAATCAAGAGTCTCCAATCCCCGACGCTGCATCGACCTTTCCAAGGTCGGCGGGCTTCAGTTCGACGCTCTCGCCACATCCGCAGGCCGATGTCTGATTGGGGTTTTCGAATACGAAAGTCGACGCGAACTGCGTCGTTTTCACGTCCATCGTCGTCCCAAGGAGATAGAGCACCGCCGCGGCGTCGACGATCACGCGGCCGCCCTCAACGTCGATGATCTCGTCGCCCTTTTTGGGTTCGGCGATGTCCATTTTGTAGGACATGCCGGCGCAGCCGCCCTTCTCCACTGAGACGCGCAGCCCTTGCCCTTCTTCGGCCGTGGCCAACAGCGCGCGCACGCGCTCGGCCGCCGCGGGACTGACATTCATCACGCTCATTTTCTGGATAGTAGTCATTTGTAAAATTCTTCCCCTAAGAACGCGCGTTCACCACATGTCGAGCGCGATGCGCGCTTCGTCGGACATACGGCTCTGATCCCAAGGGGGATCAAACACCATGTTCACCATCACGTCGCTGACGCCGGGCACGGCGCTGACCGCATTCTTGACCCAGATCGGCATTTCGCCCGCGACTGGACAGCCTGGCGCGGTCAGCGTCATGTCGATTTCGACAAGTCCCTCGTCGGAGATGTCGACCCGGTAGATCAGGCCGAGCTCGTAGATATCGGCCGGAATTTCCGGATCGTAGACCGTCTTCAGCGCCTTTACGATGTCGTCCGCCAAGCGCTCATTTTCAATGGCCTGAGACGTTTGATCCGCCGCCGAGGCGCGATCGGTTTCGCTTGTGTTCGGAGCATCGTTCATGAACACGAAATTCTCCTCAGGCGAAAAGAGAGCGGGCCTTTTCCAGCGCTTCCGCCAGCCGGTCGATTTCCTCGCGCGTATTGTATAGCGCAAAGGAGGCGCGACAGGTGGAGGTGACGCCGAAACGGGACAGGAGCGGCATGGCGCAATGCGTTCCAGCCCGCACCGCGATGCCGGAGCGATCGATCACCGTGGCGATGTCGTGCGCATGCGCCGCCGCCATGTCGAAGGACACAATCGGCCCTTTGTCCGGCGCCTGACCATAGATTCTTAGCCCCTCGATCTGCGACAGTCTCTGATGCGCGTATGCCGTCAGACCAGCTTCATGCTCCCGGATCGCATCTCGGCCAATGCGCTCCATATAGTCGAGCGCGGCGCCGAGCCCGACGGCCTGGGCGATGGGGGGCGTGCCTGCTTCGAAGCGGTGCGGCGGGTCGTTATAAGTGACGGCGTCGAGCGTCACCGTTTCGATCATCTCGCCGCCGCCAGCATAGGGCGGCAATGCTTCCAGCCATTTACGCTTGCCGTAAAGCGCGCCAATTCCAGTCGGGCCATAGAGCTTATGGCCGGTCAGCACATAGAAGTCGGCGTCGAGCGCGTGCACGTCGACATCGAGATGCACAGCGCCCTGCGAACCGTCGACGCAGAGCGGAACCCCATGCGCATGCGCGATGCGCGTGACATCAGCGATCGGAACTGGCGCGCCGAGCACATTCGACATGTGCGTGAGCGTAACGATCTTCGTTCGCTTCGAAATGAGCCTCTCGAGCGCCTCAAGGTCGAAGCGGCCGTCGTCGTCGACCTCGAGCCACTTCAGCACAGCGCCTTTGCGCTCGCGCAGGAAATGCCAAGGAACGATATTGGAGTGATGCTCCATCACCGAGAGGATGATCTCGTCGCCTTCGCGAATATGCGCCTCGCCGAAGGAGGCGGCGACGAGATTCAAAGCTTCGGTCGCGCCGCGGGTGAAAATAATCTCGTCCGTCGATTGCGCATTGAGGAAGCGGCGCACCTTTTCGCGCGCGCCCTCATACCCTTCCGTCGCGGCGTTGGCGAGATAATGCAGCCCGCGATGCACGTTGGCGTATTCGTGCTCGTAGAAATGCGTTAGACGCTCGATAACGGCGCGCGGCTTTTGCGCCGAGGCAGCGTTATCAAGATAGGCAAGCGGCTTTCCATAGGGGCGCTCGGCAAGAATCGGGAAGTCGGCACGAACCGCTTCGATGTCGTACGCCGTTTCAATGCGCGCAATCTCGTTCATCGATTGATCCTTCGAGAAAGCCACGCGCTGACGCGCTCGCTAAGAAACGCCTTCAACTGCTCGTCCTCGAGCGTCTCCATCGCCTCATTGGCGAAGCCCTCGATCAGCAGGGCTTCAGCCTCGCGGCGCGGCAGTCCGCGCGCGCCAAGATAGAACAACTGGTCCTTATCGAGCCTGCCGCAAGTCGCCCCATGCCCGCACTGCACATCGTCGGCGAAGATTTCGAGCTCCGGCTTGTTGTTCATCGTCGCCTGATCTGAGAGCAGCAGCGCCTTCGACTGCATGACCCCGTCCGTCTTTTGGGCGCCGGGACGCACGATGACCTTGCCTTGAAACACGCCCACGCTCTGATCGTCGAGAATATTGCGAAAAACTTCACGGCTTTGGCCGTTCGGCTTCACATGGTCGACGATCAGGGTCGTATCAGCATGCAGCCGTCCACGTCCTAGGGTCGCGCCATTGAAGACGGCGCTCGCCTTCTCCCCGTCGAGGCGCGCGAAAATCTGCCGGCGATTGAGCCCATCGCCTTCAGTCAACGCGAAGGAATTGATCGTTGCGTCAGCATCAAGATGCGCGAGCAACGAGGCGACGCGGATCGATTGATCGACGCCGCCTGAAACATGCGTGACGAGATCGACACGCGCATTCGGCGCCAACCGAAGCAGGAGCGCGCTATTGTCCTGCGCCGGAGCCGCCGTCAGCGCGCCAAGAGTTTCGATCAAAGTCGCTTGAGCGCCCTCGCCCAGCATCACGAGCGCGCGCGTATATGTCGACTGCGCCGCTTCCGCGGACGTAAATGTCACTAGCTCGATTGCGCGGTCGATCCGCGCTCCGGAAGTAATCTGAATGACGACGCCGTCCTGCATCAGCGCCGCATTGAGCGCGAGCATCGAGTCCTGGGCGCCAATATCGGCGCTGGCGAGCGCCGACATGACATGCAGCTCGCCCTCCGCCAGCGCGTCGCGCAGCGATTGTATGGCGACGCCATCGGGAAGCCGCGCGATATCGAAGAGATCGGGCCGGAAAACGCCGTCGAGCGTGACAAGCCGGAGCGAGTCATGCGCGCGCGGCAGCGACAAAGCGCCATGCGAAGCGGCAGCGAGCGGCGCTGGCCTGCTCAACGCCGTTTTGAGGTCAGTGTAGTGCCAAGACTCGATGCGGCGGTTTGGCAGACCGAACTCCGAGAACGCCGCCCAAGCGGCCGCGCGCAGGCGCTGCGCGCCCTTGTCGCGCATCTCTTCGTAGAATGAAGAGAACGCCGCTTCTGCTTCGCTCGCCAGCTTGACCATCGTCTATGCCGCCTCTTCCGCGAGATATTCCTGATAGCCGTGCTTTTCGAGCTCCAGCGCGAGCTCCGGCCCGCCAGAGCGCTGGATGCGGCCCTTGGCCATCACATGCACCGTGTCGGGTTTGATATATTCGAGCAGGCGTTGATAGTGCGTGATGACGACAAAGGCGCGCTCAGGCGCGCGCAGCGCATTGACGCCGTCCGCAACCACGCGCAGCGCGTCGATGTCGAGCCCGGAGTCGGTCTCATCCAGAATGCCGAGCTTCGGCTGCAGCAGCGCCATCTGCAGAATGTCCATACGCTTCTTTTCGCCGCCGGAAAAACCGGAATTAAGCGGCCGACGCAGCATGTCCTGCGAAACGCCGAGCGACGCTGCGGCGTCCTTGACGCGCTTCATGAAATCCGGCGTCGCCAGTTCCTCCTCGCCGCGCGCGCGACGCTGAGCGTTCATCGCCGCCTTGAGAAACGTCATGGTCGCAACGCCGGGAATTTCGACCGGATATTGAAAGGCGAGAAAGACGCCCTTCGCCGCACGCTCATGCGGCTCAAGAGCAAGAATGTTCTCGCCGTCGAGCAGGACTTCGCCCTCCGTGATGTCATAGCCTTCGCGCCCGGAGATAACGTATGACAGCGTCGACTTGCCTGTCCCGTTCGGCCCCATGATCGCCGCGACTTCTCCGGCCTTTACGCTCAGCGTCAGACCCTGCAAGATTTTGCGGTCGCCGACGGAGACGTGCAGATTTCTAATCTCAAGCATTGTTAAACTCTTTCCGGTCTCTGGCGTCATGGCCGGCCTTGAGCCGGCCATCCACGTTTTGGCGTTCCGCAATCTTTCCCCGAGCGTCGCGCTGCGGCTTGGCGTGGATGGCCGTGACAAACCCGGCCATGACGCGCTAAAACCATCACCCCACGCTTCCTTCGAGCGAGATGGAGATCAGCTTCTGCGCCTCGACGGCGAACTCCATCGGCAGCTGTTGCAGCACGTCGCGCACGAAGCCGTTGACGATCAGCGCCGTCGCCTCTTCCTCAGAGAGCCCGCGCTGCATCGCATAGAACAGCTGATCCTCGGAAATCTTCGAGGTCGTCGCCTCATGCTCGAACTGGGCGCTGGGGTTCTTCGATTCGATATAAGGAACCGTATGCGCGCCGCAGTCATGGCCGATCAGCAGGCTGTCGCACTGCGTAAAATTGCGCGCGCCGTCCGCCTTACGATGCGCGGAAACCTGGCCGCGATAGGTGTTCTGCGACCTGCCCGCCGAAATGCCCTTGGAGATGATCCGGCTCTTCGTGTTCTTGCCGAGATGCAGCATCTTGGTGCCGCTGTCGACCTGCTGATAGCCGTTCGACACCGCGATCGAATAGAACTCGCCTTGCGAACCCTCGCCGCGCAAAATGCAGGACGGATATTTCCAGGTGATCGCCGAGCCCGTCTCGACCTGAGTCCAAGAGATATGCGAGTTGCGGCCGCGGCAATCGCCGCGCTTCGTCACGAAATTGTAAATGCCGCCCCTGCCCTCGCTGTCGCCGGGATACCAGTTCTGCACCGTCGAATATTTGATCTCGGCGTCATCGAGCGCGACGAGTTCGACGACCGCCGCGTGAAGCTGATTTTCGTCGCGCTTAGGCGCCGTGCAGCCTTCGAGATAGCTCACATAGGCGCCTTCGTCCGCGATGATCAGCGTGCGCTCGAACTGCCCGGTCTTCTGCTCATTGATGCGAAAGTAAGTCGAAAGCTCCATCGGGCAGCGAACGCCTTTCGGCACATAGACGAAGGAGCCGTCGGAGAACACCGCGCTATTGAGCGTCGCATAGAAATTGTCGGTCGCCGGCACGACCGAGCCGAGATATTTGCGCACCAGCTCAGGATGCGTCTGCACCGCCTCGGAGATCGGACAAAAGATCACGCCCGCTTTCGCCAGTTCTTCCTTGAAGGTTGTCGCCACCGACACAGAGTCGAACACCGCGTCGACCGCTACTTTACGCGTTTCGACGCCCGCCAGAATCTCCTGCTCGCGCAGCGGAATGCCAAGCTTCTCGTAAGTGCGCAGCAGCTCTGGATCGACGTCGTCGAGCGACTTCGGGCCCGGCGTCGATTTCGGCGCGGCGTAATAATAGAGATCCTGATAGTCGATCGGCGGATAATGCACGCGCGCCCACTTCGGCTCGGGCATGGTCAGCCAACGCCGATAGGCCTCGAGGCGCCAGTCGGTGAGCCATTGCGGCTCGCTCTTCTTGGCCGAGATGAAACGGACGATGTCTTCATTCAGGCCCTTCGGGGCCTTTTCCGATTCGATGTCTGTCGAGAACCCGTATTTATAGGCGTCAACATCAATCGACTCGACAGCCGCAACGGTCTCCTTAAGAGCCGCCATTCCTATTCTCCTCGTCACGACGGGTTCAAGGCCCGCCGGCCGATCGTTCCGCCTCCGCCTGGCCTCTTTGGGCGTCGACTAGGCGGCGGAATGTCGGGATCTTATGCGATCCACGACATGTGCAAGAACCTTTCCAAACTCTTCTACATCCTCTTGCGTCGAAGACCAACCCAAACTGGCCCTCAGCGCTTCCCTTTCCGGCGCGCCCATCGCAGCAAGCACATGCGATTCCGCCATTTTGCCTGAAGAACAGGCCGAGCCCGCTGATAGCGCGACATTCTCGAGGTCGAGCGCCATCAGCATGGTGCGCGGGGCGAGGCTAGGAATTGAGAAAGCGCTGGCGTTGGGCGCCCGCGACGCCCTTGAACCGTAGAATCGGGCGTCCGGCGCGACTTTCAAGACTTGCCGCTCAAGAGCGTCGCGCAAATCTGCGAGCCGCGCCGCCTCTTTGGCCAAATCTGCCGTCGCCGCTCTCAACGCCGCTGCAAAGCCGGCGATTCCGGCGACATTCTCCGTCCCAGCGCGGCGTCCGAATTCCTGGCCGCCGCCGCGTAGAATCGGGGCCTCCAGATGAAGGCTCTCGTCGCGGAAGGCGAGCGCGCCGACGCCCATGGGTCCGCCGAGCTTATGTGAGGAAAAGAACAATATGTCCGCATCGGTCGTCGCGAATGTCGTTTCGAGCCGGCCGACCGATTGCACGGCGTCGCAGACGACGACCCCATTCGCTCCGTGAATCAGCGCAGCGGCTTCCGCGACCGGCTGAATGACGCCAGTCTCATTATTGACGGCCTGCAGCGCCAGCATCACGCGCTCGCCGGAATGCCCCGCGAGCGCCGCCTCCAGCGCTTCGAGCGAGATCACGCCCTCGCGGCTGAGCGGAATGGTTTCCACGGCGGCCAGCGGGAAGCGGTGGCCCTGCATGACGCAGAGATGTTCACCGGCGCTGATCAGCAATACATCGATCGGCGCTTCGTCGCCCTCTCGGCGAAGCATCGGCGAAAGCGCCAGGCTCGCCGCCTCGGTCGCGCCGCTCGTAAAGACGACGCTCCGGCGAGGCGCGCCGACCGCCTGGGCGACCACAGATCGGGCGTCTTCGAGCAATGCCTTGGCCGCCCTGCCCTCGGCATGAACGGAGGAGGGGTTGCCGAGCGTCTCAAGCGCGTTGAGCATCGCCGCCCGGGCCTCGGGGCGTAGCGGCGACGTAGCGTTGTGATCGAGATAGACGCGGGTGGACATGTTGGCGCCCATTTTAGCAGAACGCGGCGGCTCCGGCGCATTTCTTGTATCCGCGCCTAAGCGTTCCGCTCCCCTGCGAAAGGCGATTCATGCAGATCGAGATCGACAAGCCCCATGTGGAGGCGCTCGTCGCACGCTTTCCGGCTCACGCTGGCCTCTCTGCGCAGTTGCGCTTTTCAGACCGCGTCGAGGCGGACATCTCACATTTCAGTCCCGAGGAGCTCGATTTTCTCGGCGCGCTGTACCACGACGCTGGCCCGCAGCTCCGCGCCCGGGCCGCGCAGCTCGCGACCCTGCGCGCCGCGATGGAAGCCAAGAGCGCGCGCTTTGCGGCAGAGGATCTCGAAGACGTATTGCCAGCGCTGGTGCGCTATCTGACGACGGATGCGATCCGCGGCTGGCTTTTCACCGCCAATGTCACCGCGAAACCCCTGCCTTACGTCATCACGCGTTTCGACTATGTTCCGGCCTCCAACGACGAAGCTGGAAAAATCCTGATCGAACTGAAGGCCAACGCCAAGGGCACGCTGCAGTCGAACCTCATTCGCATCATGAGTTCGGACATCGCCGGCCGGACCATTGGCGAAATACTTGCGGCGCGAGGTTTCGTGCGGGAAACGCCAGCGTTGATCGAAGCTTTCGACGCCGCGAGCGAGACCTATTACGACTGGCGCGGTCGATACGGCGCGCAATTTTCGGCGAAAGGCATCGGCTTTCATGCCGAAGATCCGACGTCGACGCATCGCGACACCGATTGGTCGCGCAAGGACATCATCGTGCTGTCGAGCAACGGTTCGGAGGCGCGTCTCGTCAATGACGAAAGCATTCTCACAGGCCGCAGCCTGACGCTGGAGGCGCCTGGCGACGTCCTCGGCCATTTCCTCCGCAAAGCCGGCAAGAGCAATCGCTTCGCCGCCGAAGACGAACTTGCGGAACTCAAGGAGCTGATCCCCGAAGGCCTCTTCACGCAGATTCCGGTGCATCCTTACATCTTCATGTTCCATCTCGATCTGCATCACTACGTCTGGGTGCATGTCGACGAGATGCATCCCTATCGCTATCAGCCGGAGTTGCGGGATAAGCTTATTCTTCCTGAGGAGCAGACAGATCTCATCGACATTCTGACCGCCGAAATGGATGTGCTGATGGACGACATCGTTCAGGGCAAATCCGGCGGCACGACCGTGCTCTGCGCAGGACCGCCCGGCGTCGGCAAGACGCTGACGGCGGAGGTCTATTCCGAGATCATCCAGCGCCCGCTCTATCGCGTCCATTCAGGCCAGCTCGGCCTCAATGTTTCTACGATGGAGACGGCGCTGAAAGATATTCTGACGCGCGCGCAGCGCTGGGGCGCCGTGATGCTGATTGACGAAGCCGATGTTTATATCAAGCGGCGCGACGACAATATCGCCATGAACGCCGTCGTCGGCGTCTTCCTGCGCGTGCTCGAATATTTCAACGGCCTGCTGTTTCTCACGACGAACCGGGTCGATGACATTGACGAAGCGATCGTTTCGCGCTGTATCGCGCTCATCCGCTACGCGCCGCCGGACGACGAGGCGCGGCGTCGCATCTGGCGCGTCATGGCCGGCCAGTTCGAGCTCGCCTTGGACGATGCGCTGATTGAGCGGCTGGTGATGACTTTCCCCGAGGCGACAGGCCGCGATATCAAGGGCCTCGCGAAACTGACCGCCAAGTTCTGCCACCAGAAAAACGTTGCGCCGAGCCTGCCGGTTTTCCAGCGCTGCGCCATTTTCCGTGGGCTGGAGATCGCGCGCGCCGCCTAAGTCGCCGGTCGAGGGTCGAATTTCCTTGCAATTCACTGTGGCCCGCGTGGTAGAAGGCGCGCCTGCCAGTTTCGCAAGGATTCCGAATGCCCGAGGTTATCTTCACCGGTCCGGCCGGCAGGCTCGAGGGCCGCTTCCATCAGTCCGCCACGCGCGGCGCGCCGATCGCGATCGTGCTGCATCCGCATCCCCAATTCGGCGGCACGATGAACAACCAGATTGTCTACCACCTGTACTACTCCTTCGCGGAGCGCGGTTTTTCAGTCCTGCGCTTCAATTTCCGCGGCGTCGGTCGTTCGCAGGGCTCCTTCGACCATGGCTCGGGCGAGCTTTCCGACGCGGCGGCCGCGCTCGACTGGGCGCAGGCGGTCAACCCGGAAGCGCGCGCCTGCTGGATCGCGGGCGTCTCTTTCGGCTCTTGGATCGGTATGCAGCTTCTCATGCGCCGGCCGGAGATCGAGGGCTTCATCTCGGTTGCGCCGCCAGCGAACCGTTTCGACTTCTCGTTTCTCGCGCCCTGTCCCTCATCGGGCCTTTTCATTCATGGCGACCAGGATCGCGTCGCGCCGCTCAAGGAAGTGACGGGGCTCATTGAGAAGCTCAAAACCCAGAAGGGCATTCTCATTGAACATGCGGTGGTCGAGGGCGCGAACCACTTCTTCGAAAACAGGGTCGAGCCGCTGATCGCGCATGTCGACGCCTATCTCGACAAGCGTCTCGGCAATCCGCCGAGGATCGCTATTCCCGCGCGCGGAGATTGAAGCCGTCATTGCGAGGAGCGCAAGCGACGAAGCAACCCAGGGGATGGTTGCTGGATTGCTTCGCTTCGCTCGCAATGACAACAGCGGCTTGCCATTCGCGGCCTTCGGCCTGCCGGGAATGACACGCGCAATGACCATTAGGCGGCCGCCCGCGCGAGCACCCCGCCGCGCATGGCCTCCGGCGCGCCGGTCGTCGTCGGGAAAGTGATCGGCAGCCCTTCCAGTAGACGCACGGCGAGATAGGCGAAGGCCTGCGCCTCCATCGAATCCGCCGACCAGCCGACGGCGTCCGCCGTCGTCACCTTGCACGGCAGGCGCATGACGAGCTCGCGCACGAGGATCGGATTGCGCGCGCCGCCGCCGCAAACGATGAGCAATTGCGGTTGCGTCGGCAGATGCGGAAAAAGCCGCAGCACCGAAGCCGCGGTAAAGGCGGTGAGCGTCGCGGCGGCGTCCTCGGTCGAAAGCTTGGCGACAGCGTCGAGCGCGAAGGCATTACGGTCGAGCGATTTCGGCGGCGGCTGATCGAAGAACGGATGCGCCAGCATCTTGAGCAGCGCCGCTTCGTTGACGCGTCCGCGCGCCGCCATATGGCCATGCCGGTCGATCGGCGCGCCCGTGCGCTGGAGCATCAGATCGTCGATGAGCGCATTGCCAGGGCCTGTATCGCAAGCGATCGGCTGCTCGTCTTCCGCAACGTAGGTGACGTTTGCGACGCCGCCGATGTTGAGCAACGCCACTTCGCCTTTCATGCCGCCGGCGACGACGAGCGCGCGGTGGAAGACGGGCACGATCGGCGCGCCCTCGCCGCCGGCGGCGATGTCGGCGGCGCGAAAATCATAGGCGACATCGATGCCGAGCCGCGCCGCGAGCGCCGGCCCGTCGCCGATTTGAATGGTGAGTCCTTGCTTCGGACGGTGCAGCACCGTCTGGCCGTGAAAGCCGACGATATCGACGCTCGCCGGGTCGATTTCATTCTCGCGCAACAACGCCTCGACCGCTTCGGCGTGGCGGTCGGTCACCATCCGTTCGGCGAAGGCGAGAACGCCTGGCCGCGCGTTTCGGTCTTCGAGAGTCGCGGCTTCGGCGAGCGCATTGCGTAAGAGCGCGCGGTCGGCGTCATTATAAGGGTAGTGTCCCGTCGGCCCGAAGGCGACGGCGGCGTCGCCGTCTGTTTCGATGAGCGCGACGTCGACGCCGTCCATGGACGTGCCGGACATGAGGCCGATGGCGCGATAATTGGGCAATGCGAATCTCTCCAAGCATCAAAAGAGTAGCAAGGTTCAGGTCAGCACGCGTGCGTGCTCGGCGCTCCAAAAAAATTATTGTATTGATTAAATTATTTTATATATTACGATAATTTTTTGAGGCAGCCATGACGAATGTCGTTCAAATACCGCAACCCGCGGCGCCCATCGAGCCTGCCCGCCGACAAGCGATCAGGCGCAGAAGCGCGCGATTGGCCGCCGCGCTGACCTGGACGTTTTTCATAGCGCTTTGCGCGACCGCGCTGCTGACGACCGCCGTACTTTTCTACGACGGCCCGATGCTCTCTTTCGGGCCTGGCGGCTTATGGATCGGCCACGGCCCCGACCCAGCGCTCGGGCGCGTTTCGCTTTCGACATTCACCTTCGCGCAAAGGCTCGCCGGCGCGCTCGCCATCGCATTTCTTACGGCCCCTGTGCTGGCGATTCTTTTTTACGCGAGGAGACTTTTCCGGCTCTATGCGCAAGGCGTCGTCTTCACGCCGGCGAATGCGCGCCTGATCAAATCCATGGCCGCCTGCCTCGCCGCATACGCATTTGCGCCTTTCGCCGCCAACCGAACGATACTTCTTGCAGGACTGACGAACGATCCTGTCTGGTTTCATGCAGACGAGGTTCTCGCCCTTGTTTTTGGCGCGCTCACGTATGTCGTGGCCGACGTCATGGAGTTCGGACACGAGATCGAACGCGACAGAGACGGATTCATCTGATGCCGATCGTTATGCGCCTTGATGTCATGCTCGCCAAGCGCCGCATGCGCTCGAAAACCCTCGCGCAGATCGTCGGCGTGACCGAGGCCAATCTGTCGCTGCTGAAATCCGGCAAGGTCAATGGCGTTCGCTTCTCGACGCTCGCCGCCATCTGCCGGGCCCTCGATTGCCAGCCCGGCGATCTCCTCGAATATGTGCCGGATGAACAGGTCGAGGCGCAACAGAAGGCTGGATAGTTTTCTCATTTCAGAAAGGACATTGTCATGCGTCGAGCGATTGCCTCGCTATTCGCGGCGTTCCTCTTCATTCCCGTATTAGCCGCTGCGCGCAAGCTGCCGTCGCTGCCGCAAGGCGTTCCGTTTATTCTCGACTCGAACCGCATCCTTCTCGACGTCGTCCTTACGACTCCGGAAGGGCGCGAGCGAAAAGCGCTCGCCTGGTTCAACATGGGCATGGCCTCGCCTATTCTCACGCATGATCTATATCGAGAGCTCGGCATCAATCGCGGCGGGATCTTACAGATGCGCATTGGCGAGCGGCGGCTGGAAGCGCGAGCGGATCAAGTTGTGGACGGCGACGGCGGCGTTGGCGTTCCCACCTTCAACCATCTCTTTGCGCCGCGGCGGGTCGAAGCGATGCTGCCCGCGGCGATGTTTACGGATTACGTCTTGCGTATCGATTACAACCGGCGTGTTCTCGCACTGAATGCGCCAGGCGCTAAGCATCCGGAAGGTTCTCCTGTTCCGCTACTCCTCAATGCGGACACTGGCGTCGCCGCTGTCGAAGCGCAAATTGGTGACGAGACCCGAGCGCTCGCGATTGACGCCGGCAGCGGCTACAGCTGGATGCGTGGCGATGTGGCGCGCGACCTTCTGGTGCGACGCCCAGACTGGCGGCGCGCCCATGGCGCCGTCGGCGCGGCCAACACCAATATGGTGGATTTCGCTTTCGAGAAGGAAGGCGACGTGCTGCGCATTCCGAGCGTGCGCATCGGCGACGTGGGATTTAGTGAGCTCGGTTTTTTAGGCACGGCGCCCGTTCTGGGGTCATTCGCAGAGGGACTTTTCGGTGACCTCTTCTGGGACAACTGGCGTAAGGCTGCGCCGGCGCCCGTCATCGGCTGGCTCGGCGGCAATGCCCTACGAGACTATGAGCTGACGATCGACTATCCCAACCGCATGAGCTATTGGCGCCGGCAGCGGGTGCCAGACCCAACAGAGCTGGACCAGCCGCCGATTACATTGGTGCGTCAGGGAGAGCGCTACGTAATTGGCGGGATCGCGCGGACGCGGACGCAATTGCAAGGGCCGTTGGATGTCGAGGTCGGCGACGAATTGCTGGCGATCGATAACCTAGTAACACGCGGCGCGGGCAAGGATGACGTTCTCTCAGAGTCCGTTTGAGAATGTCGTTCAATGAGCGATCCTTCGCAAGATGAGGCCGCCCATTGCGACGTGGATCATGGCTTTTGAGACGTCGATGCGCTTTTCATAGTCTCGCACGAGGCGCCGCCAGCG
>Ga0194120_10000851_pt1 | contig 56964 bp, 93 predicted proteins | sample TA2MahCa65mmetaG_FD_148642 | JGI IMG/M metagenome (GOLD analysis project Ga0194120, IMG submission 148642) | Freshwater microbial communities from Lake Tanganyika, Tanzania - TA2015019 Mahale Deep Cast 65m | ecosystem: Environmental > Aquatic > Freshwater > Lake | place: Tanzania: Lake... | reverse complement strand
AGTATCTCCAGTAGTATTTGGAGTTAAGAAAATCCCTCCATGCTTTATACCATTTCCAGCGAAAGTTAGTTTAGAAGAAACTACTCCATCTTCCGCAGCTAAATTACCAAAAACAACATGTGCTCTATCTGTATCTGGTGTATTAAATAAAAGAAGACTATTACCACCTGGATCTGCTCCTATACCTATTTTTCCATTATTTTGAATCTTAAATCTAACTGCATCAAAAGAAGTATCAGTAGCTTTAAATTGCCAGCCACCTGTAGCAGAGCTAGAATAATTCTGAAACTCCATTATTCTATCATTTGTTCCAGACGGCTCAACTTTAATAGCTGGAGCAAATCCTGTAGCCTTAGAAATAAATGCTACAGAACCGTCAATATGATCAATATATAACAAATCTTGTATATTTCTATACCCAGCATTACCGACACGGTGTCCTAACATTTTAAGATCAGAACCTACCATATACGATATTACACTTCTAAGTAACTTTTGACTGTTAGTATTTGCGTTTAAATTTCCAGACTGATCGTGAAACCATATACCACCCCTTTCGCTCTCACCAATTATACCAGTTATATCTGTAGCGGATTCTCTATATAATGCAGTAAATTGTGGTCTAAAAGTAGTTATTGTAGTACCGCTATCCGTATTAGCACCTATATCTGTAGCGCCTGTCACATCTCTAACAATTATATGATTACTTACGATAGTAGAAGCTGCGTGAGACTTAGAGCCAGATACAGTTAATATCGGATAAAGACTTGTCGTATCGTTACCAACAGAGATAACATTCTTACCATAAATTTTCCACAAATCATAAAGTCTAGAATCATTTACCGCCCAAGCACTATGATCCGCTATATACACATCATAGTCAGGGGCCAGAGCCATAATTTCAGCAGCAGTTTTTCCATTAAACGCAGAAACTTCATCTGTACCATCAATGTAACCATTATCTACTAACCACTTATATGTTGTAGCGTCATTTAATCCTCCAGTACTATTATAGGAAATAATAGCTACCTTAGGCTTTCTTCCAACATTTTTAATGGATCCACCATTAAGTAAAGATATATTAGCATCATTATCTAAATTAAGTAATACTTTACCAGCAGAATATTTAGACGAGGCGGTTACTGGGTCATGTCTAATAATAGAAACACCATCGTTAGCTATTTCTATCACTTTACCATCTGCTGTACTGTTCTTTGAATAATATCCCCAACCGCTTCCGCCATTTTTATAAAGAATATTTCTACCTAAAATAGTTTTGCAGTTTGTTACATCACTGAAATCACCACCTACAGCTAAGCCACCAAAAATAGAGTTTAAACCACTGTTATAAGTCTCATAAAAAGCATTATACTGTGCTAAATTTATACCGTTAGTGCCGCCACTTACCTTGAAACTGCCAACTAACTCGAAAGTTCCAGAACTACTGGTATCTAACTTGAAGCTACTACTAGTAGTGATATTACCATTAGCATCAAGTCTAAATAGCTTATTAGCCCCATTGGAGGTACCTATTTGTGCGCTAGATGCTAGACCAACACCATGAATCGTTTGATAACCATATGCCGGATCATCAGAAGGGGTTAGTACTCTATGTATATGATTTAAAAAATATACACTATCTATTTCATTTGACATTTAGCTGATACCCAAAAATAGTCCATAAGTTTCTAATAGACTATTTTAACAAAAAAGTAATTAAATATTATTTAACTACCCTTTGTTATATATACCATAAAATTTACTAAAGCTACATTTGAGTCAATAAAACTAGATTTTAATAGTAAGTCAAAATCTGCTAAAGAGTTTATAATTTTCAAAACTCTTGCAGATGTAAAGCCAGATACACTTCTTTCTATTTTATTTATCTCGTAGGGCTGCAATTTAAGCATTTTCTTTATTACCTCTGTATGCACTCCTTTTTCTTTATTAACTAAAAAAATGAAAGCTTTTTCTAACCAATTAGAAAAATAAGACATAAATTGAAGAGTAAATGCTGGATCAGTTATATTGTTTATTTCAAGAAGTATTTCATCTAAAGATCTAGATCCTATTAAACAAACTAGATCATTAAATTTTCTATCTTTATCTGTTATCAGAAGCTTATCTATGTCGTTTATAGATAAATCACTGGAATCTCCCAGAAAAAGATCTATTTTATTTATCTCTTTAACTAATTTTTGTTTATCATTGCCAACAATAGATAATATCCTATCTACATGATGCTCTGGTAATATTCTACCTATATCTTTTAACTTCTCTATCACATAGTTTCTAGAAACGCTCATAAAACAACGCTTCCCATCTTCATACGCAAAAGAAAACTAGTAGTTTGCAGTCTCTGATTTATATTATACTCTAACCGTCTATAAAAATCTCTTATAGTTAACAAAAAATAAAATAGCAAATCCTCACTAAACGTAAGAGTAATAGCTGTTATACTGTCTAATATATCAAAGTTTCTTATTAGATCTAAAGATCCTCCTCTTAAAATACAAATAGAATCTCTAATAATAGATAATAAAATATCTAAATTATTAGAGACATTAACGGTACTTCCTATAAAAAGATCTCTATATTCAAATAAATCTAGTTCTGAAAAATTCTTTATGTTACTTATAAAGCTATATATCTTATCTCTATTATAAACGAAATCACCATCTACTATCTTTTTTATATTACCTAAATTTCCACCGCTTAGATTTACTAAATATTTTTGATCTATACTATTATTACTTAAATAATTTAAAATGTCGTTATTTGTTATATGATATAGAGGAATTTTTATAGCTCTTGAGCTAACAGTATATAATACAGAATCTAAATCAGTAGTTTGTAGTATAAACAGACTATTTTCGTCTACTTCCTCTAGTGTCTTTAATAAAGCATTAGCTGCGGGGCCGGTCATACGTTCTGCTTCTTTTATTATAAAAATTTTCATATTATTTTGAAAACTTTTTATCTTTTTTACTATATCTTTAGATTGTTTTACTAGAAAACTTCTAGATCCTTCCTGAACAGAGTAGCTAAAGATAAATTCATGACAGTCAATCGTAACTTTTTTACAAATATCACAAGAACAACCAGACGATCTGTTGACACAAAACACATATTTACATATCTCTAAACTAATTAGATTTTTACCAATGCCTTTAGGTCCATGTAAAAGAATTACCCTAGGTAATGAATTGTTCTCTATAGCTGTTTTCAAAAATGAAACAGCACTTCCATGTCCAAAGACATTTTCAAACATAAAAACTAAATTTCTATCTTATCGAACTTTTTTCCCATTAAGTCAGATCTTATCTCGTTTATACTCAAATAAGGATCGCATGAGTTTTTATTAAAACAGTACTCACATTTATTAGTCACAAAAACTTTTATATCAGATACATTATTTTTAATATGATTAATATTTTCCACTATATTATTTAAAGTTTCTTTATCTTCTTCTGTTACAGTATATCTAAAGTGTTCCTTAGTGGTGGTTATCCAACCGTTATCAGATGGGGTACTGAATTCATTTAATGAAACAACTGCTAATGCTAAAGACATTCTGTAAAATAAACTAAAATACTTTGGAATTTTTTTAACTAAAAGAATCGGTTCATACATACTGTCAGATATATTAATAGCGAAGCAGCTTCCAAATAAATCTAAATTTTTAGAGTACAGTGGTACAGAGGATTCTAAATCATTACCCCCATAAATACCAGTATCTAATCTAGATAAAGATTTTGAAAAATTTTCCATGTATCTAGTCAATTTTTTACTAGATACATTTAAATAATCTTCATCACCATTAACAAAGGTATCACAAAAAAGTTTTTGACAGAATATATAATACCTTATTTGATCTAATGTTACCACTAAATAGACTCGGATAAATTATCAAAATCTACCTCATAGATATCTGGGGTCATCATTAACACAGATAATAACTGATCTGCCTCATAATCAGAAAATGGTATAGGCTCTTTTGTTACATAAAAACCTCTTTTTCTGCTAAATTTAGCTACTAGTCTAGAATCATCACCAAAGTCTATATCTAGATTATCTAAGAAGTTTTGAAGTTCATCAGCAGATTTAAAGTCGCAAGTCACCTTAATCCAGGTTTTTTGTGTATTATCTTTAGACATTTTTATCTTCCTTTTCATTATTTAAACTATCAAATGTATCTTTTATATCTTGAGATAAAGGATCTAAAAATAAATTTTTTAAAAAGTTATCGTCCTTTAAAAGATCATAAAGTTTTTCCATATCCATAAAAACCACCTCTAATAATTATACCAAACTATTTCTCTTCTTTTAGGAGCAGATCCTACTTTTTTAATATTACTGTTTCTTACTCTACCAGCAACGAAACAAGAAGTATCAAATTCCTCTCTACCCCAACCATTTTTATCTAAAATATTATACATTTCTGTATCATACCCAGATATAAGTATTTTAGATCTTGATGACAAGCAAATTTCAAGTAAATTCTCATGATCTAAATCAGACATTTCATAAGAATATCCTACATTACTTCTAGACGAAGAAACATATGGCGGATCTACATATAAAAATATATCTTCAGAATTATATCTAGAAAATATATTTCTAAAGTCAACATGATCAATTTGAACACGTAGTAACCTCTCTGCTACCTCTGGAAGCTTTTCTACGGCTGTTAACCACTGACTAGTAGTATTCGCCATTCCTCTACTGCTCTCTTTAATTACGCTACCCCACCCGGCACCGAATCTTCCGCCAAAAGACATTCTAGATATAACAAAAAAATTATAAGCTTTTTCTATATCCGATTCTGTTTCACTGATATTTAGAATAGAGTTTTTATACTCCTCCCTAGAGTATGGGGTTAAACAAACCATTCTATAAAACTTATTAAATTTTTCCTCATTCCTAAGAACAGAGAAAAAATTAACTAAACTAGAATCAATATCATTATAAACCTCTACTTTTGATGGATCTTTCGCTAATAAGAGTGACATACCACCGCCAAACGGTTCTACGTAAGTATTATGATCTGGAATAAACTTTAAAAGTTTTGAGCATAAAAGACCTTTACCGCCCAACCAAACTATAGGTGATCTCATTTTAATTTCCTTATAAAAAATTGTAATGTTTCCTACTCCGTATCTGGTAACTATCACAATGGATTTATTTTATATAATATTAGCATCTTTTTTTGTGCTTATTCCTTGTAGTACTCCTATACCTAAACTTTTTCAGGACGGGTTATCGACACCGTCTGTAGAGATTATAGACAAAAATAAATCAATCATATCATGGAAATTAAAAGATCCACCCTGCTCAATAACCGAAACAAAAGAAAGTAAATTAAAAAAAATTATATCAATAACGTATGATGATAATTCAGATATACATAAAAAGATATCTGTAGTAAAAAAAATAATTAACTGCTCTAATAATAAACTTATCTTAGAACCTATAGGAGTTGTAGACAATATAGTACTCATAACTAAATTTGAATCTTATGTAATTTTATGGTGTGTAATAAATAATGAATTACTAGCAGTAGAAATTACTGATTATATAGAAACTAAAAATCTTTAAATTTTGGCTGTATAAAAATCGAACCCATATTTTTTTAGATATTCATAGGGTAAGAAACCGTATCCGTTATTACCCCAGCTTTTACTAAAAGAATTTCTTATTATAAAATGTTTCTTACTATCATCAAAACCAACAATACATACAGCGTGTGATCCTAATCTTTTTTCTTTAAGATCTGGAGTAGTTATTAAACCACTTCTCCAGGTGTTTCCGTTCTCAAAACTAGAAAAAACACTTATACCGCATACTACAGGGGATTCTTTAATTAAAGATCTTTTTATATCGTTTAAAGTAAACAGCTTTCTAAAATTTTTTAATCTAAATACCTCAGCCTCTTTTATAGCTAAACTACTTGGAAATGATTTAAAATTATCAGAAGTATATTCATCAAAAAATTCAGATGAACATCCGTAAATAAATAAAGACAAAAAGGTACTTAATATATAAGAGTAGTCAGAATAATTTCCGCTTATTCTACTTCTATAAAATGCAGACAAAGCTGACATAGGCATTTTAATATTATAAGTATTTCTAAGATAGAATTCTACTAACCCTTTTACAGCAGCAAATCCTATACTAGAATCTAAATTTCCTTGATCATAGACCGGAGGAAATTTGTTAGTAAGATCTATAAACTTTTTATTTTTATGTACTTTTTTAAAAACCATTTCATTAATAAGATCAAATGTTATTTCTATTATTTTTATCAATATAGAAAATACATTAAACACTACTATAAAAAGTTTACGGTTTTCTTTTTTTACATTATAGAAATAAATACTCATCTAAATTTTCCCACATGATATCATGATCTATATAGATCATGATCTATATATAATATATAATATATAATATATTTTATAACCGATCAGGTTATAAAAAAACAAAAAAGAGAAAAACAAAAATAAAAACAAAAAGAGAAATAAAGAGAAAAAAGAAAACTAAGAGGGAGGAGATCAAGCCAGCATCCTTCCTACTATTACTGAGAAAGAGATCTTTTAGGGTTGCATACGGTGTCGCCGCACCCCCCGCCGCTGCCGCGCCGCCCCCCATCATTCCCCCTAACCCCGTTGCCATGCTGGGTTTTATTTTCTTTAAGTTATTTTAGAAGTAATCAGGGAGTCCGTTTTCCCTACAATAATTGTTTACTAGATCAAAATATTCTTTTTTTGCTTTTTGGAAAGTAGTAAAATGGCTGTTCATATAGTCTATAGTCTACTTCTTTCTGATAATCTATCTCTCCAGGTTCTTCTAGTTTATTTTGCCAGTCTGGATCAAAGCTGGCAAAGGTACGTGATACATCTAAATACTTTGTTTCTGGCAGATATTTTGTTTCAGACGATGTAGTTTTTATCTCTTCTATTTCATCAATTAATTCACTGAAATCTATATAATCATCTGGTACCTATTCTATATCTTTCCTTGCCCACGCTCCATCTAATTCGGGATTAAGGTTTCTTGATAAGGAGGCTACACGGTTACGGGCCGATGTTACATCTGGTAATTTGTAGATTTCCAAAAAGTCCATTATAATTTTAAATACAAACTCCTATATCCCGGTAATACTCACTAATAACATGATATATTTACCGGGTATAAAAATCCCTATTTTATTTTTGTTAATTTTATTTTATTTTTCTCTTAGTTTTCTTTTTTCTCTTTATTTCTCTTTTTGTTTTTATTTTTGTTTTTCTCTTTTTTGTTTTTTTTTTATTTTTTTTTACTTTTTGGCTAACCCAGTATTTTCCGGGATAAGCGCCTTCCTACAGCATTCAAAGATTTCTCTCCGTTTAATATATAGTCCAAGCTATATACCCTGTAGCCGATGTTATCCACTACAAAAGTAGTGGACCTGTTCAACGGGTCCATACCTGATTACTAAGTGTATTCAGTGACATTCAACACCTCCAACGGATTCCAACCGTGTGATTTATTACTTTTCAGTAAATTACTAAAAAATAAATAGTGTATTCCCTATGCTTATTATATTATAATATATACACCATGTAATATTAAGTTAAATTTTCATTAACACTAACACTTACTAATTTTGTACTATAATAAACTAAAGGAGATATTACTTAATGGCACTGTTTAAAGATTTATGTAAAAGTTTAGATAATATCCTAATCTTTAGATCTAAAGATAAATTTAACGGTTTACCCCGTTTGTTAGCCATACCCATAAATAAAATATATAGTTTAGAAACTATTTTTGGATCTCATAGTGTATATTTAAAAGTTAATGATATTGAAGTGGAAGAATCTTTTGAAGATACATTGAAAATTTTAGATGAAAAATTAAGCAACATTGAAAGATCTTATACTCAAGGTGGTATTGCCCTTCCAAATATAACGGAGATTAGTAAAAATGAAGAATAAAGTAAATACATACATAGATAGAGACACATTAAAGTGGCTAACAAAAACAGCTAAAAAAAATAATTATACATTATCAGATTTTACAAAAATATTGATAGATGAGTATGAAAAAAGTGAAGAATATTGTAATTTTAATGTACCACAACTAAAAAGAGTGGCATTTTATTTTGACGAAAATCATGCTAATCTGGTTAAAGACAATAATAAATTTTATATAAAAGATGTTGTAATGAGATATATAGCTAATAACTCTTAAAGAAATCTAATTTAGTTAGCTCATCTATAAATAAATCTATTGATTCTTCAGGGGTACTAGATCTATAGTATCCTGTTTTATTATCCTTAATTAAATATGTATTGCTTACTATAAATAAATCTATTTTTTTATTTTTTAAGATAGGCATTGTACCATTACTCTTAAAATTTTCAGATATCTGCTGTATATGAATAAAATGTACTCTCGAACCAAATGTGCTAGTTAGCGATTTGCCTCCAATTTTTTTATAAAAATTTTCTTCTAGAGCAGTTATTTCAGGGCTTTTACCCCTATTACTATAAAGCATTTCTTCCATAGGTAACATTCCAAAAATAAAACAAATACAATAATAAATATTATTAAAATGTACTTATTTACTGTCTTTGTTACCAGTTTTTATCTTGTTAATATTGTCATTCACTAATGTTTCAAGGTACTTTTTAGTGTTTAGTGAAATGCCATTAAACACTAAACGTAAAAAATGACCATTAGACTCAACTAAAACAACTTTAGAGATAATAACTTTATCATTTAATATTTTATCATCTGTTTGTAAAAGTATTTTTATTTTATCTCCTACATCTACTTGCTTAAGTAAAGTCTTTAGTAAAATCTTACAACCACCAGCAGATATGTTGAGTATAGTAGCATCTATCCGCCCCTCATTGCTTCCATAGGAGTAAATATGTACAGGAATATTACAAGGTGATCTTTTATGGATCCTTTTGCTCATCTACGTGATCCAATCTTTCTATAATCTCTTGAAGTAATAATTTAGTTTCTAAATCTGTTAAATATGAATCTATTAATGTTTTTCTGTCTATATCGGATTGTCTATTCTGACTCATTAATATAAAACATGCTGCGATAGCGGCTTCAGTAGATAAAGCTAAATTTAAAAATATAAAAGGAAATTTATCGAAATGCCATAAAGATGTTACAGAAACAGAATTGAAAGTTATCCATGATCCTATAATTATTATATGAAGTAAAAACCCTCTCCATGATCCTATAAAGTTAGTTATTTTATCAGATAACTTTTGTCCTAATGTCAATTCTTTATTTTTCATAAATGTAATCTATAAAATATTTAACAGCTTCTGGATAAAGAGTATTTTCTACTAATAAACCTCTTTGAGTTAGCTGTTCTAGTGTATCACCAGGTTCAACGGGGATATTTCCCTGCATAATTATGGATCCTTTATCTAAATCTTCTGTAACAAGATGTACAGTAGATATAGTATTATCTAGTTTATTATCTAAAGCCCATTTATATCCATTAATGCCTTGATGTATGTTAGTATCTGCTGGGTGTATGTTTAATATACAGTTATTAAATTTAGATATAAATAAATTTGTTAATACTCTCATATAACCAGCAAGTAGCACTACAGATACGTTTATGTTTTTAAGGTATTGTAAAATATAAGATTCATGATCTTCTCTGGTTTTATGTGTTTTATGATCCGCTACAAAAACTTGTACCCCATATTTCTCAGATTTTTTTATAACGCCAGCATTTTTATTGTTTGTTACAACTGATTTTATATCTATTCCTATACTATTACTTTTTATGATTAAAGATTCTGCATTAGTACCGTTTCCAGAAGCTAATATAGCCGCATTAATCATAAAAATACCCTAAAACATGTCTTTAAGCATGGTATCCCTGATCTTCATCAACAGGATACCTAATCTATTTTTACCATAGCCATTAAAACCAGATCCCCAATAATCATTTTCTTTATCATAATTTACTAAAATACAACCACTGGTTGAAAGCAAAAGATTTTTTAATTGTGGGTACTGTATAAATTTAGCTACTAAACCTTCGGTCATTACGTATTCTTTAGCTTCTTCCCAATCAGTTCTAATAGGAAGAAACCTATTATGCCCAATTTCTAATACTTCATGAACATTTCTTAAGTTTCTTATTTTCTCTTCGTAAGAAGATCCAATAAATTTATTTGCTTGATAAAAATGTTCAACTGTAGGCCACACTTTAAATTTACTATCTATTGAATGATTAGATAGATTAGATAAATCTGCATACTTTCCAAAAGGCTTTCCAAACACAATTGAATTTTTATCTTTTATATTCCAAAATTTATTTTTATATTTATAATCTATAATCATAATTATTTTAACTCCCCAAACATATTTTCAACTTTTGTGGGTATCATTGGTGTAGGTGTTACTACGGATCCAGGTACTGGACCAACAACTACTCCTATACCGGATTGATTTAGATCACCCGGCTTTATCATTATACTAATTTCTACCTTAGCATCTTTAATATATTCATGTACAGCATTAGCAATTACTTCAGCAAATTCTCTATTTTTATCATCTGTACCATCTGGTGCCTGTATTTTTAAAGACTTCTTTAACCCATCAACAATTTTATTTTTTAGTTTATCTTTATCTAATCCTAGCCCCATGACAAATATCACCTTGTTTTTATCTAATCAAATTTAGTAGAATTACATGTAATAGTTAGAAATAATACTTTAAAAGTTTACTTTTAGTTTATTAGTAATACTATTCTAGAGGTAACATTTTTACGAGGAATACGAGTATCAAAATGTCAAATGAAGGTGTACTATAATAAACCCAGGACCGGGTGGTTCTGGGTTTTTTTTTGACCGTTAGGAGGTTATAATAAAAAAATGGACAAAATAAAAAAAGTAGCTATTTTTAAAATCACAAGTGAAGCAATAAAAGGAGCAAGAAACTATTTAGACGAAAATAATTTTTATGATGTTAGCCTCCACATGCCACACATGGTTGGTGTAACGGGTGCCTGCGAAAACGTAGACACCCTTTTTAAAGTTGACTATTTTGGAAAAGAGGCTTTCTTAGCACAGAGTAATCAACTTTATCTTGAGCTATGGACACCATCTTTAAATAATGTTTATGCATTAGTTAGATCCTTTAGAGCAGAATCAGCCGTTAATAATAGACATCAAACCGAATTTGGTCTTTTAGAATTAGAATTTTTAGGTAACTTAGATCAACTAATTAATCATATTTCACAAACGGTAAGGGCTATGGCACGTAGAGTAGCTTTAAATTGTCCAGATGAATTAAAGCTCTTCGGAAGAAATCCCGAAGAGCTTTTTGAATTAGAATTTGGAAGATTAACTTATACATCTGTAATAGAAATGCTAAAGCCATTTTACCCAAATCTTTCTTGGGGGGATGACCTAAAAGCAGACCATGAGCAAAAGGTAGCTGAAATATATGGTGGTCCAGTATTCATCACACATTACCCTAAAGAGATAAAATTCTTCAATATGAAAGATAATGAATCTGATTCCCGAGTAGTAAATTCAACAGATTTAATTTTACCAAAAGCTGGTGAATCTGCTGGAGCAGCAGAAAGAGTGACAGACATATTTAAAATTGGTAAGAAACTACTAGACTCTGTTATGTATCATAGACTAGCATCCCTTACTGATTGTAACGGTAACAGAAAAGTTACTGATGATGCTTTTGATTGGTATTTAAATGCACATTTACAGAATCCTACAATAAACGTCTTAAATCAGCTTAGAGATTATTATGAAACTGGTGTCACCTCCTTAGTTCCTAAGGATGTTCCTTTACATAGTGGTACAGGCATAGGAATGGCTAGAGTGCTACAATTCTTACTTAATCTAGATGATATAAGAGAGGCTTGTGTATACCCAAGGAACGCCGTAACTATAGAATAAAGTAAAAGAGGATAAGGGGGCTAACAGCCCCCTTATAGTATAAATGAATTCTATATATAAATTAATAAATAATACATCCAATTTATGCGTTGGGTTGGATTATGATGTATCTAAACATAACGGATCTTTATTAAAAGATGTTATAGATAATACAACAGATTTGGCCTGCGCTTATAAATTTAATTTAGCACATTACTTAACTATAGATGACGGATTATATACTTTAAAAGATATTAAGAATTATATACCAGATAGTTATTTTACTATACTTGATGCTAAATTTGGTGACATAGAAAGCACAAATAAAAAATATTCTGAATTTGTTTTTGATATTTTAGGATTTGATAGCGTTACATTATCGCCGTATATTGGCCCTAACAGTATAAAACCTTTTGTTGAGTACAAAGATAAATTTTTGTTTATACTATCTAGAAATACTAGTAACGATGAAGAGATTCAAATGTTTTCAGATAAACAATCTAAGCCATTATATATAAAAGTAGCCGAAGCGTTTAGTGTATATGATAATATTGGTTTTGTTGCAGCGGGTACAGATACTCAGGCATTAAGGTACCTTAGACATATTTTACCGGATAGTTGGTTTTTGATTCCAGGTATAGGATCACAAGGAGCTTCAGCGGAAGATATCAATAGTATAGTGCAAACAAACTATATAATTAATGTATCTAGGGGTATTTTAAATTTTAAGGATTTTGGATTTAAAAGTATAAGAGAGGCTGCTTTATTTTATGCTAAGTGAAGAAAATATAAATTTTTTAAAAAATCACGATATAATTAAATATGGACATTTTAAATTATCGTCTGGACTGCACTCTGATATATACGCACAATGCGCCATATTAGACTCTAACCCAAAATTAATGAATCATGTAGTTGGGTATGTATCAGCTAAAATAGTTTCTGATGTATGGGAAGACTTTGACTTAGTAATGTCACCAGCAGTAGGCGCTATTATATTTGGGCATAAATTAGCTGAAATATTAGAAAAAAGATTTATATATACAGAAAGAGTAAATGGAGTAATGTCCATAAGAAGAAGTTTTGAGTCTTTAAATAAAATAAAAGTTTTAATAGCTGAAGATGTTATCACAACTGGAAAATCTATACGTGAGTTAAAAACATTGGTCGATAGTGCTGGGGGTAAGGTAGTAGGGTACGCCAGTGTTATTAATCGAGGTGATCAAAGTGCTTATAGTTTTGCAAGGGTCAGTGCAGAGACATGGGAGCCTAGTCTATGCCCCCTATGTTCCAGAGGTTTGTCTATTTATGCCCCTGGAAGTAGGTTTCTCTTTAGCTAGGCCCCACCACTAGTCAAAGAAAGCTAGACCAAAACTCTGAAGGTAGACTAATAGGAGGAGCCTTCGGAGTAGACTTTAATTTAAAACCAATTTCTTCTGGGGTTTTATTACCCTTTTTATTGTTACATTTGTGACAACATGTTACTACATTTTCCCAAATATTCCCACCACCTCTGGATTTTGGTAGAATATGGTCAATAGTTAAGTCAGCTTTAGATGAACAATATTGACACTCATACCTATCTCTTTTATAAATACCATTTCTAGATGGATTTTTTGATCTTAAATATAATGAAGATTTATAATTTTTACGGTGCCCATTAAGTTTAATTACTCTAGGTATAGAAATCTTATCTTCATTTATTAAACTTAAAATATAATCCGGTAATTTAGCTGTCCTATTTTTAGAAAGCCCTAACTGAATAAAAGGCTTAATATTGTCTAAATTTACAGGTGCTGCCCTCCCTGTAAATAACATATTTATTGTTTTTTCTATATCTAAAGCATCTAATGGAACATAATTAGAGTCAAGTAATATGACAAAATCCATAAAATATAACATTCCTTTTGTTATCAGTTTCTAAAAATACTATATATGAAATACTTATTTATATTTTTAGATGGTTAACCATGGAATATTATAGTGCTTTAAATAAATATTTAGATAATCTAGAAAAAGAAATAGATTATTTTAGCAAAAAAGCTGGAATTAAATTACTAACAGTAGTACCAAATCTTTTTGAAATATATATAGATACTAAACGTAATAGTAGAAATACTGGAAAATTTCCAAGAGATCAATTTCCCACTGAAGTAAGTCTTATAATTCAGTGGTTAGATAAAAACGGTAGAAAAAATAAAAAAAGGATAGATCTTAAACCTATCCAAGTAAAATTAGAGGATATTCAGGGAGATATATCTAGAATTAGAAATTTATATAAAAAGCCCTCTAATGAATTAGACAATGCATCACAGGGTATAGACTAACTATATTTACCTAAACCACACATTCTGCTATCATTCCTGCAATCAAAGGATCTACAAACTTTTGGTCTACTTTCATGAATAGAGCATAGACCACTTTGATCTTGATAAACACATGTTCCATCATTTTTTCTGTTTAAGTAATATATACCATTATAATTATATGTGTCAATATTATAATCTAATCTGGATGCTTCTTCCGAGGTTATTTCTATTCTCCAAGGTAATTTACAACAAATGCCGCTACAACCAGAGCAGTCTATACAGGCTTCCTCTAGATCATTTAGATACTGATCTCGAATCAGGTTTAATATTTTCATCTAATGGTATATCTACTACTTCTACACTTAAAATACCAGCCATTATTAATAGCTTTCCGAAAATTACTACCGCAGCAGCGATTCCAAATACCCAAGAAAAGAACATCACTATATTAAACACGGTAGCCATTTTCTTTTTATCCCATATTTTAAAGTTTATCCCCCACTGTTGAATATGCTAATTAATAATTACTTACAAATAAATTTTATAACTTTAAAACTGATCCATTTTGATCGTGATAATATATCCCCTTAAATGGAAGTGACTTCAATAACTGTTGACAAATATTACATGGCTTAGAAAGTAACATTCTAGGATTATGTGCAGGATATTTAAATTTTGTAACACTTACCCCACATATATACACAATTGACTTTTTTATGTATTTTTTATCTAAATTATTAAATAAATCTAACTCTGCATGTATATGTCTATCTTTATAATTACAGTTTTTTGAATCAGCAAAAGTTGCTTTATTAGAAAAATAAGATATTAGTCTACCGCCACAAACTACCAAAGCTACCATTTTGTAGTGGGGATAAGGAACTTTCATTGCTGCTATGCGACAGCCCGTTCTTATCCACCTTTGATGCCTCATTACACATTCCTATATAAGATATTTCATCTAAATCACGGTAGCAAATACATAAATTACCACATTTAGTGCATGAAGAAGATTGTGTCATTTATAGTTTTTCTACTTCCATCATTAAGTCATTGAGTACCGTTGAAATACTTGAATTTTTCTTTCTTTTCTTTTTGTTAACAGGAACAATATTTCCATTCTCGTCAAATTTCATTAAAATTAAATTTTGTATTTTATTGTTTTCTTTATTTCCATCTTTATGCATGACTAATTCATTTTCTTTAAGTGGTCTTCCTAGATAGTGTTGCATAACATACCTATGCATATAGATCATGCCATTAGACATTACCCCAGGTTCATCTGGGGCGTATTTCCAAACATAGTCGTTTGTATTTGTAGATTTACTTTCAGGCATATAAGAATATCCTTATTTATCTATTCTTATATACAATAGTTATGAATAATATAAATCTACTTAAGTACAAAACATTTGTTTAAATGATCAACACAAGAACCCACTTCTTTTTTTCTTACTGAAGCAGGTTTTCTATCTCTAGTGTATGGGGCACCCATAAGTCTAGTTTTTACGCTAAGGTCCAATAAATAATTTAACTCTTTTCCTGAATAACCAGATTCAGTAAGTATCTTTTTGTAGTCAGCATATGAAAGTATTTTATCCAAGATACTTACCTCCCATGAGAATAAATGGCATACTCAGCCCTCCTGAGTAATTATAGGGCCGCTAGTAAGCGACCCTTAAATACCTTCTATGGATCAAAAATAATTATATCATATAATCCATTTTATGTTTAATAAATCATCATCAGCATCGTCATGTTTTGATATAAAACTAATTAATTCATCTGTTGTAAAGTCTTTAAATTTTGGTATAAATTTTTTTACCATATCATTAAATTTTTTAACATCACCATCAGATATTATAATATATTTCTTAGATAAGAAATATATTAATTCCCAAGATTTTGTTACTACATCATTTCTAGTATCAAACCATCTAGAAACTACTGTTTTATGGTAATTATCACTTTGTTTTAAAACACACTCATATTTATCATTTAGAGTGTAAATAGCTGCCATTAATTCTAAAGTTTTATCTGGAATTTCCTCTATTAACATTTATCTAATCCCTTTAAAATTATGCTTTTTAATTATAACTCTATAAACATTTTTATTAATTTTTTTAAATTTTTTATCCAAGTATTCAGCGTATTCAAGAGGATTTATAGCACCATTCTCTATATCATGAAATCTAGCAATTCTTTCTGGACTCATGTTAGCTGTTCTTATACCGAAATCACCTTTAAAATAGTGTCCGGTCTGATCAGACCTAGGAAGGTCTTCAGAAGCGTCAGCAATTAACTTACATTCTTGAATAAAATCATAAAATTTTTTCCTATCGGTAAATTTTGGCTCTATAATTTTAGTAAACCCTTTTCTATTAACTATTTTAACTACAATCTTAAGACCAATTTTAAAAAAACCAACACGTTTCCACGTAATGGAAGCTTCATGAGGCTTGCTAAAAGTAGGCAATATTTCTACTACCTGCCCAAATTTCTTTTTCGGGTTATAGGGGTATAGCCATATTCCGTCATCTTTTTTATGATTTTCTACTATTTCTGATATCATAAACTTTACATATGGTTTTGATTTTTTGTAATTTAAATCAAAAAACCACTTTTCAAACTTATCTTTAAGCTTTCTTAACACTACAGTATATTACTCCTTACCACAAAGACCTGTACGAGAGGGTACTTAGGCCCTCTACTGACTTATACCGATCTAGTGATCAGAGATAAAGGTAGGCTTTCCAGAAACTCCTTTTCTTACTGTACTATGCTAATTTTATACGGTAATAAATTGTAATAGATTTTTATAGGTATTGATGATGTTTTTAAGTTTGTTTTTTCAACTTCAGTCATATCTTTATTTTTATCTCTTTCTTGATCTTCCATTTCTTCCAAGTTCATAACTATTTTTTCAAGCATTTCAAAAATATATTCTTTATAAACTCTTCTTGCTAAGTGGTCCATTCCAGTATCAAACATTAATTTACCGGGTGCTGGTCCAGAATACTTACCTAGAAGTATTTCTGGTGGTACTATTTTTTTTATGGCTAAAGTATATCCACGACCTTCCTCAGCTTCAAATGTTCCGATAAAACTCATTTTAAATGGCTTTCTTCTCCACTTATATGGTATGAATAAAAGTTTTTTATCTGGTCTAACATATCTAAATAATATATTTATCTCAAATTCAAGTTTTGTTTTAGTTTTAGCGCCAGCGCCTAAAGGGCTACTACCGCTAGTACTAGAAGTAGCACCAGCACTGGAAGAACCGCTACCGGTTCCCGCTCCAGTACCCGTACCCGTACCCGTGCCGGTAGCAGTTGCTACAGCTATTTTCATTATAATAGGACTATTGCTGATATAATAATCATCATTTTTACTAGATACTCTAATAGATATGGATGAAGTTTTAAAAGATGCTAGATTTTTTGCTTTTGCTGACCAAGTTATACCAGATCTTGGATTAATTACTATATTTTTAAATTCTTTTTTAATATGTTTAGGATCTAATAATAAAATCAATCTAGATATAAAAAATCTAAACATTTCTGATAGTTTTTCTTCATTATGTAATTTTGGTGCCCCTTTTTCACTGTGTTGTTCAAGTAATCTTTGCTGTTCTTTTCTTGACATGCCCTCTTCAGGGCCTTTATTTTTTCCTTTATTAAAAACTTTATCTAAAACTGTTTCGTCTTCTTCATCAAATGTGTTTTTAAATGATTCCAGTGATTGTTCAAAGTCTTGATGTCTTATTTCGTTTACATTTATTTTACTAGTAGATAAAAGATTTTTTTTACCTTTTCTACCATCATCGTGTGATAAATCTGCTTCAAGTAGGTCTTCTAAATTATTTTTATCTGAAATATATTCTAACCAGTCTTTTATATAATCTTGTAGTTTCTTTAATGACTCTGGTGTTATTTTTCCTTCATTATCATTTATATTGTCAACAAATCTACATAATACTTTTCTTAATGTTTTATTCGGGTTTAGCGTTATACTAAGACCTTTTCCAGGTTTTTTAAGGGAGAACGGATCATTAACTATAAATTCACCATTTTTTATAGATAAAACATTTGTACTGTCTACACCTACCATCATTTTTACGATATCTTTTATATCATTACTATTTCTTTTTTCTTCTGGAATAGAATTAGTTATGACCTCAGTTACAGTATCTATAAGATCAGTTACTATTCTATTTACTTTAGGAAATATTGTTTTTTCAGGAGTTTCACTTTCCTCTGCTTTAGATACCATTTCATTTACTTGTTCTTCAAAAAATCTTCTTATTGGACCATGTTTTGCTAAATCTGTATTTTCTGCATTATATTCTTCGAGACTTTCAAGCCAGCTATCAGTATCATGCTCGCCAAAATATAACTGTATAAATTTTTTTAAATCATCTTTAGTTTCTATACCATATTTACCGTCTTCTAGCCCTTCTGATACTATTCTACAAACTTTCCCTACTTCATTTTTAATAGAATCAGCTAGCTCTTCTTCTGCATTCTTTCCTAGTAATCTTCTTATTTTTACAATATCTCTTGAATATGCTTTCCATAGTTTTATTAATTCATCTTTAAATTTAGTTTCTACATGGCTAGTATTAGCTAAAGCTACCGCAGTTTTATTAATTTCTACTATAAAATTATTGTTCATTAATTAATCTTACCTACCTATAATAATCTTCTATAAGAAAAAAATAAAACAAAACACTATATTTAATAGTGTTTTGTTTTAAAATATAAATTATTTTATATCAATACTGATCATACTCTTCGTTTATATTTTCTTTATTAACTATAATAGCTTCTGTGGTAAGAAGCATAGAAGCTATAGATATTGCATTTTCTAATGCCAGTCTAGTAACCTTTAATGGGTCTATAATACCCATAGTAAATAAATCACCATAATTATCGGCCATAATATCATAACCAAATGGTGGTTCGTTATCCTTTACTTTATTAGCAACTATACTTCCATTTTTACCACCATTTAAACATATTTGCTTTAAAGGAGATTCTAACGATCTTATAACTATTTCAGCACCTACTTTTTCAGCACCCTCAAAATCAGTTAAAAATTCCTGTAAGAATTTAGTTGAATGGCACAGAGCAGCCCCGCCACCAGGCACTATACCTTCAGCAACAGCAGCTTGTGTTGCGTTGAGAGCATCTTCTACTCTAAGCTTTTTATCTTTTAAATCTATTTCATTTAAAGATCCTATTTTAATAATTGCTGCCCCACCGGTAAGTCTACTCACTCTTTCCTGTAATTTTTCTCTATCAAATTCTGATTCAGTGCGATCAATTTCAAGTTTTATCTGGTTTATTCTTTGTTCAATATTCTCTTGAGTATAATTACCACCTATAAAAGTAGTTTTATCTTTATTTACTACTATTTTTTTACATTCCCCCAATGAGCCGATTTCTATATTTCTTAAATCCATTCCTTTAGAATCTGTTATAAATTCTGCGCCAGTCATTATAGCTAAATCTTCCAATATAGCCTTTTTCTTATCTCCATAAGAGGGAGTTTTTATGGCTACATTGTGTAATGATCCTCTTTCATTATTCATGATTAAAGTAGCTAATACATCACTTCCAACATCTTCGGCTACTATCACTAAACTTCTTCCAAGACGTAATATACTCTCTAATAGAGCTACAATGTCTTTAATTATATTTAAAGATTTATCAGTAACAAGAACTAGAGGATTATTGAATATAATTTCTGTTTCGCCATTAGTTAAAAAATAAGGTGAAATATATCCTTTATCTATATTAAACCCATCTATAGTATCTAAAGAATTTTCAATTGTTTTTGACTCATCTACTGTGATAATCCCATCTTTTCCTACTATTTCTACAGCTTGAGCTATAAGATCTCCTATCTCTTTACTACCACTAGAAATTTCAGCTACTTTTTGAATCTGTTCTTTAGTTTCAACTGGAATTCTAATATCATATAAATAGTCTACTACGTAATCCAGTGCTTTCTTCATACCATTTTGAATACCAATTGGATTAGAGCCAGCAGTTACGCTTTTCAACCCTTCCTTTACAAGGTATTGTGTTAATACGGTTGCTGTAGTGGTCCCATCACCAGCTTTATTATTAGTTTGTAAAGCAGCTTCTTTTAATAAAGAAACACCAATGTTCTCTGCTAAGTTGTCTGATTCAACTTCTTTTGCTATAGTGACGCCATCATTTATAATAGAGGGCGGAAAAGAGTTTTTCCCGAGAACTACGTTTCTTCCTTTTGGCCCTAATGTAACTTTAACAGTGTCAGCTACAAAATTTATACCTCTTTCTAAATGTTTTCTTGCTTCTTGACCGTATAGGATTTCTTTAGCCATATAATTATAACTCCTAACTATAATACAAACTATTTATATTATAGTTAGGAGTTATGTTGTAGTATTACTCAAATTTTTTTAACAAATTAGATATTCTACTTATAATCTCTTCATCAGATTTTATTTTTTTATTCCTCATCAAATTTAATTTTTCTCCGTATTTAGCTACCGCATTGTCTATATCTTTTTTTATTGTATTTATATCAGATAGTTTTATATTAATATCTTTTTCAGATAATTCACTGCTACTCAATCCCTCTAATTCAGCCTTTAAAATACTCTCAAGCTTATTAAATTCTTTTTTTTCTTTATAAAAAACAGAATCATCAAAATTTTTAAACTTCTCTGTACTCATCACTAACTCTTTTTAACGTTTTTTCTATTATACCATATAAAGCAAAAAAATATCCTAAAACGAAAGGAAACAACCAAATAGAGTTATAACTCCAGTCACCATGCGTAATCCTATCAACAGCTATTAACATAGGAGTATTCTCATTTAAATTAACTGTACTGTAAAAAGCACATTCAATTAATATTCTAATTGTAGCCCACAAAAAAGAAAAAGATAAAGCTAAAACTGTACCACCGATAAAACCAACAATCGAGTCCCAGATTAAGAACAGCGTAAACACAGGTAAAAGCCTACCTCCCAAAAGTAAAAGAGCCTCTATATAGAGGCTTATACCAGGCAGTCAGGAGGAATTAAAGGTTAGTTTTATTAAATATCTGTTAAATATCTGGTTTTTAACTTTCGGAATCTACCTCTCTTGTTTATTATTATAAGTACAAGGATCAGATTTTAAGTTGATCCTTTGGATAGGAAAGTGACATCATAAAGGTGGTACCCGTTAACTGGTACCGCCTTCTTCTTTACCTAAGCTAGACAATAAATTATCAATTAAAGGTAATAATTTATCTAAGCTTTCAATTATCTCATAGTCTATAATAGCAGCCCATATATTTGGACCGTATAATACTATAAACGTTGTTTCTTTTGCTTCTTGTACCGCAGCTACGGATCCACTCCGTAATTTGGCAAGAGTTAAAGGTTTGCGTTGTCTGGTTTTTTCTACCGATTTCAGTTTTTTTACTATTTCCTTTATCTCTTCTAAGTTAGAAGAGATAGCGCACTTCATAGTTTCGGCCATGGGAACCCCTCTCTATCTCCTCCTCGACCTATCCCTTTTCCATGAGTATAAAGGACCAGTCTAGGGTTATCCTGTGATAAATAGCACAGTTTCTTAAAGACCCGCAACATTTTTTCTTATTTGTAAACTTATGATAAGTTCACGGAGTCTTCACGACCTAACTTTTCCGTAGTGGATCAGTAGTTACCACTTATTATACTCCCTGTTCCGAATTACAGACCAACCTGGTGTTGATATCCTATGGTAGTGCCGGAATTTTTTCAACAAAAATATTATTTTGCTAATAATTGTAAAGCAATATATAAAGGGTTTATGTGCTTTTAGGACGTTTTCCCTTTTTTACATTTTCCGTACATTCATAACACATTGTATTTTCTCCACAGATACTACAAGTTTCCTTTTTTATTCTAGCATGAAAACATACGTACCCCTTATCGTGACATTCAATACACATGAACATTATTTATAGACTACTTTCTTTCTATTATTAGATATATAAGATATTTCATCTTGATCTATTTCTACTGGATATTTTCCAGTGAAGCAGGCCATACATAGATTACAATGTCCAACCGCCTCTACCACACCATTTACAGTCTGGTAAGATAGACTGTCACATCCAATAAAAGATTTTATCTCATCTACTGTTTTATTATTTGCTATTAATTCTTCGGAAACTGACATGTCTACTCCATAGAAACAAGGATATTTTATTTCTGGCGCAGAACTTAAAATATGTATCTCTTTTGCACCTCTTTTTTTTAGTTTACTTATTATTTTTTTAGCTGTATTACCTCTAACAATAGAATCGTCTACAATAGCAATTTTTTTATTGTTTATATAATTTTTATCAAAATGAAATTTAGCATCTAATACTAAGTTTCTAGATTTATCATTTGGTTGTATAAATGATCTTTGTGTATATGGGTTTTTTCTTATAAATTTTTTGTATTTTATTTTAGCTTTTTCAGAAAAACCTAAAGCAGCGTCTACAGCACTTGATGGTACATCACTAACATAATCTATTTCAAGTTTAAAATCGTCAACTAAACTTTTACCTAAATTTTCTCTTACTTCAGAAACGTTTTTTCCATCTATTATTGATTCCGGTCTTGCTAAATATATATACTCAAAAACACAATGAGTAACATTATTTAATCTAATTTGATGCTCTTCTATTTCTCCATTATGTTTAATTATTATTACTGATCCTGGATTCACATCCTTTATAAGATTAAAATCTAAAGTATCAAAAACTACTGATTCTGAGGCAAATGCAAAATTTTCATTATTGTTTCCTATTACTAACGGCTTAAAACCATTAGAATCTCTAAAAGCCAGTAATCCTTCAGGAACTATTCCTATTATACTGAAGGCTCCTTTCAGATCATTAAAAATCTTATTAATAGAAGTTAGTGTATCATATTTAGATAAATAGGTATTAAATAAATTAAATAAAGATTCGGAGTCGCTATTAGATTCTAATCCTAACTCATTATTTATTTTTTTAAAATTTACAATATTTCCATTATGTACACCAGCTAGTGTTATACCAAATGTAAATGGTTGTATCTCATTTAATGAACCTATCCCACTTGTGGCATATCTCATATGAGATATGCCTATATTTCCGGGAAGACTGCTTCCTAGGTCATAAAAATCTCTATCATCAAGAAGTAGTCCATTTCGTCTTAAAGTATAAAAATTGTTTTCATAATAGGTAGTAATTCCGTAGCCGTCCTGGCCTCGATGCTGTAAAGCTAAACTTCCTCTAAAAAGGTTTTTAGATACATTTTCATTATTTGTATTTATTATTCCTAATATTCCGCACATTCAGTTTTAGTTTCTCCTACTCTATTATAGTTACATAGAAATTATGATAATAACTTACTTTAAACATTAGTAGTTATTATTCTATAATAATATTGGTAGGAAGCCCCTCACTGGTTTTACCTCCTTTCCCAGTGAGGGGCGCAGTTTTTAGCATGTTACGGCTTTTTGGTTAATATACCTTTAACCTTTTAATATACAAGTTTAAATTATTTTTAATAATAGAAATTTGTGAATTAACATTTTCCTGAAACTTTATCCACCTTCTAGCCAGATTTACAGATATAATATGACTATGATTGTCGATATTAGATCCATCAATATAGCTATTCTCTATAGCCTCAAGCTCATGAATAATATCATTTCTGTTAAAAATAGCTGGACTTACTTTTATCTTCATCCATGGATTTAATGTTATGTGTACTTTATGATCCGATCCAAACATACCACTTATCAAGCTTTGAGAGTAATCCTCTATAAAATTAACTATTTCATCTATATTTTCAGTTTTTTTAGTAAAATCAGGTATAATAATACACGGATCATTACCATCAAACATTACCCGATTTATTAAATTGTTTCTTAATTCAGCTATATTATTAGTATCCATTTGCATTATTGATCTATCTAAAAAATCATGCCTTTCATGATGAACTGATACACTTGATACATTTTTTCCTATCTTTCTCACTAGATGGTTTTTTATTACTCTTTCTAATATGTTATCCATAAGTTTTATTATATATACCTTAGAGGATACTTATGTTTGAAGAACCTGAATATATAAAATTATCAAAACTTTATTTAATAAAAACAATTTTACAAGATATGGTGCAAATTCTCAATAAAGATACTACATTGAAAGATGCTTTAGACCATTTCCCCGGATTCGTAATACTTCCAGTATTAATAGAATATTATGGTGAAGACATAACCATCGAAAACGTATTAGATTTGCCAGATTTTAAATGTTTGGAAGACCCACTAAATATGAAAAAAGTCAAACAATTGATAAAAATTGATAAAACTGAAAGAGGGCATTCTATGATAAATCTAATGCAGACTCTTATAAATATTGGATACAATGATTTAACTTTAGATGCCCTTGCCAAACAATTTACAAAAGTAACTGAGGGACTAAAAGTAGGTAACGTTAACAACGATATGGTAACCCCCCTCATAGAGAAATATGGACCTTCTGCTACCATCAGTTCAGTGTATTATAGTGAACTGGAGGGGTGTTAATCAAGCCGTAACCCCCTGTTGATTTTTATTCTTTCTTTTATCTTTTTTTGTAAAAGGTAATATTATATTAACTTTTTCAGCGGTTTTTAGTACCGTATATTTTATAGGTAATATTTTTATTCTACATACCATAAATTTAAGTCTATACTCATATAAAATAACTAAATAGTTAATAAATCACACCTTATAGGTGTGATTTATTTTATAGGTAATAAACTTAAACTTTGAAAAATGTAAACATGTTTTATAGGGTAATAGAAGCACATATACTAAAAAGGTCTAAACCAGATTATGATTTGTCCTTTTCTTATCAATCTCATCCAGGGCAATTAAGTATAGATAAGGCAGAAAAGAAAACAGATTCCGGTAAATATAGGCGTATGTTAAATACTGTACGTAAAATTCAAAAAAAGTATAAAGACATAACATTAAAAGAAGAAAAACCAGCCGTGGGTATTTATAAAGGCAGAAAAGAGCCATCTTTACAAATAAGTTTAAGTGGTCCTGCGGATCAAGTAGAAAAAATGGCAGAAGAAATAAAAAACAGGTTCGATCAAGAAGCTGTAATGTCGATAAAAGACACGATAAATTGGGGGGAAAAAGACTATTTATTTACGGTTAACTTACCTAAATCTTTATCACACAAAGTCCTTGGAAAAATACTAGATGATCTAAGCATCATTGGGGCTACAATTACCTTGAGCCCTTACTCATTACAAATAGTGACAAACATGACAGAAACAGATACCATATTTAAACTAATAAGTAAACTAAAAGAAAATGGTGTAGAAGATATAAAACCATTAATAAAAACAGTAAGGGTAAGATTTATATGAGAGATTGGACACTATCTTACTATTTCGATAAAAATATAAATAGAGAAGCTGTTTATATAACATTAGAAGAAGCTCCTTGGCTAAATTATTTTGTTTTAGATATAACAAATAATATGTGTAGCATGTTTCCAGCCATACCATTGCCACCTATTCCGATAACTATAAAAGATTATGGAAAGACAAATTTGTATGACTGGTTCGGTACCACAAGAGATCTTTTTCATATGTGTATATGCAATCCATTATCTTGTTGGGCTTTTAATGGAATAAAAACTGTTCATAAAATAGGACCATATGAAATAAGTGAGCTTAAACATTTAATAAATAAAAACAAAAGAGAATATTTATGAAATTTTTCGTAATAGCAAAAAAAGGTAGTGATCGCACAAGATTAGAAAATTTAATAAAAAGTATGTTTAATAATGTAAAAAGAAAAGACACAGATAAGTTTACTGATCTACTTGTTGATGCTTGGAAGGAGAACAATCGGACTTTATCTACTTTAATTAGCTTTATGAGCAAAAAATCAAAGGATACGGACAAGTAAGGCAAAGGTAGGGCAAATATGAAACTCAAAGACCTGATCAGTGATATAATCTATCGTATGGAAAACGAAACAAACAAGCATAAAAGAGAGCAGCTAGCCAAGGCTTATGCAGAAGCAGTTTACCGAGCATTATTGGCATTAGATCAAAAGACTAAAGAAACAGAAAGATCAAAAGCAGATTTTTTAATTAAAGAAATAAATCTTTTAGATAATAACCTAGAATCCTAACCACTCTTTTTCATAACGAGTCCGTACACTGAACGGTACCGGTTTTCCATTTGCAATAGCTTTTTCTACTGAGGCCCAATAATCCTCTTCCAGTAAACATTCCCTTATAGATTTACCAGGCCCCTTTTTTCTTTTTGGTGGCATGGATTCTACCAAAGGTGACCCGTTTACAAATAGACTTGTAGGTAAAGCTAAAAATCTTTTTCCATCTCTTTCACATAATAACATTTCTGGGTCTTCAGATCTGGTATTTATTATTCCATCATCTGTAATAATGTTTTCTATATTTGAAAATTGTTTTTCTTTTAAGAATTTTTTATGAGGTCCAAGAACTTTTACTTTTTCATGGCCAAAATTTGCCATGAAGGGGTAATTAAGGTTTTTTAAATTTTCTATTTGATTTTTTCTCTTATTTAACCAAGCCTTTTGTTCGGTAGGTCCGTGATCTTCCCAGTAAGCTATCCCTGAATCCTCTTTTGATTTTATATAATCCTCTAAGGACATTTGCCATATTTCTTTTGCTATTTTTATTAATAACTTAGATAGGTTTTTATTAATGCCCATAATTAAAACCGATCCAGTAGTCTTTTCCTTTATAATTAAATTTTCTGTCAAAAGATCCACAACAGCCCCGATCTTGTGCTGCTTCATAATTTAACATATCTTGCGGATCGTCAGTAACCGCAGTCCTGAAGTTATCTGCGTATTCATAAATCTCTCGACCATTTCTTTTTTGATTTAATATTTCATCTATCCAGTCAGCTACATCTTTACCATATAGTCTAGCATTTCTTACGTCAAGACACTCGCCAGGTAATATTTTATATTTATTAGTGTTATCTATCTCTTCTGCTAATTTTATTATATACTTTACAATATCTTTCATTTTTTTTATCTTCCCCAGCCAGATTTTAGAGACTCATGGGAAGCTTGCCACCAATTTTTGAATTCTATAGTTTCTAATACTAAATCTATTAATCTTTTTTGATTTTCTCTGATATAGCTTAAGAATTTACTATAATCTTTGGTTGGTTTATCGGCAGGAAAAACATCTAAGTTTACATTAGGATTTTTATCATCTTGATTTCTTTTTGGATGTTCTATAGTAATTAGTAAAGAAAAAATCATTTCCTTTAAATTCTGATCTAATTTATTTTTTCTGTTATAAGGTCTTTTATCTTGTCTAGTATCTTTAAAATGTATTAACGCGCAAAAATCATCATTTGGGTTTTTTCTCTCTGCTTCTACACTATTTTTATCTAATAAAGTTATTTCTGATTTTTTTAAATGACTATATATAATATTAAAATGGTTTATCATATTTTTCCCCTCTGTTTTATATTATAAAATAAATAAATATTTTAGGACTTTTTTTAAACGATTTTATAGTACCAAATAAAAAGGGTATATAAGGGTTTCAGGATATATTTTAAAAAATAGCCTACCATAAAAATGGGTTGGTATAGGGCTTTAAAAGTAAAGTCTAAAAATAGCGTACTATTAATTAGTATTTATTTACTTAAAATGATCCTGAAAAACGAAACTTATCTTTTTAAATGATCTGTTCTGTTATTGGACTTTTTCAGGACTTTTTGGTGCATGTAGGCTGATCCTAAAAATAGGGGGGTGGGGGGGTCTGCTGGGGGGTCTAAAACGATAGCATACCATAATGATATATGCGGAACCGTTTCATTTTTCTAGTACCCAGGGAACCGGAAAAAAGGAGGCCCCCCGGATTGCTCCGGGGGGCAAGGGAATCGGCGTGGGGGTCGGTAAACTAGTAGTCTTCGGAATCGTCTTGGTCACGACCCCCGCTGACTTCGGCGGCGAGTGCGGCAAGATCCTCGACAACGTAGGCGAAGATGACGGCCAAGGGGTTGTCGTTGATCTCACCGAGGCTGAGGGTACCGAGGTTCGGCAGGTTGAGCGCGTTGATCTTGTCGATCTCCGCCAGGACGCGATTGGCGCTATCCGCGACCACGGGGATGGCGGTGTAGGACTCTCCGTTGCGCGTCTCCATCACGTTGTAGCAGTCCATGATTAGCTCCTTCCCTCCGTTTCATCGGCGCCGCTCCCGCGCCGCCTGCTCACATTTGTTTCTACCGGGTAGCACGGAGGAGTTAAAGTTTATAAAAAAGATCTTTTTATGTTTTCTGTTTTTAATAAAACTCGGCACGGATACTGGTACTAGAAAAATAAGAGTACTCCGCAGATAAGATTTACTAGATTAGGTATCTTACTCTATATGCGGATCAGTTTCATTTTTCTAATGGGATGTATTTCACATCTACCCTGAAGAGAGGGTTTTCTGTGTATTTCTATATATGCGGATCAGTTTCATTTTTCTAGTACCCAGGGAGCCGAAAAAAAAAAGAAGCGCCGTTGCTCCTCCCCCGGCGGTTGGGGGAGGAGCTGTGGCCATGCGGTTACTCCTGGCCGCCCAGGAGCGCCAGGATGTCGAAGAGGTGGGACTCCAGCGCGGCGCGGGCTTCGGACACGCCTCGCGCCTGTTGCTCCAGGTTGATCACGTCGAAGTCCTTCTCCGCATCCTTCGACGCCGCCTCCACCGACAGGATACCGATCTGGTCGAGGGACAGCGCGTTGACCTTGTCTACTTCTGCCTCGACCTCCCCGGTGTCGAAAGCGAACACGGTAGCGACGATGCCGACATGCTCTCCGTGAGTTTCGCAGGACCGCTTCTCGATCAGGTTGAACAACATTTCATTCCCTCCGTTTCTTCGGGGCAGGCCCGGCCCCTGCTCACATTTGTTTCTACCGGGTAGCACGGAGGAGTTAAAGTTAAAAAAAAAGATCTTTTCGTATTTTCCGTTTTTAATAAAAGTCAGTGGGTATCCGGGATTTAGAAAAATAGGAATACTCCGCATATAAGATATCGCGCATGTGCGTTTCCATTTTCATGGCGCGGCGCGGGATTTCCCTTATATGATCATGTATATGCGGAGCAAGGCCATTTTTCTAGCTCCGAATTCCGAAAAATCGAATTGTTAAATATAAGTTTCGTCTTTATTTTATTTTTTTAATTATGTTTTTATTTATTAAATTTAAATTTATTTCCTTAATATCGTAAAATCTAGGTTATTTTTAATAGAAAGATCAATTAATTAAAACTGGAACAATCCTTTTCTAAAAGTAATATATTTAAAATTCTGTTTTATATAAAATAATAGTAACTATTACAGATCTAAAAGCAAACATCTCAAGTAATTAACATCCTGAATACATGCTTCATCTCGGCAAGTGGATGTTATTAGAGACTTTTTAGTATTTTACTTTTTACCACGGCTAAGACAATCCTTGCACAAATCCTCCAATCTTGTAGGAGCTACTCGGTTCCATCCTTTTTCTGTGCGTGGTTTTCTTCCACAAAGCGTAACAGATAATGCAGGAGGGTAATGATATCCGTATTTTCTATCTGGGTATGTTACTACCGGATCGGCCCAGGATTTCTTTGAAATTAAGTGGTCATGACCGTTACTAATGGTATCATGTACCCAGTATAATTCACCATGGATAGAAGTCAGTGCATCCAAGAGAGCCCTCTGCATATTTGTTTCTCCTCATTCCCTGTTTATTAGTATACTGAGTCAAGTAGGTTTTTTAAACCTTAACTGTTCAGTATACTGGATAGTTCTAGCTCAGTTTGTTCATAATACTGAACACTCTGAGTTACTTGGATTAAATCCTGGTTTTATAACGCACATTCTGAACTAGCTGGTATAGTAAGTAACCCTATATATGCGCGGTAGGAGGTTACTTACACCTTAGGGTATTTTAAGAGTACGCCTCTGGATAGAAGCTAGAGCCAGTTCCATTTTCTTTCTGGCTGCTGGGTTAGCTGTATGAATATAGATAATAGGTGGATAGAAGTTATTAGTTACTACCTGTTCCTCTATCCATTGTAGGACTGTGTAGCCTGTACCTTTTTCATCGTTTCCTAAATCATGATCCAGACTGAGATGAGTTACGGTATTGGTCTTTAGGTATGCTATGGCTTCATCAGGCCAAGCGACTAGCGTCCAGCCCTCGGGTGGTTGTCTGGTATCGTCAAGGTAGACTTTCATTATTGTTTCTTCATTATACCGAAAAGTTTCTGAAGTTAAAGGTGCGGTTTCTTTTAAATTCTAAAATAATTTCTATATGCGGAGTATCTCTATTCTTCTAGGGATTGTATCCCCCTAAATTTTAGTGGGATCAAGCAAACTTGACCCCACTATGGGAGGAGGATTATTCAACTTTGATATTTGCTTCGCTGCATCCTACGGTATCTAATGCTGCTACGTATTGCACCTGACCGATAGCAAAGGAACTACGGTAGAGGTTTTCCATTTCTTCTAGCAGTTCTTCCCTACTCATGCTGGTTTCGATCATGATGAGATGGTGCATGTGATTTACCTCTTGCTGGTTACGAAATCTAGTACGGCGTCTTCTGCTGCGTTTGTTCCGAAATCCCGATTGTAGAGCCGGGTTTCTAGCATGGTTCCATTGGTGAGATCGATCTTGAGGCAACGCCCATACAGGTAGTCGAAGGCGGCATGTCCACGGCTTGGAATGAGCGCCTGTGCTTCCTCTACCGTGAGGTTGTTCTTGTTGCTGTTAGGGTCCATGAATCCCATGCCCCGTATCTGACTACGGTTGAACAGGGTGGACAAAACCTCTGCTGGGGTAAGCTGGACTACTCCAAGAGTCGTCTGGATGCTGATCATTTCTTCTCTCCACCTGTTATATTATACTGAGAGCCTTGCTGGAGTTAAAGGAGGTTTCCGAAAAGTTTTTTCGGAAGTGGAAATTCTTCTGGTATTTCAAAAGACCTTAATAATGATATAGGGAATGTCGTCTCTGCTATTTCTATTTCTAGATGTCCTATTGGGTAAACTGGTGAGATACTTTCTTTAATCCAATTTTCAGCTTTTCTATAAGCTGTTTCTGGATCTGTATCTTCCATGACTACTTCTACAAGAGCTTTTCCCCTTTCTGTAATTGTAATTAAGCTATTCATTTTCTTGGTAATCTCCTCTCATTTTATTTATACTGATAATACCTACGTAAATAAAGGAGGTAATTTTATAATTTTATAGGTACTAGAAAAATGAGAAGAATCCGTATATACATGAAAAGAGGCTAGTTTTTCTGGACTAGCCTCTCGGGAGGAGGATTTTATCCGGGTTGAAAATTGAAGTAGAAGCGAGGATCATGTTGGAACATCATGCTCCCACGCTTTCCATCGTTCTTTCGGGTCACTCCTACGAAGGGGGCCATGAAACCCTGGACGGAAAAATCCTGCTGAAGTTCCTGAGTATCCCAAACCTGCCCATACTCAGCTTCTAGAGCCTCCCTGGAACCCGGCTGAGCGTTGATCGCCGTGACCATTCCACGACGGATTGTTTCTGTAGGATCATGATCTGACATTTGAACTTTCCTTCCTTTTCGGTTGATTCTTGATGCACGAAGGGCAAACCTTAAATGCACCGCCACGGAAAAGCCGTGTCTTTCCGCAGATGATACAGGGTCGATAAGTACATTCTTTGCTAAGATCGTCTGTACCACAATCGGTACAAACCCCATTCTTTATCAGGTGCATAGTCCTCTTCCTCCCTACTCTATATTATACCGTGTCCGTTTCTGGAGTTAAAGCTGAAGTTTTTTATAATTTTATATATATTAGAAAAATGAGAGTACTCCGCATATATAAAAAAATTTAAGCCTTGACATTTCTGCCAAGGCTCTTAGGATTAGACGGCAGGAAGCTGGTAGCTGTCATCCTCCTGAATCTCTTTGAGAGTCGGGAGGTTCTCGCGGGTCACGGCGGTGTTGAATCCGAAAAACGCCGACAGGTTCTTGAGGGTCTTTGTCATTTAATCTCTCCCCTACATATTCGTCTGTTCCTTTTATTTATACCGAGTACCTCAGAGGAGTTAAAGGCCCATTATTTTATAATTTTATAAGTGCTAGAAAAATGAGAGTATTCCGTATATAGAATAATCCTAAAAAAACCCGTAGCTCATAACTACGGGTTTTTCCAGTTCGAGAGAGGAATCAATGATCAGTAAACTTTATGCAAGGGTATCCGAGATCGCCCTGTTATTGCAAACGACCCGGATCCTCTGGAACTTCGGCCTCTGCGCCTCCTGATAAGCCGCATAGGCAGCAGCAGCGATCCGATCCAGCTTTTCGATAAAAGAGCGCGGATATCCACCCTTCTTTACGAAAGCGGCATCTCTCTCAGCCTTTTCGTAAGCCAATCTTGCCTTCTCTGCGTTCATGTCCTCTTTTCTCCTTCCTTTTATTTATACCGGGTGCGGGAGGGGAGATAAAGGTGCTAATTTTATAATTTTTATAGACACTAGAAAAATAAGAGTACTCCGCATATATCATGAAAAAAGAGTAAAGCCTTCCTTGGCTTTACTCTTGGGGGGAAACTCCTCAATCTCTTCCGAATGGGATATTGTCGATCACCATATACGGATCGAGGCCCTGAGCGAAAGCAGCCTTCATGGTCTTGCTACAAATCTCGGACATGTCGTCCATTTCGCAAGAGTTGCAAAGGCCGGTTCTGTCAATGTAATCGCTGTAATAGTGCTGATTGCACCGTCAGGCCCCACCAGCAGACGTGATCCACGGGATCTTTCTTGCATTCGTACTTCCCGGTCTTTTCGTTGAAAGTCTGATTCGCCATTGTCTCTCCTCCTATTTAGTTATACTGAATACAGTTCTGGAGTTAAAGCTGAATCTGAAAAAAAATTTTTTTAAAGCATGCTAATCTCATGTATATGCGGAGCGGTTCCATTTTTCTAAATCTGATTACCTCAATAAAATTTAGAGAGCCGGAGATTTCTCTCCAGCTCTCTTGGGAGCTTGTTTACTCCCCCTTGGCCTCCTTGAGCAACTTCAGCTTCAACTTGAGTTCCTTCTCGGCCTCGGAGAGGTCCACTCCGCCGAACTGGGCCTTGATCTCCTCCTTGCGGGCCCTCATCGCGGCCTGCTTGTCGATCCGGCTCTCCATCTCGTCGATCTTGCGATTGACGGCGCTCAGGCCCTTGGAAAGCCGATACTGCTTGTCGTACAGGGCGTTCAGGATCTCATCCTGAGAGCGGGCAGGACTCTTGTAACGCTTCGTCTTGACGGGTTCCGCAACGGTAGTCTTCTTGGTACGGGGCATTTTCTTTCTCCTCCTTATTGTGTCCTCTTGGCTCACATTTATTTTTACCGATTAAGTTAGGAGAGTTAAAGGCGATCTAGAAAAAGATTTTTCTGGTAATTTTTATCATTATCTGTGTACTAGAAAAATGAGAGTACTCCGCATATACCATGAGAATATAATAAACGCCCTGTAACCCCTAAGGTTTTTTCAAACCCCAGGGGCACATCAGGGGGGGGGGGAGATTTTACTGTAATCCGGCCCTGACCCGGCAGACCCATTCCGCCAGTTCCAGCGCCTCCTCCAGGCTCAGGCAGGCTGAGAACAGGATGTCCAGACCAGGAGGCAGGACTTCGTCCAGAACCGTGATGGAGCCGAGATGCGGCAGGTTGGCCGGAATCAAGGTGTCCGCTACCCACTCCCGAACCTTCTTGACCGCGTCCACGGCGGATTCTGCATAGATGACCACCGGAACCGCCGGGATACCGTCTTCTTGGACTTCCACGAAATAGCTATCCATTTTCCTTCCCTTCTTAGCGGGCACTTCCCACTCACATTTGTTTCTACCGGGAGGGTCGGAGGAGATAAAGTTTATAGAAAAGATCTTTTTATGTTTTATGCTTTTAACAATTGCCAGAAAAAAATGTACGCATCTGTGTACTAGAAAAATGAAAGGACTCCGCATATAGAAATACGCGCATGTGCATGTGCGCGTATAGAGAAGGAATGTCCTTTACCTCATGGGATATTTATATGCGGAGCGAGCCCATTTTTCTAATGGCCCGTCTACATTAAATCCATGTTTGTTAAATATAAGTTAAATTTAATTGTATAAAGTTTATTATTTATATTGATTAATCTGAAAAAGCAATTTTAACTATTTCAGAATAAAAATAAGAATAACTTAATAATAATACCTTTAATTTATGTTTTGAGTCTTTTTATTATATTATATAAGATTTATTTTTATTCTGGGTGTTTTTCATTAATTACATTATTTGCATTAGAAATAACAGATGGAAGTTTATTTTTCAAAATCTCTAAAATAACACTATAGTACATTTTATCTTTAAACATTTCTTCTGAACCTAAATAAATTTTATTTATAAGATCTATGCTATTTTGCATTTGTTTTATTATAGAGGTTAAAAGCAATAAAGAAATATCTATACTACCTTTATAAGTCTCAGTGAGATATTTTGAAGCTGAAGTAAGAGAAGCTACTTCCTCTAAAATTTTACCGTAGCAGCTTGGACAGTAAGGGGAATCTACAACAGGTAGATGACTGATACCTACCCGACACACCTGGCAGTTTACGTGTTTACTCACAAAGTATCCTTCCACCTCCTCTTCCCCTGAACATTGTAAACAGTTTTTCCCCAACTGTGGAAAAACTGGAACACTTCTATTATACCATAAACAGCATCATGTTGATATATACAACAACAACTGCAATAATTTTTTTTGTTACAAATCTTAACTAACGGTTGTTAATATATCAACTCAAAGATTATTACTATTTTTAAATATCTAGGTACAGATAAAGTAAAACCCCCTACTTACACCTTAGGTGTTTTTAGCAGGGGGTTTCGGAGGCATAATATAACACACCAGTTTTAATTATGTCTGTTTACTTTCTCCTTCTCTAGTGTCTTCCTGTGTTTGTCCTGTCCTGTTTTATTATAGAGTAAGTAGACAGTAACTTTAAAAGAATAATCCCCCCATTCTTTTTAAGAACAAGGAGATTATTCTTTTACGAAAGGAAGGAGACGCTGGATTTATTGTCGGTAAACTTTATTTATCATCCCACCCATACCCCTGTTCCTTCATGTTAAACCCGACAGTTATTGGGCTAAGCTTTAGAACGAGGCAGATAGCATGAACGATATGGACAGAAGTACGGGTTCTGATATCTTCAGCATCAATTACTGGGTCTGGATTAATAAGCCCAGACCTATTAAAAGAGTTGATTCTCTTTGCTACATCTTCTACATGTCATCTTTCCTATTAGTGGGGGAAATGGGACTCGAACCCATACTTTACGCATTTTAAGTGCGTCTCCTCTGCCGTTGGGATACTCCCCCATTAAAAATTTACTCTTCCCAAATTAGCTCTAACCAACAAAGATCCTTGCAGAAGCCTACTCTTTGCGCTCTCGCATCAAATTCATTGGTAGCATCAAGCGTGTACTCTTTACCGCAATTTTGACATTCTATCTTTTCAGTAACCATTTTAGAATCCCAGCCTTTGCAGTTCATGCTCTACCGTAGTAGGTGGCTCTCCATATACGAATGTAGCCATACCCATATCTTCAAGGATGAAAACTGCATCCGTAAGATTATTTACCGGAGCATCTCCAACGTCGGCTAGGAGATCATTTGCCCAAGAGATAATCTTTTCTGAATCCATGAAACGACGCTCAGGATAGACCATCCACATTTTATTTTTAAACCTTTCTATCGCCTTTCCTTACCTTATTCTACCGGTTTCGGTCCCGGAGTTAAAGGTGATTAGAAATACTTTTCAACAGCACAGTGATCCGAGCAGAATCCTCCCAGGTGCGTCCTATTGTCGGTATCAAGCGTATATTCAGCACCGCACCAACGGCACTCAAACTTCTTGCCTTCGATTAGCTTTCGTTCAACCAAGAAATCTTCAGCCCCACCCGAAAAAATGAGGGACTTAACCATTTCAGGCTTCGACATTTTTTTCTCTCCTTCCTTTAATTTATACCGGGTAAGTTTCTGGAATTAAAGGTGGCTAAGAAAATTTTTATGGTGACTAGAAAAATAGGTAGGCTCCGCATATACAGCAGAAAGAGGGCCTTTAAGACCCCATCTTAAGTTTTGTTACAGTTCTAACATTAAAGTTAGTAAGATTCATAGCATTGATTTGATCAATACCTTGAGATCTGAGTCTAAAATACCACAATAAAAAGATATCAGTTAATTTTTGTTTATCTATTTTAATTCACCCTATAAATAAAAAACCCATCTTGCTCATCTTCATCCCCGTTGTATGTGTTGAGAAAATGCGCCCTTCCATCAGCATCGATGGCATCTTGCACAAACTCATCCATGTCCTTGATTAGACTACGGATAGTATCATTTGCAGATTCACATTTTGTACTTTGAAAACTGCGAACCATCTCTTCTGCTTCTGAAGAAAGATCCGAATGATCGATGATGAAATCTGTATTGAAGGCCCAAAGAGAATCTTCAATGTATTCTCTAGCTTTCCGGTTAGCTTCATCCTCGGTTAGGACCATGTATTCCTTACGGTTAACCTCGAAAGTAGCATTGTCCCAACCGCTATCTTCGATATCCTCAACAGGAACATCAAGGAAAGAAGCGAGAACCTCCTTCTTATCTTTTACGGAAACCATTTTTTACTTTCCTTTCTGGCCAACAATCGAAAGAGTGCTGATCTCACCGGAATTAACCCGTTTCATGTTTCGTATGCGATAAACAGGTGGCTCCTGGATATCTTCGTTATTTTTAATGAAAACATTGCAGGCTCCCACCTTGTTAATTCCCTCTGCTTCAATGTAAAACTTTAAGTTCCTTCCTACTTCTTCGTTAGAGATATTGAGAGGAAAAACAGATTCAAGAATTACCTCTCCTGTCTCATCCATTACAATCTTTGCTTCGATCATTTTATCGCCTCCTTCTATACCACTATACCGGAAAGTTTCTGGAGTTAAAGGTGAGGGGGTAGGTTAAATTTTGGTTAATTAGAAGTTTATTAGTTGTGGTTCCCAAAACGCACTAGCTTCTCCAGGGTATCCGAATGGACGTGCTACAATCCTGGTATAGTCGTTAAACATATAATCGAAACTAAAATGCGTGTGACCATGAAAGACATAATCAGGTTTATTTTTTTCGATCAATTCAGAAATGTCATTTAGGAAAAAAGCATTAAATGGATCATTCGTAAACATTGGGTGGATAGAACCGTGGCATGGGAGGTGATGCATGATTACGATATCCCCAGCCTTTCCATACTCAGTATAAAACTTCCGCCATGCTTCGCATTGTTCATAAACCCATGGCTCATAGTCCTTGATATATTTAAAATCTGATAGTTCTCTCCTCATTTCAGAGGTGAAATCGTCTTGCGGAAACCATCCCGTAGCACCAATGAATCGCTTGCCGTAAAGTTTTACTTCCTTCCCAGGCGAAAGGATATGGACGTTATCATACTTCTCAGAAGCACGATCCATAACTTCTTGAACTTTCTTTGGGGAATTTCCGTAGAACTCATGGTTCCCAGGGCAATACACAACCTGAGGGTACATTTGAGAAAAGTCCCTGAGTACTTTGGCTATGCTCTCTCCCGCACAGATATCCCCAGCCAGCACCACTATATCCACTCCCTCCGGTCTAAGGCCATGGAGGAAGTTCTGCCCACGATCCCGGTGGAACTCTAGGTGCAGGTCAGACATCAGATGTAGCTTAGCCATATTTAATTATACCGCTACAGTTTCTGGAGTTAAAGGTGAATCTGAAAAAAAATTTTACTTATAAATTTATATATGCGGAGCCTGCTCATTTTTCTAGGTTAGGTTCTGTGTGTCTCTTTATTTCCCGTTCCTATTTCTAAAAAAGAAATAGATCTGAGAAACAGATTCCGGGATATATGACAAGCTATAGCTTGTCTTCGACACGTCAAGCCACATAGCGGCAAGACACCCGGCTAGTAACCCGTCGATACGGATCATGTCTATTACAGCAGAAGGGTGAGGTTTGTGAAAGAGAAAAATCCAGAGGTTAATGAAAGTTTACTAAGAAAAAGAAATAAATAATTGCTATTAAAAAAATTAAACCGCTCTGTTTTACTCTTATTTCAGCGCGTGAATCTTTCCTTATCCTTAAAAGGAATGTACTCCTCTAAGAAATTCACGATGCACTTTGGAATCCGTCCATCATACTCACCACTACGATACCGGCAAGCGAGCATGATGGACTTCCCCAAAGCAAAAAACATCATTTGCATCAGATGAGGGTGATTCGTCAATGCGCGAACAACGAGATCCTCCTGCCCCCGATTGATAGAACGATAAAGTTCTTCGGAAGCTTTCTTGAGCTTATCAAGCTGTTTCTGCTCGATAGAATCCTTGCAATCATTCGCAAGTTCTCTTAGAGATTCATCATCTGTGTATTGCTCAAAGTCTGAGGCATCCTTGATCCACTCCCGCAAAGTATCAACGGGATAGTTATAGGAACCATGATTCGGAAGCTCCTTGAGGAGAATTTCGTATGCTTGCATTTTTATCCTACTTTCTGTAAACGATAATTCCATGATCCGACGCGGCTAGTCGTGCCATCTTCCCAGGCGATCTCAACGTCGCCATCATTTGGAAAGTATGCTTCTCCTGGAAACAGATTGATAATCTTCCCTGAATTGATTTTCCAAGGACACTCACTGTGAAATTCTATTTTATCTCCGACTTCCCATGTTATTCCACGAGTTTCCATTTTACCTCTCTTCCCTTTCCTAAAAATGTTTGTAGATGTAAAACCCCATACATCTACGTCATGCGGCCCGGTTTAACTCTTCGTGAGCGTATCCGCATTTTCCCGAGTTCTTTTAATCGTAATCTTTGTGATCACCGGTTTCTTCGTTATAATTATAACCGGCGAGATATTCCATAATTTCTTCGTTAGTAAGATTTGTTACTTTCTCACCATTGTAGGTTCCATCTGGATACCAGTGCGGATTGATACCGCGCCGATACCAGCTATCAGCAGCGCCTCGATCAAAGAGGCTTCCATGCCGCTTCCTATCATATTGTGGCCCCAAAACTTTCTGTGGCATTTTTTTCTCTCCTTCCTTTTATTTATATTATACCGAGGAAGTTTCTGGAGTTAAAGGTCGGAAAGAAAATTTTTATGGTATCTAGAAAAATGGACAGGCTCCGCATATAATTAAAAGCTAAGGCCGGGAATGGCTTTAGCTTGTTTCCTGGTCTAGCCTAGCGTCCACGTATTCTTCAATGTACCGCCACAGGCCATCTCTTCCGCCTCTCTCGATACCGATATCACCCATGAACTCTTCTAACTGGATACAGGTCTTCTCAACCTTTAGAGAGGCTTCCTGAGCCTTAGTGAGAGGTAAGGTGCCATCCCAACCAGCAGCCCAGTTCAGGAAGGCATTAACCTCATCTGGATCGGCCCAGCCAATCACATCATCACTATGACCAGGCTTAAAAGCACGGGTTGTCCAAGCACCATTATCTGTAACCCAAGAAGCAATTTCTACATCTGGAACGAAAGTTGGATTAGATTCATCCCGTACTGAAGTGTAGGCTCCTCTATGCCGAACCATCCTGATAGTTTGACCACTGGTGAAATCGATTTTCAGACCAGGCCGATCCGGTTTACCCGGTTCCATATTCAGGATCTTCCCTTCCATGTTCAGGGAAGCAATCTTATTGATTACTGAATCTGGCAGTACAGTAATTTCACTAGGCAAAGTAACAGACATTCTATTTCTCCTTTAATGTGCTCCTACGTAGTTTACTTCTAGTCTCTTGTAATTTAGAAAAACTTGAGAGTCTAAAACTTTCTTTACCGCATCCTGTATTTCCTTTGGAGATACATTTTTATTAGACTCTACCTCAAAGTAAACTTCGTATGTCATTTCTAAAACCTTCCTCTAAATCCAAACCCCATGTGTCGCCGCTCCCTTGCGGCATCATAGGCAAAATCTGCTAGGACATTACAATCATAGCAATCATAAGTTTTCCCATGTGGGCAAAGAGTAGGCTCATTCTTAAGACTATCCCAGTATTCTTTTTCTGCTTTATCTATTTCTTCTTGCTCACATTCACATGGCCATTCTTGTTGTGATGGAATAATATCATCTTTATTTTTTCCCCAATTCCAACCACAGTTAGGACATGGAATTTCATTTTCAAAATGATTTTCCATAAGGGTTTCTTTTCCACAACGAGGACACTTCCCATCCTCAACGCAGCCACAGGGACCGCCATCAGGGGGTTCCCAGAAGGAGCCAGGACTAGACCAGGCTCCCGCACCACCACAGGAGGTACAATGATTCGGATAAAGAGCAAGCCATGAATCTAGCTCCTGCTTTTCTTTAGCCGTTCTTTCTAAACATTCTGGCTTGTGTTTCATGTTGTTGTCCTGTCATATTATACCGAGGAAGTTTCTGGAGTTAAAGCCCAAGAAATTTTTATTTTTCTGGGATTTAGAAAAATGTGGAAGATCCGCATATTTTTAACTGCTCGTTCTCCCACCGGTTATGTCAACTTTCCTATTTAAGTTTCTCTCATTTTTTCTATTTGATTTAATGCTTTCTGTAATCCTTCTTCAGTAACTCCCCATTCGTCATACCATTTACCGTCTTTATCATAAACGGTAATGTGCTGCCACCCATCACAGTAAATAGAATAACCACCCTCAAAGGTTATTCTAACTCTCTATTTAAGCAGGTCTAGAACTTTCATTCCATTACAATCTCATACTCTGGTTCTGGATTTTTCAAAACCAGAATGATAGGATCACCACATTCGCATTCTAATTCTGTATCATCAGAGCAATCCCAGTAATCAGCCGGATTGGCACTGTATTCCGCCCCACAGGAAGGGCAAAACTGGATAAGCTGTTCACCCTTCCTGTCCCATGCAATTTTCATATTTGCAATGGTGATCATTTTTATTCTTCCTCACTTCCATGAACATCAGATTCATCCACCATCGGCTATGCGGCAATTCCATCTAGCTTATTAAGTTCTGAATACTCATTCAGAACATCGAATGCGATCCTGCAATCATTGAAAACCTTTCCGCTTCCTTCATGTCGATGCAAATCAGCATCCATGAGATTTGCCATGACATGAGCTAGAGCATCATAAAGATTCTCAGCAGCCTGTATGTAATCAATAACCGTCATTTTTATCTCACTACCTTATACGCGATAATTTCCGTAGACTTAATTGCTTCGTGATCGAACTCATACTCCATATTCTCGACCACATCATCCGGGTCTGCATTATCATCAATGATGATTTTTGTTTCGACAATTAGGATCATTTTTACAAAACACCAAAACAAACCTTGTGCTTTTCCAAAATCTGATTTATGGCGGCACGAAGATTAAATTTCTCTTCGTTCTTAAAATCCCAAATCATATCCGCTAGATCATTGACCAGAGCGACCCGCAAGCTGCTCCACACTCCTCTGCCTTATTCTGCTCAGCGGTGTCAATCCGGGGGTATGTAGTCATTTTAGTAACCTCCTACTCTATTATACTGGGCTCCTTTCTGGAGTTAAAGGTGGCTAGGTAAGTGGTATGGTAGAAAGTGCAGGAAAGAGGACGCCACCAGTCGTGGACTGGTGGCTTATATATGCGGAGCCTGCCTATTTTTCTAGTTGCCCCCCACCCACAAAAAAGTAGAGAGGGTGATTTCTCACCCTCTCTATATTTCCGATCCGTTATGCCTTCATCAGTTCCAGTGCAACATCGAAAGCCCGCTGCTTGATTGCCTGCCCAGTTCCAGAGAACAGAACATTCTCGACCTGGGTGTCGATGTTGCGGTAATTCTTGCGGTGATCCACGAATTCGGTAACTGCGTTATAAGCTCCCCAGAGAGTGCCCCTTACGCCGTCGATTTGTGTTCCGAGTCCGTTATCCAGCGTATCGTAAACCTGCTCCATGATATTGAAAGCGCGAGTGGAACCGTTTGCGGCACTCTCAACTTCCTTCTCAAAGCAGAGTTCCAAGAAATTGCGAGCAAGGGCCGGAGACATTTTCGTTTCCGTCATCGCCTTGAAAGCCTCTTCCAGTTCCCGGTAGTAATCATTGGAGATACCGAGAACCTTGGATGCCTGCTGTACCTGTGACGTAACCGAAGAGGTATGGCGGATATTGTACGTAGTACCGCTCTTGATCGCCGCCGTCAGCGTGTTATTGCAGACAACGCGAATTGGAGTGAATTTGATTTGCACACCGGAGGTTCCGTCATGCGAATTGGAAAGCAGAAGGTACTTCTCCGTGATATCCTCTCCGAGAACTCGAATCTCGCCAGGGAGCTTCGCAAGAAGCCAAATCTTGCGTCCACCCTTTAGCGATCCGGCGGTATGATACATCGCTTCATCACGGGAAACGAAAGTATCGAAAAACTGAAACGCCTCGACATTCTGAAGTGGGGTATACTTCGATCCGACGATACCGAGGACGTTTTCCTCATCCCGATCATTACGCAGCATGGCATACTGATCCTCGATCTCGATTCCGCCCTCTAGGAAAATGGGAACCTTGATAACATCGAAGTCCAACCCGCCGAGACTTAGCGCCTCTCCAGCGGTCATGGCCCGCTCAGTGCGCGTTCCGAGGCCGTGCCAGGGAACCTCACCGTAATAGGCCATTTGCTCGATCATGTGACTCATTGGCTTTCCTTCCTTTCTTACCAGTTGTCTTGTGTTTGCCTCACATTTTTATATACCAGGGGAGAGGTAGGAGTTAAAGGTGAATCCCAAGAAAATTTTGCGGAATTTTTTCGGCATCTCGGCTCCTAGAAAAATGGGTAGAATCCGCATATAGATAATAGTAACACTCCCTTGACTTGATTTCAAGAGAGTGCTTTCTTTATGAAGTTATGTTAAGCACCATCCAGGCAAGCACACATGCGCTTCTGTCCCTCAGTACCCCCGTTCTTAATCCACTCTTTAACGATATCCTTATTTATCTCAAAAGGACTTTTCGTAAACCGAAATCCCCCAGCCCAGCAATCATCGGGAGTACGATTATAAACTAACTGCACAACTTTCCCGATGACCGGCTTATTCAAATGATCAGCTTTATCGTAAGCACCAACCAGATCATTACAAAGAATGGATCTAATGAACCCTCCCGGATTCATTCCCTTCTTAACGTAATCCATCAGATCTGAAATTGTATAAGATGGGATTACATTATATTCTGGATATTCCTTAAGAAACTCCGATACAGTATCGAAATCTTGAAGATGACGCTTACCTAACATTCGGTGCCTCGACTTTCGGAGAAAAAGTTACTTCCATCCTTCCGGGAGTTTGGAAACCATCATACTCATCATAGATGGTAAAAGTATGGCTCTTTGACTTCAGCATGAAATCACTGAGGTAATTAATAATACCCCTGAAATCACGATTAGTATGACTGGACCTACCCGCGCCAAAACGAATAGTAACTGAGTCTTCCTTGAAAGAAACATTGTAATCGTTCAGGAACCAGTAAACCATATTGTTCATGGTACCCGACCCATGTTCACTATCGATAAAAGGGGGTCCATCCTTTTTCTCTTCGATATCCGCTTTCAACTTTGGAATATCGATTTCATCTGCTGCAAAAGTTACGGCACAGTTCTTGATTTCGATGCAGTTAGACATTTTATTCCCCCATTGCAGAAGCCACCAGCGCACCACCCGTGGCACGATTCATGGCCTCAAGAATCTCATTGAAGGTGAGTCCCTTAGTCTCAAGAAACTCAATCTTCTCTTCTTAGTTATACCTGGAAAGTTTCTGGAGTTAAAGGTCGGCAAGAAAAATTTTATGGTAGCTAGAAAAATGAACAGGCTCCGCATATACCTATAGACTTAAAAGAGGGAAAGTTACTAATCTTTCCCTCTTTATTTATTAATTCCTCTGCTGAATCAGCGGCGCAAGAGCTTCAACAACAGTTTTAGTAACCATCGGCTGAAGAATCCCAGGAAGAATATCTTCAATAATCTCACGAAGATTATCTTCCTCGAAATAATCAGAGAAATCGAAACTTTGCAACTCATCCTGAATTGCCTCCCCGATCTGATCACTGACTGAATCATTGATCTCATCTCGGAAATCTTTATTTTCGACTTCCTCTGATACTTTATTTTCTACTTCACTTTCGATGGATTTATCAATCAAATCCATAAAAGTTTTGTCATTGAGTAGCGCCTGTACGATTCTTTCTTGCAGCTTCATTTTTAAACCGTAACTTCCTTTCTGGGAAATTCTACCTTTTTCCATCCGATAGCTTCACAGAGCCATGCGGATTCCTGCTCGGTGCCTGGATTCAGTACCACAACATCACCACAGGAGAGGCTCCACATTCCACGCGGATTGGGTCTATCATCCCGATTATGAAGCATGAAAAGATGCTCCAAGCGATCTAGATCATTACCTGGAATATCTTTTTCACCTTCAAAAACCAGGTTGTAGTTTTCATGAACCGGAATTACATCACCATGGAAGTAACCCACTGGAAGTGGATCCTTTCCCTGATAAATTTCATAACTGATTCCCATTTATCCTTCCTTTCCCTTTTTAAGTCCCCCCGGTAGGGATCGAACCTACGAATCTTCTGCTTAAAAGGCAGCGGCTGTTCCTGTCTAGCTTCGGAGGGAAAACTTATTATGCCTCTATGATTTCAGTTTTTAGAATTGGACGATCTCCTTCCTCATAAACAACAACACCAAGACGGGAAGTACTATCGCAATCGCAATCTTTAATTGCGAGATACTCCTCAACAACCATGACCTTCCCCGTTTGCGGATCGATATACTTCAAGATCCGAAACTTTCCGTCCTCATAGGAGTTCTTCTCATAAGTACCGGTGGCACTCATGTCTTGAATTACAACACCAGCCAGGCTCAAGCCAAGCATGACTCCTTCCCACTTTTCCAAACCTTCGGTACGGTGGTTGTAACTCACTTCGTTTGTCTCCTTCCTTCCTATTCTACCGGGTCCATTTCTGGAGTTAAAGGTGAGCCGCTAAAAAATTTTTTCTGACTTCTGGTAGCTAGAAAAATGGCACCATTCCGCATATAAAAGACTAGATAATAATTTAGCGAGGATCAGATAACTGATCCTCGCTAACCGCTCCCACAGCAGGTTTAAGAACTAAAGCGCCTCGACAGGAACCTTCTCCAACTCGCAAGCGCACTTATCCACAACATAGTAGGGAGTAACGCTCTTGGTGGTCTTTATCGGACTGTAAATGGTATGTTCAGCGCCATTCCGAAACTCGCCACCATCGATCATGGCCGTGAGTTCTTCCGGGGTAATCCGTTCCTTACCCAGACCCAGCCCAGCCTTGAGAGCGCCATTCAACTTTGTGGTATTGACGCTGGAAACAGCAATCAACGCCTCATCATTGTTGAAGTAATCCCGAAGAAGATCGTAATCGTATTCGTAATTGGGCTTTTCCCGTCTCACGATTTCGATTCCGAAAGGCTTGCAATAAAGCCTCTCACCCTTCTCCTGGGTATGATTCATCAACTTTGCGGTAACTTCCGCAATCTCACGCTCCAAACTATCCTTCTTGGATCTCAGGAGGGCAAACTTCAAGATGTCCGCTTCCAGTTCGGTCAACTGCGGCAGACCGGAAGGGCTAGAAGGCTCTCCCATTGGCGTTTCGGGAACCCGGCGCGTACTACGCGGCATTTTAGCTATTTCCTTTCTCATACTGCCCTAAAGGAACCTGTCCTCACTATGGGCATTTGCTCTCTAGGAGTCTCGCTTCACTTACTCCTACATTTATTTATATCAGGAAGCCTCCCAGAATTAAAGCCGCTCATACGTGAAGATTCTGTGAGGATCGGTAGGTCGCCTATTCCATGTATATATGCGGAGCGGCCCCATTTTTCTAGCCACCGATCCACATTAAATTTTTGTGTTAAGTTTTTTAAACTTAAAATTTTCATAATAAAGTTATGTAACATGGTCTAATTTTATTAGAATTTAAAAGAAAATAAATAGTAATTTTAATAAAGTACAGACCATCTTAGAATAGACCAAAGAAGTAAGCGCGGCTAGTTAAAGACATTACCTTTAATTAGCCATACTTTATTAGTATATTTATGTTACTCACCCAGCGGTTAGCTGCATCCCCTCTTGGAAAACTTTTCTTGGCTGATTATTTATAATAACATCAGCCGTACCATCTTCATTTCTAGAGGTTACTTCAGCTTTCACCCGTACCCAACTACCCCTTGGTGGTTTACTACGAATAATACTAAGTCCATCCCTAAAGACAAAACTGGCCAGAACATATATGGATTTATATTCTATAGCATTATGAAGTTCTACGAAAACCTTCCCGTTACTATCTGGAGTCGGGTCATTTATTAAACCTCTTAAATATACTATATCTTTTTTATTAATCTCTTTTCCTTTCTCTATAATCGCTAACTGCTCCTCGCTCAAGAAAGGTTTTAGTTCTTCAAGTACTTCCGAATCTAAAAGAAAGGCAGAGGCTTCTTTAACTTTTCTTTTTAATTCTAAAATCTTTTTCTGTTGTAAAATTCCTACTACAATTCCACTAACTAATGCACCAGAAAGTGCAGATAAAATAGTTTCTAAAATCATTTTACTATTCTTAATAGGAGGCAGCTTTAACTGCCTCCTATACACTACTTACACCTTAAGCTTCTTGCCTACCTTCTCGACCACAGCCTTGCCTCCATGAAACTCAACACCCTCCTGACACAGCAAGGCTTCGTTCTTGTATGCAAACTTCCTCTCACCATCTTTAAATAATTAGATCCGTAAATATGATTAACCTTATTTATATCTTTAACAATGACTACCCACATTTATTCTTCCTCGTCTTCATCCTCGTCATCAATACTATCTTCCTCATCACACTCAGGAATAAAGACAATCTTAACAGCGACGACAGCACCATTAGAATCCTTAGCGGCGAAAGCATCGTATCCACCGTCACCATAACCGGAGGAAGACACGACACCCCCCTTAAGGACACCCGCACCCGGATCCTTCAAGGTAATCTGACAAACTTCCTCGTACCAGTTATCGTTGAAGCCACCATATTCATCATGACTATTGAAGAAAGGCTTATCAAAGATTCCGGCCTGTCCACTATCTACACCAACATCAAAAGACGCCTTTTCCCAGGGGCCATGATTAAACTGGTGATCCGTATGATAAGCTACAAGCTCGGCACATCTAGATCCCCACAGACCTTCGTCACGGTTCTCTACCTTGGCTTCCCACTCACCATTCTTTACGTCGATAATTGTTCCGGCGCACCAGGTTCCCAAAGAATAACAAGGATCAGAAACAACTAGCTCACCAGAGGTAACTTCAAAAGTACCAAGAGCAATCTGTCCAACATTGTTAGCGATCTTAAGCATTTAATTTAATTCTCACTTTCTTCTGGATTATTCTCTTCTAAAAATTCTGAAACATCACCCGTAACTTCTAGAAGAACATCACCGTCTACCGCTCCCACAGCGGTATATCCAATATCAGTTAAGCTACAGGCATCACCCGTAATCAGTTCCGACATTTCATCCATAATATCTTCAAAGTTTCCACTCATTAGAGTATCGAGGCCCATGCGGATAACCACAGAAAGAGGATTCTCACCATTCTTGGAACGACGTTTGATTTCTTCGTAGGTAAGAGGTTCCTGAAGATATTTAAGTACCTTCGCCAATCAATTCCTCTATAGCAGTTTTCTCATCCCAAACTACGTCTTTAAAATTCTCTACCAGTTTAGTAACAGAAAGATTATAGTTAGGTTCCTGATCTGTATCCTCTATCCAAGCCCAATCCCACTCATGCCAAGCATGATCCACCTCTGGATCGATTCCGTTGACATTTTGTTCTTGAAGATCCGGCAAACCTACCTGACTTGGAATGAAGTACATTCCACCATCAAGTTTCTGTTTAACTGTTTCTTTATCGGAATCTGAAAAAGTACCTGGAAGCCCTAACGCGATATTTTGTTTATAGTTATCTGCATCCCGATAAAGATATTCAATTACAGTATTCATATTACTTAACCACAGCCTCAAGCATCTTGCCATGAGCCTCACTAGCCGTGACATAAAGTTCCTTAGCAATAGTATCCATACCATTCACATCAGTCCATGGAATAGAAGCTCGCATCTTCATGTCGCTCCCAAGATCCTTCAGTTTCTGAATCTTTTCGCCGTCAATCTCTGTTGAAAGATCACAATCATTTCCACAATAAACATAATTGTCTACTGTCTCTGGATCATGATCTTCATAAACAGAAATTTGTTCTCTCACTGGATATCCGTCATCACCAATAGGCATCTTAGAAGCCATCGTGACAATCTCCATGTAGTAAAGTTCTTCCCCACAAACAGGACATTTCATTTAATCGTAATATCCTTCCTCAATTTCTTGTTCCGTAGCCTTACGGATATGATACCACTCTCCCGTAGGAGCATCATGGTGGAAATTATTAATTACAATTTCATCACCATCTTTGTAGACATGAAAATTGCAATCTGTTTTAGGAAGAATCTCTCTAAAAAGTTCCTGAGCATCCTCAGCCTTGAAATGTTTATAACCAGAACGATGTTGCCACCCTAGATTAGATCCTTCGACGTACCAATAACCGCAACCGTTCATGGCTTCATTGATACATTCATAAAGATTTTCCAGGGCATTTTCAAAAATGAAAGAATCATTCCAGATGCTGTCATTTAGCTGCTCATCCGAAAGCCCTTCGCACCAGCAATCAGGATTATGATTTTCCCCTCTATGATATTCAAACTCTGCCGTAGCAATTGCTGTATCATCATAAGAACCAATCAGGATTCTTTGAGTTTCAACCATTTTATGCCTCTTTCTTATTGAGCCAATCTTTTCCAATCCAAGACATTCTTTCTGCAAGTTTCTTGACGTGACCAGACTCAATTGCAGATTGCAGATTTGTCATAAGAATTTCAAGAGCCTGTTTCTGCTCTTCTTCTGGTAGATTTGCAGAAAGGCGGGTACAATAAGATCCATCAGATATACTTATCCACTGTTCATTATTGATATCCAAGAAAGACAAATCACCTATGTTCTGGATATCTTTTTCAGTATCTTCCGGTAAACGCTTTCTATAACAGGTAAACCTCAAAAGAGGCTCATCCTCAGGATCTTCTTCATTATAATCCCCATTCCAACCCTCCCCGATATCCTCCAGTTCAATCATGGCGATACCTCTGATTAGGTGCATACTGCTACCTTTCATATCGAACAGATGGTCTAAAGATGTGTCTCTCCAGCCTGAGGATACATCGATGTCCTATGTCCCTTTCCTATCCTATTGTACCGGGTAAGTTTCTGGAGTTAAAGGCGAGAAAAATTTTATTTTATTGGCCTAGAAAAATAAGAAGGCCCCGCATATAAATGGAGCCTTTAAAGTTACTGATCACAGGCGAGCAGTTCCGATGACAAACTTTCCTATTTAAAAAGTGGATACTCTACTTTATTTTTAAAATCTCTGGACTATACACATTTTTTACTGGGTCGAATTTACCAACAAACTTATTTTTCTTCCAATCATACTTTACATGATATTTAAAATCTGGATGTAAAGCAACACCAATACGCTATTTTAAAAAATTAAACTCTAATCTCATCTATTATTTTCCATATCTTCATTTAATTTAGCAGGAAGATCCCTAGGTATTTCTATTCCCATTCTGCTCATTTTTAAAAGCATTTGACCAAGATCATTTACAGCTTCTGGATCAAACATATAATTGTAAATATGATCATCCTCATCAGGACTTTGAAGATCCTCTTCTTTCTTAAAAACTGAAAAGAAAAATCTACCTAAAGGATTATCCCACCCAGCTAAAATTTTCTTGTTATCACTTTCAAACCAATGCTGACTCATGTTTTAATCAATCCAAGCTACGCCGTCCATTCTTCCTTCATTTTGTTCAGTATTCCGAACAACTTTTCTCCAGTGTATAAATTCAACAGTGGGATGGTCAACGTGACGCACTTTTCCACGGATGAAAATTTCCCTAGGTCTAACGCCATGACCGTGTTCTAACGGCTCAGATGGCATTACGATTAACTCATCAACTACGTGAGGATTCCCACCCCGCTGCTTTACTCGCGCACCAGCCGCTCTTGCAGCGGTACCATTCAGAAAAGGTCCGAGAGGTACTTTTTTATGGACAGCAACTTTAGAAGAAAGAGCCTTTTCGATAGATGATTTCTCTGTTTCGGTAGGCTCCATAAAAAAGAACTCCCCTTGCCTCTTCACGTCGCGGTTTTCTCTCTCGTAAAGGAACACATCGGTATTCTTGAGAGAAGCATGAGCTTCCCGAACCGTATTGCAAGCCTTCGGAAGCTGTGCGACGAAAAGCTGTCTATCATCGACACCAAGAAGGAAGTGGCGCTTGCGATCTGGCGTGTACCACTCTACCAGACGCTTACCGTTGCCGTATTCCTTAATGACCTTGCCACCCATCGGTACGGAGCCGTACTTCCCAATTTCCTGCTCAACGCGCCGACGCTCCTCATGAGCCATGAGGACAAGCTGGTTGATGTTCTTGTCTATACCAACCACTTCGATCTTGTTATCGGGATGGCCTGGATAAATTCGGAAATATTCGGTACGGGCATTTCCTTTGATCTTCCTTTGGATATCCATTTGGAAAATCAAAGAATTTCCCCGGAAGCCAATTGGCTCATCCAGAATTTCCAAAACTAATCCGGCTTCCTTGAATCGGTTGACCAAGGAAGGAATCGTTTTATTGTGGACAACTTGAGTAGCCATCTGTAGTTATCTCCTATTATATTATAGAGGTTTGACTAAAAAGTTAAAGGTGGAGAATTATTAAATCTTGATTAAAAATCCTCTTTTTAGCTTTCAGAATCTATCCCTCTTGCTATTACTATAAGCACAATGGTCAAATTTTAGATCAATCTTTTAAATAGGAAAGTGGCACTACCAGCAACAGATTAAAAGTTAAAGGTAGAAGTTTTGTTAAATTCTCATTAAATAGGTAGAGCCACTACATTCTCTGGTAGCGGCTCTTACTCATGTCGTGCCTCTAAATTAGGCACAAGCCAACAACAATCAGCTTCAATACACATTCTATCACAGGTTTTTAGCTACACGGGGGGCCTCTTTCGGAATTACAAAGCATTTTTCTCTCTTTTAACACAAAACAAAAACAAAAAGGAAGTTATCTTGGGGCTCCAGCCCCCTCACTCTTATATATACCAGGCCAGGCTAAGGAATTAAAGACCAAGTTCTTCAGAAAGTTTTCCACAGCCTGTGGAAAAGTGTCACTTAGACTTAACATTTCTTTGTGAAGTAACAAATAAAAGAAATTTGCGAAAAAGGGGTTGACTCTTAAACCAAGCTGATTTACATTAAGAACATCGAGAGCGGCGACGATCCGAAACAAAAAAGAAAAACGGCGAGCCGCTCAAAGATAAAAAAAGAAAAACCCCCTCTGCCCCCAGAGGATTACGACAACTGCGGGACAGGTATTCAAAGAAATCACCGTAGGGTGTGGCTTTAACCCCTTTTCTTTTAAACTGGAAGCCAGATGAAAATCTGGTAGGAATAAAAGAAAAAACGAAAATCCCCAAAAGGGAAGAGTAGATAGCCACAAAACGGAAACTGTGATCTGGCGTACTGGAATCGGTGCGCGGGAAAAAACAGACACCCATTAGGTAGGTCACTAAACCTACTGCAAAATAGGACAGTGACACTAAGTCTGACCAGAGTAGGTCATGCAGGACCGAAAAACAGATACGCGGTGTATCTGCAAGCTGGCGAAACCTAATCCGTGAGGTTCTGTAACAGGAACTGAAACACAGTTTCGAGTGTGGAATTAAACTGCCACACTTGGGGTACCCTCGATAATAGCGAAAGTACACTATTATCGAGGGTATTTCCATATTTAGCGCCGGTACAAAAAGGACTCCCCCTCTTTTTAGAGGGGGAGTCCTTATCAATTTAATGACGACGACGTGGTTTACTTCTTGTAATTTTTATTCTATGTCACTTCTATTTATCTAACGCCCACGCGCCTCACGTCCCTTGCGCTCCCAATATGCGGTACTGCACTTTAAACCATGCTCGGAGGAATAGCGGGCCTGTTTGTCACAAAATTCCACATAACGCTGATTCTGGTTCTTAAACATTACTTCATCCTTCCTTTCTTTTGGGGATTTGAGATCCCTTTCGCTCACATTTATTTCTACCGGATAGGATTGAAGAGTTAAAGATTAAGAATATGAAATGTACGTTTGGATCGTTTCAAGATCCAGATCTTGTGGTATTATAGACCTAGGAAAGTGACACGCTCTAGCCGAATAAAAAGAGCAAGTCAAAAAATACCCCTAGAGATTTATTTCTCTAGGGGTATTTTCATCTTCCCTACCAAGAACCGATCCACCGACATTTAGTTGAAGCGGCGGGGCTCGAACCCGCGACCTAAGCCTTATAAGGACTCCGCTCTGACCGACTGAGCTACGCTTCACTGTAAAATTTTGGCGAGTTTAACGTACTCACCACCCCATCTCGCAGAGGACGCCGTCTGTAGTACTCCAGATTCGTTATTTTACTCGGCTCGCGGCTTCCCGCTTCATAAGACACTTAGACCACGGTTTGCTTCGATTCTAAGTATCCCGGAGGACTTCACCCCCGGTAAATAGTCAGGTTTGAATATGACCCCGTTACTGAACCCCTGACAAACATAACGGGTAATTTATTGGTGGACTGAAATGTAAATTCACTACTCAGGAATTAAAAAACCGTTTCGCTGTCCACCAAATTTTTCCGGGGAAGGGATTACGTACTCCCGTTTTGTAGCGTTTGCAACCGCTTCTTATCCCAACCTCAGGCGTTTCCCCTTCATGGGATACTCCCTAAATCCTCCTGAGTGGTTTGGACCCCGGAAACTTTAAAAACTTTAAAGATAGGTCTTTTGATTCATGCCTAGTCCGCGAAGGCAAGACCTATCTGGTGCTACCGACCAACAAATAGCACTAGCGGACACCGGTTTGCGGCCTGAATAGGAGAAGATCGCAAATTTTAAAAATTCAGTGGATCTGTTTATTTTTCTTTACTGGCAGTATCTTTTTATCTTCCTCCAGTTTCTACAAAAATCCCGCCACAGAAAGGTAAGTTTTACTTTATAGAGTTATTCCACTTTTCCACTATAAAAACCACCAATGGTGGAGATGAGGGCTCCCCCGGCTCTTGCGCCTGGTTCCCCACATAGAGCGGGGAACTTTAGTTATTTTTCAATAACTAAACGGTTCGCCATGAAATTTTCAGTTTTTCAATGTTCGGTGTGGAAGCGTTCCTCACGCTGTCCACATTATATTATACTGTCTCTGGTTCTGGAGTTAAAGGTGAAGATTACGTGAATTTTTTGTGCTCGTAAAAGATCCCCTAAGAGAAACCCTAACAGATTTCCCGATTAGATCTATTTTCATGGTTTACGTTTCTACTAAAACTACATACTCCTCCGGGTTCATATCAGCGGTCCAAGCTACGGCTTGAAGACAGGTACGCATCCCTGGCGGAACCCGCAAGAAATATTTGTGATGTGTAGTAGAACATTCTACTTCCACTACTACGATACGCCTATCTGGATCACTCGGAAGATTAATTGACAGCAACCTACGAGGATTCCCCGCAGTAGGCTCAATATCCTCATCAAGCACTTCATACTCAATCATGGAGAAAAACTTCTCATATCCGACCTGATCAATCATTATTCTTCTAATTTCCAGATTACTTTCATTCAAGATATCTTCTTTAGTTAAAGTTTCAGGAGCAAGAACAACCTTTTCAGAAACACGAACACCATGAATTGAATAGACAGAATACCCATCACGGTATTGCATTGCTGCCTTCTTTGAATTATGAAGCCTATAAACGTTATTGTTTCCGGTAGGTTCTACATGAACTTCACAAGGCTTGTCTACCACAAAAACAATTTTTTCATAAGGATACCATAGTCCAGAATGTTTAACTAAATTATCCCAATAATCTAGCATTTCTTGGTCATTTTCGCTATAACTTATAAGTTCTGATCCAAACTTATAAAAGCAAACCCAGTAAGCATCGAGGTTTCCGTAAAAACACCGATCAATATCATTACTAGAAACAGCAGAAGTGTTGTTAATAACTCTATCAGTTTCTTTTTCTAGTACCAGGAACAAATTATCTTCAATTTTGTGGTTAAATGGTGCCCCGGTAATCTTATTATTACACAAATCAACAAGTATTTCTTCAATATTTGCAGGTATTTTCATCCCTTTGGGGATATTAATGTTATTGAATTTCCCTAAAACATTAATCATATGCAATGCAGCTAAAGGTGATGGTACAAAAATGAATCTAGGAATAGCTAGATTTATTTTCTTATACATTGCAGTAATAGTTTTAATTACCTTTTTTTGATTTACAGGTTCGGTATTTAGTCCATAACTAAGATACTGTGCATGATACTTCTTACGAAGCTCCTCTTGCTCAGAGGTCAAACTACTAATCATTAATTTATCCTTTCTTTAAACGAAACTGTATAAATAAATCCCCATTCAAACTCATCTCCTCTATCTAAGGGATTCCCAAAGAGAACCCCTAAGAGAATCCCCGATTAGATTTATTTTCATGATTAGTCGGATACGTTACGAACTGCCCCTGGAGTATACTCTCTCTGAATCTGAATCCTGTAACTGCCTTTAGGAAGGGTAATAGCGCCATGCTCTTCATGGGTAACGGTAGATTCATTTTCCGTAATAAGGTATCGTTGATCACCAAGCCGGAACATAACTGCCTTCTTGTCCGTGATTCTGTGAGCGTGACCAGTCACCTCACCCTCAGCGAGGATAATATCCCCTTTTCTGGGTTCCACAACCGTTGTTACAGGTACTGTATCTACCGGGATGATAAATACGTCGCCCTGACGATAAATACCCTTAGACATTTTTTTCTCCTTTTATTCCATTTTAGTGTACTCAGGCACCCCCGGCTGGACTCGAACCAGCGGCACTCTGCTTAGAAGGCAGATGCTCTATCCCCTGAGCTACGGAGGCATGTTAAATTTTAGGTATGCCGGGAGGGACTCGAACCCGTGACATGCGGTTTACAAAACCGCCGCTCTACCGACTGAGCTACCGACACAGGCATTCCCCTCCCATCATATTATACCGACTCCTCCCAGTGAGTTAAAGGTTTAGTTTTTTTCATAAAGTTTTTTAAGAGCCACTGACAGGACTCGAACCCTCGACCCACGGATTAAAAGTCCGTTGCTCTACCGACTGAGCTACCGACACAGGCATTCCCCTCCCATCATATTATACCGACTCCTCCCAGTGAGTTAAAGGTTTAGTTTTTTTCATAAAGTTTTTTAAGAGCCACTGACAGGACTCGAACCCGTGACATGCGGTTTACAAAACCGCCGCTCTACCGACTGAGCTACAGTGGCCTGTTGTTTATTATAATCTATAAAACTTTTAAATAATCTCTTTCAGCTTTTCGGATCTTTCTACCATGAAACTTATTAGTTTCTTTAATACAATCCATACACCTAGCCATCTTTCCGTCTCTGTTTCTAGAATCATCATAAAATTCAAAAAGAAATTTTGCAGCTAAGCATTTTTTACAGATCTTTCTTAGATTCCCTTCTTCATCTAGAAAAACCTTTAACTGACCGCCACGTTTTCTAGGTTGTTTTTCAAAATCAAATAAGTTACTCATTATTGAATTACCTCATTAAAAACCACGGTGCTCAAAAAAAATAAAGAACCCCTAAGAGAATCCTCGATTAGATTTATTTTCATGATTCAGAAACCTCTTTAAGAGAACCCCTAAGAGAATCCAAAAGAGAATCCCTAAGAGAAACCCCAAGAGAATCCAAAAGAGAATCCCAAAGAGAACCCCAAAGAGAACCCCTAACAGAAACCCCAAGAGAACCCCAAAGAGAACCCCTAACAGAAACCCCAAGAGAACCCCTAAGAGAAACCCCAAGAGAATTCCTAACAGATTTTCCGATTAGATCTATTTTCATGATTCAGAAACCTCTTTAAGAGAACCCCTAAGAGAATCCAAAAGAGAATCCCTAAGAGAAACCCCAAGAGAATTCCTAAGAGAAACCCAAAGAGAACCCCTAAGAGAAACCCCAAGAGAATCCCAAAGAGAACCCCAAAGAGAACCCCTAAGAGAATTCCTAACAGATTTTCCGATTAGATCTATTTTCATGATTCAGAAACCTCTTTAAGAGAACCCCTAAGAGAATCCAAAAGAGAATCCCTAAGAGAAACCCCAAGAGAATCCCAAAGAGAACCCCAAAGAGAACCCCTAAGAGAATCCAAAAGAGAAACCCCAAGAGAATCCCTAAGAGAAACCCCAAGAGAATTCCAAACAGATTTTCCGATTAGATCTATTTTCATGATTCAGAAACCTCTTTAACAGAACCCCTAAGAGAATCCCTAAGAGAATCCCTAAGAGAAACCCTAAGAGAACCCCAAAGAGAACCCTTAAGAGAATCCATAAGAGAATCCCAAAGAGAACCCATAAGAGAATCCCCAAGAGAATTCCAAAGAGAATCCAAAAGAGA